>ENA-ORFA01000439-ORFA01000439.1-marine-metagenome-genome-assembly--contig:-NODE-439-length-17626-cov-3.333694_pt1 | contig 17626 bp, 18 predicted proteins | sample MGYA00248621_ERZ508587 | MGnify/ENA primary metagenome ERZ508587 (study PRJEB26250, sample SAMN06266239) | marine metagenome | isolation source: Columbia River Estuary | place: USA:Columbia River Estuary... | reverse complement strand
CGCGTTGTTCGATGTTGTCCATTCATTCCCTCCGGGGCTTGTTAAAACGAATTACAGGATTTTATCAGTTTGTTAGCTGATCTCTCAATTTACTCAAATAATCAGGCTAGATATAGGCCACCATTGACGTGCAGGGTTGTTCCGGTAATGTAGGCAGCTGCGGGAGAGGCCAAAAACGCCACCGCCTGGGCTACGTCCTCTGGAGTCCCTAAACGAGCCAAAGGAATATTTGCCTTCAGACTATTTTGCTGCTCCTCACTTAAGGCACGGGTCATATCTGTATCAATAAAACCTGGGGCTACGCAATTAACCGTGATATTCCGGCTGCCGATTTCACGGGCTAAGGCACGGGTCATTCCTGCAACACCTGCTTTTGCAGCTGCATAATTTGCCTGTCCAGCATTACCCATATGCCCCACGATCGAGGTGATATTGATGATTCGACCACTACGCGCCTTCATCATGGGACGCATCACCGCTTGTGAAAGCTTAAATACAGAACTCAAGTTAGTAGAAATAACATCTGACCACTCATCACCCTTCATCCGCATTGCCAAATTATCTTTAGTAATCCCTGCATTGTTGACCAAAATGTCGATGCGACCAAATTCTTTGATAATGCCATCCATGATGCTTTCACATGCTGCATCATCCGTGACATTTAAGACTTTGGCAGAACCGCCATGCGGTTTTAAACGTGCTGCAATTGCTTGAGCACCCGCCTCGGTGGTTGCGGTTCCAATAACAGTTGCACCGCAACTAGCCAGCTCTTGGGCAATTGCTTGACCAATGCCGCGCGAGGCCCCTGTTACAAGAGCTACTTGATTAGTGAGGTCTAAATTCATCGTTGTCTCTTTTGCTTCGTCAATCCATCTAAGATTTTAATGTCTGCATCACTTCCATAAGACTGGCATCGTCCATCAAAGCCATGCCCTGTAATTGGTCATTAATACGCTTAGTTAAACCCGCAAGTACCTTCCCAGGACCGCACTCAACAACCTGGATTACACCACGCGCTGACATTGCCCGAATCGTTTCTTGCCAACGCACTGGTTTTGCAGCTTGTCGCACCAAGGCATCCTTAATGGCAGCGGGATTATCCAAAATACTCACGTCCACATTGTTAATCACGGGAATAGTAGGAACATGAAACTCAATATTCTCAAGGTATGTCTTTAATTTCTCAGACGCTGGCTTTAACAAAGAGGAATGAAATGGGGCCGATACTGGTAATGGTAAGGCTCGTTTAGCACCCGCTCCTTTTAGTAACTCGCATGCCTTAGCAACAGCCTCAGCTGCGCCCGCAATTACTATTTGTCCTGGTGCATTGAAATTAACTGCTTCCACAATCTTTCCAGTTTGCGCACTGGCAGATGCGCATACCTCAATCACGGTCGCATCATCCAAACCTAAGATGGCTGCCATGCCACCAGTTCCTACTGGAACTGCTGACTGCATTGCCTCAGCTCGAAAACGTACTAGCGGTATCGCATCTTTAAAACTAATGACTCCAGATGCTACTAGTGCGGAGTACTCCCCAAGACTATGGCCAGCAAGCACGCTGGGCTTTGGACCGCCCGCAGCCAACCAAGCTCGATAACAGGCAACTCCAGCGGTTAGCATTACAGGCTGCGTGTTGGTGGTTAATGCCAAAGCCTCTGCAGGGCCTTCAGCAATTAGTTTGCTGATGTTCTCGCCCAAAGCATCAGAAGCCTCTTGTAAAGTAGCATGCACTTCCGTGCGCGCAGCAAGCGAATTCAGCATTCCCACCGATTGGGAGCCCTGTCCAGGAAATACAAATGCAAATGTCATAACAATCTCATAAAAAATTTATATCGCGTCAATCAATTAGTAGCGCAAGATTACTGCACCCCAAGCAAAGCCGCCGCCAACTCCCTCAAGCAGTGCATATTGACCGCGCTTAATGTGACCTAAACGAATACCTGTATCTAAGGCTAATGGAATTGATGCAGCTGAAGTATTTCCATGCTCGGCAACGGTTACTATCACCTTGTCCATCGACATTCCCATTTTGCGGGCAGTGCCCTCCATGATCCTAATATTGGCTTGATGTGGAACCAACCAATCAATTTGATCAGCGGTCATATTAGCCTTTTCTAAAACCTCGTTAGCAACCTGCTCTAAAACCTTCACCGCTAATTTAAAAACCGCTTGACCATCCATGGTCAAAAACGGAGAACCCTCAATACCCCCGCAGCTTGCTCGGCCCGGAACACACAAAATATTACGCTGACTACCATCCGCATGCAAAGCACTCGCCAAGATACCGGGTTGATCCGATGCCTCAAGCACCACAGCCCCAGCACCATCACCAAATAATACGCACGTGGTGCGATCTTTAAAATCAAGAATGCGTGAGAATACTTCAGCGCCAATCACTAATACCTTTTGATGCGCACCTGTCCGAATAAATGCATCTGCAATACTTAGGGCATACGAAAAGCCCGCACAGACAGCCTGCACATCAAAGGCTGCGCAGCCATGCTTGGCACCTAATTTATCCTGAATCACGCACGCAGTACTCGGAAAGCCGCCCAAATGATCAGGGGTAGAAGTAGCCAAGATGATGAGATCAATTTCGCTCACATCGCAAGAGGCTGCTTGCAAAGCAGCTTGCGCTGCCTTAACCGCTAGGTCACTGGTCAACTCATGCTCAGCAGCAAAATGCCTTGCTGAAATTCCGCTGCGTGTCTGGATCCATTCGTCACTGGTCTCCAAACCTTCTTTCGCAAGACGTGCAACTAGATCTTGATTACTAACGCGCTGTTTTGGTAAATAACTACCAGTTCCTGCAATTCGTGCATAGCGAGCTGCGCTCATACAGACCTCATGCCAAAAGTTTCTGCAATCTTATCAACCATCCGATTCTTTGCAGCGTCATAAGCCCGTTCGAGCGCAACCTTAAAGGCAAAGCGATCCGCTGATCCATGACTCTTGATCACACAACCACGTAATCCCAATAAAACTGCTCCGTTATATCGGCGGTGGTCCACTCGCTTACGTACCCGTCCCAAAGGTATGAGTGCTGTCAAGCCCATTAATTTAGTTAACAAGGAACGACTAAATTCTTCACGGATCATGCCACTCATCATCTTAGCTAGGCCTTCGCTAGCCTTCAAAACTACATTGCCCACAAATCCATCACAGACCACGATATCCGTTGTTCCCTTAAAAATATCATTGCCCTCTACATTGCCATAGAAATTGAGCTTACTTTGCCGTAATAGCTCCGCTGCTTGCTTAACCACATCATTACCTTTGATGACCTCTTCGCCAATATTGAGTAAGCCAATCGTTGGACTGGTATTTCCATTCACCACACGTAACATTACATCTGCCATTTGTGCAAACTGAAGCAGATGAATCGGCTCGCAATCTGCATTGGCTCCCAAATCCAGTACAGTCGTACCTTTACCCAATTCATTCGGAATTGCCGTCGCAATGGCAGGACGGTCTATACCCTCAAGGGTTTTGAGAAGATAGCGAGAGATTGCCATCAAAGCACCTGTATTACCCGCAGAGACTACGGCATCTGCTTTACCTTGCTGTACTTGCTCAATAGCAACCCGCATGGATGAATCTTTTTTGCGACGTAATGCCACTTCGATAGGATCATCCATCAAAACAATTTCAGAGGCGCCAATAATCTGAAAGCGATTAAGCATTTCCGCATTACATCGCTTAATTGCTTCATTGAGCAATTTAGGGTCACCAACTGCGATTACCATCACATCAGGATGGGATTGCAAAAAATCACAGCAGGCAGGAATGGTTACGGCGACGCCAAAATCTCCGCCCATAGCATCGACTGCAAGGGTGACACTCATTGTTTTTGTTTGCAACGTGGATTGTGTCTAAGAAAAAAGCGGCTAAGAGCCGCTTCGATCCAGCAAAATGGAATTAGTCGTTTTTGGTTTTAACGACTTTACGACCACGGTAGTAGCCATTTGGAGAAACGTGATGGCGCAAATGTGCCTCACCAGTAGTAGACTCAACCGCAATCGCAGGAGCGGTCAAGAAATCATGTGCACGGTGCATGCCACGTTTCGAAGGGGATTTTTTATTTTGTTGGACGGCCATAATGAACTCCTAAGCAAGTATCAATTCTAGCATAAAAACAGGTAAAAACCCGTATTGGGGGTTGATTTAATTACTATTTCTTGAGACTTTTCAGTACCTTAAAGGGATTTTCATCCCCCAGCCCCTCGCCCGCTTGGCTCATTTGACAATCCCCCGTGGGGTGTTTTGGGGCATAAGGGATGGCCAGCAAAATCTCGTCCTCGATGGCTTCTAGAAGATCAACGTGATGACTAGCGACCAGCGCCTCTTGCGCCTCATCATCCAAAGGGAACTCATCTGCCTCTTCTTCTGTTTTCATAAAAACAAAACGTTTTTTTTGAGAAAACTCAAAGATCAAGGGCTGTAAACAGCGTTGGCACGCCAATTGCATTTTCCCCGTGAGGCTAATTTCCATAACAGGCATCCCCCCATCATGATGATGAGTCCGAAGCTCACAATAAAAGCCATCTTGGGGGTCTAAGTGTGAGGCCTCAAGCTGCAATCTCGCAAAATCAGTCAGGCTTAAAAACCCCTCTCCTATGTACGAAACAGGGGCTAATATGTCAACTTTCCCAAGCGATTTTGGGGTGATTTCAAGCTGAGAGATGGGAAAGGCAGAATGAGAGCTCATCCAAGAAGTCTAAATCGAGTCTCAAAACTAAGCCACAATATCGCAATACTGAATCCCTAGACGTGATTTCTCAATGTCAAATACCAAACAACTTGTTCTAGCATCAAGCTCTCTGTATCGGCGCCAACTATTAGAGCGATTGGGTTTGCCTTTTACCACCGCTTCTCCCGATATTGATGAATCTCCCTTGGAACACGAGTTACCAGAAGCTATGACGATACGCCTTGCCCAATTAAAAGCGAGTGCAATTGCTAAACAATTTCCTGAGGCATGGATTATTGGCTCCGATCAATGCGCTGACCTTCGTGGTCAAATCATTGGCAAACCTGGCAATCATGAGCGTGCTCTAGCTCAACTAAAGAAGATGCAAGGGCAAACTGTTGTCTTCCATACCGCCCTATGTCTTCTGAAGAGCGGTAAACAAAAAACATTGAGTATTCCCACGCGGGTGCGCTTTCGCACTTTGCCCGATTCAATCCTAGAGAATTATTTGCGGATTGAGACACCTTATGACTGCGCAGGGAGCGCCAAGTCGGAAGGGATGGGTATTATTCTTCTCGAACAAATTGAGAGCGATGACCCAACCGCACTGATTGGCCTTCCTTTAATTGCCCTGTCTGGACTCTTGCGTGAAACAGGGTTTGCGATCCCTCATGAGTAAATTAAGTAATGCAACTAGTCTAGGATGTCTGTACCTTATTCCCAATACACTCGGGGAAGAAGATCGTGCCACACAATTGCCCAGAGTCATACCAACCGAAATCCTGAAACAAATTGCCTCTCTAAAAAACTGGATTGTGGAGGACGCCAAGACTGCAAGGGCCTTACTGAACGCCGTCAATCAAATAACCCCTTTAAGTAACTCGCTCCAAAGTATGCAAATGAATGAGTGGCGAGGCCCCCAGAGTAAAAATAAGACTGGGCTTAAACCACACGAACTTCTCGAGCCAATAATGCGTGGTGAAGATATAGGACTGATGTCGGAGGCTGGGGTTCCGGGTGTAGCCGATCCCGGTGCTGAGATCGTCTACATGGCTCATCAACTGGGTGCTCGGGTCAAACCATTGGTCGGGCCAAGCTCAATCTTGTTAGGTTTAATGGCCAGCGGTTTAAATGGACAATGCTTTAGTTTTCAAGGCTATCTTCCGGTAGATGCTGCTGAGCGTTCAAAAAGGATCAAACAACTTGAGCAACGCTCGAAACAAAATCATGAAACACAGCTCTGGATTGAGACCCCTTATCGCAATACAGCGATGCTAGAAAGTTGCTTAGGTTCACTTTCATCACAAACTCAACTATGTATTGCCGTCGACTTGAGCCTTCAAAGCGAGTGGATTTGGACTGCGCCAGTCAGCGAATGGCAGAATCGATTTAGTAATCCAGTCGCAATGAACGCGGTATTAAAAAATCGTCCCGCTATATTTTTAATGCTGGCTTAGCGCATCTCCGCGCCACGCATTAGAGCCTTACTGATTGCAGCGCCGGTCTCCGCCCCAAAACGTTTAGCAACCCGTTCTGCAAAGTTCTCTTTAAGGGTGTATTCAAACAAGTCTGGCGCTTTCAAAATATCGCGCGCAACGGAATCAACCGTGCCATATCCATCCACCAAGCCTAGTTGCAAGGCCTGCTCACCATTCCAGACACGACCTGTAAAGATCTCAGGGTCGTTTTTTAAGCGATCGCCACGCCCTTGTTTCACCACTGTAATAAATTGCTGGTGGATCTCTTCAAGCATTTTTTTTACCATCTCAACTTGCTTAGGATTTTCTTTAGAAAAAGGATCCAACATACCCTTTTCCGTTCCGGCAGTAATGAGGCGTCTTGAGATACCCATTTTCTCCATGAGTCCTGTAAAGCCAAAACTGCCCATGACCACACCAATGGAACCTACGAGACTCGCTTTATCCACCAATATCTTGTCCCCAGCAACAGCAATGTAATAGCCACCTGATGCACATACATCCTCAACCACTACATAAAAAGGTTTCTCAGGATGCAGGGTTCGCAAACGTCTGATCTCATCGTTAATCATGCCGGCTTGCACCGGTGAACCACCAGGACTATTGATCCGTAATACAACACCAACTGCTTCTTTGCTTTCAAACGCTGCGGTGAGTGCTGAATTAATATCTAAGGCATTTGCTATGGAGTTTGGGGAGATCTCACCCTCAATACTCACCAGAGCGGTATGTTTTCCACTGACGCCACTTCCGGGTAACCGTATATCAAAGACTTGATAAATGAGGCCAACGAGTACTATCAAACTCAGAATCCTGAGAGCAGCCCTCCAGCGCCTTGCCTTGCGGTTCTCTTTTAAATTCTCTAACAAAAGAAGTTCTAGTGCATTACGCTCCCATAGGGTGTTCGGTTTTGCAGATTCTGGGCTTTGCTTTGTATCCATAATGAACTCTATTTACCAATTTCAATCGAGGTGGGATGTTGTACATACAAATTATTTTGTAACCAAGAGACTAACTGCTCTACATTATCAAGGCAAGCAATAGATTTTGCTGCCTTCAACGCATCAGCTGGGTGTGCGCCATAGCTTACTGCAACCCCATCAACCCCTGCGGATTGGGCCATCTCAAGATCGTGAGTAGTATCGCCGATCATTAGCATCTTACGCACCGGAACTTGCAAGCTATCCGATAAGTCTAGCAACATGCCAGGGTGGGGCTTAGAAAACGATTCGTCGGCAGTGCGAGTGTCATGAAAAAGATGCTTGAGTTCGTGAAAATTGAGGGATCGGTCTAATCCGCGCCTTGGTTTGCCTGTGGCGACGCCCAACATAAAGCCTTTATTTTTTAGGTCCTCCAATAACTCTCGGATACCGACGAATAAATGCAGTTCGTGATCCTTAGCGAGGTAGTGATAACGAAACCGCTCAACCAACTCCGGAAAGCGGGCGGGATGCACCGTAGGAACCACTCGACGTAATGAGTCTTGTACACCCAAACCAATCACGTAGCTAGCGATGGAATCATCCGGAACGGGAAAATCAAGATCACGGCAGGCCTGCTGGATGCAATGCACAATCGTGGGCGTCGAATCCATAATGGTTCCATCCCAATCCCAGACAACTAAATCGTAACGGCGCTCTTCGGATTTCACTACAGCTCTTTCTTATGTTTGTTCGGGAAGCGTCTCACACTCCCACCGCGTTAACCATTCTCTAAATGCCTTCGGTACATCGGCCTCGACCCGCATCTTCTCCTGCGTCTTAGGGTGTGCAAAGACTGCAAGATGAGCGTGTAAGAATAAATGCTTTACCTTAAGACGTTTATCTTCGGCGTCAATACCATACTTATCATCGCCCAAAATAGGATGGCCAATCTTTTGTAAGTGCACTCGAATCTGGTGAGTGCGACCTGTTTTTAATTGTGCTTCAGCGAGAGTCACCTCGCCCAGCTCACCTTTTAGAATCTCTGTCACTCGAAGATTTGTATGACTAGCTTGACCTTTTGAATCAACCCGTACTCTGCGTTCTCCATTCTCTAAAAGATACTTCAGCAGGGGAAACTTGAGTTGCGCGGTACCAGCCCCTTGAGAAATTTCACCATGGGCTAGGAGTCGATAGCGCTTATCGGTCAAACCCTCTCGGATTTGTCGATGCATCTCTACGAGTGCGCTGCGTTTTTTGGCAAAGATCAAAATGCCCGAAGTATCACGGTCCAAACGATGTACCAACTCTAAGAACTTACTCTCTGGTCTTGCCTTTCGGAGTAACTCAATCGCCCCCAAACTTACGCCCGAGCCGCCATGAACTGCGAGCCCAGACGGTTTATCAATAATCAGTAAATATTCATCTTCAAATAAGGTCGGTATTTTTGCAGCCAGCTCAGTTGCCTTGGTTTGTGAAATTCCCGCACCAGCTTTTGGGGGTTCAGCCAATCGGGTTGGGGGTAAACGGACAATATCACCCTCAGCCAGTCTAGAGGTTGGCAAAGCACGTTTTTTATTGATACGAACCTCGCCCGAGCGAATAATTCGATAAACATGGCTTTTAGGCACACCCTTAGCCCAGCGAAGCAAAAAATTATCAAGCCGCTGGCCTGCAGAATTAGCGTCAACGGTCTCAAAAACAGCCTGTAGAGCAGGAGTTTTGGCAGATTCCTTGGCAGAAACGCTCTTTTTTGGGGCAGGATTAATGGTTTTCCTCATGTGATAGACCACATTGTCATTCGTTTTGTGACCTATAATCAAGGATCTAGGTAATTTATTACCAGATTGATTTGAATTCCGGAGCTTGGAGTCGCCCATTAATAGACTCCCGGGGTTGCCCCTCTCCCGTTTTAATGAGGCGCAGGGTTGGCGTGATGTATGCCGCGACCCACGAAGCAGATGACCTTTTTTAGGCGAGCGCCTACATTGAGATCTTAAGGAGATCTCTGTGGCGAGCGTTGGTGTGAGATTCAAACTATGGAATTCTTAGTTTGATCGTTATTTCCTGTAGAGGAATGTTTTAGACTCTCTCACCTCTTAATGTCTGAGGATTTATTCCTTAGAACAATCTTAGTCATCCTCTTCGCGTCGCACAAAAGCGCCTCCCATGAAGGAGAGTGTTATGAAACGCATGTTATTTAATGCAACGCAACAGGAAGAGTTGCGCGTCGCCATTGTTGATGGTCAGAAATTAATCGACATCGATATTGAATCCGCTGGACGCGAACAGCGTAAAGGCAATATCTACAAAGGTGTTATTACTCGTATTGAGCCATCCCTAGAGGCTTGCTTTGTGAACTATGGCGAGGAACGTCATGGCTTCCTGCCATTCAAAGAAGTTGCTCGCACCTATTTTAAGGAAGGTGTTGATGTTCGCAACGCATCGATTAAGGATGCGCTTCGCGAGGGTCAAGAAATTGTTGTCCAAGTTGAAAAGGAAGAGCGGGGCCAAAAAGGTGCCGCATTAACCTCCTTTGTCTCATTGGCTGGCCGCTATCTTGTGCTAATGCCAAATAATCCCAGAGGTGGCGGGGTATCGCGCCGTATTGAGGGTGAAGATCGTCAGGAATTGCGTGAGGCAATGTCACAACTAGAAATACCAGATGGCATGAGCATTATTGCCAGAACCGCCGGTATCGGTCGCGATGCCGTTGAATTGCAATGGGACCTGAACTATCTCATGCAGTTATGGAAAGCGATTGATGAGGCCGTCAAAGGAAATTCTGCCCCCCTATTGATTTATTTGGAATCCAGCCTTGTCATTCGTGCAATCCGCGACTATTTCCAACCAGATATTGGCGAGATCCTAATCGATACGGATGATATTTATGAGCAAGCTCAGGCGTTTATGTCGGTTGTTATGCCTGATAACTTGCCAAGAGTTAAACGCTATCAAGATGACGTGCCCTTATTCTCGCGTTTCCAGATTGAGCATCAGATTGAAACTGCCTACTCGAGAACGGTCCCACTCCCTTCTGGTGGAGCAATCGTTATCGATCATACCGAAGCACTCGTGTCTGTTGACGTTAACTCAGCGCGTGCAACACGCGGTTCTGATATTGAAGAAACCGCAACTCGTACCAACCTAGAAGCTGCTGACGAAATTGCTAGACAAATGCGTCTACGCGACCTTGGTGGCCTCATCGTGATTGACTTCATTGATATGGAATCTGCCAAGAGCCAGCGTGATGTTGAGAATCGCTTGCGTGACGCTTTGCGACATGATCGCGCTCGCGTTCAAACCGGCAAGATTTCGAAGTTTGGTCTGATGGAATTATCGCGTCAACGCTTGCGCCCCGCCTTATCCGAGGCGAGTCATGTCACTTGCCCACGGTGTAATGGCACAGGCCATATTCGGGATACAGAATCGTCTGCACTTCAGGTCTTACGGATTATTCAAGAAGAGGCCATGAAGGAAAATACAGCCGCAATTCACTGCCAGGTTCCAGTAGATGTTGTTGCTTTCCTACTAAATGAAAAACGTGCCGAAGTCATTAAGATTGAAACCCGCTTTAAGGTACATGTCTTAATGATTCCGAATAAGCATCTTGAGACCCCTCATTACAAGTTAGAGCGCTTACGGCATGATGATCCACGCCTCGATGAGCAAAAGCTTAGCTATGTGATGGTAGAAGAATCTGCGCGTGAGCTCGAGACCGATACTGTCATTGGTCGCAAAAATGAAGAAGTACGTGCGCGTCCTGAGGCAGCCGTAAAGGGTATTACCCCTAGCCAGCCGGCGCCCATGGCTAGCCCTCGACCAGCTCGCGAGAGCGCCTCCGCTAATACAAGTGTGGGATCCTCTGGCGGAATCTTTGGGTTCTTTAAAAAGATATTCTCTCCTGCCGCTCCGGCTAAAACCGAAGAGGTCAAACCTAGCGCCCGTCCAGAAGGTCGCGGTCGTAACGGAGATCGCAATAACCGTAATCGCGGTCGTAATCGTCAAGATAGAACTACGCGTGGCGATAATCCAGATCGCCCAGAGAAAGTTGCTGACGTTGGCGAGCAAAACCAAAATCGACCCCGTCAAGAAGGTCGGGGTCGTAATCGTGGTGAGCGAAATGAACGCAATCCGCAGCAAGACCGAAATGATCAAGCAGTCACTCAACAAGCTCAAACTGTTGCGCCTGATGTAAGTGATGCAGAGGCTGCTAACGAAGACCGTCGTCGGGGCAGAAATCGCCGCGGTCGCGGTCGTAACCGCAATGAACGATCTGAGCGCAGTGACAGCTCTACCCAAGATCTTCATAATGGCTTTCCAATGGGCTTGGGGGGTCGTTCTGCCTCAATGCCACTATCCGATCTCACTCGGAGCATCAAAGAGGGTTCGACGCCTCGTCGGTCTGGATCTAATCGCGGCCCCAGATCAGAACAAAGAATGCAAACAGAGAGTCCGTCTGTAAACACTCCAGCGACAATTCTTCAAGGCACGACCGCTGAGACTCCTCCTGTAACGCCGATTATTGTTCCCGAGCTACCTAAGGTAGCCTTTACACCGCTTGCTGAAGAGCCCCTGAAAAGTGTGGTGCAGACCGCTGGAATGGTTTGGGTTGGTACCGATAGCAACAAACTAGCGGAGGTACAAAATCAGATTCAGTCTGAGAACCCTGCGCCACGAGCTCAACGGGATCCAAAACCTCCAGCCAATCTCCCAACAGGGCCCATGGTCCTAGTGGAGACGGGCGGCCAAGAAAAAACGATCGACAAAAATGGCTAGTTCCCTCGATACGAACAAGATAAGCGTTTGAAGTCATAATGCATCATGGTTGATCGAATTATTCCCATCCGCAAAGAGGCCCGAGAGGGTCCTTTGCCATTGGTGCCTGAGACTCTTTCTGAGTCTCATGGTCAGACCTTGGATTTACGTCGGAGGTCCTTAAAGGATTTACGCATATCCGTTACTGATCGGTGCAATTTTCGCTGTACCTATTGCATGCCAAAGGAAGTGTTTGATCAAAACTATCCCTATTTAGCCCAACAAGAATTATTAAGCTTTGAGGAAATTCACCGCTTAGCTAATATTTTTGCCACGCTGGGTGTTGAAAAAATTCGTTTGACTGGTGGCGAGCCTCTGTTGCGCAAAGATGTTGAAAAACTCATCACCATGTTGGCTCAAATCAAAACACCCAGTGGTCAATCTCTTGATCTGACGCTGACGACCAATGGCAGTCTTTTGTTGAAAAAGTCAGCTCAGTTAAAGGCGGCAGGCCTTCAACGCCTTACCGTGAGTCTTGATGCCATGGATGATGCGATCTTCAAAAAAATGAATGATGTTGACTATCCCGTTTCGGATGTCTTAAATGGGATTGAAGCAGCCCAGAAGGTAGGCTTTACCGGTATCAAAGTCAATATGGTTGTTAAAAAAGGTACAAACGAGCAAGAAATTTTGCCAATGGCCAAACACTTTCGTAATAGTGGAGTGACCCTACGCTTTATTGAGTTTATGGATGTTGGTAGCTCAAATGGCTGGAACTTAGCTGAGGTACTCCCCTCCGCTAAAGTGATCGCTATGATTCATGAGCATTTTCCACTAGAGCAGATTGATCCTAATTATTCAGGGGAGGTAGCACAACGCTGGCGTTATCAAGATGATGCTGGTGAAATTGGTGTGATCTCGAGTGTGACCCAAACCTTTTGCCACGAATGTACTCGCGCACGTCTATCTACCGATGGCCAACTATTTTTATGTTTATTTGCGACGCAAGGGTTTGACTTCAAAACACTTCTGCGTTCTGGAAAAAGTGACCTAGAAATTGCGAATGCAGTGATGCATACCTGGTCCTCCAGAGACGATCGCTACTCTGAACTAAGACACCTCAATACTAAAGATCCGAAACGAGCTGATCGTAAAGTTGAAATGTCGTATATCGGCGGCTAAGTCCATGGGATCGATTGCAGTATCGGATATCACGGGTCTTGTTTTAGCCGGTGGTCGTGCCCAACGAATGGGCGGGATTGATAAAGGCTTAATCCCATTTAAAGGAATTCCGTTGATCGAGTCAGTTCTTGAACGACTGAAACCCCAGGTTCACACAATACTGATTAATGCTAACCGCAATCATTCAATCTATTCATCGTATGGTTATCCTGTTTTAGCCGATGAGGACGATAGTTTTTCGGGTCCGCTGGCTGGTTTTGTGGCAGGTCTTAAAGCATGCAAAACCCCTTATTTGCTCACTGTACCCTGCGATTCCCCACTATTTCCGCTTGATCTTGCCAATCAATTAGCCGATTCTCTTAAAACAAATCAGGTGAAGATTGGATACGCATCGAGTCAAGATACGACAGGGAAGATTTGGGCACAACCAGTCTTCTGTTTAATGCATAAAGATTTATTAGGCTCCTTAAAAATCTTCTTAGAAAGTGGTGAGCGAAAAATAGACCGTTGGTTTTCCCAAGAAAATGCCTACAGTGTTCTATTTGCCAACGAAAAGGCATTTACCAATGCGAACACCCCCGAAGAATTAGCACAACTAGAGTCTCTTACAGATTCATATTGATGAATAAACCAGTAAATGCCAATCAAGAGTTTCAGTCTGATTTTTTATCAGTGACTGAGGCGCGTAATGCGATATCAACGTTAATTCAAGATATCCAATTACAAGCTAAGCGTTCCGATGCGATAGAAAAACTTCCGCTTAAGCAATGTTTAGGCCGTATTCTTGCTAACGATATTCTTTCACCAATCAATGTCCCTGCTACCGATAACTCGGCAATGGATGGTTTTGCATTTAATAGTAAAGACCTGAAGACAGATCGCGAGCAAATTCATTTGCGTATTGTGGGAACTGTATACGCAGGACAAACTTCGGTGCCACCGACTCAGGCAAGTGAGTGCATCAAAATCATGACGGGCGCAATGATGCCGCCTGATTGCGATACAGTGATTCCGCAAGAGTTTACACAGTTAAGCGATGAGGGATTAATCACGTTTGCTAAACATACCGTTCGTGCCGGCGAGAATCGTCGCTTACGCGGAGAAGACCTACAAGCGGATAAGCCAGCAATCCAGCAAGGGCGAATACTCAAAGCATCGGATATTGGCTTAGCAGCTTCATTAGGAATTGCTGAGCTTGGAGTTTATCAACGGATTAAAGTTGCTATTCTGTCTTCCGGGGATGAGCTTTGCGATATGAGCGAACCATTAGTGCCTGGCAAAATATATGACAGTAATCGTTTTAGCCTTCATGCCTGCCTCAGTCGATTAGGTTTTGAGATCATTGACTGCGGTATCGTCCGTGATACTCCAGAGGATCTTCGACACGCATTTACATTAGCCTCACAAAAAGCAGATGTCATTATTTCATCCGGTGGAGTATCGGTGGGAGAGGCTGACTTCACCAAACAAATAATGGACGAGTTGGGGGAAGTCGGGTTTTGGAAGATTGCAATGCGCCCAGGGAGGCCCATGGCTTTTGGCAGTCTCAAACCGATTAGCCCAAAGACAAGCCCTACGGTATTTTTTGGTTTACCAGGCAACCCCGTTGCTGTGATGGTGACCTTTTACCAATTTGTGCGGAATGCCCTCTTACAGTTAAATGGCGCCCTGAAGCCTGAGATTCCTCTTGTCTTGGTCCAATCTGCCGAAGCGATTCGGAAGAAATCCGGTCGTACGGAATTCCAACGAGGAGTTTTATTTCGGGATTCAGAGGGTAAATTATTCGTCAAATCAACCGGTAGTCAAGGTGCCGGCATCTTGCGCTCGATGAGTGAGGCTAATTGCTTCATGATTCTTCATCACGATCAAGGCAATATTGCCCCCGGCGACTGGGTGGATGTAGAGATTTTTGATGGACTGCTTTAAGATTGCAGGATCATGAAATTCACTAAAAAAGAAATTGTCTTCTTAGACCCAATGCATACCGCCAAAACTCTTGTTTTGGTCTACCTATGCTTCTCCGTACCCATCGTTTTATTAGCCCTTTTTGTAGCCTTTATTCGAGATGGCTCGATGCCCGGGTTTACTGTGATCTCAGCACTTATTTTGAACGCTGTTCTGGGCTTTGGACTTCTTTGGATCGCATGTAAAGTCTACAACTGGGTTGCCCAAAAATTTGGGGGTATTGAGTTAGCCCTTAAAGAACTATCTGAAGAGACTGACGATATCCAGTAAGGTATTTTTGTGTACCCTATTTCTTCCAGAGCTCGGTATTAATTAAACTGGGTGGCTTCTCACCCGCTAATGCTGCTCGCAAATTACGAACTGCTAAGTTAATCATTGCGCGCCGAGTCTTCTCAGTGGCACTCGCAATATGTGGGGCTAGTACCACATTGCTTAACTTCAAGAGCTCAGGATGAACCTTCGGCTCTCCCTCGTATACATCTAAGCCAGCAGCAAAGATTTTTTTTGCCTTCAGGGCTTCTGCCAGAGCGGCATCATCCACAATACCGCCGCGCGCAATATTAACAAGCGTTGCTGTGGATTTCATCAACGCAATTTCTTTTGCGCCAATCAGATGATGGCTTTCTGCAGAATAGGCATCCACGTCATTGCGGCTGTGACCCCGCAGCGAGCTCAACAAGTCAGCAGAAATTCCTTGCATCACAAAGTAAGTCTTGGCAGCAACTTGAGGGTCTTGTGCCCAAGCGCCACCATCTGCGCCCATGGGCACGCGCGACATCATTTCGACACCGCCGCCAATGGCAAGGTCGGCTTGACCGGCCATTACTTTGCTGGCCGCAAAGGCAACTGCTTCTAGGCCAGAGCCGCAGTAGCGATTAATTTGCAGGGCGGGTACCTGTTGGTCATAGTCTGCTTGCAAAACGGCCATCCTGGCAATGTTGCCGCCTTGTTCGCCCACGGGCATGACACAGCCCATGACCACATCGTCGATGGCGGCGGTGTCCAGTTGGTTGCGTTTCTTAAGCGCTACCAATGGCCGACTGGCCAACCAAACAGGCGTCACTTCATGAAGGCTGCCATCAGGTTTGCCCTTGCCTCGGGGGGTTCTGACGTGGTCGTAAATCAAGGTTTCCATGTGTGTCTTCCATGTGGTGGGCCAAAGCCCTGTGAATCAATGGGCAACGACGTCGTGGGAGTTGGGTCGTTGCTGTACCCGTAGTCTTGCGCAATGTGAAGCGTTTGCAGAGCCAGAAAACCCATTTTGGGTACTCTTGAATGGATCTTTCAGATCAATCTTCTTGGCCAGTCTTGGTCAATCTTGATCGTCGTCTTCGGTTCGCAATAGGCCTTGAAGCTTGGCAGCCAATTCCAAAATCTCTTGCGTTGTTTCGGCATTGCGCTTGGCAAATCCGGCACTGACCCCAGAGCGCACCATCAAACGATTGTTTTTGTCTCTGTAAAGCAAACCCTTCTTGAGAAGCTGGTCGACCTTGCGTCTGACGGTTTCACGCGGAATACCTGTGGCTTCACTGATGGAGAGCACATTGCATGAATTCATGAGCTTGCTGCGCAGCGCCATGTCGTCCAATAGTTTTTCCGGGACGTCTGCGCCACCTTTGCGAAAAAATTGCGACACGTTGTGCAATGAAATTTCACCAAAGATAATCATCTGCACCATGTCACCATCAAATTGATGGTAAAGCTTGCGCATCAAGGGCACCGTAAAACTCGCGATCAGATGAGAAATCTGATAGGCGTGTTTGTCTAGCAGAAGGGCTTTTTCTGAAGACGATGAATTCGGCATGGCATTACGATACCAAACTACCGCCATTCACGGGTAGTACTTGGCCATTGACCCACTCGGCTTCAAGGGATGCCAGGTACAGCACGGCCGCACCCACGTCTTGCGGCGAGCCTGCGCGGGCCACTGACGCTGTTTTTCTGGCCACTTGCTCAGAGCCTTCCCAGTTGTTCATGGTGCCCAAAGACAGGGCGTTGCAGGTAATGCCATGGCGGCCCATTTCGCCAGACAAGTTTCTGATGAAGCCAACGGCCGCTGCCTTGGCAGCGCCGTAGGCACACAGGCCCATGCCAGTCGCTGTGCGAGAAGCATCGGAGTTGATGGCCACAATGCGCCCCCATTTTTTTTCAATCATGTGCGGCAAGATAGCTTGGCAAGCATGCATCAAGCCGTGCAAATTGAGTTGCAACCAGCTGTCCCATTCCTCGGGGGGTGATTCCAAAAACTTGCTGTATCCCCAGCCCTGGGCAGGAATGCCTGCGTTGTGCACAAAGACGTCGATCGATCCGTGTTTTTCAATCAGCTTTGCCGTCATGTCAAAAATGGCGGGGCGGTCGGTCATGTCGGCCACTGCAAAATCGGCGGCCAGTCCTTCGCCTAGAAGCGCTTGGGCAGCGGCTTCTGCACGATCTGCAAAAAAATCATTGACCACCACAAGGGCACCTTGACGCGCCAAGCATTGCGCCACACCAAAGCCCATCCCTCTGCCCGCGCCACTCACCAAAGCGACCTTACCGTCAAGTCTAAACATCATATTTCCTAAGGAATTTGTGAAAGGCAGTTTTCCGCAAACCTCGTTTGTCTGCATACTACATATGGAGGGGGCAAA
>ENA-ORFA01000436-ORFA01000436.1-marine-metagenome-genome-assembly--contig:-NODE-436-length-17693-cov-3.843211_pt1 | contig 17693 bp, 16 predicted proteins | sample MGYA00248621_ERZ508587 | MGnify/ENA primary metagenome ERZ508587 (study PRJEB26250, sample SAMN06266239) | marine metagenome | isolation source: Columbia River Estuary | place: USA:Columbia River Estuary... | reverse complement strand
ATTCGGCCAAGCCGTTGAGCTTCTTCTTGTCTTGAACCAAAAGTCCCAGAGACTTGGATAGCAATAGTTGCTTCAGGTAAGTCAATTGAAAAGTTAGCAACCTTTGAAACTACCAAACATTTAACTTCACCACTTCGAAATAAAGCATAAAGCCGTTCACGCTCTTTAATTGGAGTGTCACCTTTAATTACTGGCACCCCTAAGGCTTCTGAAAGTTGGTCTAACTGATCAATATATTGCCCAATTACAAGGACCTGATCATTTATATGCTGTTTAGCTAATGCAATGGCCACTGCTTTTTTAGTTTGAGATGTTGAACAGAATCGGTAGCGATCTTCCTGTTCAGCGGTAGCATAATTTAATCGCTCCTCATCAGTTAATGTAATTCTCACCTCAACACAGTCAGCAGGTGCGATATAACCTTGTGCTTCAATTTCTTTCCATGGAACATCAAATCTTTTTGGTCCAATGAGTGAAAATACTTCACCTTCCATACCATCTTCACGAACTAAGGTTGCTGTTAGCCCTAATCGGCGACGGGACTGGATATCTGCAGTAAATCTAAAGATTGGCGCTGGCAATAAATGCACTTCATCATAAATTATTAATCCCCAGTCAATTGCATCAAATAAATCAAGGTGGGCATAAACCCCACCCTTTTTAGTAGTCATAACTTGATATGTAGCAATTGTTACTGGCCTAATTTCTTTTTTAGCACCGCTATATTCACCAATATCATCCTCATTTAAATCAGTTCTTCTAAGTAATTCTTCTCGCCACTGGCGAGCTGCCACAGTATTTGTCACCAAAATTAAAGTAGTTGCTTTAGCGTGTGCCATTGCTGCTGCGCCAACAATTGTTTTCCCAGCTCCACAAGGTAGAACTACAACACCAGAACCACCATGCCAGAAACCTTCTGCAGCTAATTCTTGGTATTTACGGATCTTCCAACCATCTTGTCTTAAAGAAATTTCATGGTGCTCACCATCAACATAACCTGCAAAATCTTCAGCCGGCCAACCTAATTTAAGTAAAGCTTGCTTTAAGAAACCACGCTGACCTGGGTGAACAACAATAGTTTCTTCATCTAATTGCAAACCAAGCATTGGTGCAACCTTTTTACCACGCGTTACTTCTTTCAAAACTGCTGGATCATTTGATACCAAAATCAAACCATGGACCGGGTGTGCTTCAAGGCGTAGGCGCCCATAGCGAGACATAGTCTCTGCGATATCAACTAATAGTGAATGTGAAACTGCATATCTTGAATATTTAATTAATATATCAATGACTTGTTCAGCATCATGTCCTGATGCTCTGGCATTCCATAGTCCTAGTGGAGTAAGTCGGTAAGTGTGAATGTGTTCTGGCGATTTTTCAAGCTCAGCAAATGCTGCAATCGCTCTACGACATTCATCGGAGAGAATATGATCAATATCAAGTAAAAGTGTCTTATCACTTTGAACTATTAACGGACCATCACTCATTTAAGCAACTCATTGATAAATGCAGTAGTTAATTTAATCCTTGGCTCTACTGAAGAAATTACTATTGATTCAGTTAATGCATGAGCACCACTACCGATAGCGCCTAATCCATCTAAAACTTTAGCCCCAGCTGCAGCCGCAAAGTTTCCATCACTTGCACCACCAACGCTGGCACTTCCTACTTCCGGTAAACCCAAATCCTTTGCGACCTTTTCTATTTTTACGTAAAGATCTTTAGTACTTTCAGTTTCAAGCGGTGGTCGATTTATTCCACCAGTAACTTCAACCCCAGCTACATCACTTGTTAATGACTTAACAGCCTTATCAATTCTATTTAGTTCAAGTATTGAAAAAGATCTAACATCAATATCTAATTTCGCAAGAGCTGGAACAGTATTAGTAGTAGTTCCAGATTGCATAACAGTTGGCACCACAGTGGTTCCAAATTCTTTATTCTCAAGTGCAGTAATTTGCACTACTAATTTTGCTAATTCAGTTGTTGCATTTATTCCCTTTTCTGGTTCTAGTCCAGCATGTGATGCACGACCAGTAACATTTATTTGATACATCGAAGTACCTTTGCGACCAGTTTTAACCTTTCCATCAAGTGAGGCTTCAAAAACTAATACTGCATCTGCAGCTTTTGATACTCTATTAATTAAATCTTTGGAAGTAATGCTGCCAGTTTCTTCATCGGTAGTTGCAATTAATGCAATTTTATCTTTAGCATTATCAATATTTGCTAATGAGTAAAGTGCTTGAACAAAGCCAGCTTTCATATCAAAAACACCTGGACCAGTTGCAATATCTCCATTTACTTTCCAAGTTGGTATAAATGAACCCTTCGGCCACACCGTATCTAAATGGCAAAGTAAAACAATCTTTGGTTGCTTAGATCCCCACCAAAATACTGGCCTACCATTTTCAGAGATAGTTTCTGCCTTCGTTTTTAAAACCTGACCGGCAATTTCAACAGCAAGATTTACTATCTGATTACATGCAGCTAAATCTTCAGTGGGTGACTCACACTCAACTAAACGCTGGATATCGGCAATAGCGGTCATAGGTCTAAGTCTGCCTTATTTTCCAAAATGGTGAGTGACGGTGCTACGCCATTGATTCTAGGTATTCGAAATTGAGTAATTTCTCCAGTTGTCTCATCCCGAGCGGTTAGGGTGCCAAGTGAAATTGATATTGGCTCAATAATTCGGTTTGAAACTCCACCATTATTATCAGCATAGCTAATAACTAAAGTGCGTTGCTCATCAATATATTGATTAATGAGCGCCAGAGTTTCATTAGATGAGGTACCAGCAACAATTGGTTCAACTTTTCTACTTCTTTCGCCTGCTCTAATTGTTTTAACCGCTGCTAAAACAACACTTGCCTTGGGCGCAGAAAACTCTGAAATAATTCGAGGTGGTTTAGGTCGTGATTTTGCTCGTCTTAAATTTGGTTGTGAAAGCAATACGCCACTGGCATTTTCTGCAGCAGGTAAGTAACCATATTCTCTTAATTCGCTAATAACTTCAGGTAGTTCAAGTTCAGTTACTAGAACTTGTGAAGCAATTTTTCTAAGCCGTAAGTGTTCGCATTTTTTATCGTGCAATATTTGCTGAACTAATCCTTCATCTTCACATCTAATATATGTGTGAGCACTTCCAACCCTTAACCTGCCATGACGTTTAGCAACATCTGCAATTAAATAATCTAATGGCTGCGGCATAGGAGTTTTAGAAGTTTTTGTTAAAAACGTCTTTATTTGTTCACCTGTTTTGCCATGGTCTAGGCCCCGCCTAATAGATGCTTCACTAAATCGGTAAACAGTTGCACCGCCCCTACTTTCAATATCAGCGATCGTTCCCATTTCAGCTGATAGTTCAGCGGTTAGTGGCCCTGGAGCAACTGCGCTGTTATCTGCTTGAATTAAAATATGATCAACTGGTTTAGGAAGTGCGGCTTCAACTCCAAGTAACTCACTTGCGTTAAGCAGGTTACTACCAAAGGTTGATATTCCACCTTGTCCAGTTATTCCTAGCCACTCTGCCTCTCTTAGGTTCCACTCAATAAAATCACTATTTACTCGCTGTGGATTCCACCATTTAACTACCTCTTGTATTGATTTCATCTCTGGTGAAATTTTTGGATTTTCCAATAGAACTTTTAATGTTGTTCTTTTAATTAATGAGACTCCAGCACGGTCTAGCTCTGGCCCAAGGGGTGCAATATTTTTATCAATTACTTTACCAATTAAGCCACTGACTCTTGATGTATCAAGCCATAGAACTGCAAGTGAGTACCAGCGTTCTTCCGCTGGTTTTGTTAACCAAATATCAAAAGCAGATGTTGGTAATATTTGATCATCTGAGTCAACAACAACTAATCCACCTAAATAACAAAGTTCTGCAACGAATCCAGCGCATGCTTCATCAACACCTAAATGCTCGGCAATTTTTTTAAGATCTCTAACTCCTATTCCACCAGTACGAAGTGCAGTTGGTGGCTCATCAGATAGATTATGTAATAACTCTTCACACCATCTTAAAATAGTTGAAATGTTGGCAATTGCCGCTAAATCAATCTGCTTTTGGGCTACTTCTTTTCCAGTTAAAGCTGGCGCAGTAGTAATTAATTCTTTATGAACTTTTCCTTGTCGAAGCTTTATGCCAAACTCTCGAGGCAGGGCAACAGTGTGTGAATCAAGTGCAACTAAAATATTGTTATCAAGTAGCCAACCAATAGCAGTACCTGGCTTTTTAATATTTGTAATTGAACCTCTAGGTGGACCCCAAGTTAATTTGGCTAGTACATCAGCTGATGATTTAGGAACATCTTTTAGTTTTGTAAAATCAACTTTGCCGCTTGATTGTGGGCCTAAACCAGCTGGTTCATCACCAATTAAAAGCTTTAAATTTGTAGGTGTTCGAAAGTTGTTACCCTCTTTATATAACAGGCCCATTTGCCATAGGTAATCCAGTGCAAATGTACTTTCTTCACTAGTTACTGAAATTAACTCTGATTTTTTAAATGGTTCAGGTAGCACACATGCTGCTTCAATTATTTGATAGTGCCACATGTTTAATGAATCAAGGGCTCTAACTAATGAAGGAGTTGAGGTGGCACGAGCAGCAAGGGAGGAGAAATCATTTGGGACTGGTGAAACTAAATCTGGTCGGTATTGAAAAATTAACTCAAGGTCTTCATCTGATCGCGCGCGTAGCTCATCTGCAAAAGTGATCGCGACAGTAGACATAACTGGCCTACTTTACTCGGGTTTTAAGTGCTCTATTTACCTTTACGATTTCTTGGTGAGAGTAGTGAGGCAAATGCAGCGAGACGACCAGCAATTGGCCCAAAAAACTTTTTAATTCTACGAGCTCGCCTGAAGTCATAGACTGGCCAGTTATCCCGGTATGCCCTAATTTCAAGCAAGGTATCTGGATTAATTGCACGTGGATAACCAACTGCTTCAAGGAGTGGAATATCGTGGTGAGAATCTGAATATCCGTAACAATTCTTTAAATTAAAACTATTTTTATTTGCTAACTCACTTATTGCCTTTGCTTTTTCCTTTCCATGTAATAAATTTCCAATCATTTTTCCAGTGTAGATACCATTTTCAGTTTCAGCTTTTGTACCAAGTGCGCCAGTAAAACCCAATCTTTTTGCCATTAAGTTAGCCATATCAAGTGGTGTAGCAGTTACTAACCAGACCTCTTCACCTTTTGATAGATGCTCTTGTGCAATTTCAACTGTACCCTGCCAAATTGCAGGGGATACATACTCTTCATAAATCTCTTGTCCAATTTTTTCGATCTCAACCACATTGTGACCTTTAATAAACTCAGTCGCCGCATTTTGAAATCTTGTTATCTCATCCTTATTTTCTTTACCTGTGAGTCGGTACCGCAGATTTGCTAACACAAATGCGGAGATGTCTTTTTTTGTGAAAAAACCCCTTTGATACATCCCGCGCCCAAGAAAAAAGAGCGTAGATCCCTTAAGTAGGGTGTTATCAACATCAAAAAATGCAACTCTTTTTTCTGTGAGCGCCATATCACTACCTTAGCGAACAAGGCTGAATTCCTCTGCTTTATGCTTACACCATGACACAAACAATTCACTTTGTCAGACATGGTGAAGTCCATAATCCAGAAAAGATTCTTTATGGTCTTCAACCTGGGTGGCGATTAAGTGATCGCGGCCAACAAATGGCGAAAGTAATTGCTCAATGGTCAAAAGATTTAAATTTAGGAGCAATTCATGCTTCACCCTTGCAGCGAGCACAAGAAACCGTTGCACCAATTATTAATCAACATAATTTGCCGCTCACTAGCGATGCAAATTTAATTGAGGCAAGTAATATATTTGAAGGAAAGAAATTTGAGTTAGGTAGCGGTGTATTAAAACACCCAAAATCTTGGCGTTATCTTTGGAATCCATGGCGACCGTCGTGGGGTGAACCATATGAACAACTAATTAATAGAATGCTAAAAGGTTTGTTTGCCGCTAGGGACGCAGCTGCTGGCAAAGATGCTATTTGTGTTTCACATCAGCTGCCAATTTGGATACTGCGTAGTGCTATTGAAGGACGCCGATTAATTCATGATCCCCGAAAAAGACAATGCACACTTGCCTCAGTTACTTCATTTAGATTAGATAATGATGGAATGATTGAATCTGTTTCATATTCAGAGCCTGCTAAGCATTTACTAGCGTAAAAATAATGAAATTACTTATTACTATTTTAACCTCCTTACTATTAACTAGTTGCGCTGGTGGCGGACTTTCTAATTCAAGTGAAAATTCCTATGTTGCAGGAAGTGGATCAGCAGTTTATATAAAACAATCTGATCGAAGAGATGCGCCAAATTTTTCTGGAAAAACTTTAACCACTGGAGATATAACACTTAATTCAAATCAAGTTACGGTTATTAACGTATGGGCTTCATGGTGTGCACCATGTAGAGCTGAGGCCCCGTTACTACAGGAATTTTCAATTCAATATCCTCAAGTTCAATTTGCAGGTGTGCTAACTCGCGACAATATTTCTTCTGCTAAAGCATTTTATGAAAACTTTAAACTTACATACCCAACATTTATTGATGATTCAATTTTAGTTGGCTTTAAGGGATCTTTAATTCCGAATGCGATCCCAACCACATTAATTATTGATAAGCAGGGAAAGGTAGCGGTCCGTATAAGTGGTGAAGCAACCGTTGCTACCTTAAAGAAAATGCTAGAAAAGGTAATAGCTGATGCGTGATTTCTTTATAAACCAAGTATTTGATGGCAACTTACTAATTGCAATATTTGTGGCAGTTATAGCTGGTCTTATTTCATTTTTCTCACCGTGCGTAATTCCACTTGTACCTGGATATATTTCATACGCATCTGGAATGAGTGATACTAAAAGCAGAAGTAGGGTTTTTCTCGGTTCTCTATTATTTGTTTCAGGCTTCACAGTTTTGTTTATTTCCTACGGCCTCTTATTTGGTGGGTTAGGTTCTAGAATTTTTGAAAACTCAAGAATAATTTCGGTGGTACTCGGTTTGTTAATAATTGCTTTAGGCTTTATATTTTTACTTAACGAGAAGTTTTACAGAAGTTACAAGCCAGTATGGAAAACTAGAACAGGATTAATTTCAGCTCCGTTTTTAGGATTTGCTTTTGGAATTGGTTGGACTCCATGTATAGGACCAACACTGGGAGCAGTTCAGGTATTGGCATTTGAAAGTGCAACTGCACAACGTGGAGCAATTTTATCTGCTGCCTACTGTTTAGGCCTTGGGCTACCATTCATATTAATGGGGTTATTTTTGGATAAAGCGGAGCCAATGCGAAAGATAATTGCTAGAAAAGGAAATTTAGTAACAAAAGTTGGTGGAGTGATTTTAATAATAATTGGTGTAATGCAGGTAAGTAATTTTTGGGACATTCTAATGAACTCTATGAGAGATTTAATCTCCGGATTTATTCCAATTCTATAATGAGTACTGTTTTAGATAGTAGATCTTTCCTACGCTGGTGCTGGCGACAATTAACAAGTATGCGCACAGCCTTAATCTTGCTTCTTTTATTAAGCATTGCAGCTATTCCTGGATCTTTATTCCCACAGCGCACACAAAATCCATTAAAAGTTAGAGAGTATTTTGTTAACGATCCAGCAACAGCAAAGTGGCTAGATCGGTTTAGCCTTTTTGATGTTTATGGATCACCTTGGTTTAGCGCAATTTATCTTCTTCTATTTATTTCATTAATTGGCTGTGTCCTACCTAGGAGTATTGAACATTTAAAAGCTATTGGTGCAAAGCCACCAATTACTCCAAAAAATTTAGATCGGATGGAGTTTTTTACTGAAATTGAAAAAGTGGACCTAGATTTGGCCGAGAAATATTTAAAGAAGAAGGGGTTTCGAATTCGCAGGGATATTGATTCAATATCCGCTGAAAAAGGTTATGCAAGAGAGAGTGGAAACCTTCTATTTCATCTATCTCTTGTTTTAGTTTTAATTGCTATTGGTATTGGCTCATTATTTGGCAGTAAAGGCGATGCCATACTAAATGTTGGAGAGCGTTTTATAAACACACCAACTTCATATGACATTTTAGGGTTTGGTAAGTATCAGTCTGAAGATTCACTGCCGCCATTTTCAATAACTGCGAAAGCTTTTAAAGCTGAATATGATCCAGCAACAAATGCACCATTGGATTACACCCTCACAATTAATACTGCTAACCCAGTAGGCTCATTAGAAAGAGATGAAATTATAAAAGTAAATAAACCACTTAAGTACGGAAGTACCAAAATATATTTACAAGCGAACGGTTATTCACCAACAGTGATCGTAAAAGATAAGAGTGGCAAAGTTGTATTAGATGGACCAGTTACTTTTCTACCTCAGGACGGAAATCTTTCATCGATTGGTGCAATTAAAGTGCCTGATATGGACCCCCAAATTGGATTTGTCTCTTCTTTTTTACCCACCGCAGATAGAGATCCAGTACGTGGAGGATTTTCTTCATACCCAGAGGTGCTAGACCCAAGATTATTAATTTCAATTTGGCAAGGTGATTTAGGTCTTAACACCGGTGTCCCACAATCTGTGTATCGAATTGATACCAGCAAGATGCAGAGAATTGGTCTTAAAGCCTTAGTACTTAACGAAACTTATGATTTTGGTGAGGGCAGCATCACATTTACAGGTTGGAAATCTTGGGTTAACTTACAAATTGTTAATGATCCTGGCAAAGGTTATGCACTAGTAGGTGCAATACTTGCGATCTTAGGTTTATTAATTTCATTAATTACTAGACAAAGAAGAGTTTGGATTAAGCAAGGTAGGAAAACTCAAGTTGCAGGTCTTGCAAAAAATGCAATTCCAGGGCTAGAGAATGAGATAAAAGATTTAGTAAAGGAGTTAAGTAATGAGCGATAAAGTAGCAGCACTTTTATCAAACGATTTTATTTATGCTGCTATGGCTCTTTATACCCTAGCCTTTTTAACACATGCTGTTGAGGTTGCTTGGTCAATTAAAACTCCTGCAGCTTCAGTTAAAAAAACCAAGCTAGATTTTTCCCGTACCGAAAGAGTTGGAAGACTCGCCTCAGCTTTTATGATAATTGGATTTCTACTTTTACTAGTTGCCGTAGTTTTACGAGGAATTTCTGCCAATCGAGTTCCTTGGGGAAATATGTATGAGTTTTCAATTACTGGCGCATTAGCCTTTTCAGCTGCTTACTTATTTGGTTTAAAGAAATATAAAATCCGCTTCTTAGGCTTACCAGTAGCTATTGCAGTCTTATTAACCCTTGGAACAGCAATTACTTTGCTTTATCGGCCAAGTGCGCCGCTAGTTCCAGCTCTTAAATCACCATGGCTTGTAATTCATGTTTCGACAGCAATTATTTCAGGTGGAGTTTTCTTACTTGCTAATTGCATTGCTGGGACTTATTTAATATTAGATAGATATGAACAAAAAGGCGTAAGACCTAATTGGGCTTTAAAATTACCAACACTTGAGGTGCTAGATAATCTTTCTTACCGATTAGTTGCATTGGTATTTCCGTTATGGAGTTTTTCAGTTATTGCTGGTGCGATTTGGGCAGAGGCTGCATGGGGACGTTATTGGGGATGGGATCCAAAAGAAACTTGGGCATTTATTACTTGGGTTGCATACGCTGCATACCTGCATGCGCGTGTAACAGTGGGATGGCGAGGACGTAAGGCAGCATGGCTTTGCTTATTTGCTGGTTCAACATTTTTATTTAATTACATATATGTAAATGTTTGGGGAACTGGCCGTCACACTTACTCTGGTTTATAACTTTCTTAGAAAATCAGGATTATCATCGGGTGGAATGATCCGACCTTTACCGCCACGGTTTTGCCCAGGCTTTCTTGGTCGGCCGGCTATAAACCAGGCAATATCTCCAAAGATTCCAGTAAGAATAATTATTAATAACCAAGCCCACTTTGGAAATCTTCTTACTTTTTCTTGAGGAGTAATTGCACAATCAACTAAAGTATAAATATCAATTACTATAGCTAGAATAATTAAATATTTAATCATGCTTCTATTTTATACCCTATATACCTAGATAGATAGTGAAATTGCAAGTGTTAGTGCTAACAAAAATTGCAGCCTTGAAGTCTTACCCAAAATTGTAATCAATTCTTTACCACTTGCTCCTTTAAGTACTTGATTCGCTGCGCTATATGTAAGTGGAAGCCAGAGCAACGTAAGAAGGGCATAATTATTAATACTAGCTGCCGCTGCAGCGCTTACTTGAGCTAGTACAAGTAGTAATAAGTAGAAAATACGAGTATTAGCATCTCCTAATTTAACTGCCATGGTTCGCTTTGAAACTAATTTATCTTGATTTAAGTCTCGTAAATTATTGATGACTAAAATAGCGCAAGATAAACTACCCATTGGAATCGAAAGTAGTAGTGCACTACTTGATATTTGCTCAACCTGAACATAGTAGCTACCAACTGTTGCCACTATTCCAAAAAATATAAATACAGCTACCTCACCAAAGCCTAAATATCCATATGGTTTTTTACCACCCGTATAACCCCATGCGGCCAAAATTGAAATTAAACCGACGGCTATTAACCAGACAGATGTGTTAAATGCCAGGAGTGTTCCAGCAATTATGGCAACAAAAAATGAAATAAAGGAAGCATTTTTAACTGAACTAGCAGTTGCCAAATTAGATGCAACTAGGCGGGTTGGGCCTACTCGGTTGGTATCAGTCCCACGCACACCATCTGAAAAATCATTTGCGTAGTTGACTGCAATTTGAAGTGATAGTGAAACTATTAGTGCAAGTAATGCATTAATTACTTTAATTTGATCTGCAAGTGATGTTCCAACTATTACCGGTGCGATAGCTGCAGGTAAAGTTTTAATTCGTGCACCTAAAATCCATTTATTCATTTGATACTCCTATTTTTCTTGCCAGGTCTGCAGCTGCCCTTCGATCTGGTTTACCAATTGAAGTAGTAGGAATTTGATCAAATAAAAATACTAACTTTGGAGTCATTATTGAACCCAGTTTCTCTTTTAGACTCATTAAATCAATTTTACTATTACTGCCAAGGCATAGTTTTTCACCCCACATATCATCTGGAAGAGAAAAGGCAATTATTTCTTGGTTGGGAAGTAGTTCTCTAACTTTTTGTTCAACTAGTAGAAGTGAAATATTTTCACCTCCAGAGATGATTACTTCATCTGATCTACCATTAACTTTTAGCATTCCTGAAGTGAAACTACCTAAGTCAGTGCTTTCAAACCAACCATCATTGCTAAATGCTTTGATCACTCCTTCATCTGATAAGTATCCACTAGCAATCATTGGACCAGTTAATTTAATTTGACCAGCATCATTTACCTTTATTTCAACCCCATCTAAAGGTTTTTGATTGTAGACACAGCCACCACTCATTTCAGTCATTCCATATGTTGTAACTACTTTTATATGTTTAGCCGCAGCTTCTTTTTTTAATTTATCGCTAATTGACCCTCCACCAACTAGTACAGCTTCTGCAGCCGTTAAATGTTCTAAAAGTTTTAAGTCACCAGTTAATGCTTTATGTAATTGGGTTGGAACAATTGAAATAAAATCAGCATCAATATAGTTAGAGGTATTACGATTATCAATAACTCTACTTCCTAATGCAGTTGCTCTTATCAAAACATTTAATCCTGCAATGTGTGAAGTGGGAAGTAGTAGTGACCAACTATCACCCGGGGTTGCACCTAAATACTTATGGCTTGCATTAGTTGATGCAATTAGTGCTGAGCTAGATAGTGCAACAGATTTTGCTGAAGAAGTTGAGCCGGAGGTATTTACAACTAGGGTTATTTCCTTACCTATTTCTGTTAACGAAAGTGACCCAGTTGAAAGTGCTGGTCCTGATCCTTCAAGGGCTGCAGCCAAGTTTTCTTGTAGTTGTGGGATTGACCACTCAGCCTGAATAGGTATTAATGCACGAAGTTCTTTTTCCCCCATAATCCCCGTAGGCTATCTCTTATCTAAATCCTAGTTAAACCTTTGGAGATATCTTGAGTAAGCCAATTAAACGTGAACCAGGTGAGCGCACGATTCCTAACTGGCAAATGGCTGCTGGCGGTGAAAAATTTACTGATATTTCATACCAAGTAGCTGAAGGTATGGCAAAGATAACTATCAATCGGCCTGAGGTTAGAAACGCTTTTAGACCACAAACACTATTTGAATTATCAGAGGCATTTAATTTAGCTCGAGATAATGATCAAGTTGGCGTAATTATATTTACTGGTTCAGGCACTGAGGCTTTCTGTTCAGGTGGCGATATTAATGTGCGAGGAGATGACGGGTATCTTGGCGATGATGCACTTAGTAAAAAAGGTATTGGTCGCTTAAATGTTTTAGATTTGCAAGTTCAAATTAGAAGAACTCCTAAACCAGTAGTTGCAATGGTTGCTGGTTGGGCAATTGGCGGAGGCCATGTATTACATGTTGTTTGTGATTTAACAATTGCAGCAGAGAATGCAAAGTTTGGCCAAACCGGACCAATGGTTGGATCCTTTGATGGTGGTTACGGCGCCGGATTACTTGCCGCTCATGTTGGTCAAAAAAAGGCTAGAGAGATTTGGTTTTTATGCCGACAATATGATGCGAAAGAAGCACTTGAAATGGGATTAGTTAACGCGGTTGTACCAGTAAAAGAGTTAGAAGCAGAGACTGTCTCTTGGGCTAGGGAAATGTTAAGGCATTCACCAATGGCGCTTAGGTTATTAAAGGCAAGTTTGAACGCTGCAGATGATGGCCTTGCTGGTATTCAGCAATTAGCCGGTGATGCAACTATGTTGTTTTATTTAACAGAGGAAGGTCAAGAAGGACGTAATGCTTATCAAGAAAAGCGGGAACCAAACTTTAACAAGTTTCCTAAACGCCCATAAGTAATGTTTCCGTTTGAGTTACAAGTTGTTTCAATACCGGTCAAGAATAATTTCCGAGGAATTAAATCCCGCGAGATAGCTTTATTTGAAGGACCTGCTGGATGGAGTGAATTCTCACCATTTACTGAGTATGACAACAAGCAATCAGCAACCTGGATGAAAGCTTCTTTAGAAGCAGCGACAAAACCAGCACCAAATCCACTTAGGAATGAAGTTATGGTCAATGCAACTTTACCAAATATAAAACCTGCTGAAGTTGAGAAAGTACTTTCAAATTTTGATGGTTGCACAACAATAAAGATTAAAATTAATGATTTTACTCTCGATAGAGAGCTATTAATTGAATGCTTAAAACATGTTCCAAATGCAAAATTTAGACTTGATATAAATGGGGGTTGGACATTAGAAGAAGCCGTAGTAAACCTTAAAAATTATGAGGGTGAGTTTGCAGGCTTAATTGATTATGTTGAACAACCATGTCTAGATATTGCAGATCTTAAAGCACTAAAAAATGAAACTGGAATAAAAATTGCCGTAGATGAATCGATACGTAAATTTCTAAGTAGTGATTTAACAAAGCTAAAAGATGTTGCAGATATTGCAGTTATTAAATGGGCGCCATCAGGAGGCATAAATGCAGCTATCAACTTAATCAAACAAATTTCATTACCAGTTGTTATATCAAGTGCTTTGGATTCAAGTGTTGGTATATCTCATGGGTTAGCACTTGCCTGTGCTATTCCTAATCTTTATGGTGCATGTGGGCTAGCTACAGTAGCTTTACTTGAAGGTGATGTAACAAGTAATTCATTAATCGCATCAAATGGCGTGATCGTTAATCGCAGAGTTACACCTGACCGAATAAGTGAATTTAAAGTAGATAATCAACGCCAAAAATGGTGGCAAGATAGGGCTGATGTAATTTATGAAGGGAGCCTAATTTGAGCAATTCAACAAAATTAGCGCATTCACTTCTAAGGCAACTTATTCAATTAGGTGTAAGTAACTTTGTAATTTCTCCCGGTTCACGAAATGCTCCTTTAACAATTGCTTTAAGTGAAGCCGCAAGTAAACAAATAATTGATTTGCATGTAAAAATTGATGAACGAGGCGCTGCTTTTTTTGCTTTAGGAATTGCAAAAGCTAGCAATAATTACGTAGCAGTTATTTGCACTAGTGGAACAGCAGCCGCAAACTTTTATCCAGCAGCCCTTGAAGCTTTTCATAGCAATGTTAAGTTATTAATAATTACCGCTGATCGTCCAGAAATACTACGTAAAACCGGGGCAAATCAAACAACTGATCAAGTAGGGATATATAAGTTAATTAAAACTCATGATTTAGCATCAGAAATTGAATTAAAGCCATTACTTAATGGCAAACCCATCCATTTAAATATTCAATTTAGTGAACCACTACTAAGTGAGGAAAAAAATGATTGGCTTGCTGGTATAAAAATTGAACCAATTAAATACAAAAATAATGTCGGTGGAAAGTTAGAAACTTCTACGGGAGTATTAATTATTGGACATGATAATGCAGGTTATACAGATGATGAGGTAAATAGTTTTGTAGGTAAATTAAAGTGGCCAGTAATTGCAGAGAATCCACTTTCTTTTCCACAAGCACACCCTCACGCAGTGCTATATCTATCTGATCCTAAAATCAGACAGGCACTAGCGCCTGAAAACATGATTGTAATTGGGCGAACAACTCTTTCCCGTAGTGTTAACGAGTTTATAAAATTAGCAAAAAATCTAATTGTTATTGACCCACGAGTTGCTGATATTGACAATAATAGGCAAGCAGATTTATTACTTAAATCAATGCCTTCTGAAGTGATAAGTGAGTTCACTAATGGTGATATTTGGCAAAAAGCTTCAGAATTAGCAGCAGCCGAAACTAAAAATCTTGTATGGTCTGAACAAACAGCGATTAAAAGTATATGTGAGTCACTAACAAGTATGAGTGCATTATTTGTTGGTTCATCTAGGCCTGTTAGAGATATTGAAGCATTTACTAAGTTTCAAAGCGGAATTTTAGTTTTTGCTAACCGAGGCTTAGCTGGAATTGATGGGAATATCTCAACCGTATTTGGTATCGCACAAGAGCATGAAACAACTAATTCCATCATGGGAGATTTAACATTTTTGCATGATATTTCAGCTCTAACTAATACTCCAAAGGAAAATCTTAGAATTTTTGTTATAGATAATAATGGTGGTGGTATTTTTTCCACCTTGCCACAAGCTGGATCTAATGGTTTTGAGCAAGTATTCGGTACTCCTCATAACCTTGATTTAGTTAGAGTTATATCTGGATTTGGTGTAACAGTGGGTAGAGTTTCAGATTTAACTGGGCTTGAATTGATATTAAAAAAGCCCGTAAATGGATTTGAGGTTGTTGTTGTAGAAGTACCAAGTCGAGAAGTTAACGCACAACTGCTAAAAGAAATTACTCAAAGAGTTTCTAATGCGGTTCGCATTGGCATTAATTTAGCCTGACTTTCAGCAAATTCAGTAGCCGGATCGGATCCAGCAACAATTCCGCAACCAGCAAAAATGCGTATTGAATTTCGATCATTACTTAATTGCCCACATCTAAGAGCAATTGCAATCTCTCCATCATTATTGGCATCAATCCAACCGACTGGCCCGGCGTAGCGCTGGCGGTTCATTTGTTCTAATTCAACAATTAATTTCTTTGCTTCTAGCGCTGGTGTTCCACAAACTGCAGCTGAAGGGTGCAGCTGTGCAATTAACGTGAAAATATCTGATTGCTTAGCACTGTCATTTAAAACTCCAGTCACATCAGTTGCAAGGTGCATAACATTTGATAGGTGTAATACAAATGGTGCTTCTGGAACATTTGTAGAAGAACAAAACGGTGCAAGTGCATCTGCAACAGATCTCACTGCATACTCATGTTCCTCTAAATCTTTAGATGACTTTGCAAGTGAGGCGGCAAGTGTTAAATCACGATCTTCATTTCCAGTCTTACGAATTGTTCCAGCCAGAACTCTTGAAGTTACTAAGGATTTACTAAGCCTTACCAAAAGCTCAGGTGTTGCACCGATTAGTCCATCAACTAAGAAAATCCAAGTTGATGGGTATTCGATTTCAAGGCGCTGCAACAAACTTCGCACACCTATTTCAGTTTTTGATGTCGCAGTTATATCTCTAGCTAGAACAACTTTTTCTAGTTTGTTTGATTTAATTGCATTAATTGCGCTGCTAACTTGAGATTGCCACGCTTGTTCTGAAATTGAGCCTTCCTGCCATTTGATCTCGCCACTAACTGGCGCAGTATTTATTTTTTCTAAGTTAGGTTGCTTAACATCACCAATCCAAGTTATCCAAGACTTTCCATTTTTTTGACCAATTAAAATCTCTGGAATAACAAGTACTGATATCTCATTAGGATCAAATGAAAATGATGAGAATAGAATTGGACCTGTTCCACTACCATGAACATTATTTTGAATTTTAAACTCTGAAACTCTTTCTTCCCACCAGGTTTTAGCTTCTTTAAATCTATTTTCACCCTTAACTTCAAATTTCTTGTATTCACCAAAACCTACTAAACCATCACCACTTCTTACCCAAGCATTTACTAAATCCAATTTAGTATTTACTGAGGTTAGCACTGGGTGCTCACCTAGAATCTCAGTAGTAATTAAAACGGACATGTAAATTCGCGCCTGTCTATTTGTAGGATTTGTCTGTAAAGCCTACTCCTTAGAGAATACTCCTGTGGTCCGCGCAAATTTAAACAAAGATCCAGATGATGTCTCAAAGATGTTTGACGCAGTAGCCAATCGATATGACTTTCTTAATGACTTACTCAGCCTAGGTAGAACAAAGGCTTGGCGAAGAGTTGTGACCTCAATCATTGCACCAAAACCAGGAATGAAGATTTTAGATATTGCTGCTGGAACTGGTTCATCTTCTCGTCCACTAGTAGATAAAGGCGCTGATGTTATTGCGCTAGATTTTTCAGAAGGCATGCTCGCGCAAGGGCGTAAGCAAAATAGAGATATCAAATTTATGCAAGGTGATGCCCTAAATCTGCCATTTGAAGAAAATACATTTGATGTAACAACTATTTCATTTGGCTTACGAAATACTTCTGATACAAGTAAAGCACTACGAGAATCTTTTCGAGTTTTAAAATCTGGTGGACGAATGGTTGTAGTTGAATTCTCGCAACCAACTAACCGAATTTTTCGAACTATCTATCTTCGTTATTTGATGCGTGCACTTCCAACGGTCGCAAGAAAAGTGTCATCTAATCCTGATGCGTATGTTTACTTAGCCGAATCTATTTTGGCCTGGCCCAATCAAAATGGCCTCGCAGATTTAATGCGGGCGGCCGGTTTTGGAAGTGTCCAATGGAAAAACTTAACCTTCGGCATCGTCGCTATTCATACGGGAGTAAAACCGTGATTGATGCCACATGTCCTACAACCCATACCGATTCACATTTCCAAATTGTGACCTACAACGCCTAAACCCGTAGACTCCCTTACCGTGAGCCCATACGTACCGATCTTGGTAATTGGCGCAATCGGCTTTGGCTTTGGTGTTTTTTCAATTGTTGCAGCCGCACTAACTGGTCCAAAACGTTACAACAGGGCAAAGGTAGAAGCGTATGAATGCGGAATTCAACCATCTCCACAAGCAGCTGGTGGCGGACGTTTTCCAGTTAAGTATTTCTTAACTGCAATGCTATTTATTGTTTTTGATATTGAAAT
>ENA-ORFA01000427-ORFA01000427.1-marine-metagenome-genome-assembly--contig:-NODE-427-length-17875-cov-2.544668_pt1 | contig 17875 bp, 13 predicted proteins | sample MGYA00248621_ERZ508587 | MGnify/ENA primary metagenome ERZ508587 (study PRJEB26250, sample SAMN06266239) | marine metagenome | isolation source: Columbia River Estuary | place: USA:Columbia River Estuary... | reverse complement strand
CCTGGCATACGTTGGTTCGAATCCAGCCACCCCAGCCATACAGGCAACAAGCACTGACACGTTAGTCAACAAAGGCAAGGTTCCGCATGGCCAACAATTTGATGGTTTTTTCCGGCAATGCCAACCCCGAACTGGCTCTCAAAGTGGCCAAGTGGTTGGGGGTACCGCTAAGCCGTGCCAACGTATGCAAATTCAGTGATGGCGAGATCAGCGTCGAGCTGAACGAGAACGTACGCGGCCAGGATGTGTTCATCATCCAGCCAACTTGCTCGCCTACCAATGACAACCTGATGGAACTGCTGTTGATGGCCGACGCCCTGCATCGCTCATCTGCCCATCGCGTTACCGCTGTCGTGCCCTACTTCGGCTATGCCCGCCAGGATCGTCGTGTGCGTTCGGCCCGCGTGCCGATCAGCGCCAAGGCACCGCCCATGATCACGGCCATAACCAAGGCCATGATCGACAATTCCAGCGTGGCCGGCAGGCGCCCCAAGACAAGGCTCAGGACGGGCTGGTTGGTGGTGATTGACGTGCCGAAATCCCCCTGCAAAACACCCTGACACCAGATCAGAAACTGCTCTGGGATCGATGCGTCCAACCCATAGCGTTCGGTCAGCCGCGCGATGTCCTCTTCGGTGACCTCTTCCTTGAGCATTGCGCCATTCTTCTGCAGCACCGCAAGCTGGTCCTTGGCCACCTCGAGCGACTTCATCGCATCGGGCAAATCGCCGTAAGTGATCTGCGACGCACTCGTCAAATCGCCAATCCGCTGCGCCCGCTCGGCATCGCCCTTGAGCGATTCGATTTTTTCCTGAGCGGCACGAACCTCATCGATCACCGCCTTCTCATTGCGCCATTGCGCCATCAGACCGGACGACTGCTCGCGCAGGTTCGCCTGTTCGGCGCGCACCTTCTCAAGGCGCGCCAGCGAGGCTTTGTCGCTTTCCTTTTCGAGCGCCTTCTTCTCCATTTCGAGTTGGAGGATCTGGCGTTCGAGCATGTCGATTTCGGTCGGCATCGAGTCCAGTTCGATCTTCAGGCGTGAAGCAGCCTCATCGACCAGGTCGACCGCCTTGTCGGGCAGGAAGCGATCGGAGATGTAGCGGTCCGAGAGCATCGCCGCGGCCACCAGCGCGCCGTCCTGGATGCGCACGCCGTGGTGGACTTCGTAGCGCTCCTTGAGTCCGCGCAGGATCGCCACCGTGTCCTCGACCGATGGTTCGCCGACCATCACCGGTTGGAATCGGCGTTCGAGCGCGGCGTCCTTTTCGATGTGCTTGCGGTATTCGTCGAGGGTGGTGGCGCCGATGCACTGCAGCTCGCCACGGGCCAATGCCGGTTTGAATATGTTACTGGCGTCTAGGGAACCACTGGCACCCCCTGCTCCGACAATGGTATGCATTTCATCAATGAACAGAATGACATCGCGGTTCTTTTCCAATTCGTTCATGATGGCCTTCATGCGTTCTTCGAATTGACCCCGATATTTGGTTCCGGCCACCAAGGCAGCCAGATCCAGTGAGATCACACGCTTATCAAACAACACACGAGAAACCTTCCGTTGTACGATCCGCAAGGCCAAGCCTTCCACGATCGCCGTTTTACCCACACCGGGTTCCCCGATGAGAATCGGGTTGTTCTTTTTCCGGCGCGACAGGATCTGCGATACGCGTTCGATCTCTGCTTCGCGACCAACGATGGGATCCAGCGCACCGAGCTCAGCCATCTTGGTAATATCTCGTCCGAAATTATCCAATACCGGTGTTTTGCTTTTGATCTGCCCACCTGATTTGGGTGTACCCTTGGATTGACTGAATTTCTTTTCTTCATCAAACTCTTCTTCCCCCTCATCGGAGAATTCGGCACGAGGCTCGTTGGATTTAACGATGCCCAACTCCTGACGGAATAGATCGTAATCCACATCAAATTGGTTGAGTATCTGCGTGGCTACATTCTCCTTGTTCTTCAAGATGGAAAGCATGAGGTGCTCCGTTTCAACGGTGGCACTCTTCAAGGCTTTGGCCTCCAGGACCGTCACCCGAATCACCTTCTCGGCTTGTTTGGTTAGCGGCAGGCTGTTGATGTTGGCTATGTTCTTTCCGGTCTTGTCCTTTACAGCCAGTTCGATCTCTTTGCGTAATTCATATAAATCGACATTGAAACTCTTTAGAATGCGTACCGCGGTGTTTTCACCTTCGCGGATCAATCCGAGTAACAAATGTTCGGTGCCAATGAAATCGTTGCCCAGACGCAATGCTTCTTCGCGGCTAAAAGAAATGATCTCTTTGACTTGAGGTGAAAAATTATTATCCATAGGAATTGGGGGTTATCACAATATTAACGAATTATCCAAGCCGCCGTCCCGACAAAGTTATCAACGTACCTGCTCTCAGGCAGGCGGTTGGCTGACGGCGGATTGTTAATTTTGTCCAAACTGATCTAATTTACCACATGTCTTTCAAATTCGAATCCAAGGAAAAATTTCATGTCATTACGGTGGAGGAGCCGGAACTGACTGCAAGTCTGTCAGAATTACTTGCAGCAACCACTGAAAAAATCCTGCGGCCGGATTCAGCCCCTGAACCCGCCGTCCGAAATCTGATCCTAGACTTAAGTCCTGTTCAACGGATCGAACTTCCCGCGGCCGAAAAACTCATCGAAATCCAGGTGGCATTTTATGAGTCCGGTGCCTCATTCGTGGTTTGTTGCCTGCAGGCCGGAGTACAGCAGACCTTTGAATTGGCGGATCTGTCTGACTTGCTCAACAGCACCCCCACCGAAAGCGAAGCCTGGGACATTGTCCAAATGGAAGAGATCGAACGGGAACTTTTAGGCGGAGAAGAAGACTAGCCCCAAATGTTAGCGCTGACTATTTTAGGCAATAATTCGGCAGTTCCGGCATTTGACCGCCACCCCACCAGTCAGGTATTGACCCACAACGGCAACAATTACCTGATCGATTGTGGAGAAGGCACCCAGATGCAATTGTTGCGTTACAAAGTCCGCCGCAGCAAGATCTCGCACATCTTCATTTCTCACTTGCACGGCGATCATTATTTCGGTTTGATCGGCCTTCTGAATTCGATGAGTCTACTCGGTCACAATCAACCCATCGAGCTGTTCGCCCCACCCCCGCTAAAAGAAATACTCGACATTCAATTACGCGTGTCGGATACTACACTAGGGTTTGATCTGAATTTCCATCCGATCACCGAGGCCTCAATCTTAGTGGATACAAACGCGCTTCGAATCCGCTGTTTCCCCACTGATCACCGCATTCCTTGCTTCGGATTCAGTTTCGAAGAACAACGATTGCCGCGCAAACTGATTCCTGAAAAAGCACGGGCATACGGGATCCCAACCAGTTATTACGAGCGATTGGTTCGTGGAGAGAGTTATACCACTAAAAACGGCGAGTTGATCTCTGTGGAGCTAGTGACCGAGCCCGCTGCTCCTGGCCCGAAATACGCTTTCTGTGCAGATACGCGCTACCATGAATCGCTGATCGAACACATCGAGGGATTTGATCTGATCTACCACGAATCAACCTACTTAGATGACCTGGCTGATCGGGCCTACGATCGTTATCACAGCACCTCCAAGCAAGCCGCTGAGTTGGCTCGAAAAGCCGAAGTAAAAAGACTGCTACTGGGTCATTTCAGCAGCAAGTATGCCAAGCTGGATGAATTTGCGCAAGAGGCCCGTTCGATTTTTCCGAACACCGATCTGGCCTTAGAGGGACTTTGCTATCCGATCCGTTAATTCGATAGTCGCTGCATCAAGCCGCGTATCTTTTGCCGATGTCCCTCACTGACTGGCCAAACGGGTAACCGAAATTCATTTTTGCACAGTCCCATCTCAGACAGATAGGCTTTCACCCCACTGGGACTACCCTCCGCAAACATAGAGGCGATGATGTCGAGGTATTTTTCATGCAAGGGGCGCGCTTCTGCAAATTTTCCCTCCAAACAAAGCCGAACCATCTTGGAAAAATCAGCCGGATAAGCGTTTGCCACGACCGAGATGACACCCACGGCACCATCGGCAATCAAGGGCAAGGTGATGGGATCATCGCCGCTGATCACAATAAAATCAGCCGGTTTATTTGCGAGTAGGTGTTGAATGAGTTCCATATTGCCACTGGCCTCCTTGGTGGCAAATACCTGCTTGCAATCACGCGCGATCCGCAATTGGGTTTCAGCGGTCATGGATTGTCCGGTACGACCCGGAACATTGTAGATGATGATCGGCAACGGACTCACGGCATTCAGCGCGCAATAATGTTGATAGATGCCTTCCTGGTTGGGTTTGTTGTAATAGGGACTGACCGATAGTATAGCATCGTAACCGGTGAGATCGAATGACTGTAAATCGGCGACCAACTTTCGGGTATCATTACCCCCAATGCCGGCTACCAAAGGCAGACGTCCGCTAACTTGTTTGGATACAAAGCTGAACACTTGTTGTTTCTCGGCGCCGTGAATGGTGGCACTTTCTCCGGTGGTTCCCAATACGACCAGATAGTTGACGCCTCCCTGTATCCAGAACTCGATCAGTTTTTCAAAACTATTCCAATCGATGGCACCAGATTCGTCAAAAGGCGTAACGATGGCGATGCCGGTACCGGTAAATTTTTGTTGCGGGCTCATGGATTAAAACTCTTCCCAGAATCCCATTTTTCCGAATTTCTCGATGCGCTGATCGATTCGATGTTGGGCGTCTTGACTGGAAAGTTCTTTTAGAATGGGTAACAAGTAAGACTTTAGGTTGGCGGCTGCTTCGTCGTAGTTCCAATGGGCCCCGCCGGCAGGTTCAGGGATGATGCCGTCGATGATTCCAAACTCCAGCATCTTATCGGCGGTGAGCTTGAGTTGTTCGGCCGCTACCTCTTTTTTATCCCAGCTGCGCCAAAGGATGGAGGAACAGCTTTCCGGGCTGATTACTGTGTACCAGGTGTTTTGCATCATGAATACCCGGTCGCCTACCCCGATACCCAGGGCTCCACCACTGGCTCCTTCCCCGATGATCACACAAATAACAGGCACCTTCAACCGCATCATTTCATAGATGTTGCGTGCGATGGCTTCCCCTTGTCCGCGCTCTTCGGCTTCCAGCCCGGGAAATGCACCGGGTGTATCGATCAGGGTAACGATGGGCTTATTGAACTTCTCGGCCATTTTCATGAGGCGCAGAGCCTTGCGGTAGCCTTCTGGATTGGCCATACCAAAATTGCGGAGTTGGCGAAGGCGGGTGTTGTTTCCCTTTTGCTGGCCGATGAACATGACGGTCTGCCCGTCCAGATCGGCAAATCCCCCCACCATGGCTTTATCGTCCTTCACATTGCGATCGCCGAATAGTTCCACGAAATCCGTGGTCATTTTCTCGATATACTTGAGTGTATAGGGACGGTCGGGGTGGCGGCTGAGCTGAACTTTTTGCCAAGGGGTCAGTGTTTGAGTCAGTTCTTGACGTTTGGCCAATACCTGTTCGCGGAGGCCGGCGATCACCTCGGAATAATCCACTTCACTTTTCTCGGCCTTTTGCTCCAGGTCCATGATCTCTTCGATCAGCTCCTTGATGGGCTGTTCAAATTCGATGTATTGTCGATTTTTGTCGGTTGGCATACCTGAGATTGTCGGGCAAAAATAGTGGATTGAGGGGTATGCGAGGCGGGATTGTGTATCCCTAGCCCGGCTTGGATCCAGCCGCAAAACGAAAAATCATTTGGGTCAAAAACACCCCCCGCCTATCTTTGCACTCCCGGAAAATTCCGGGCAACGGATCGGTAGTTCAGTTGGTTAGAATGCCGCCCTGTCACGGCGGAGGTCGCGGGTTCGAGTCCCGTCCGGTCCGCAAGAAGCCCCAGTTCTGGGGCTTTTTTGTTTATTCGAACTACCCAAACATTTGTTTTCAATCCATGTGATTTACATCCTGCTGTTGATAAGTAACGCATTGAGCCGTAACAGCAACTTGTAATTTTACACCATGCTAAAAATCGGCGTATTTGGGGTGGGCCATTTGGGAAAATTCCACTTGAACAATTGGAAAGAGATCCCGGGCGTAGAACTAGTCGGATTCTTTGATCCCAATGATCAACAGGCACAGGACGTCGAGCAGAAATACGGCCTGCAACGATTCACGAACATCGATTCATTGATCAATGCTTGCGATGCCGTCGATATCGTGGCCCCCACTGACCATCATTTTCACCTCTGCCAACATGCCATTCGGGCCGGCAAACATGTATTCGTAGAAAAACCGCTGGCCGAGACGTTGGAAGAAGCCCGAGAGCTGGTCAAGCTGGCTCAGGAGTCGGGCATCAAATGCCAAGTTGGACATGTTGAACGCTTCAATCCGGCCTTCGTCGCCGTGAAAGATCTGGGATTGCAACCCCTCTTCATTGAAGTGCACCGACTCGCTCAATTCAATCCGCGCGGCACCGAGGTCAGTGTAATCCTCGATCTCATGATCCACGACATCGACATCATACTAAGCTTGGTCAAAAGCGACGTACGTTCCATTTCCGCCAGCGGGGTGGCTGTACTCACCGAAACACCCGACATCGCCAATGCCCGCATCGAATTTCACAATGGCTGCGTAGCCAATCTGACCAGCAGTCGCATCTCCATGAAAAAAATGAGAAAGATGCGTCTGTTCCAAAAAGACGCCTACATCGGCATTGACTTCCTAGAGAAGAAGGCGGAAGTGATCCAAATGGATTTAGGCGAAGACCCCAACGCATTCACGTTTGACATCCCTACTCCGGATGGAAGTAAATCCATCGCCATCCGCAATCCGAACGTTACAGACTCCAATGCGATCAAAGAAGAACTGATCGCCTTCAAACGAAGCATCGAAGAGAATTCACGCCCCATTGTGAATGAAACAGACGGACTAAACGCCATGGACGTTGCGCACCGCATTCTGGAGAAGATCGCACAAAACGGACTGACTGCATGAGACCCAGCGGACCCTCATTTCCCGGGTGGCTCTACTCCCTCTCTGATTTCATGACCATCGGGATCTTCTACCTGTTGCTTCAGCTGTATTTGAAGGTCTCCCCCAACCCAAGTATTCTTATCCTTTACACATCCTATTGGGTTTGGATTTTTGCATTGGCTGGACATTACCAAGAACTCTACCAGAAATCTCGCTTGTTGGAAATCGGACGGACCGCCTTACTGACCCTGCTTGGACTCTCTCTGATTTTCCCCTGGCTACTAACTGAACAACTACAGATCCAATCCAATCGAAGCAATTATTACCAAGTCTTTTGTCTGATCGCGCTGGGACAGTTTCTTTTTGTGTCGACCGGACGAATGTTGCTGTTAAACCATCTGAAAAAACAACTTCTGCTAGAGAAAATATACTTCAATACATTGCTCATTGGCCCCCCGGAATCTTGTGACGCGTATTATCGTGAACACCGAAATAGTTTGCGTGATAGCGGGTATCGAATCGTTGGCTACATGGATCAAGCAGCAAACACCCAGCCCAACGAGACCGATGAACTAATTTGCTTGGGCAATTGGGAGGAGCTCGAAGCAATCATCGAGCGAAACGCCATTCGGCTTACGATCTTAAGTCCGAACACCAAAAACCCAGACTGGCTGGAATCCACCATTGACCAATTGATGAGTCTGGAGGTAGAAATCCGGATCGTACCCGACCTACTCGACATCCTTTCTGGCTCTGTTAAGACTAGTGACGTACTGGGCGCCCCGCTGGTTGAGATCTATGCGGCTAAAATGCCCGTTTGGCAACAGAATGTAAAACGAGTGATGGATGTGCTGGCTGCTGCCATCGTTGGGATCCTTAGCCTACCACTTTTTCTGCTCCTTGCCTGGCGTGTTCAGCGCAGCGGACCAGGACCCATTCTGTACAAACAAGAACGAATCGGTAAAAAAGGAAAGACCTTTTGGTTATATAAATTCCGATCGATGATCGAAGATGCGGAAACCAACGGACCCGCTCTATCTTCCGAGAACGACCCAAGGATTACTCCCATCGGCAAAACACTCCGTAAATGGCGACTCGATGAGCTTCCGCAGCTTTGGAATATACTCCGAGGAGAGATGAGTTGGGTAGGACCTCGCCCGGAACGCAAGCATTACATCGATCAGATCGTTCGGATACATCCATATTATCGATATCTGCTGCAAGTGAAACCCGGACTCACCAGTTGGGGCATGGTGCAATTTGGCTATGCAGAGAACATTCCCGAAATGATCGAACGAAGCAAATACGATCTGCTCTATCTGGAAAATCCTTCCTTGCTGTTGGATCTAAAAATCCTCTTGCATACGATACGAATCGTTTGGAAAGGCAAAGGGAAGTAAATTCGTGAATTAGCCAAACCACCATGACAACAGCCCGGATCTGCCTGGCCTTGACATTCTTCTTATCTGCACTGTTCACGAACGGACAACGCCCCTATTTCCAACAACAGGCCGATTATCGAATCGATGCACGTCTGGATGATTCGTTGCATCAGATCGACGCAACGGCCAGCATCCAATATCGAAATCAATCGCCGGACACCTTACAATTCATTTGGTTCCATCTATGGCCCAACGCCTATAAAACTGAACGTACGGCCTTGGGTGAACAATTGTTGGAAAACGGCGACACTCGATTTTATTTTTCCTCCCCCGAGCAAAAAGGATACATCAACCGACTGGATTTTCGAGTGAACGGAGTAACTGCACGAACCGAGGACCATCCCGAACACATCGACATCATCAAATTGATTCTTCCCCAACCCCTCCTACCCGGAAAGTCCGTCGAGATCTTTACCCCCTTTCTCGTACAACTCCCGGAGGTGTTTTCGCGAAGCGGACATGGGAATAATGGAACCTATCAAATCACGCAATGGTATCCAAAACCCGCGGTGTACGATCGTGCAGGTTGGCATCCCATGCCTTATCTAGACCAAGGAGAATTCTACAGTGAGTTCGGCCGATATGAACTCTTTATCACCCTCCCGAAAAAATACATCGTCGCTGCTACAGGGGAGTTGATGAATGCATCAGAGAAAAGCAAGCTGAGAATGATCAATGGATTAACCGGCAAAAGAATAACTACCCGCTCCGATTCCACATTGAAAACACTGCACTACATAGCAGATTCCGTACACGACGTTGCTTGGTTTGCCAGCCCTGGCTTCCAGATCCGATACGATACGTGCAAATTGAATGATGGATCCACAAAAGAGATCTGGCATTTTTTCACCCAATCCTCTGGTCGAGTTTGGAAAAACTCGATCGATTATGCCAAAGAGGCCCTTCGATATTATTCCGACCGGGTTGGCGCCTACCCCTACCCGACCATCTCTGTGGTTGAATCTGCCGAAGGCCCCGGCGGCGGCATGGAGTACCCTATGCTTTCGGTGATCGATCCAACCTCCGATACGTCAGACCTTCGATCCGTCATCATCCACGAGATTGGTCACAATTGGTTTTATGGAGCCCTTGGATCGAACGAACGGGATCATCCTTGGCTAGATGAAGGGCTGAATAGTTATTACGAGCGAACAGGACTCGGCTCCTTGCTTGAACCCACCGAGAATGTATTGCTGAGTCACCTTTACCAGGAACGAAAAGATCAACCGATCAACACCTCCTCCGAGCGATTCACGAATATGAACTATGCGGCGATCGCTTATCTGAAAACAGCGCAATGGATGGAGTTGATGGAAAAGACCTTGGGCAAACCGAAGTTCGATCAAGCCATGCAGGACTATTTCCAACGATGGAAATTCAAGCACCCGGCTCCGTCGGATCTATTGAGTACGTTCCAAGCGCATAGCCAGGCAGATCTCAGTCATTATTTTCAGTTACTGGATAAATCAGGCCCGCTTCAACCCGCGCCTGCTCGCGGCTGGAAATGGCAATTGATAAACGGCTGGAATGACAAGGATCCGTATCCAACCAAAAATCGGATCACCTTGCTTCCGATCGCCGGTTACAATCAAGCGGATGGTTTGATGACCGGTCTGGCCGTCACCAATTTGAAACTGCCGTTGAATGATCTTCAATGGCTGGCGATTCCACTTTATGCCACCCGCTCCAAACATATCAATGGAATTGGTTTTATCAACCATCGCTGGCGAACAAATGGACCATTCAAACGAATCGATCTGGGTCTGAGTGTGGCCCAATTTTCATTCAACCGATTTACAGCGCCCAATGGACAAACCCTGACACTTCGTTATAACAAACTGGCGCCCGGCATCCGACTCACTTGGCGCGAAAGAGATGCCCGATCTAGCCAACACCGATTCCTGCAATTCACTGCATTTTCATTTGGGGAGAGCGGCTATCGCTTTCAACGCGATACGCTCGTTCAAGGAGTGGACACCACCTTCAACAACTATTACCAGACTCAGACCGACCGCCGCCAATTGTTTCAGCTCCGATACGTATGGGAAAATGACCGGGTTCTCTACCCTTTTCGCTGGGAAGTCAAAGCAGAGATGAGCGATCGATTTATTCGTCCAACGCTGACGGGTCATTATTTTTTTAATTACCCCAAAAAAGGAGGATTACATGTGCGCATGTTTGGAGGAGCCTTCTTTTATACCGGATCCAAAACCATACAAGATCGCTATCGTCAAGTGCGCTATCACCTGCAAATGGGTGCTCCCACTGGTAGCCAAGACTATACCTACAGCAACTATTTTATCGGCCGGTCTTCGTATGAAGGATTCGCCTCCCAACAGATCATGGAACGAGATGGCGCGTTTAAAATCCGAACAGACCGTTTGGCCAGTCCAGTGGGCAGAAGCGATGATTGGCTGTTTGCGCTGAATTTAAGCAGCTCCATTCCGGACAATTTAAATCCGCTTCAGGTACTTCCCTTTCGAATTCCCTTGCAGGTATTTGCTGACATCGGCACCTCGGGAGCGACCTGGAATGCAACCAGCGAAACCGGTCGATGGTTATATGTAGCCGGACTGGAAATCCCCTTGTTTTATCGATCCATCCGAATTTTCATACCCCTGGTGTACAGCAGGCCTTACCAGGATTATGTGCGATCCATTTTAGGTCCGAAAAATCGATTCTTACAAAAAATGTCGTTTCAGATCGATCTGCAACGTTTAACTAGCAATCGAATAAATCGGGAGATTGAATTGTGGTAAATGTTTTGACCATACAACACCTCAAACGAAATCAAGTCGATGTAGAACGCTGGGATGCCTGCATACAATCAGCCACCAATGGAAGTCCCTACGCGCTGCACGATTACCTGGATGCACTCACTCCCCAATGGGAAGCCTTGATTGCGGGCGACTACGAATTTGTCATGCCCTTACCGGTCAGAAAAAAATGGGGCGTCGCCTACCTCTATCAGCCTTTTCTGATACCTCAGTTGGGCGTCTTTGGACAAATGCCGAACGAGGACATGCTTCAATCCTTTTTGCATTCGATCCCCAAACAAATCAAATGGATCGATATTACTTTAAACCCGAATTCAATTCCTACTACAGGGAATTTCCATCTTCAAACCCGGAAAAATTATCTACTGAATCTTAGCCCGCCTTATGAAAAGCTAGCAGCATCATACCGAGAAAATCATCGAAGGAATCTGGCACGATCTGTCAAGGCGGGGTTTATCATCGACCGAAATATTGATCCATGTCGAATATATGAAGTGGCCGAAAGCTACTTGGGGCCCCGCGGTCATTTCCCGAGTGAACAGAAAGAACATTTTTTGACGTTAGCAAATAAATGGATCGGTGCTGGTAAGGCGAGCGCATACGGGATTCTTGCGGGAGACAAACTACTGGCCTCTGCCCTGTTTTTGATGTACGGGAATCGTGCTTATTATCTGTTGGTCGGCAATCACCCCGACGGTAAAACGCTAGGCGCTTCCCACGCCTTGATCGATGCATTCATTCGAGATCATGCCGGACAAAACCTGACGCTTGATTTTGAAGGATCGGATGTACCCTCACTGGCTTTCTTTTATGAGAGTTTTGGAGCATCCGAAGAGTATTACGGTTGGCTACGCATCAATCGCCTGCCCAAATGGATCTCTTGGATCAAAGCAAATCACTGATCGGCACGTAACCACTGCGCAGCTGTGATCAGATCGTCTGGGTGAGTGATCTTGATGTTACGCTCCTCCCCATTGATCAAATAGATGGGCTGACCGCTGGCTTCCACTACACTGGCTTCATCGGTAAAATCAGGGTGATGCTTTACCTGATAAGCGGATAATAATACCTCACTAAGAAAAGTCTGTGGGGTTTGGATCAACCGAATCTGATGGCGGGGAATGGACTTGCTTTTTCCATCGATTAACCAACGGATGCTGTCCTTTGATACAATGGCCGGGATGGCAGACCCTTGACGAAGGGCCTGATCATTACATCGGTGAATCAGATCGATGGTGAGTAGGCAGCGTACCGCATCGTGTACAAAAATGATGGAGGAAGCATCTATGGTTGCCAGTCCGTTTTGCACGGAATGAAATCGCGTCTCTCCTCCTTTTACAAATCGGATACGGTTTGATCCCGGTAGACCCTGCACAAGCTGAACGCCTGAATCCATGTGCTCATCAGGCAAAACCAGCACCACTTCTAGGTCGAGGTAGCTGGATAAAAATGTTTCGAGGGTTCGGTTCAGGATTGATTGTCCTTCTAATGCCAAAAACTGTTTAGGCCGATCTGCCCCCATACGCATGCCCACACCACCGGCTACTACAACGGCAATTTTCTTACGAAGGGAATGGTCCATGGTGTGAGGGGCTATACTGGTTATATTCGAAATTAAAGGAATTCCAAAAGGGAATGCTCAGCGCCTGACTAACACCAGCCGAGCTTTATAGATTCTTGTTCTAAGCGCTTCCGATCGATGGGCGAGGTGCCCACCTGCTCGCAGACCAATCCCCCGGCCAAATTTGCTAGGTTCGCCATGATCGAGGCATCTTTGGTCAATGCATACGCAGCTGCAGCTATCGCGATGACGGTATCGCCGGCACCGGATACATCGACTACATTTCGTTTAAAACAGTTCAACCATTCAGTCTGCGAATCGGTCTGATAGAATATCCCCTTATCGGAGAGGGTGATCAATGACACTGCATGATCCAACCGCTCGTGCAACTGTTGGTGTACCTGTTCTAGTGAGGATGGAGACGGATCCCCGCTGATGTTCAGTGCATCAGCGACCTCACGCCAATTGGGTTTAAAGAGATCTACTCCACGGTAGGCGAAAAAATTGTTTTTCTTCGGATCGACGGCCGTTACGATGTTCAGGCTTCGACAGGTACGAATCACCGACTCGATCAGTGAGGGCGTCAACATCCCTTTGTTGTAATCCTCCAGGACTAACAATTGAGGTCGCTCTGAAATTAAATATTTTGTGAGTTGAGCTAGGATCTGCGTCTCCATTTCTGGAGAGAGCTCGGCAACCGACTCGTGATCCAACCTGAGCAATTGTTTATTTCGATCCAGCACCCTGGTTTTTCGGGTGGTTGGACGATTCGGGTCAGCAAAAAGCAGATCCGTACCGACGGCCTGCTCTGTCAATAGATCTCGAAGGATTTGTCCCGGCGCATCGGATCCTACTATTGAAATTAGCTGAACGTCAGCGCCCAGCGATTTGAAATTCAAGGCCACATTTCCAGCGCCCCCGATGCGTTCCTCTTGACGTTGATGGGCAACGACTGGAACCGGCGCCTCCGGGGATACACGATCTACTTGTCCAAAAAAATAGGTATCCAACATGAGATCCCCCAACACGGCCACGCGCAACCGGGGTAACTCTTGGAAGAAGTGACGAAAAGAAGACATTATTTCTTCTGTGAGGTATATTGACTGTTTAGTCCGTCGATCAGATTTTGCGTGATGTTGTACGCGGAGTCCTTGTAATAGAACAACCCCGGCTCGTAAGAAACGATGTAGGTATAGGCCGACTTCTGGTTGTACTCTTTGAGGAAATCCTCAATCTTCGATTTGATCTCATTTTGACGACGCAACACATAATCACTGTAGTCTGATTCGAGGGCTTGCTTACGGCTCTTTAGGTTGTCGTCCAGGGTACGCATTTCCCGGCTGGCTGCATCACTTTGTTCTTGACTGAGCGCACCCGTATTGGCTTGCTGTTGATAATAGCTGAGTTTTTGCTGCATGTTCTTTCCCAAACCTTCCAACTCGGCATTGATGGCGTCTTCGCGCTTGGTCATCTCTGCTTTGAGCTCCTTCACCATGTCAAAATGTGCGGCAATGGAATCCATCTCGAAATAAGCCATCCGGAAACCGGATTGGGCGGAATTGGCCCGAGCGGACAATGGACCGGCACTGGCCCCTTTGGCCGGCCAGTTCTGATACAACAAAAATCCGCAAACAAGCGTCAATAGTCCATTCCATACAAGCATTCCACGATTCATAGTGACATATTTTTTACAAATTAATGAGGATATCGGGAATCATCGCTCATAAATTTCTGGTTTGTGATAGGGTTAACAGCAAAAAAAAGAGCAGGCCTGGGCCTGCTCTGTAGGAAGATTTATTTCGATTACTCCTCTTCGTCGAAGACCATCGCCTCGCGGGTTGTCTGTAGCAATTCGTATTCCTCCTTGCTGCCGACGATCACCTTGTCGAATTCGCGCAGTCCGGTACCAGCCGGGATCGGATGGCCGGTGATGACGTTCTCTTTCAGACCCAGCATATCATCGGTTTTACCGTTGATGGCAGCCGAAGAGAGAACCTTGGTCGTCTCCTGGAACGAAGCAGCCGAGATCCAGCTTTGCACACCCAAGGAGGCCTTGGTGATACCCAACAAGGTGGGAGCTGAAGTAGCTGGTTTCGCGTCGCGGTACTCGACTGGTTTCTGATCGTTTCTGCGCAGGATGGAATTTTCCTCCCGAACCTCACGCAGGGTCACGATCTGACCGGCACGGAGCTTGGCGCTGTCCCCGATTTCAGTAACTACCTTTTTATCGAAGATGTAGTCATTCTCGTCTACGAATTCAAACTTATCGACCAGATCGTCTTCCAAGAAGCGGGTGTCGCCTGGATCAACGATGTTGACCTTACGCATCATCTGACGAACGATCACTTCAATGTGCTTATCGTTGATCTTCACACCTTGTAAACGGTAAACCTCCTGAATCTCATTCACCACGTACTCTTGTACAGCAAATGGACCTTTGATCGACAAAATATCGAACGGTGCGATCTGACCATCACTCATCGGCGTTCCGGCTTTTACGAAATCGCCATCTTGTGCGAGGATCTGACGGGTAAGGGGTACCAGATATTTCTTCTGCACACCATCCTTCGCTTCGATCGTGATTTCGCGGTTACCACGCTTGATATTACCCATGACCACCACGCCGTCGATCTCAGAAACAACGGCCGGGTTGCTGGGGTTACGGGCTTCGAAGAGTTCCGTAACACGAGGGAGACCTCCGGTGATGTCGCGCAGTTTACCGAGCACACGAGGAATCTTTACGAGTACCTGTCCGGCATGTACCTGATCGCCTGCATCAATCATGATGTGGCTACCCGTAGGCAGGTTGTATGATTTCTTTTCTTTCCCTTCTACTAAGAGCGAAGGGATCTTCGTCTTGTCGCGGGTTTCGATCACCACTTTCTCGCGGTGTCCAGTCTGCTCATCCGATTCTTCCCGATAGGTAATGCCATCGATCACATTATCGAAATTGATGGTACCGTTGATCTCGGATACAATCACGTTGTTGAATGGATCCCATGTACAGAGTACACCTCCTTTGGAAATATTCTGACCATCCTTCACATTCAAGGTAGCGCCGTATGGAATGTTGTTCGTGATCAACAGACGATCATTCTTAACATCTACAATTCGTACTTCACCGGTACGTCCAATAACCACTTGAGATTTTACTCCGTCGTTGCTGGTGACCGTAACGGTACGCAACCCATCAAATTGGATGGTTCCGTCGAACTTGGCAGCCAAGGTCGATTCTACCGAGGCAGAACCAGCCACACCACCCACGTGGAATGTACGCAAGGTCAGCTGAGTACCCGGCTCACCGATGGACTGTGCAGCGATGATGCCAACGGCATCCCCTTGCTGCGTCATGGCACCGGTAGCCAGATTCTTACCATAGCACTTCGAACACACGCCGCGCTTGCTTTCACAAGTCAATACGGAGCGGATCTCTACCGTTTCAATTCCGGCGTCTTCAATACGCTTGGCCACGTCAACGGTGATTTCATCGCCGGCCGATACGTACAACATTTCGCTCACTGGATCAAATACATCGTGAAGAGAAGTACGTCCGATGATGCGGTCGCTCAATGGCTCGATGACGTCCTCATTATCTTTCAATGCGGTGGTAGCAATGCCACGCAGGGTTCCACAATCCACCTCGGTGATGACCACGTCTTGCGCTACGTCTACCAGACGACGAGTCAGGTAACCGGCATCGGCGGTTTTCAGGGCCGTATCGGCGAGACCTTTACGAGCACCGTGGGTAGAGATGAAGTAATCCAATACGTTCAGTCCGCCTTTGAAGTTGGAAAGGATTGGGTTCTCAATGATCTCACTGCCCGTAGATCCCGATTTGCGGGGCTTGGCCATGAGTCCGCGGATACCAGCCAGCTGCTTGATCTGCTGCTTCGATCCACGGGCACCAGAATCCAACATCATGAATACCGAGTTGAATCCTTGACGGTCGTTGCTGAGTTCACGGATCAAACTTTCCGTGATGCGGGTATCTACCCGGCTCCAGATGTCAACGATCTGGTTGTATCGTTCGTTGTTGGTGATCAATCCCATGTTGTAGCTATCCCATACTTCGTCGACCTCCACCTTGGCGTTGTCAAGCATGGCCTCTTTGGTGTCGGGGATGATCAGGTCATTGATATTGAAGGAGAGACCGCCCTGGAAGGCTGTGCGGAAACCAAGTTGTTTGATGTCATCCAAGAACTTGGCCGTCTTCGGTACGTTGGTGATCTTGATGATGTCACCAATGATTTCGCGCAAATTTTTCTTAGTGAGCAGCGCATTCACAAAACCGACTTCAGCGGGTACGTGCTGGTTGAACAGTACACGACCAACCGTGGTCTCGATCAATTTATGTTCGAGCAAGCCATCGGCATTGCGGATGTTGCCTTTTACTTTGATCCAGGCATGCAGATCAATGCAACCTTCGTTGTAGGCAATGATCACTTCCTCGGCAGAGTAGAAGGCCTTGCCTTCGCCCTTGACGGGTTCGGCAGGGGTATTCTTCTTTCCTTTGGTGATGTAGTAGAGTCCCAACACCATGTCCTGTGAAGGCAGGGTGATCGGCGTACCGTTCTGCGGATTGAGGATGTTGTGTGAAGCCAGCATCAACAACTGTGCTTCCAGGATAGCGGCATGGCCCAGCGGTACGTGCACGGCCATTTGGTCACCATCGAAGTCGGCGTTGAACGCCGAGGTAACCAGCGGGTGCAATTGGATCGCTTTTCCTTCGATCAATTTAGGCTGGAAGGCCTGAATGGAAAGACGGTGGAGCGTCGGGGCACGGTTGAGCATAACCGGGTGACCTTTGAGGATGTTTTCCAGGATATCCCAGATAACCGCTTCTTTTTTATCAACCAGTTTGCGCGCCGATTTAACGGTCTTTACAATACCGCGCTCGATGAGTTTACGAATGATGAATGGCTTGAACAATTCAGCGGCCATGTCCTTGGGGAGACCGCACTCGTGCAGTTTCAATTCAGGACCGACCACGATGACCGAACGACCAGAGTAGTCAACGCGTTTACCCAACAGGTTTTGACGGAAACGTCCTTGCTTACCCTTGAGTACATCACTGAGTGATTTCAGGGCCCGTCCGCCTTCTGCCTTCACGGCATTGGACTTCCGGCTATTGTCGAACAAGGAATCTACCGCTTCTT
>ENA-ORFA01000426-ORFA01000426.1-marine-metagenome-genome-assembly--contig:-NODE-426-length-17883-cov-13.960294_pt1 | contig 17883 bp, 14 predicted proteins | sample MGYA00248621_ERZ508587 | MGnify/ENA primary metagenome ERZ508587 (study PRJEB26250, sample SAMN06266239) | marine metagenome | isolation source: Columbia River Estuary | place: USA:Columbia River... | reverse complement strand
AGTGGTGGTACTTCTTCGTGCTGCCAAAGAAGAGCCGCTTGTTGGGCCACGACCTCACCTGTTTTGAATTCAACACCAGGTGATGGTTTGATTTCAATGTTGAGAAAAAAGCGATTGCGAATGCAGTATTGCGCCAAATTGGACAGCGTAGGCAGGGGCTCGCCACTGAAGTGTCTAGAGTGCCAACTGCCAGCGTCTAACTGCGAAAGTTCTTGCCAGCTTTGCTCACCGCCAACGCCATGGCCGTTGGTGGTTCGCTGCAATGTGGCGTCATGCATTAGAAACACCACATCGTCTGCGCTGAGTTTGGCGTCGCATTCAAACATGCGATAACCGTATTCAGCGCCTTTGCGAAATGCGGCAAGCGTGTTCTCGGGCGCCAAAGTGCCTGCGCCTCGGTGGGCGATCCAGCGGGGGTAGGGCCAATGTTTCATCGAGTCATTTTAAGCAATGCGTTTTTGGGTCTGCGCATCAAACCAGTGCAAGCGTTCGGCGCGTGGTGTGGCGTGGAACGTGCTGCCCGGATCAGGCGCGGGCAGCGATGCGTCCAGCCGCAAGGTGAGGGTTTCTGGCCCCAAGCGGGCGTGCACCAGGCGCTCGGCGCCCAGCAGTTCCACCGTGTCCACCGTCAAAGACCAGCTACCGTTTTCGGGTACTGGCGTGATGTCCAGATGCTCGGGGCGGATACCCAGAATTTGCCCTGGAGGCGTACCAGGAGAATGTTGGATCAGGTTCATGGGGGGTGAGCCGATGAAACTGGCGACAAAAGTACTGGCTGGGCGGTTATAGACCTCTTCTGGCGTACCGAATTGCTCCATGTGACCGCCGTTCATCACGATCATGCGTTGGGCTAAGGTCATGGCTTCGACCTGATCGTGCGTCACAAAAAGGCTGGTGATGCCCAACTCGCGGTGCAGCTTTTGAATCTCTAGCCGAGTCTGGGCGCGCAGTTTGGCATCTAGGTTGGACAGAGGTTCGTCGAACAAAAAAACCTGAGGCTGTCGCACGATGGCGCGGCCCATGGCCACGCGCTGGCGCTGGCCACCGGACAGCTCGCGCGGCTTGCGTTGCAGCAGCTGAGACAGCTCCAAAATCGCGGCGGCCTTGTCCACGCGTGCCTTGATTTCCTCCAGCGGTCGCTTGGCGATTTTCAGGCCATAGGCCATGTTGTCGAACACGCTCATGTGTGGGTACAACGCGTAGTTCTGAAACACCATGGCGATGTCTCGCTCAGCGGGCTCAAGGTCGTTGACCACGCGCTCACCAATCGACACGGTGCCTGCGGTGATTTCTTCAAGACCCGCCACCATGCGCAGCAGGGTGGACTTGCCACAGCCTGATGGCCCGACGATGACCACAAATTCGCCATCGTGGATGTCAGCGCTCAGATTTTGAATGACGGTATTGCCCTTAGCGCCTGTGCCATAGGTTTTTTGAAGGTGAGAGAGGGTGATTGAAGCCATCATTTTTCCGTATCAACGAGGCCCTTGACGAACCACTTTTGCATCAGAACCACCACCAAGGCGGGTGGCAGCATGGCCAAAATGGCCGTGGCCATGACCAAGTTCCATTGCACTTGCGAGTCGGCTCCAGCAGTCATGCTGCGGATGCCCATGACAATGGGGTACATGCGCTCTTCGGTGCTCATGAGCAGAGGCCATAGGTACTGGTTCCAGCCATAGATGAACTGGATCACAAACAGGGCCGCAATGCTGGTACGCGACAAAGGCAAGAGCACATCCCAAAAAAACTGCATGGGTGAGGCGCCATCCATCTTGGCTGCTTCGGCCAACTCATCGGGCACCGTCAGAAAAAATTGCCGGAACAAAAAAGTGGCTGTGGCCGAAGCAATGAGGGGGATGGTTAAGCCCGCAAAACTGTTGATCATCCCGAAGTCGGCCACCACTTGGTAGGTCGGCACAATCCGCACCTCGACCGGCAACATCAAGGTGATGAAGATGCCCCAAAACACCGCTTTGCGAAATGGAAAATTGAAGTACACGATGGCAAAAGCACTGAGCAAAGAGATGACGATCTTGCCAAATGCAATGCTTAGGGCCGTGACCAAACTGACCCACATCATCCGCGCTACTGGCACTTGGCTGGTCACACCGGGGCCTTCGCCCAACAATATGGTGCGGTAGTTTAGCCAAGCATCTTGGCCAAACCAGATTGGTATGGGCGACTGCGCCATGTCTTGTGCCGAATGGGTTGACCCGACCAAGGCGAGGTAGATGGGGAACACAATGACCATCACGCCCAAAGCCAGCAGGGCGTGAGAGATCAGATCTAAAAAGGGATGCCGTTCAACCATGTTAGTAATTCACCTTGCGTTCGACATAGCGAAATTGCAGCACCGTCAAACTGATGACGATCGCCATGAGCACCACCGACTGCGCAGCCGAACCGCCCAAATCCATGGCTTTGAAGCCGTCAAAGTAGACCTTGTAGACCAAGATGGCCGTGTCTTTGCCAGGCCCTCCTTTGGTGGTGGCGTCGATGATGCCGAAAGTTTCAAAAAAGGCGTAAACCGTGTTAACCACCAACAAGAAAAAAGTGGTGGGGGTCAATAGTGGTAATTGCACGGTCCAAAACCGCTGCCAAACGCTGGCACCATCGATGGAAGCAGCTTCAACCAGTGATTTGGGAATGCTTTGAAAACCTGCCAAAAAGAACAAGAAGTTGTAGGCGATTTGCTTCCAGACCGAAGCGATCACGACCAATGTCATTGCATGGGTGCTGTTGAGCAAAATGTTCCATTCGACGCCGAATTTCTCAAGCACATAGGCCACCAAGCCCACCGACGGCGAAAACAAAAACAACCACAGAACCCCAGCCACCACTGGCGCGACCGCATAAGGCAAGATTAGCAGGCTGCGGTACAACCAGATGCCCCGCACCACGCGGTCGGCGAAAAAGGCCAAAACCAATGACAGCGAAATCCCCAAGCCTGCCACCAACACCGAAAACAAAGCGGTGGTTTTGAACGATTCCAAATAGGTCTCATCGCGCCACAAAGCGACAAAGTTGTCCAGGCCGCTCCACTGAACCGAAGTGCCAAAAGCATCAGACTGTTGGAAAGACTGCACCAAAGCCTGACCGGCTGGCCAAAAGAAGAACGCCAAAATGATGAAGCCTTGGGGTGCAATCAGCACCCAAGGCAACCATTTGGACCGAAAAATAACTTTTTTATCGCTGCTCAAAATCATTCAAGCCAGCCGACGCGAACACCGGCTGGCTTGCCTTAAAAAAGACCTAAAAAATCAGGACTTATTGGCTTTTTCAAACTTCTCGAGCAATTCATTGCCGCGCTTGACGATGCTGTCCAAGGCGTCTTTGGCAGACTTTTTGCCCGCCCAGACTTGTTCGAGTTCTTCGTCTTCAATGGTTCGGATTTGCACATAGTTGCCCAAACGGATGCCGCGCGACTTTTCGGTGGTCTTGCGAATCATCTGGTTGACCGACACGTCAGTTCCGGGGTTTTGCTTGTAAAAGCCCGAAGCTTCTGTGATCTTGAAGGCTTCCATTGTCACAGGCAAGTAACCGGTGCGCTTGTGGTTCACCGACTGAACGACTGGGTCAGACAGGTAATTGAAGAAAGCTGCAACGCCTTTGTTCTCTTCGGCTTTCTTGCCTGCCATGGCCCAGAGGCTGGCGCCACCGATCACGGTATTCTGAGGCGCACCGGCCACATCGGGGTAATAAGGCAAGGTGCCCACGGCAAACTTGAACTTGGCGTTTTTGCTGATACCGGCATAAGCAGCTGATGAGTTGGTGTACATGGCGCACTCGCCAGACTCAAACGTGGCACCGGCAGCACCGGCGCGACCTTTGTAAACAAACAGGCCTTGTTGGGCCATGTTGCCCAAGTTTTCTATATGGCGCACATGCAAAGGCGAGTTAAGAACCAAGCGGGCGTCCATGCCTTTCATGCCGTTGCCTTTGGTGGCCAATTCGGTGTTGTGCCAAGTGGAGAAGCTCTCCAACTGGGTCCAACCTTGCCAAGCAGTCGTGAAGGGGCACTTGTGGCCGCTGGCTTTGAGTTTGGCCGCGGCCAAAGCGACCTCAGGCCATGTTTGAGGCAGCTTGTCGGTCGAAACGCCAGCTGCCTTAAGGGCATCCACGTTGAACCACATCACGGTGGTTGAGCTGTTGAACGGGAAAGACATCATTTGACCGTTGGGCGCTGTGTAGTAACCGGACACGGCGGGCACATAGGATTTGGGGTCAAATTTATAACCTGCATCGCGCATGATTTTTTCTGCTGGGACCACCACGCCTTTGGAAGCCATCATCGTGGCAGTGCCCACTTCAAACACCTGCAAAATATGTGGGGCATTGCCAGCGCGGAAGGCGGCCACGGCGGCCGTCATGGATTCGTCGTAGTTGCCCTTGAAGACGGGCACAATTTTGTAATCTTTTTGCTTGCCGTTGAAATCTTTGGCAATGTCACCAACCCATTCGCCAAGTGCGCCAGACATCGAGTGCCACCACTGAATTTCAGTTTGGGCTTGCGCGCCGAAGCTTGCAAATGCGGCCACAGCGACAGTGGCAAGTGTTTTTTTGTAGTTCATAAGTACTCCTTTGAGTGTTGTATCAAACATCAGCATAAATTCATGGTTTGTACATCGTATTACAACCTCATGAAGCTTTGGTGACAACCCGAGCTTTCCATGATGAAACTCAAAGTCTGGGGTCACTGTCCCCACCTGTGGTGCGTGAATTAGCCCCTGAAGTAAAATATCGCTCAAATCTCATGAACGCTCCAACCACGCTCCAACACCTCCTGCAGGCTGACGATTCGTCACCCCGCTTGCGCGAAATTCCTTACAACTACACCAGCTTCTCCGATCGAGAAATTGTGATTCGTTTGTTGGGAAATCGTGCCTGGGACCTGCTCAATCAACTGCGAGACGAACGCCGCACGGGCAGGTCTGCCCGCATGCTTTACGAAGTTTTGGGTGATATTTGGGTGGTTCAGCGCAATCCCTATTTGCAAGACGACTTGCTGGACAACCCAGGCCGCCGAAAGCAGTTGGTAGAAGCTTTGCAACACCGCTTGGGTGAAGTTCAAAAACGCCGCACACCCGAAGCAGATACTTTGCGAGACGGTTTGGTGGGTGAATTGTTGGTGTTGGCGGGCCATGCGGTCAAAGTGTTTGATCAAACTTTTACGGCCATGGCCCAGTTGCGCCGTAAGACGCAAAAAGGACTCGGCAAGCACACAGCCAAAGACAACATCAAATTTGATGCCTTGTCTCGCGTGAGCCATGTCACAGATGCCACTGACTGGCGTGTTGAATATCCTTTCGTGGTTCTAACCCCTGACACAGAAGCCGAGATGGCCAATTTGGTCAAAGCTTGTTTCACCTTGGGCTTGACCATCATTCCGCGGGGCGGCGGCACAGGCTACACCGGCGGTGCAGTGCCGCTGACTTGGAACAGTGCTGTCATCAATACCGAAAAACTCGAGGCCATGTCTGGCGTCGAGATGCTTCAGTTACCCGGGCTCGACAAACAAGTGCCCACCTTGTGGACCGAAGTGGGCGTGGTCACGCAGCGCGTGGCCGATGCCGCAGAGCGCGCCGGTTGGGTGTTTGCCGTTGATCCTACGTCTGCTGAGGCCAGCTGCATTGGCGGCAACATTGCCATGAATGCGGGTGGCAAAAAGGCCGTGTTGTGGGGCACTGCACTCGACAATTTGGCCAGCTGGCGCATGGTCACGCCCGATGCGCAGTGGCTCGAGGTGACCCGCTTGAACCACAATCTTGGCAAGATTCACGATGTTGAAATGGCCAGCTTTGAATTGAAATATTTCGAAGCCAATGGCACCACGCTGGTACGCGAAGAAAGACTCGACATTCCTGGCTCGACCTTCCGCAAAGAAGGCTTGGGCAAAGATGTGACCGACAAATTTTTGGCAGGTTTGCCAGGCATTCAAAAAGAAGGTTGCGACGGCTTGATCACCAGCGCGCGCTGGATTTTGCACCGCATGCCCGACCACACGCGCACGGTTTGCATGGAGTTCTTTGGCAACGCCAAAGACGCTGTGCCCAGCATTGTCGAAATCAAAGACTTCATGTTTGCCGAACAAAAACGCTCAGGCGTGTTGCTGGCGGGCCTAGAGCACTTGGACGATCGTTATTTGCGGGCAGTGGGCTACACCACCAAGTCCAAACGCGGCGGTCTCCCCAAAATGGTATTGGTGGGCGACATTGCGGGCGACAACGCCGATGACGTGGCCAAAGTCACTTCTGAAGTGGTGCGCATTGCCAACTCACGCAGTGGAGAGGGCTTCATTGCCGTGAGCCCAGAAGCGCGTAAAAAGTTTTGGTTAGATCGGAAAAAAACAGCGGCCATTAGCAAACATACCAACGCCTTCAAGATCAATGAAGACGTTGTGATTCCCTTGCCGCGCATGGCCGAATATACCGACGGCATTGAGCGCATCAACATTGAGTTGTCCTTGCGCAACAAAATCAAGTTGTGCAACGAGTTGGAACTCTTTTTAAGCAAGGGCAATTTGCCTTTGGGCAAAGACGAAGATACGAGCGAAATTGCTTCTGCAGAATTGCTAGAAGAGCGCGTTTCACAAGCTTTGGCGGTGGTGCGCGAAGTGCGTGAACTGTGGCAAGGCTGGTTGCAGGGCGTGGAAACTTTATTCCCTCAATTGCAAGACCACACCTTGCGTTCCAGTTGGAAAACGCAAATCAAGGCAAGCTTGCAGACCATCTTCACGGGCGCTGCCTTCCAGCCTATTTTGGACGAGTGTGTGGCCATTCACAAACGCATCCTTAAGGGCCGCGTTTGGGTGGCATTGCACATGCACGCGGGTGACGGCAATGTGCACACCAACATCCCAGTCAACTCTGACGACTACGACATGCTGCAAACCGCGCACGAAGCGGTTGCGCGAATCATGGTTTTGGCGCGAAGCCTCGATGGGGTTATTTCAGGAGAACACGGCATTGGCATCACCAAGCTACAGTTTTTAAGCGATGCCGAACTCAAGCCATTTGCCGATTACAAGCAGCGCATTGACCCTGAAGGGCGTTTCAACAAAGGCAAGTTGATGCGCCGAGTGCAGGCCCCCGAAGGCATGGACATTCAAGCCGATTTGACCAATGCCTACACCCCCAGCTTTGGATTGATGAGCCACGAATCGCTCATCATGCAACAGTCAGACATTGGCGCCATTGCCGACAGTGTGAAAGATTGCTTGCGTTGCGGTAAATGCAAACCCGTGTGCGCCACGCACGTGCCACGCGCCAATTTGCTTTACAGCCCCCGCAACAAAATTTTGGCCACTTCACTGTTGGTCGAAGCCTTCTTGTACGAAGAGCAAACACGCCGCGGTGTGTCCATCAAGCACTGGCAAGAGTTTGAAGATGTGGCCGACCACTGCACTGTGTGTCACAAGTGCCTTTCACCTTGCCCCGTCAAAATTGACTTTGGCGAAGTGTCCATGCACATGCGCAATTTGTTGCGCAAGATGGGTCAAAAAACATTCCGTCCCGGCAATGCTGCGGCCATGTTCATGTTGAATGCCACCAACCCTGACACCATCAAGCTGGCGCGTGCTGGCATGGTGGGAGTGGGTATGAAGGTGCAGCGCATTGCCCACGACTTGCTCAAAACTTTTGCACGCAAGCAAACCAAAGCGCCACCTGCCAGCATTGGTGCGGCGCCCATCAAAGAGCAAATCATTCACTTCATCAACAAGAAGATGCCAGGTGGCTTGCCCAAGAAAACGGCTAGAGCCTTGCTGGACATTGAAGATCAAGATTACGTGCCCATCATTCGCAACCCGAAGACCACCACCTCCGAGACAGAAGCGGTGTTTTACTTCCCCGGTTGTGGCTCAGAACGCTTGTTCAGCCAAGTGGGCTTGGCTACGCAAGCCATGCTCTGGCATACCGGTGTGCAAACGGTTTTGCCGCCTGGTTATTTGTGCTGCGGCTACCCCCAAAAGGGCAGCGGTCAGTTTGACAAGGCTGAAAAAATCATCACGGACAACCGGGTCTTGTTCCACCGCGTGGCCAACACCCTGAACTACTTGGACATCAAAACGGTGGTGGTCAGTTGCGGCACCTGCTATGACCAGTTGCAGGGCTATGAGTTCGACAAAATTTTCCCTGGTTGCCGCATCATTGACATCCATGAGTACTTGCTTGAAAAAGGCATGACACTCAGCAACAACGGCGCCTACTTGTATCACGATCCGTGCCACAGCCCCATGAAGTTGCAAGACCCCATGAAGACCGTCAAGTCTTTGTTAGGCCCACAGGTTTTGAAGTCCGATCGCTGCTGCGGCGAGTCGGGTACTTTGGGTGTCACGCGCCCTGACATCGCCACGCAAGTGCGTTTTCGCAAGGAAGAAGAAATACTTCAAGGCGAAGCCCAATTGCGTGACAGCGGTATGGTTGGCGAAAAAGAAAACATCAAGGTCTTGACCAGTTGCCCAAGCTGTTTGCAAGGTTTGTCACGCTTTGGTGACGATCTGAAAAATGGCTTGTTGGAAGCCGATTACATCGTGGTGGAAATGGCCAAACACATTTTGGGCGAGCAATGGATGCCCGAGTATGTGGCCGCCGCCAATGCAGGCGGTATAGAGCGCGTTTTGGTTTAACGACAGAATCACGAAAGAAAGCCTTATGGCCGGATTGACATCAGGTGCACCCACACCACAAGCCTTGACCCTTCATGGGCAGAGTCGTGCTTTAGAGGTCAGTTTTTCGGATGGTCAAACTTTCCGAATTCCCTTTGAACTCATGCGCGTTTACTCGCCATCTGCAGAAGTGCAAGGCCACGGTCCTGGGCAAGAGGTGTTGCAAACAGGCAAGCGTGAAGTTGACATTGTTGAACTGGTGCAGGTTGGCAATTACGCGGTTCAGCCTACTTTTTCAGATGGCCACAACAGCGGTATTTTTTCTTGGGACTATTTGTACCATTTGGGCTCGGAGCAAGACGGTCTCTGGTCTCAATACAACGAACGCTTGCAGGCTGCGGGTGCGCAACGTGACGATGCCATGCTAAGTGCGGCGGGTGCATCGTGTGGCCACTCTCACTGATGGGATTTAGACAATGAGTTCAACCCATTTCGGTTTCAAAACTGTCGATGAGCAGGAAAAAGCCAAGCATGTGCGGGGCGTTTTTGACTCTGTGGCGTCCAAATACGACATCATGAACGACCTCATGTCTGCAGGCTTGCACCGTGTTTGGAAAGCCTACACGCTGCAGGTTGCCAACCTCAAGGAGGGCGACCAGGTGCTCGACATTGCTGGCGGCACGGGCGATTTGTCTTTGGCATTCTCAAAAAAGGTGGGTGCATCGGGTCGAGTGGTTCACACCGACATCAACGAAGCCATGCTGCGAACAGGGCGGGATCGATTGGTGAACCAGGGCGTGATCTTGCCCACGCTGGTGTGTGATGCTGAAAAACTGCCTTTTCCCAACGATCATTTCAATCTGGTCAGCGTGGCTTTTGGGCTTCGCAACATGACGCACAAAGATTTGGCTTTGAAGGAAATGTGCCGAGTTTTAAAGCCAGGGGGTAAGCTTCTGGTTCTAGAGTTCTCTAAAGTGGCCAAGCCCCTAGAAAAGGCCTATGACTGGTACTCCTTCAACATCTTGCCCCAATTGGGCAAGTGGGTTGCCGGTGATGACGCCAGCTACAGGTATCTGGCAGAATCAATTCGCATGCACCCAGGCCAGGAAGAGCTGAAAGCCCTTATGAAAAATGCCGGATTTGGGCATGCTGAATTTCACAACTTGAGTGCAGGGGTGGTAGCCTTACACATCGGCATTAAATGTTGATCGTTCTTTTCTGAATTTTTCGGAGTTTATTGTGAACAAACTTTTCGGCTTAATCTTGACCATGCTTTTGGTCCTCAGCACCTTCAACGCAGAGGCCGCACGTCGCATGGGCGGTGGTAAATCTTCTGGCCAACAGTCCAGCAACGTCACGCAGCGTGATGCGGCTAAACCTGCAGCACCTAGCCAAGCGGCGGCGGCTAAACCAGCAACCCCTGCTGCTGCGCCTGCTAATCGCCCATGGGGTGCCATGCTGGGCGGCTTGGCCGCTGGTTTGGGATTGGCTTGGTTGGCGAGCAGCCTAGGCATGGGTGAAGCATTTGGCAACATGCTTATGTTTGCCTTGCTGGCCATGGTGGCGGTGGGCGTCATTGGTTACTTCTTACGCTCACGAAAAGGCGGTGCTGCTCAGCAGCAGGGTGGCTTAGCCTACCAAGGTGCAGGCCAAAGTCCTGAGGCGCCTACAAGCTTGCCTCAGTACAATCCAGAAAAAGTGGGTAACGATGCTTCGGCCCGACCATGGGAATCACAAAACACGCGCTTTGATCCAACGCCTGCTGCCAATACCCAGAGCCCAGCCCACGCGGGCGGCTCCATGATTGGCTCTGCCATTGGTGGCTCACAGCCCGCAGCCTTTCAGGGTTCACAAACTTGGGGCGTACCTGAAGGCTTCGACACCGACAACTTTGTTGAGGCTGCCAAGCGCAACTTCATTACTTTGCAAGACGCCTGGGACCGTGCCGACATGGACTCTCTCAAGGCCATGATGACCGATGGCATGTTGACTGAAATCAAGAGCCAGCTGGCAGAGCGCGAAGCCAATTTCCCTGGCCAACCTAACAAAACCGAGGTGGTTAAGTTGGATGCTCAGTTGTTGGGCATTGAAGAGTTGCCCGAGGTTTACATGGCCAGCGTTGAATTCAACGGTGTCATTCGCGAAGAAGCTGAATCCGCGCCTAGCCCTTTCCGCGAAGTTTGGAACATGACCAAGCCCCGAAATGGCAACAGCGGCTGGTTGGTTGCTGGCGTACAAGCCCTGCAATAATTTAAAGACATTCTGAGTGAAGGGCTGGCACTGGCCAGTCTTTCGGGAATAATTGGGGACTATGGCAACACAGTCCCCTTTTTCTTTCGTCGGCGAAGCAATTGAGCAATTCGTCACTCACGCTCAGCCCCCTGTTTGGGTGATGGACGAGTCCATCAATCGTTTGGTTTTGTTTTTGAATCACGTCATTGGCGCTGAACCTGAAGCGCTAAGCAGGCTCAAGCGTCAAAAGGGGCGGTGCATTCAACTGCAATGGCAAGACAAAATCATTCAGCTCTCGCCCACGCCTGCGGGTCTGCTGGAGCGTGTAAGCCAGCCAAAATTTGACCTTAAATTAAGCTTAACCGATGCATCGCCTTTGGCCATGGCCTCGGCCGTGATGAAAGGCGAAAAGCCGGGCGTTCACATTGAGGGTGACGTTCAGTTGGCTGCCGAAGTCAATTGGTTAATTGACCATGTCCGATGGGATGTCGAGGAAGACTTGTCTAAATTGATGGGCGATGCCGCTGCCAATACCCTGGTCTCAATGGGTCGGCAAGCCTTTCAGGCCATGCAGCAATTTATTCGCAAACCTGCACCTGGCAACGACTTACACAGGACTGCTCTATGAACCGAATGTTTCGGGGCATTTTCATTGTGTGGACTGTTTGGCGGTTTGGTCTGCATGAGTTGATGCTGTCTAACTTCAAGCAGCCTCTTTTGAAAATTTTGTCGCAGGCCCTCACTTTGGGTCGTGTTTACAAACTCTCGCGCGGCGAGCGTTTGCGTTTGTCGCTAGAACAACTTGGGCCCATTTTTGTGAAGTTTGGACAAGTCATGTCGACTCGCAGAGATTTATTGCCTGACGACATTGCCGTTGAATTGGCCAAGCTCCAAGACAGAGTGCCGCCCTTCAGTTCAGACATTGCCGTGGCCACCATTGAGCGAGCTTTTGGTAGGCCAGTGTCTGAAATCTTTGAGTCCTTTGACCATGTGCCAGTGGCCAGCGCCTCCATTGCGCAGGTCCATTTTGCTTTGTGGAAAAACAAAGAGGGTTTGGTGCAAGAGGTGGCGGTCAAAGTGCTGCGCCCCAACATGCTGCAGGCCATTGAAAAAGATTTGAACCTGATGCGCATGATGGCCGGCTGGCTTGAAAAAATCAGCGCAGATGGCAAGCGCCTCAAACCCCGCGAGGTGGTGGCTGAATTTGACAAGCATTTGCACGATGAGTTGGATTTGGTTCGAGAGGCCGCCAATGGTGCGCAGCTTCGCCGAAACATGCAGAGTTTGAATTTGGTTTTAATTCCAGAGATGTATTGGGATTACTGCCACCCTGAAGTCATCGTCATGGAGCGCATGAAGGGCTTGCCCATCAGTCAGGTAGATGCATTGCGTGCCGCGGGCGTCGACATTCCGCAACTGGCCAAAGATGGCGTGACGCTTTTCTTCACGCAAGTATTTCGCGATGGCTTTTTTCATGCTGACATGCACCCTGGCAATATTCAAGTCAGCATTGAGCCTGAAACGATGGGTCGCTACATTTCCCTTGACTTTGGCATTGTGGGCACGCTCACTGAATACGACAAAGAGTATTTGGCGCAAAACTTCAGTGCTTTTTTCAGGCGCGACTACAAGCGCGTGGCTGAGTTGCACATTGAGTCGGGTTGGGTGCCCAGCCATACCCGAGTCGACGAATTGGAGTCGGCCATTCGCTCAGTGTGCGAGCCTTACTTTGACCGGCCGCTGAAAGAAATTTCCTTGGGCATGGTGCTCTTGCGTTTGTTCCAAACTTCACGCCGTTTCAACGTGGAAGTCCAGCCTCAGTTGGTATTGCTCCAAAAAACCTTGCTCAATATTGAGGGGCTGGGCCGTCAGTTAGACCCGGAACTCGATTTGTGGAATACAGCCAAGCCCTTCCTAGAGCAGTGGATGATTGACCAAGTAGGACCTAAAAGATTTTTTCAGCAGTTGCGTGAACAAGCCCCACAATACGCCAAAATAATGCCTCAGTTGCCCCGTTTGATGCACGACTTTTTGAAGCATTCAACATCTGGTTCGAAAGAGCAAAATCAACTCAATGCTTTGTTAGCAGAGCAACAGCGAACCAACAGATTGTTGCAGGCCATTGTCTATGTGGTCATCGGTTTTGTTTCAACCCTTATCGTGCTTCAGGCATTCGAAAGATTTCATCAAATCTAAGGAGTCTTATTGTGTTATTGACATTGGTCATCGCCTATTTACTCGTCACCATTGCCATTGGTTTGGTTGCTGCGAAACGCGTTAAAACCTCAGCAGACTTTGCCATTGCTGGCAGGCATTTGCCGCTGGCCATGATTGTGACCACCACCTTTGCCACATGGTTTGGCGCTGAAACAGTCTTGGGTATTCCTGCCAAATTTGTGAACAGTGGTTTGAACGGCGTCGTAGAAGATCCGTTCGGTGCGGGAAGTTGTTTGATTTTGGTGGGCTTGTTTTTTGCGGGCAAGTTGTACCGCATGAATTTGCTCACCATCAGCGACTATTACCGTGAGCGTTATGGCCGTTCAGTTGAAGTCATTTGCTCCATCATCATCATGGTGAGCTATTTGGGCTGGGTCTCAGCCCAAGTCACAGCTTTGGGCTTGGTGTTTAATTTGTTGTCAGGTGGCGTGATCAGCATGCCATGGGGAATGACCATTGGTGTGGTTTCGGTGCTGGCCTACACCTTGTTTGGTGGCATGTGGTCCGTGGCCATCACGGACTTCATGCAAATGATTATTTTGGTTGTAGGCCTGGCGGTATTGGCGGTGTATGCCGGTGATCAAGCCGGTGGTGCAGACAAAGTCATCGCCTTGGCCGTCAGCCAAGACCTGTTCAAGTTTTTGCCTGAGCCCAACATGAAAGACATTTTGTTTTTCTTGGCGGCTGCCATCACCATCATGTTTGGCTCCATTCCGCAACAAGACGTTTTTCAGCGTGTGATGTCTGCCAACAGTTTGAATGCCGCCACCAAGGGCCCCATCATCGGCGGCATTTGCTACATTTTGTTTGCGTTTGTGCCCATGTTTTTGGTGGTCAGTGCGCTGATCATCATGCCCGAGCAGGCAGCCCAGCTCATTGAAGAAGATCCTCAAAAGGTATTGCCCACTTTGGTCATGACACAAATGCCATTTGTCATGCAGGTGCTGTTTTTTGGCGCTTTGTTATCGGCCATCAAGTCGTGTGCATCTGCCACTTTGCTGGCGCCCAGCGTCACATTCACTGAAAACATTTGGCGACAGTTTTTTCCGCACCAAGGCGACAAACAGTCCTTGTTGGCCATGCGCGTCACAGTTTTGGTGTTCAGCGCCTTGGTCTTGTTGTATGCCATTCAAATGCAAGGCAGTTCCATTTATGAAATGGTTTCTGGTGCTTACCAAGTAACCTTGGTCGGAGCCTTCATACCCTTGCTCTTTGGTCTCTATTGGGCAAAAGCCACCACCCAAGGTGCTATTTTGTCTATCGCATTGGGATTGTCGACATGGCTTTTATTGCTCATGACCCCCGCAGGTGAAGAATTTCCTGCCCAGTTGGCGGGCGTTTTGGCCAGCTTGGCAGGCATGCTCATAGGCTCCTTGGCTCCGCAAGTCATGAAAAACAAGCACGGCGCCCACCATGTTTTGCAAGGGACCCACCTATAATTGAAGGTTTTGTGATTGCCAAGCGAGAACCTTCAACATGCCCATCTACGCCTACAAGTGTGAATCCTGTGGCCATGCCAAGGATGTTTTGCAAAAGATGTCAGATGACCCCCTGACAAAATGCCCTTCCTGTGGTTCGCCTACTTTCAATAAACAACTGACAGCCGCTGGTTTCCAGCTCAAGGGCTCAGGTTGGTACGCCACTGATTTCAAAGGTGGGTCGTCCGGTACTTCAGCGCCTGCTACTGCAGACGCAGTCAGTGCAAGTCCTGCTGACGCTGGCGCTGCCAAGCCGTCAGATGCTGGCGGTGCAAAGCCAGCCGGTGAATCAAGTACCCCATCAGCGTCTGCTGCATGTGCCGCTTCATGCGCTTGCCATTGAGGTTCCCAAAATGAATTTGAAAATTCGCCATTACTTGTTGACTGGCCTTCTGGTGTGGTTGCCCATGGGTGTTACGGTATGGTTGCTAACCTGGTTGGTGGGCACCATGGACGGCATTTTCTTGGCCGTTTTAGGCGCCCTCGATGCCGTGATTCCCGGTATTCACAGCGTGGCGGAGTCATTGCGACACATGCCCGGTCTGGGGGTGATTTTGGTGGCCCTTGTGATCTATTTCACGGGTTTGTTTGTGACCAATATTTTTGGTCAATGGTTGCTGCGTCAGTGGTCCAAGGTCATTACTCGAATTCCAGTGGTGAACAGCATCTACTCCAGCGTGAAGCAAGTGGCAGACACTTTGTTTTCAGGCAGTGGCAATGCTTTTTCGAAAGCCCTTTTGGTGCAATACCCTCATCAAGGCTCTTGGACCATTGCATTTTTAACGGGTGCGCCGAGTGGTCAAGTGGCCCGCCACTTACCCAGCGATTGCGTGAGCGTGTATGTGCCCACCACGCCCAACCCAACCTCTGGTTTCTTTCTCATCATGCCCAAAGCCAACGTGGTGGAGTTGGACATGAGCGTGGACGATGCCCTCAAGTACATCATCTCAATGGGTGTGGTGGTGCCAGGCGGCCCCGATGCCTTGCCAGTCAAAGCAGAGACCTCTCCATCCGTTTGAATTGGCTGAATGCCAACTGATTTTCAATTGAAAGAACTTTTCCCATGTCAATGCGTTCACACTACTGCGGTCTTGTAACCGAAGCCCTGATGGGCCAAACCGTCAGCTTGTGCGGCTGGGTCAATCGCCGTCGTGACCACGGTGGCGTGATCTTCGTTGACGTGCGTGATCGCGAAGGCTATGTGCAAGTGGTGTGCGACCCCGACCGCGCCGACATGTTCAAAACCGCTGAAGGTTTGCGCAATGAGTTTTGCATCCAGATCAAAGGCTTGGTGCGTGCCCGCCCTGAAGGCACCACCAACGACGGTCTCAAAAGTGGCAAGATTGAAATTTTGTGCCACGAACTCACGGTGCTGAATCCGTCAGTCACGCCCCCTTTCTTGCTTGACGACGACAACCTGTCAGAAACCACGCGCCTCACACACCGAGTGCTCGATCTGCGCCGTCCTTACATGCAAAACAACCTCATGCTGCGCTACAAGGTGGCCATGGAAACCCGTAAGTTTTTGGATGAGCATGGGTTCATTGACATTGAAACGCCCATGCTGACCAAGAGCACGCCAGAAGGTGCGCGCGATTACTTGGTGCCCAGTCGTGTGCACGATGGCCATTTCTTTGCGCTGCCACAATCGCCCCAGTTGTTCAAGCAATTGCTCATGGTGGCCGGCTACGACCGCTACTACCAAATCACCAAGTGCTTCCGCGACGAAGACTTGCGCGCTGACCGTCAGCCAGAATTTACCCAGATTGACATTGAAACGTCCTTCTTGGGCGAACAAGAAATTCGGGACATGTTCCAAGAAATGATCAAGCAGATTTTTTCCAAAGTCTTGAGCATTGATTTGGGAAATTTCCCCGTCATGGCCTACTCAGAAGCCATGTACCGCTTCGGCTCAGACAAGCCCGACTTGCGAGTGAAACTCGAATTCACTGAACTGACGGACATCATGGGCGATGTCGACTTTAAAGTATTCAGCACACCCGCCACCACCCCGGGTGGCCGCGTGGTGGCATTGCGCGTGCCGGGCGGCTCCGAAATCAGCCGCGGTGAAATCGATGGCTACACTGAGTTTGTCAAAATTTATGGTGCCAAAGGCTTGGCTTGGATCAAGGTCAATGAAGTGGCCAAAGGCCGTGACGGTTTGCAAAGCCCCATCGTGAAGAATTTGCACGATGCCGCCATTGCCGAAATTCTGAAACGCACCAACGCCCAAGACGGCGACATTTTGTTCTTCGGTGCCGACAAAGCCAAAGTGGTCAACGATGGCATCGGCGCATTGCGCCTCAAAATTGGCCACAGCGAATTTGCCAAAAAATCGGGCTTGTTCGAAAACCGTTGGGCACCGATGTGGGTGGTCGACTTCCCCATGTTCGAGTTCGACGAAGAATCACAGCGCTACACCGCTGTGCACCATCCTTTTACCGCGCCCAAAGACGGTCACGAAGACTGGATGGTCACAGCTCCCGAGAAGTGCATTGCCAAAGGCTATGACATGGTCTTGAACGGCTGGGAAATTGGCGGTGGTTCAGTGCGTATTCACCGCGCCGACGTGCAGCAAAAAGTGTTTGACGCTTTGAAGATCACGCCCGAAGAAGCCCAGCTCAAGTTCGGCTTCTTGCTCGACGCGCTGCAATACGGCGCGCCTCCACACGGCGGCTTGGCCTTCGGTTTGGACCGCATCGTCACGCTCATGACCGGTGCGGAATCCATCCGCGACGTGATTGCCTTTCCTAAAACCCAACGTGCGCAATGTTTGCTTACCCAAGCGCCCTCGCTGGTGGATGAAAAGCAGCTTCGCGAACTGCATATCCGTTTGCGCAAAGTCGAAACCGCCTAGGCAAGGTCTTTGTCGATGCCCCTAGGCTCCATTGGTCATCTGCTGTTAGTATCTTTGACATGTTGAAAAAGACAGAGACAAAAATGACTTCTGAGGCACATGACGCAGGTGTTCCTGTGTCCATCAAAATCCGCGAAAGATTGCAAGCTTCGCGCAAGCGTTTTCACCTGGCGGGTAGGCTTCTGCGTTTTCCAACTTGGTGATATACTATCGTTATCACACATGTACAATTAAAAATCAAAATTTATTCATTCGAATTGTATGCCCATTTAATGTACGTAGCCCCCCAAGTGAAACCTCCACCAAAAGCAGCCAACACTAAATTGTCACCTTTCTTCAATTGTTTTTCATAATCCCACAAACACAAAGGAATTGTTCCTGCGGTAGTGTTACCATATTTCTGAATGTTGATCATCACCTTTTCATCGGGCAATCCCATTCTTTCAGAAGTAGCAGAAATAATTCTTAAGTTGGCTTGATGAGGCACCAAC
>ENA-ORFA01000425-ORFA01000425.1-marine-metagenome-genome-assembly--contig:-NODE-425-length-17930-cov-9.091917_pt1 | contig 17930 bp, 16 predicted proteins | sample MGYA00248621_ERZ508587 | MGnify/ENA primary metagenome ERZ508587 (study PRJEB26250, sample SAMN06266239) | marine metagenome | isolation source: Columbia River Estuary | place: USA:Columbia River Estuary... | reverse complement strand
GCAGACCAAGGTTTGGACCTAGTGGAGATTTCTCCAACTGCCGATCCCCCAGTATGTAAAGTCATTGATTATAAGAAATTCCTTTACGAGAAAAAGCGTAAGGAAAAAGAGATGAAGGCAAACTCAAAACAATCTGAGATTAAAGAGATTCGTTTTACACCAGGTACCGACGATCACGATTTCGATTTCAAGGCAAAACACGCAGAGAAATTTTTACAAGACGGTAATAAGGTGAAAGCCTATGTTCAATTTAAAGGTCGTGCCATCATGTTCCAGGACAGAGGTCAACTACTTTTATTGAAATTTGCTGAGCGTTTAGCCGAGGCTGGAACTTTGGAAAGTATGCCTAAATTAGAAGGAAAGAGAATGTTTGCTATTTTTCAACCTAAAGCAGGTGGGAAGAAGAAGCCTACATCTTAATAAACCATTGATTTTCAACCTATTTATACAATGAGTCATCTCAATACATGGAATGGCTCATTTTTTTTGCCATCTCGCTATTTGCGCGTACCTTCGCCATCCATTTCCCACAAGGCTCAACAAGTGCACTGCCTGAGCAGCGCCGCCAGTAGGGAGTAATCGTAAAGATTATATAATGCCAAAAGTTAAAACTAACTCGAGCGCGAAAAAGCGTTTTAAAGTTACCGGAACCGGTGAAATCACCTTCCAAAAAGCCTTCAAAAGACACATTCTTACCAAAAAATCTACAAAGCGCAAAAGAGCGATGAGAAAAAAAGGACTTGTTGGGTCAACTAACAAAGACTTCGTTCTTCGTCTATTAAGATTAAAAGGATAGATTCAAAGAATAGTCAAACACTTAACCAGACTAAGGTTTATTTAAACAAAATTTAATTCACCGGATCCAATCAACAACTTGATAAGTAGGATTCAAAAAAATATTAATTATGCCACGTTCAAAAAATGCCGTTGCATCGAGAGCAAGAAGAAAAAAGATATTCGAACAAGCGAAAGGTTTTTATGGTAAACGTAAAAACGTTTATACCGTTGCCAAAAACGTATTAGAGAAAGGTTTAACTTATGCTTATGTAGGCCGTAAGTTGAAAAAGCGTGAGTACCGTACTTTATGGATTGCGCGTATCAATGCAGCAGTGCGTGAAGAAGGGCTTACTTACAGCCAATTCATTAACCTTTTAGCAAAGAAAGGATCTGATTTAAACCGTAAGGTTTTAGCAGACTTAGCAATGAACGAGCCAGCAAGCTTCAAAGCCTTGGTTCAATCTGTGAAGTAGTTCCATTCTCAAAATTTTAAAGCTCCAGTCCGACTTTGTCGAATTGGAGCTTTTTTATTTTCGCTCAATCTTCAACACTAAGTTCCGCCCAAATTTCAGCCCAAAATTTCCGCCCCCAATATCCGTTCAAATAACTATTTTTGTTCTCTAAAAATAACAAGCTAACACCCCTGTTTAAAAATGAACAATACCTACACCTCGTTGGTTAATCAAACCTTTCATTTTCCCCAAGAAGGTTTTGATGTGGATGATAATGGTTATTTACAATTTAATGGAGTAGATCTTAAAGCCATTATTGAAAAACATGGTACTCCCTTAAAATTAACTTACATGCCTAAAATTGGCATGCAAATTAAAAAAGCAAAGCAAATGTTTGCAGCTGCTTTTAAAAAACATAAGTACGAGGGGGAATATTTTTATTGTTATTGCACTAAGAGTTCACACTTTTCATTTATTGTGGAAGAGGCCTTGTCTCACAATGTAAATTTAGAAACTTCTTTTGCTTACGATATTGATATCATCAACCAATTGTATAAGCGTAGAAAAATTAATAAAGATATTTTCATTATTTGCAATGGCTACAAGCAGAAATTGTACATGAGTAGAATTTCTAAATTAATTAATACAGGATTCAAAAATGTAATACCTGTTTTAGATAATAAAGAAGAGTTGCAATTTTATAAGCGAAATACCAAAGAGCCTTTTAAATTGGGTATTAGAGTAGCTTCTGAAGAAGAGCCTAGTTTTCCTTTCTATACTTCACGCTTAGGCATTAGAGCTAAGGATATTCTTGAATTTTATGTAGATGAGATTGAGGGGTATGAAGATAAGTTTCAATTAAAAATGTTGCATATCTTTTTAAACAAGGGCATTAAAGATGATATCTATTATTGGTCTGAATTAAACAAGATTATCAACTTGTATTGCCAGCTTAAAAAAATATGTCCTGAATTAGATTCTATAAATATTGGCGGTGGTTTCCCTATTAAGCATTCATTAGGTTTTGAATATGATTATCAATTCATCATTAATGAAATTGTATCCAATATTAAGAAGGCTTGTAAAAAGGCAAAAGTGCCAATGCCAAATATTTATACTGAATTTGGAAGCTATACAGTAGGAGAGAGCATGGCGCATATTTACAAGGTACTTGCTGAGAAGAAACAAAACGATAGAGAGTGTTGGTATATGATTGATTCTTCCTTTATTACCACTTTACCTGATACCTGGGGTATTGGTGAAAAGTTTTTGATGTTGCCGGTAAATAAATGGGAGAATGATTATCAACGTGTGGTATTAGGTGGACTTACTTGCGATAGTCATGATTATTATGATTCAGAAGAACATATCAATGAGGTATTCTTACCCAAATTGAAAAATGACTTATTAGAAGACAAGGCCGAAGAGAATAATGAATCTTTATATGTAGGATTTTTCCATACAGGGGCTTATCAAGATCAAATTAGTGGCTATGGTGGCATTAAGCATTGCTTGATACCCTCTCCAAAGCATGTTATTGTAGAAAAGGATGCGAAAACTGGAAAGCTGGTTGATTGGGTCTATGCAAAAGAGCAAACTGCTAAATCCATGCTTAAGATACTGGGCTATTTAAGATAGTCTCGAATATAGTCTCGAAATCTATTAATTTTTGCGATTTTACTCTATTTTCAAGCAATTATGGCATATTATCTTATTATTAACTGCCTAAAAGTCTTGAAAACAAATTTGTAAGAGATTTCCAAATCACCTAATTTTGACTCAAATAGTAGATGTTATGTACCCTGAAGAGTTTGTATTACCGATGAAGGCTGAATTAGTTGATAACGGTTTTGAAGATTTAACAACAGCAGCTGAAGTGGAAAATGCAGTTAAACAAAAAGGTACAACATTAATTGTGATTAATTCGGTTTGTGGTTGTGCTGCTGGTGCTTGTAGACCAGGTGTTTTAATGGCAGTAGCCAATGCAACTCAAAAACCAGATCGTATCACAACTAGTTTTGCGGGATTTGACATAGAAGCGATTAATAAAGTAAGAGAATTACACTTGCCTTATCCTCCTTCTTCACCAGCAATTTTATTATTTAAAGATGGTCAGTTAGTGAATATGGTGGAAAGACACCAAATTGAAGGCCGACCTGCTCAAGTAATCGCACAGCACTTAATTTCAGTGTTTCAAGAACATTGTAATTAATTCAAAAATATTGATAAACGCTTTTTGTTTTTAGATGGGTTAGTAAACACGGCCGCACTTTCTAGTGTGGCCTTTTTTTTTCGTACATTGCATTACCTTATTTATATCATTCTATGTATCCCAATTTATATTATTTAGTCGATGACTTATTTGGTGTGAAATTAAATGGATTAAAGCTCATCAATTCATTTGGTTTTTTTGTAGCTATTGCCTTTGTTGCCTCTGGTTATGTCTTATACCTTGAATTAAAAAGAAAGGAAGCATTAGGGGAGTTTACGTCTAAAGAAGAAAAGATTATTGTGGGAGCACCGGCTTCAACTGCCGATTTAATTACCAATTTTATTTTTGGCTATTTGTTTGGTTATAAGATAGTTGGAGCCTTTACCATTGAAAATGCTTTAAATAATACGCAGGCCTTTATTTTATCCTTGGAAGGAAATATGCTGGCGGGAATTGTAGTAGGCGGGCTGATGGTTTATGTAAAATGGAGAGAAAAAAACAAAGAAAAATTAGCGAAGCCTGAAACCAGGACCTTTACTGTATGGCCGCATGATAGAGTAGGCGAAGTGGTTTTACAAGCTGCCTTATGGGGGTTTTTAGGTGCCAAAATTTTTCATAACTTAGAAAATATAGATGAATTAGTAAAAGATCCTATTGGATCACTTATTTCATTTAGTGGATTAACTTTTTATGGGGGATTAATTTTAGCCACCATTGGTGTCATTGTATACATCAGAAAACATAATATAAGAGTCATTCATTTTGCAGATGCTATGGCACCCACTATGATTTTTGCTTATGCTGCAGGAAGAATAGGATGTCATATTAGTGGTGATGGCGATTGGGGTATTGTAAATTTAGCACCCAAGCCTTTCGAGTGGTTGCCTGATTGGGCTTGGTCTTCCACTTATGCGCATAATGTTTTGAATGAAGGAGTGCCTATTAATGGATGTGTTGGAAATTATTGTAACGAACTTCCTGCTGCTGTTTTTCCAACTACCTTGTATGAAATCATCATCATGTTTGCCTTATTTGCTATCATGTGGTCGTTTAGAAAAAAAATTACACAACCAGGTATACTTACTGGTATTTATTTAATTTTTGCAGGAGGGGAGCGTTATTTTATTGAAAAAATTAGAGTGAATAATAAATACATGTCACTTCCTTTTCAACCTACCCAAGCAGAACTTATTTCTACTTTTTTAATTATTATAGGAATTGTATTTTTGATTCAATCAAAACGTTGGTTCCCTAAAACTATTGTTAAACCATAAATAATTTTTATGCCGTCATTTGATATTGCTAGCTCTGTAGATATTCAAACATTGGATAATGCAGTAAATATTGTGAAAAAAGAAATCACCAATCGTTTCGACTTTAAAGGCAATCATGTAGTGATTGATTTAAATAAGAAAGATTATATGTTGAAATTAGAATCAGATTCTGAAATGAAAATTCAGCAAATTGTAGACGTTTTAATAAGCCGCGCCATGAAGCAAGGTATTGAAGCATCCTCCTTTGATTTCTCTAAAGACGCCTTTCCCAGTGGTAAAATCTTCAAAAAGGACGTTTCTGTAAAAAATGGCCTAAAGCAGGAAGATGCTAAAAAGGTGGTCAAACTCATCAAGGAGAGTGGCCTAAAGGTGCAGGCGGCCATTATGGACGACATTGTACGCGTTACAGGTAAGAAAATCGATGATTTACAAGATGTTATAGCTGCTTGCAGGGCGGGCAACCTAGGCCTTCCTTTACAGTATATCAATATGAAATAAGGGTATTTACCCCTTTAAGCCTTTAAAATTTGGCCACAACCTAGCTTTAAGCTAAATTTGCGTCCTATTAAATAAATTGTACGGCAAAAACCGTGCATCCTTAAAAATCATAATTATGAGAGAAGGTATCCATCCAGAAGCGTATCGTTTTGTAGTGTTCAAGGACATGAGTAACGGTATGCAATTCTTAGGCAAATCAACTGCACAAACTAAGGAAACAGTCATGTTTGAAGACGGTAAAGAGTATCCAGTTATTAAATTGGAGATTTCTAACACTTCACATCCTTTTTACACTGGTAAAAACATGTTGGTTGACACCGCTGGTCGTATTGATAAATTCAACAAGCGTTACGCCAAGAAGCAATAAAAGAGAGACCATTAAAAAATATTCTTTTTTATACTTATTCAAACCCTTTCTTACGCAAGTAAGAGAGGGTTTTTTGTCAAAAAAGACTTTTGAGTACTTACCTTTGTAATGTAAATTATCAATTATGCAAACACTAGATATACTTGCTTTTGGAGCCCACCCCGATGATGTAGAATTGGGATGTGCGGGGGCTTTGTTAGTGGCAGTGTCTGAAGGTAAAAAAGTGGGCATCGTTGATTTAACCAAAGGAGAGTTAGGAACAAGAGGTACCACCTCGCAAAGATTAAAGGAAGCGCAATTAGCTTCTCAAGTAATGGGTATTGGTGTGAGAGAAAATTTAGGAATGTCCGATGGTTTTTTTCAGAACAATAAAGAAAATCAATTTGCCATTATTGAAACCATTAGAAAATACCAACCTTCTATTATTTTTTGCAATGCACCAGAGGACCGTCACCCAGATCATGGTCGCGCTTCAAGTTTAGTAGTGGACGCTGCATTTTTATCGGGCCTCGTTAAAGTTCAAACTACACATAATGGAGTCGTGCAAGCCCCTTGGAGACCCACTCAAGTTTTTCATTATATTCAATCAAGAAATTTAACGCCCAATTTTGTAATAGATATTAGTGCTTTCATGGACAAGAAAATGGAAGCCATACTTGCACATAGTTCTCAATTTTACGATCCCAATTCTTCTGAACCAGAAACCTTTATTTCTGGTAATGCTTTTTTAGAATTTGTAAAAGGAAGAGCCAAAGAATTAGGGCATCAAATAGGGGTGGATTATGCAGAAGGTTTTATTACCCAAAAGTTATTAGGTATTCGTAGTTTTGAGGCAATCATTCAAAAGACAACATAGAAATATTTTAACCCTTTTTAATTTAAAATTATGGCCATAGTTAAAGTAGGATTAGTGCAAATGAGCTGTGAGGCATCAAAGTCTGCCAACACTTCAAAAGCAATTGAAAAAGTAAGAGAGGCTGCGAAAAAAGGGGCGAACATTATTTGCTTACAAGAATTATTTACTTCACTTTATTTTTGTGATGTAGAGGCCTATGATAATTTTAAATTAGCTGAACCTATTCCAGGCGAAACAAGTAATACACTTTCAGCTTTAGCCAAAGAATTAGGGGTGGTTATCATTGCATCTTTATTTGAAAAAAGAGCAGAAGGTTTATACCATAATACTACAGCGGTATTAGATGCCGATGGAACTTATTTAGGTAAGTACCGTAAAATGCATATTCCCGATGATCCTGCTTATTACGAAAAATTTTATTTCACGCCAGGCGATTTAGGCTACAAAGTTTTCAAAACAAAATTTGCTACTATTGGTATTTTAATATGTTGGGACCAATGGTATCCAGAAGCTGCAAGAATTACGACTTTAATGGGTGCTGAAATGTTATTTTATCCAACCGCTATTGGTTGGGCGACTGCACAAGACGAAGCCACCAATAAAGAACAGTACAATGCTTGGCAAACTATACAACGCAGTCATGCAGTTGCCAATGGAGTGCCAGTGATTAGTGTGAATAGAGTAGGACTAGAGCAAGAAGGGCTGATGAAATTCTGGGGTGGTAGTTTTGTAAGTAATCCCTTTGGTACTTTATTATACGAAGCTTCACATGATAAAGAAGAAGTGGCCGTCATTGATATTGATACAGAAAAATCAGATAGCTATAGAACGCATTGGCCATTCCTTCGTGATCGTAGAATTGATTCTTATGGTCCTATTACTAAAAGATATTTAGACGAAGAGGCAGAATAATTAATAAAAGAACTGAATAATTAAAATTTTAAGTAGACATACCGATACAAAATGACCAACGCTACACCCAAATCTTTAGGCTATTATTTCCCAGCTGAATTTGCACCGCATGACGCCATTTGGTTAAGTTGGCCCCATAAAGAAGAAAGTTGGCCTGGTAAAATTGCCAGTATTTATCCTTCCTATACTGAGTTTGTAAAAATTGTTTCTCTAACAGAAAGAGTTTGTATTAATATAGTAGATGAAAAAATGCGCAACTCTGCTCAAAAGATGTTACAATTAGCAGGTGTGAATTTAGAGCGTGTTCAGTTTTATATGCACCCTACCAATGATGCTTGGTGCCGTGATCATGGCCCTGCTTTTTTATTAAGAGATAATGCAGTAGATCCTAAAGTAATTATAGATTGGAATATTAATGCATGGGGTGGAAAGTATCCGCCTTATGATTTAGACGATGTTATTCCTACGCGCATTGCAACAGCATTAGGTTTACCAGTATTCCATCCGGGAATTATTATGGAAGGAGGCTCTGTCGATTTTAATGGCGCAGGAACGGTGATGACATCGAAATCTTGTTTGTTAAATTCTAATAGAAATCCTCATTTAAATCAAGATCAAATTGAAAAATATTTGAGTGACTATTATGGTATTGACCAAGTATTATGGGTAAGTGATGGTATTGTGGGAGATGATACCGATGGCCATATCGATGATACCGTTCGTTTTGTCAATGAAGACACCGTTATTACAGTAGTGGAGCCCAATGTGCTTTCAGCAAATCATGAAATATTACAGCAGAATTTAAAAGAATTAAAGCAGATGCGACTACTTAGTGGCAAGCAATTAAATATTGTGGAATTACCTATGCCTGCAGAAGTAATTTATGAGGGACAAGCCCTTCCTGCTTCTTATGCTAATTTTTATATTAGTAATGGTCATATTATAGTGCCTACTTTTAAATGTGATGCGGATGATAAGGCCATGCAAATAATTCAGTCTTGTTTTACTACAAGAGAAGTAGTGGGTATTGACTCTACTGATATTATTTGGGGACTAGGTAGTTTTCATTGCTTAAGCCAGCAAGAGCCAAGTATTGTGAATAAAGTATAGTGAACAAAGTATACTGAATAAGTGTTTATGATTTTAATATAGTATTATCTAATTTAATTATTGAATCCAAATCAATGCACATGCTATTTTTTAAAAGAACTTCCTTTCGTATTTTACTTGTTGGTTTCATTGTTATGACTACCATTACGGCATGTAATCATTTTCCGTATGCTACAACTAATCGAATCTATAAAAAACATACTAAAGACTTGGTTACCTTATTAAAAGAGAATCCAAGTTTGCAAACTATTGATCAACTACCTAAGGCTGCAGCCTGGGTAGGCACCACTAATTTTGATTTACGCAAACCTAATTTTGTAGTCATTCATCATACAGCACAAAATTCTTGTGAGCAAACTTTAAGAACCTTCACATTGGAAAGATCTAAGGTAAGTGCGCATTATGTGATTTGTAAGGACGGCACCATACACCATATGTTGAATGATTATATGAGGGCCTGGCATGGTGGTATTTCAAAATGGGGTAATAATAGCGACCTTAATTCAAGCTCTATAGGTATTGAATTAGACAATAATGGCTTTGAGCCTTTTGATAGCGCACAAATTAATAGCTTACTATTATTATTGGCTCAGTTAAAAGAGAATTACAAAATTCCTGATGCCAATTTTATTGGCCATGCCGATATTGCACCTAAAAGAAAAGTAGATCCTAATATTCAATTTCCTTGGATATTATTAGCCCAAAAAGGCTATGGTCTATGGTTTGAGCCCGATGCAAAATTTAGCTTACCTGAATCTATCTCCATTCCTTTTGCCTTGGCCATGGTGGGTTATGATATCAAGGATACCACAGCTGCCTTGCTCGCTTTCAAGCGACATTTTAGAGCCGATAGTACGGCTGTAGTTACAGAAAATGACCGCTCGGTTTTATTTCAATTAATTCAAAATAAATTATCGAACTAACAATTGTTAGTGTAATTTTGTCAAAAAATAATAAGGTATGGATTTCAAGTTAACAGAGGAGCAGCTAATGATTCAAAGAGCTGCTCGTGAATTTGCACAACAACAGTGTTTACCAGGTGTCATTGAAAGAGATGAACATCAAAAATTTCCCAAAGAACAAATGGAGCAATTAGCTGACCTTGGTTTTTTAGGTATGATGACTTCTATTGAATATGGCGGAGCAGGAATGGATACCATTAGCTATGTAATTGCGATGGAAGAAATTAGTAAAGTAGACGCCAGTGTATCTGTGTCCATGAGTGTGAATAATAGTTTGGTATGCTGGGGCTTGGAACATTATGCAACAGAGGAACAAAAGAAAAAATATTTAACGCCCTTAGCGCAAGGTAAAAAGGACGGTGCATTATATATAGGTGCTTTTTTATTAAGTGAGCCAGAAGCAGGTAGCGATGCAACACATCAACATACATCTGCCATTGATAAAGGCGATCATTATTTATTAAATGGGGTAAAAAATTGGATTACCAATGGTTCTACTGCATCGGTATATTTAGTGATGGCACAAACAGATGCTTCCAAAGGCCCAAAGGGTATCAATGCTTTTATTGTTGAAAAAAATACAGCAGGTATTTTAGTAGGAGCGAAAGAAAATAAATTAGGGATTAGAGGAAGTGATACCCATGCTGTTTCTTTTATGGATGTAAAAGTGCCCAAAGAAAATAGAATAGGGGTAGATGGTTTTGGATTTACCTTTGCGATGAAAACTTTAAATGGAGGTAGAATTGGTATTGCAGCACAAGCATTAGGTATTGCCAGTGGCGCTTATGAATTAGCCTTGGCTTATAGTAAACAAAGACAGTCTTTTGGAAAACCTATTCATGAGCATCAGGCTATTCAATTTAAATTAGCTGAAATGGCTACCAGAATTCAATCGGCTCGTTTATTATGTTATCATGCAGCTTGGGAAAAAGACAATGGCTTAGATTATACAACTTCAGCTGCTATGTCTAAACTACACGCGAGTGATACTGCTATGTGGGCTGCCACAGAAGCTGTTCAAGTGCATGGAGGATATGGGTTTGTAAAAGAATACCATGTTGAAAGGTTAATGCGTGATGCAAAAATTACGCAAATTTATGAGGGTACTAGTGAGATACAAAAAATGGTCATTGGTAGAAATATTACAAAATAACTTATGCCTGTAAATACGGAAGCCTATCATTCTATTAAAGAACAACTGCAAGGAAAAAATGTGCAGTTGGTGGCTGTCAGTAAAACCAAGCCTAATGAAGACATTGAAGCCCTATATGCATTAGGTCAAAGAAATTTTGGTGAAAATTATGTTCAAGAATTAGTTGATAAGGCAGCCAGTTTACCTTCCGATATCCACTGGCATTTTATAGGACATTTACAATCCAATAAAGTAAAATATATAGCATCCTTTGTGTATTTAATTCATGGGGTCGATTCTGAAAAATTATTAGCAGAAATTAATAAGCAAGCCATTAAGCAAAATAAAATGATTGCTTGTTTACTACAAGTGCATATTGCCACAGAGGAAACTAAGTTTGGATTTGATGCAGAAAGTTTAACAGCGTTTATTGCAAGTGGAAGACTTTCTAATTATAGTAATGTGGTGGTGAAAGGCCTAATGGGTATGGCCAGTTTTTCAGATGACAAAGCCCTAGTTGAAAAGGAGTTTAGTACTTTGAAAAATACATACGACCAAACAGCTATAAAATTAAACAATGTTCATTTCGATACATTAAGTATGGGCATGAGCGGAGACTTCGCATTAGCCATTGAAAAGGGGAGTAACCTTGTAAGAATTGGAAGCTTATTATTTGGGGCTAGGAATTAAAAATTATTTGTTTAAAATAAAATCTAGGATAAGATAATTTAGGTTGTACTTAAGTGTATAGTTATAAAAAAAGCTGCCCTTTTGAAGGAGCAGCTTTTTTATTTGCCTATTTTATTAAAAGTAAATTAGTATAATTATAATATTAAATTATTCAAGTACAAATATTGAATTCTACTTTGTTTTGCCGTAATCAAATACTAGTTGACAGAAAGCTTTCACCCCAACAATAAATCCAGACTCATCTAAATAAAAATCGGGAGTATGATGCGGGCCTGCCTTTTTAGGATCGGTTCCTTTAGGCATACCTCCTAAATTAAAAAAGAAGCTAGGTGCCTTGGCTGCAAAAAATGAAAAGTCTTCAGCACCTGTTACCCAGGTTGATTCAGAAACATTTTCATCACCTGCGGCCTTTATTAATGAAGGCAAAGTTTTTTTCACTAAGGCTGGGTCGTTATAAGTCACTAAAGTTTTCGTATCAATAGTTACATCAGCAGTAGCTCCAGAACTTTCTGCAATGGTTTTTGCTGTATGTTTAATTCTCTCATGCACTTCAACTTGCATTTTGCTATCAAGAGTTCTAATGGTACCTGTCATTTCAGCTGTTTCAGGAATGATATTAGAACGTACGCCACTATTAATGGTACCTACTGTAATTACAAGTGGTGCCTTCGTTAAGTCCATTTGACGACTTACAATATGTTGTAAACCTTCAATAATTTGAGCACTTGCAGCAATAGGGTCTACGCCTCCCCAAGGTTGTGAACCATGGCTGCCTTTACCATTTACTTTAATAGTAAACCAATCAGAAGAAGCCATGAAGGCGCCTGATTTATATTTAATGGTGCCTACAGGTGTTTGAGATGAAATATGTATACCAAATACCGCTTCTACTTTTGGGTTGTCTAATGCGCCTTCTTTAATCATAAGTGGTGCTCCACCTTCTTCTGTACCTGGAAGGCCTTCCTCAGCAGGTTGAAATAAAAACACAATGGTACCTGGCACTTCTTTTTGCATGGCACTTAACATTTTGGCAGTAGCCATTAACATAGCCGTATGTGAATCATGTCCGCAAGCATGCATTACATTTACTTTTTGGCCATTGAATTCGGTAGTTACTTTTGAGGCAAATGGAATGGCAACTCTTTCATACACTGGCAAGGCATCAATATCTGCTCTTAAAGCAATCACTGCACCTGGTTTACCCCCTTTTAAAACCGCCACTACACCTGTTTTAGCAACAGGGTATCTTACTTCTAGGTTTGGTAAGGTTTTTAAAAAATCGGCGATGTATTTTCCTGTGTTTACTTCTCTATTTGAAAGTTCAGGAAATTCATGGAAATGTCTTCTCCAAGCAATAAGTTCAGGCTCTACTTCTTTTAATAAAGAAGCATAGTTTTTAGGTAAGTCTTGCGCTATACTAGAGATAGTGACAAGTACCAATAAGGAAAGGAAAATTTTACGCATATTATTTTGTTTTATCTTTTATTTCTAATTTTATTAATTAAGTTTTTTTTAATCTGTTAATATATAAGCTACTTTTTTATTTCGGCTTTAATTTTTTTAAGCTTGATACTCTCCATAAATACCTCTTAATACATCTGCTATTTCTCCTAATGTACAATAGTTTTCAATAGCATCAATTACTGAAGGCATTAAATTGTCAGTGCCTGCTGCCGCATTTTTTACCGCTGCTAAACAAGCAAGTACTTTTGTATTGTCTCTACTACTTTTTAAAGCTTTTAGTTTTTCTATTTGTTGTATTCTTATACTTTCATCAATTTGAAAAACTGGGATATTAGTAGTAGAAGTAGACTCAAATTGATTTACCCCCACAATTATTTTTTCTTTGGATTCAATGGCTTTTTGATAAGCGTAAGCACTTTCTGCAATTTTGTTTTGCATAAATCCATTTTCTATGGAACTTACCGCACCTCCCATTTCATCTATTTGCTGTATGAGTGCTAAAGCTTTTTGCTCTAATTCATTGGTAAGGCTTTCTATAAAATAAGAACCTGCTAAAGGGTCTGCGGTATCGGTAATGCCCGATTCATTGGCCACAATTTGTTGTGTTCTTAAAGCAATACTAGCTGCTTCTTGAGTAGGTAATCCCAAGGCCTCGTCAAAACCGTTGGTGTGTAAGCTTTGTGTGCCACCTAAGACTGCAGCAATGGTTTGTATAGTAACCCTGCTAATATTATTTAAAGGCTGTTGGGCCGTTAAAGTAGCGCCGCCTGTTTGTGTATGAAAGCGAAGCATTAAGGCTTTTTCGTCAGTGGCCCCTAAGTCTTTCATAATGGTGGCCCACATTTTTCTAGCAGCTCTGAACTTGGCCACTTCCTCAAATAAATTATTATGGGCATTAAAGAAGAAAGATAATCTCTTACCAAATACATTAATATCTAAACCTTTTTCAATAGCTGCTTTTACATAGGCCTTGCCATTGCTTAAAGTAAAGGCTACTTCTTGCACGGCTGTACTGCCTGCTTCTCTAATATGATAACCTGAAATACTTATGCTATTCCACTTAGGTAAATGCTGACCACAGAATTCAAAAATATCGGTGATTATACGCATTGAATGTTTAGGAGGGTAGATATAGGTTCCTCTTGCTGCGTATTCTTTTAATATATCGTTCTGTATAGTGCCTGCTAATTGTTTTAAATCAATGCCTCTTTTTTTAGCCAAGGCAATATATAGAGCTAGTAAAATAAAACCAGTAGAATTAATAGTCATGGAAGTACTAATCTTATCTAAAGGAATATCCTTAAATAAAATTTCCATGTCCTCAATGGAACAAATAGATACACCCACTTTTCCTACTTCACCTTCTGCTAAAGAATGGTCGGCGTCATAGCCTATTTGAGTAGGTAAGTCAAAGGCCACACTTAAACCCATAACCCCTTGCGATAAAAGAAAATGATATCGTTTATTACTTTCTTCTGCGGTAGAGAATCCAGCATATTGACGCATTGTCCATAGCTTTCCTCTATACATATCGGATTGAACGCCTCTTGTATAAGGGAACTCGCCTGGTAATAATGTTTCATTTAAATGGGTAGGTAAATCGTTGCAGGTATATACCTTCTTTATTTCAATGCCACTATCTGTCTTTTTTTCAGCTTCTTGCATGGTTAAATTTACGAAAAATTCAAAATACAGGGGCTTGTAAATGCCCCTAATATTGTACTTTTGTACTATAAACATTCAAATATGTCTTCAGATACCAATATAACCTTACAAACCCCTGTAACCTTTACCGCAGGAGCCATTACAGAGATTAACCGATTAATGGCCGAGCCAGACTTTGATCAACAACAAAGACTAAGAGTGGGTGTAAAAGGGGGTGGATGTAGTGGCATGACCTATGTTTTAGGTTTTGATGTTCCAAAAACTGATGATGAAATTTTCTCTATTGAGGGTATTCCTTGTTGCATGGAAAAATCGCATCAGATTTATGTATATGGAATGGAGATAGATTGGCAAGGTGGTCTGAATAGCCGTGGATTTACTTTTAAAAATCCGAATGCGTCTAGTACCTGTGGATGCGGAACTTCATTTGCCGTTTAAAATTTATAGAAAAAATACATCATTCTCGCTCTCTATCGCGAAGCTCATAAAAAAAGGCCCTGATTACTCAAGGCCTTTTTTATATCAATTCAATGTTGAATTATTTCTTTTTTTCTTCACGACCTAATGGGCGTGTTTTTGCAAAGTCAACTAGTACGGGTGCCGCTACAAAGATAGAAGAGTAAGTACCTGTGATAACTCCAATTAACATTGCGAATGCAAAACCTCTTGTTACTTCTCCACCAAAGATGAATAAGATTAAAATAGTAATGAACACGGTTAAAGAAGTCATAATAGTACGACTCAATGTTTGGTTAATGGCTTTATTAATGATAGTAGCATTATCTACACCTTTCATTAATTGGCTGTCCTCACGAATACGGTCATATACAATTACAGTATCGTTCATAGAGAAACCAATTACGGTTAATATAGCTGCAATAAAGTGTTGGTCAATCTCTAATGGGAATGGCACCACTTTTCTTAAGAAACTAAATACGATTAAAGTAACAAATATATCGTGCAATAAAGAGAAGATAGTTCCTAAAGAATATCTCCAATCACGGAAACGAATAAAGATGTATAAACAAATTGCAATTAAAGCAAAAATGGTTGCTTTCGTAGCACCTGCTTTTAAATCATCAGAGATAGTAGGTAATACTGTTTGAGAACTTTGCTTATACTGAGAGTCGAACTCTTTTAAAGAAGTTCCTGCAGGTAATTGCTTCTCTAAACCTTTGAATAATAAAGCTTCTACTTCTTGGTCAATATTATTGCCTTGTTCTTTAATTTTATAAGAAGTGGTAATATTAATTTGGTTCTTAGAATCTACTGTTTTAATTATAGGAGACTCGCCAAACACTTTTTTCAAGTCTTCTCTTACTGTTTCAATATTCACCGCTTTGGCAAACTTAATAGTATAACTTCTTCCTCCAGCAAATTCAACACCTTCGTCGAATCCGTTAAAGAAACTAGCAATACCCATTACTAATACAACAGCAGATAACATATAAGCATACTTTCTGAATTCAATAAATTTGAATGATGCATGCTTAAAGATACCTCTTGAAATTTTAGTGAAATATTCGAAGTGTCTGTTTTTGCTTGTGTAGATATCGGTAATTAAACGAGATACTAAAATTCCGCAGAATAAAGAAAGTAAAATACCAATGATTTGCGTTGTAGCGAAACCAAGTACTGGACCTAAACCAAAGTAAGCTAAGATACAAGCTGTTAATAGGGTAGTAACGTGTGCATCCAATACTGGAGACATAGAACGTTTGTAACCATCTGTGACAGCCAACTGATAACTTTTTCCTTTTGTTAATTCCTCTTTAATTCTTTCAAATATAATTACGTTGGTATCGACCGCCATACCAATAGTTAATACTAAACCTGCAATACCAGGTGCTGTTAAAGTAAAACCTAAGGCGCTTAATATACCAATAGTGAAAAGTAAGTTTAATACTAATGCAATGTTCGCTACCCATCCACCTGTGTTAAAGTATAATAACATTAAAGCGAAAATGACAAGGAAAGATATTCCAAATGCCATCGCACCACCTTGAATAGAAGCCAAACCTAAAGTAGGACCTACTAATTGCTCTTGTACAATTTTAGCAGGCGCTGGTAATTTACCACTCTCTAAAATTTCAGCTAAGTCTTGTGCTGTTTTTAAAGTATAGTTTCCAGAGATAGAAGAGTTACCTGTAGTAATAGCATCATTTACATTCGGCGCTGAATAAACAATATTATCAAGTACTATCGCAAGTGGCTTACCTACATTTTTTGAAGTCATCTTAGCCCAAATGCTGGTACCTAATTTATCCATATTCATTTTGATGGCTACCTTTCCTCTTTCATCAAAATCTTGTGCTGCATTCGCAACATGGTCACCTTCTAATTCTGCTTGACCATTATCTAAAGTTTTAATAGCATAAATAGGAACTACATCTTTGCTTTTAGGATCTTCGCTTTCATTTTTACCATACATAAATACCAAGTTCGATGGGAACTTAGATTTTACTTCTGGCATGGCTAAATAGGCGTTTAGTTTACTTGTATCAGCTTTGAAAGTGTACCCAATTTCAGCAGGGTAAATAGATTGACCATTTTTTCCTTGATAAGGCTGCGTAAACTGAACCATTTTTAATAAAGGATTTTTATTAAGGTTCAATTTAGAAGTATCTGCTTTTACTAAACTCGTATCTGAAATTCCATTTAAACTTGCTTCAATAGCTTTATCGGCAGCAACAATACCATTTTGAAGATCCCTGTTCTCAAAAGTGTATACTTCAAAGAATTGTAGGTTAGCCGTAGATTGTAAATAAGAACGTACACGCTCTTTATCGTTCACACCTGCTAATTCAATATTGATAATACCTTTAGCGGCATCCGGATTGATATTAGGAGAGGCTAGACCAAAGCGGTCAATACGCGTTCTTAAAATACGGTATGTATTATTGAAAGCCTGTGTAGATTGTTCTTTTAAGTAAGTAACGGCTGCGTCATCAGTAGCGTCGAACTTTAATTTGCCATTACTTCTTGCAGCAAATAAAGGGGCTAATTTACCCGTTGGGTTAATAGTTGCATATTCATCTCTGAATAAAGAAATTAAGTCGGCACGGCTGTTCGCTTTTTTCTGAACTGCATTGTTTAAAGCAGTATTGAATGAAATGTCCTTGGTATAGTTGGCGAGTGATTTAATTAAACCATCTAAACCTACTTCCATGGTGACACTCATACCACCTTGTAAATCAAGGCCTAGCATTAATTCTTTTTCTTTAGCAGAAGCATAAGTGGTTAAACCAAAAGCCAATTTACTGTCTTTGGTACTGTCTAATAACTTCTTATAATAAGCTTTTTGAATATCGTTTAAGCTATCGTTGTATAATAACTGCTCTTCTTTATTAGAAGGGTATACTTGATCTGCTTTTGGGAACTTCTTCACCCATGAACTAGCTTTCGCTTCCATGGCTTTTTCGTGACTTCTTACGAACCAAGTAAATGACAATTGATAAAGACAAATTAAAATAAGCGCAATGGTAAAAAAGCGCACTAATCCTTTGAGTTGCATAATAGTGTGGTTAACTGATTTTTAGTCGGCAAATATAATGGAAAC
>ENA-ORFA01000421-ORFA01000421.1-marine-metagenome-genome-assembly--contig:-NODE-421-length-18035-cov-7.260107_pt1 | contig 18035 bp, 18 predicted proteins | sample MGYA00248621_ERZ508587 | MGnify/ENA primary metagenome ERZ508587 (study PRJEB26250, sample SAMN06266239) | marine metagenome | isolation source: Columbia River Estuary | place: USA:Columbia River Estuary... | reverse complement strand
GGCGGTAAGCCACCACCACCTGGCGGAAAACCACCACCTCCTGGAGCTCCAAAACCACCTGGCGGCTAATGGCTGACTAGAGGAAAAATGGGTACTCTTTGTACCCATTTTTTTTCGCTAAATTTTGATATCTATTCGCTTTGAAAACTAAGTAAGTTGTGACCTACACCATCAACGCCTAGCTTCTCACAACTTTTGAATAAAGTTTGGGGTCTAGCAGGATGTCCTTTCGAAGGACAAACTATGCCTACAAATAGTTGAGTTAGATCAGGTTTTAGTGCTGGCCTCAAGAAATCGGCATGAATGGGTCATCTGGTGTCGTGTTATACGACAGTTGGTGGCCTTTGACGCATAGACAAATAGTTAGTCAATTTTCAAGTAACGAATAAATCATCTGCCTTAACAAACGGTGGTGTTCAATCAATTTATTTGGCTGTTGCGTCAATAAAATCAAAATTAGCTTTTCTTTAGGATCAATTACAAAACTGGTCCCCCAAATTCCCATCCATGTTAAATCGCCAACAGAGCCTGGCAATGGGTTCCTGCCGGCTTCCAAGCGAACTTGGAAACCCAAACCAAATCCTGTACCGAAGTGACTGGGCGAGGGCATTGCTGTACCCCAGTCGTAAAGAGTAGATGCTGGGAAATGTGTTTGATCTGGCAAATGATTGGAAACCATCAGTTCTAAACTCTTCCGAGAAATAATTTTCTTTCCGTATAACTCACCACCATTCAAAATCATTTGACAAAATTTGGCGTAGTCCATTGCGGTTGACGTCAATCCTCCGCCACCACTTAAATTTTTAGGCTTAACACCTGTCGCCAAATTAAGGAATCTTTTGCCAGTCTCGGGATTAATTTGTGATTCCGCAACGCGATGCAACTTTTGGGGATCGAAGCCAAACTGCGTATCAATCATCTGAAGGGGATCAAATATATTTCTCTGAAGAATGTGATCCAGCGGTTCTCCTGCGATCACTTCTAAAACTCTCCCAAGAACATCTGTAGAAAGTCCGTACTCCCAAGTCGTGCCGGGTTGGTACTTCAAGGGTAAAGTTGCTAGCTTCTTCACTTGTTCTTCTAAAGTCTGGTCCAGACTCCTAATTTGGTTAGATTCATACAATTGGTCAACCAAGGCAGTTTTCACCCAGCCGTATGTCAAACCAGAGGTGTGTCGCATCAAGTCCTGAATGGTCATCTTTTTATTTGGTGACACCAAACTCAATTCTTTTTCACCTGACAGATTAGTTGTTTCCACGCCAACCTGAATATTTGCAAACTCTGGAAGAAATTTTGAAACTGGATCTTCAAGTGAGAGTTTGCCTTGTTCCATCAACTGCAAAGCACAAATACTTACTATGGGCTTTGTCATTGAAGCAATTCTAAAGATCGAGTCTTTCTGCATGTCAGACTGCTCAATTCTGTCTCTAAAACCGATAGGCTCGTGAATGACCACTTTGTGATTGCGCACTACCATTAAGACGGCGCCAGGCAACTCCCCCTGCGTAACTCTGAGTTTGAGTTCATTGACGAGCAGGTTTGCTTTTTCAGAGAAAATACCTACCTCTTCAGGCAATGCATAGGTCAAAGTTTGTTCTTGGCGTGGAATTGGCATGGATGAAAATTGTTACGTCTTAAAATAAAAGAGACTATGAAGGTAAGCTCAAGCTTTTGAAATGCAATTCATGTGACTTTACTGCTGGCTCAACATTTAGCAACTTGAAAAATAATTTCTTATTTAGCTTTTGTGACCAGCAGATCTAAATAGCTCAAAATTTTCGTTAAGACCTTTTAGTTCGAACTCGCCCAGTGATTCAAAAACCATTTGGCTCCCTCCGGTTAAATCTTTAAGGGTTCTGGTCATCAAAACCTCTCCAGAGCTGGCTTGGTCCATAACACGTGCTGCAATGTTGACAGCAATGCCTGTGATGTCTTGGCCTCTGGTGACCACTTCCCCTACATGCAAACCTGCACGTATGGGTAAATTGATTTTGTCTAACGCCTCTATCAAGTCAAGGGCACATTGCAAAGCACGAACAGGGCCGTCAAAAATAGCCAATATGCCATCGCCTGTGTTTTTAACAATGCGCCCCTTGTATGACGCCACCAAGGGGCCTGCGATGGCATCGTGCTCGTCTAACACTCTGCGCCAAGCTTCATCTCCGACACTGAATAATTTTTCTGTCGATCCAACAATGTCTGTGAACAACGCTGTCGATAGTTTTCGGTCTGCCTCTAAAGATTCAACATCAACATTGGCATTGGCAAATTTGACAATGGCATCGAGTACAAGGTCTGAGTCTTCAAACTGTGGCAAATGCGAGCTTGTAGGAAGTTCAAGATAAGTTGCATTAACAATGTTGTCAGCAAAATAGCGGCCATTACCCCTGCGCACCATTTGATCATGACGTCTTTGAATGACCAATGTATGTTGTTTCACATCCGGCAAAATGGGGCGAACATCTATGAGTGAATTAGCCGCCATGAACTTTTTAACGCCAGAGGGAGAACTTGCCATGCGCTCCATTTTGGCAAGCAGTAACTGAGTTTCTGGATTGAATCCGCCTTTGGGCCCAGCTTGGGCGGCAAAATAACCTTTACCCCAATTGCTCGCAACGTTTTCAATGGCTTTGTCCATGTACTTGATATGTGCCATGTGGGGGTAATCGTCAGTGCCCCAAAATTTAGCCATGGCACCAAACAAGATCAGTCGTTTAACTTTTTGAGGGTAAGTGGCAGCAAACAAAATGCTAACGGGCCCGCCTTCTGAAAGAGCAAAAATAGTGGCACTTTCAGAACCGACAGCTTGCATCACTGCCTTCAAATCATCAATTCTCTCTTCAAGGGTTGTAGCGCCTTCAATGCGATCAGACATCCCTTGTCCACGCTTATCAAAGATGATCACACGGAAATGCTGGCCTAAGGAGATTAAAAAATTAGCTGAGTTTGGTTCATCCCAATTGGTTTCCAAATGAGAAATAATGCCAGGCACGTACAAAAGGTCTTGTTGACCTTTCCCAAAAACTTGAAATGCAACACTCACATCACCAGACATCACGTATTGGGTTTCGGGTCTTTCAAAGAGATGCATTTTTGTCTTATGGAAGGAAGCGACAGTGAGTAGTTTGCCACCTATTAGTCTAAGTTGACAAGCCTAAGAGCTGCAATCCGCCTTAGATTTAAAGACCGATAACTTGACGTTTGGGGCATTGACTTAACCCATACACAGCCTAATTAAAGGACAAACCCCCGCCATGGCTAAAAACCTCATGCGAGAACGAGTACCTGACGCTCAAAAACCTCAAAGCCTGCCGAGCGATTGTGGACTCCGCCATCAAAAACAATCAGGGAAGAATATTCACCACTGCGGGTGACTCGGTCATTGCTGAGTTCGCAAGCCCAGTGAACGCCATTGTGGCGGCAGTTGAGTTTCAAAAGAACATCATGGCTCGCAACGCTTCTTGCGCAGAAGAAGACCAGATGCAGTTTAGAGTTGGACTTAACCTTGGTGATGTGAAAAGGCAGGAGGCATTCAACTAATTGCCAGTGAGTTGGGTGTTTTTAACACGTGCACAAAGTGTGCTTTGGTAAATTTTCAATTTTTGAAAATTACAAAAATTACAGTTGAAAAAATTGTTACTAAGGAAAATATCCCACAAATAATTTCATAGGTATCGTAATGTGCTTCGGTTACCAAAAACGTTGACTTGATCAGCATATAAAGTCCTCTCTAAGCTTCTCGGTCTTCCGGTTACCCGGCATGTAGAGGCAAATTGCACCTCATGGTTTTGACAGCATGCATAAACTGCGCCATGGGTTTTTGGTGGTTTTTTTGACGTTTATGGACAAATTGTTTGATTTTTTGCCGCTTTTAGAATGAAAGCGGCAATTTTTGCAAAATAGTAGCCAAAGGATATTTAAGTAGCTGCCTAAATTCTTAGGACTTTTGGATAAAGTTTGGGGTCAGTAAGGATGTCCTTTTAAAGGACAAACTATGCGTAAAAATCGTTGAGCCAGGTTTGGTTTAAGCGCTTCTAGGATGTTTGGAATTTCTCGAACGACTAAATTAGCAGTTTTGACCAATTCGCCACAAAACACCTGATGGGTCAAAAAGACAGAAATCACGCATTTGCCAAGGTTGAAGTTCGATGGGTGTAATTCGGACGCCATACTTTTCTGCGACACCACTGGCTCGCACTTGCTCCCACCATGCGTCAACATCCTCCACTAGGATGTGCATCATGAAGTTTTCTGCAAGGGCAGTAACGCAATAGTCCTGAAGCAGAAAGCTAACGTTTTCAAAATGGAAGTAGGCGATACCATCATCGTCAGAATCCATCGTAAAGCCTAGATCTTGGTAGAACTGTTTGCTCAGTTCAAAGTTCTTAGATGGAACAAAGGCTTTGATTTCGGTAATGCGCAAGTTGGACAAGTTAACTCCATTTGACGTTTTGATTTGTTCAAAAATAATCCTTGTTGGATATGTTCAGGGACTAAAACCAATAATCGGCGACACATTTACCATCTCGTGGTAAATCATCGAAGGTGTCCAAGCCATCAAAGTGATCGATGGGGATATTTGCAACAGCAGCTGGCTCTGAAAGTCTTAAATTCACAGCGATGCGTGTTTTACCTGTTTCGTTCTTTTGAAGCCCACGCCAGAAAGCCACGCATCCACAGTTTGGGCAGAAGTGAAACTCTAGTGCCTTGCCCCTTACATAAGCTCTTGTTTCACCCTGCGTCTTGATGTCCTCGTCAACATAACCGTATGCCCAAAGGACGCCATACCTTCGGCAAGCTGTGCAATTACATGCAGTAGCCCCATCGGGCTTACCATTTAATTGCCAAGTAACGGAACCACATAAACAAGTACCTTCAATCATTATTAAGATTCCATACAGAAAGTTGGACGGATTTTGGCACAGACGTTTGATACTTATATTAAATAGAACTTTTGAATAAAGTTTGGGGCCTTTAAGGATGTCCTTCAAAAGGACAACCTTTGCTTACGCATCGTTGAGTCAGGTTTGATTTTGTAGAAACAGTTTGATCCTCCAGATCCCTAAAAATGATTGGTAATTACCACTGAATTTGATGCATGCTACTAAACTGATCTGTCCACAAGCGCAATCCTGGTCGATCGCGATTTTCTACGCCAATCACTTTTCCCTGCTCATCTAGCAATTCTCGGTTGACGGATGGATATTTTTTGAGATAGGCCGCATCCTGCGTCATGATGAAGTACTGATTGCGATTGACAAGATTATCGCGATCGAGATCTTGAAACTTGTTGCGATAACCTAAACCGAGTTGTTCCGCCTGAGCCTTCACCACCGGATACAGGTTGAGGTAGGCGTTGGTGATGTGGACAATGATGAAGCCCTCTGGCTTGAGATGAGACTTGTAAATTTGAAAGGCTTCTTGTGTGAGCAGGTGGATGGGTACGGAGCCACCGGTGAAAGCGTCTAGCACAATCACATCGTATTGAGTTGTTGGTGGCAAACGCTCCATTTGCAGGCGCGCATCGCCCAGGATGATGCGCAGATCATGTGCCTTAATGGTAGACAGATTGTCAAACCATTTTTGAGCCACGCGCACAACTTCTGGGTTGATTTCAAAGTAATCAAATCGATCTTGCTCTCTAGCGTAGCTGGCCAAAGTGCCCGCGCCGAGTCCGATAAGGCCAACATGCAGTGGTTTATTGTTTTGATGCAGATAATTGAATGTTTCTCCCACACCACTTTGAGGTCCGTAATAGGTGGCGGGCTGATTGCGTTTTTCTGCACTTTGAAATTGCAGGCCGTGGGTTATTTGGCCGCTGTAGAAGGTGCGGTAGTTGTGCTCAGGATGCTTTGGGTATTGGCGTTCGGTTACTGAAACTGTGCCGTAAAAATTACGCGATTGGTCAAGAGCGACACTCACATAGTCGGTGCGTGGATCAACACGCCATTCAAAGGGGTCTTCAATGAACATGAAGAAGCTAAAAAACGTCACAAAGGCCGCCCCTACCCAAGCTTGCTTTGTAGGATGCGCAGTCCAAGCAGCCTCTGCAGAAGCATCGGGGGGTACCCTGTTGCTTCCACCCCATTCGCGCCTTAGCACAGCAAAAGCTAAAACGATACTCAGGCTCAGTGCTATTGGCCATTCGTGGTATTCATCGAAGAAATTGGTTGCAAACAAGGAAACAAACAAACCACCAAATGCACCACCGATAGACATCCATAAATAAAATTCTGTCAGGTATTGCGTGTTGCGCGGTCTTTGCCGAAACAGCTCGCCATGGCACATCATGCAAACCAAAAACAGCAAGGCGTAATGCATGAGACGCATTTCTGAAACACCATAATCCCATTCCAAGTCAAACAATGTGGGAATTTCTTTGCGCCCTGTGGTGACTAGCAATGCTGCCATTGTGAGAACTGCAGTCAAGGCTGGTCGATACCAACGGGGATGATCAAAAGTCAGCACAAAGGTTAAAAGATAAAGTCCCAATGTGGCAATCCACAGGCTAGGTTCGGGAGCGATGTTATGCCCCACCTGATCGGTGGCAGTAATGAAAATCAGCGAAGCAAGAGCAGGCAAGAAGAGCCAGCGCATGCGCATCCACCAAGTCACTTCTGACTGGTTTTGTATTTCCTGGGCTAACTGAACAGTCTGCTGCTCGCCCATCTTTTGTCCCCAGCCTAATGCAATGGGCAGGCATAGCATGACAAACAAACTAAAACCCCAGCCCCACCAATTGCTGATTTGCTGCAAATCAAACCAAGGCTCGAACAGATATGGGAAGGACAGCAGTGCAGCAAAAGAGCCAATGTTGGACAAGGCATAGAGCCGGTATACCGAGCCGGTCTGTGCGGTGTGGGAAAACCAGTGCTGCACCAAAGGTCCCGTGGTTGCCAGGCAAAAATAGGGGATGCCCACGCTCGCTCCTAGAATGAGCAGCACTTGCAAAGCTGGCGCCTCCTCTCCGGTAGGCTTCCAGCTAGCGTCGGGAAGGATGGTGCTAGCCAGCAGGGCGCCAAGCAATAGCAAGGCAATATGAATTCCAGCCTGCCACTGACGTGAATGCATTCGCGTGAGGACGTGTGCATAAACATAGCCTGCGCACAACACGCACTGAAAAAATAGCATAGCGGTTGTCCAGACAGCTGGACTGCCGCCAAACCAAGGCAAGATGAACTTGCTGATCATGGGCTGGACTTGAAACAATAAAAATGCACTGCAAAAAATGGTCAACGCAAACAAGAGCAGTACTCGTTTTGAAGCAAAGGAATTAGATGTCATTGAGGTATTTACCGTACTTAAAATTAGTTTGCAGTGATGGGAATCTTGCTAAGAACTTCATTAGACGTTTTTAATTATATTTTGCACCATAGTCAATGGCTAAAAGTCTTTTCATGAAAATAGGCTCAAGCACCAATTAGTAGCAATAACGATGGCAAAACACATTTCTGAAACACCAGCAACACAATGGTTAAAGCAAAATAAAGTTGCTTACACCGAACATCCCTACGACTACGTTGAGCATGGTGGAACGGCTGAATCGTCCAAGCAACTTGGTGTATCCGAGCACCATGTGATTAAAACGCTGGTGATGCAAGACGAGCAAGGCAAAGGTTTGGTGGTGTTGATGCACGGCAACTGCAAGACTTCTACCAAAAATTTGGCGCGCATCATTGTATAAGTCCGTCGCACTCGATTTAGTTCCCATGACGTGTTTGTGACTATTGAATCGCAACCCAACTTAATAAGTATCAAATATGACAAACTCAGTGTTTTTAAATTGAGACATTAATATGAACAAGCTAATTTTTTCTTGCGCTTTAGTCTTGCTGTCAGGTTGCGCCACACAAATTGACGGACCTTCCGCAAACGCTCGGTTAGCCCCAACCAAAGGCAACACCACAACTGGCTTAGTAACTTTTAAAACCATTGGGTCTAAAGTTTTGGTCACTGCAGAAATTCAAGGACTTAAGCCAAACGCAGAGCATGGGTTCCACGTACATGAAAAAGGCGACTGCTCAAGCGGAGACGGCATGAGTACGGGTGGCCACTTTAATCCTAGCGGTAAGGCGCATGGTGCTCATGGCAGTAGCGCTCATCACGCAGGGGATTTACCTTCGTTGGTTGCTGATCAAAACGGCAAGGCAAAATTATCTTTTGAAACTTCAGCAATTACTGTTGATTCTGGCGCTACAGACATTGTGGGTCGCGGTTTAATAGTTCACAGAGACCCTGATGACTATAAAACTCAGCCAACAGGAAATGCAGGCCCTCGATTGGCCTGCGCAATGATTGTTAAAGCTATGCCGGGTTCAATGAACTATAAATATTAATCTCGAATAGTTCAGTTCACTCGAATTTTTTATGGGCTAGCGTTGAGCGCGCCAATTCTTCAGTGATCATTTGATTGTTGCTTGGCAATTCGAGCCTCAATGATGTCCCGATTTTTTCTGGCGTTGACATCGCCCTTCTTTGCGGCCTTTCTATAGTAAGTCAAGGCCTTTTGCGAATCCATGGGTACGCCTTGTCCGTGCTCGTGCATGAAGCCTAGATTTGAAAGGGCAGCAGGATATTCTTGCTCTGCCGCCATGAGATTCCACCGCAACGATTCGGGGAAATTTAGTTCTACACCATGCGCGTTTCCGTACATAAAACCAACTTTCGCCTGCGCTTCTGCATTTCCATGAGTGGCAGCCAGCTTGAACCATCTCATAGCTTCGGCATGGTTTTCTTGCCCGTCCAAGCCTGTGTCATGCATTTCGCCAAGCCGGATTTGTGAATTGATGTGTCCATCCGTTGCAATCAGAAGAAACCAATTCTTGGCCTCTTTGTAGTCTTGCTTCACAGTATGGCCTTTTAAATACAGAAAGCCAATTCTGTAGTGAGCCTCCTCATGCCCTTGAGCAGCGGCCAATTCGTACCAGCGAATGGCTTCCATATCGTCTTGTTCTACGCCGTGATGTTGTTCGTACATTGACCCGATACTAAAATAGGCAGCGGGATTTTTCTTTTCAGCAGACAACTTGTAGCAGCGCATGGCGGCCTGGAAGTCTTGCTTCAGGCCCAAGCCATTTTCTAGCATGGCGCCTAATCTATTCAGTGAATCTGGATTGCCTTCTTTGGCAGATAACTCAAGCCAATGAGCAGCCTCAGCATAATCCTGTTGAGTCCCTTGTCCCTCCTCATACATGATTCCAAGATAGTACTGAGATTGTGTTTTGCCCTGCTCTGAGGCTAATTTAAAAGCGCCAAATGCCTCTACAAAATTTTGGGGTACACCTTGCCCCTTGTAATAAATGATTCCTAAGTTGAATTGGGCATCAGCCTCACCTCTGGCAGCTGCTTCCTGCTCTCTTTTGTATTCGGCTTCAATTTCAGCATCAATGGCTGTTCTCTGCAGAATGAGTTCTTCAATTCGGGTCATTTTGAAATTAAAGGCGTCATATCTTGACACCTTGCCTTTGATGATTAAAAGCATTGAAGTTCCGAACCGAACCGTGCGCTCAAGATCTGGCGCATGCGTTAGGCGCAAACGCTACAGAAACATCTTAACTTGTCGCCAACAAATACGCCATATTTGTTTAATTGCCATCAATAATGCGCAACTTTAGGATGTGTGACGCTACGCGCTAAGCTTTAACCCAACCGCTTTCGCTTGAACTTCGCGGTATCATTGAAGTTAGGGCCAAGGGCGAGGTGCGCGCATAGTTCTTGAATAGCCTCGCTCTCACTTGATCATTTTCCAGATAGGTTTGGTATGAATGAAAATAAGCTCAAATTTTCGATAGACACGGAACGGCTTTGGAAATTAGGACCTAATTTTTTGCAATCCAAAGATGGCCAAAATGCACTTGCGTCTGGCAGCTTGAAAGGTGAAGACCGGCTTTTTATGGCCTTGGCATCAAGCTCACTTCTAAACACCACTCTCTTTTTGCCAGGAAAAAAAATAATCCAACTTGGTGAACAATTTGAGGATGCTTACCTTCTTCTGAGTGGCGAAATTCAAATTGTGCAGAATGACAAGTCTTATAAACTTGGTGCTGGATCCGTGATTGGATTGTCTGAGGGCATGGTGGGACTTCCCTCCAAATTCTCTGCCACTGCGTTGACGTCTGTCCAAGTCAAAATGATCCCATTCCATCGCGTTGATACGGTGATCAAAGTTTTGCCGCCTGAACTGCGCGCAATTTTAGTCACCATCATCAAGCGCAATTTAGCAGCGTAAAAGACAGAGAGGTATCCATTGAGCCAATTTACAGTCGAAAAATTTCTGGACGGACAATTCATTTGTAAATCGGGGGACCCTGCCACGCACCTCTATTATTTGCAAGAAGGCGAAGTCGAATTGCTGACCGAATCAGGCCAATTTTTTGGAAGGATTCAGGAGGGGCAATCATTTGGTGAAGCAGCCATCTTGCAAGGTGGAATTCGTGGTGCTTCTGTCCGGGCGAACGGCGATGTTGTTTGTAAAGTCATTGCCAACGATCAAGCTGCAGAATTGTTAACCAGCTTTTCACCTTTGTTGGTTGTCATCATAGAAGCTCTCTTGCTACAGTTGGCTATGAACAACTCTATTAAGCACACTTGACTGCTGGATGTTTGTGAAATCTTCAATTCAATATTTGAATTTAAAAGAAGATCTTTGGTATGAATGCTTAGAGAGTTCTTATGGCTTTCTTCGAGCATCATGGCCTGGCAATTGGCTTGGCATGCCCTTTGTATTGCTTGAATGTTTGAGATTTTTAAATCTTCAGGAAAATAATTTGTCAGAGGCTGGTAGAAGCATGTTGGAGGCGGCTAAAAGTGTTGCCTTCGAAATAGAAAAACATGCAGAAAACCTGTCAGAGCTTAAAGAACCCGAATATCACAATCGCTTGCATTTTGCAGATGCGCTAACGTCTATGAGCATCTTGCTGACAATTTTGGTTGAACTTGAGAAAGAAGCTACCCACGATTGGATGGTATGCGCATTGCTGACATGCATTGCACATGATTTTGCACATTCAGGCAAGGTCAATCTGGTTGAGTCTGAAATAGAAAAGCAATCGGTTAACTTTTTGAAACCTATTCTTGCGTCTCATTCTGTTCCGGCTGAATGGCAAAAAGTGATTGAAACGGCCATTGTTCGTTCTGACTTTTCAATTGTTCATCACAATCATGCGAATGTTGCTGGTCAAGTTTTTCAGTGGGATCTAAAGTGGCTTTGTGTTCTGTTGAACGAAGCTGACGTCATGGCCAGTGCCTCTGCTAAATATGGCCCTGACTTGGGCGAGTCCTTGGCGCGGGAATGGCGGCTGATTGATTTTCCGCATCACAGCACCGTGGCTAGCCTTGAAGGAAGAAAAAGCTTTTTAAAGCAATTAATCTTTTCTTCGCCTGCTTCTTTAGTCTTGGGTATCAATGAAAGAATTGCCGAAGAAATTCTTTTGATCAATTCGTAAACAGCCTTCTCTGGCTAGCCAGTCTTTTCGCTGCACTGAGCTTGAATCACGACGCAGGTCGTTCGCCAAGCTCCATCGGTGCTAAATGGTTCAATCAAAAAAAATGCCAAGCAACCTAAGTTGCTTGGCATTGGAGATTGATCTCAATTGTGTCAGATCAAATCAGTAGCAGCCATTAAGAGGCTCAAGCGCGGTTATCACCCAACAGGTTAGGGTAGCGCACATGGTCTACCAAATCTTGGATTTTCTTACTCGGCTCGGGTGTGATCAGACTTACCACGAAGATCACAGCAATGCCTACGGGTACGCCAAACACGCCCGCTGAGATGGGCAAGATGCCGTACCACAGGTCTATAGGGCTGGTGATGCCAAAAATCCCGCGCAGCCAAGCTTGGTTCATGACCATGTAGTAGACAGTGGTGCCCAGTCCCGCAACCATGCCCAGCGATGCAGCTATTCCAGTAGCGCGCTTCCAGAAAATTCCCATCACAAGCGCTGGGAAGAACGCAGCTGCGGCAAACGAGAATGCAGCCGAAACCAAGAACAAGATGTCGGCCGGTTTCTGCGCCGCCACTGTGGCTGCCGCTAGCGCTACCACCAGCAATAAAGCCTTGGAAATAGTCACACGGCGCTCGGTCGAAGCGTTCGGATCGATCATCTTGTAGTACAGGTCATGGCTCAAGGCATTGGCAATTGTGAGCAGCAGTCCGTCGGCAGTTGACAGCGCCGCAGCCAGTCCACCCGCAGCCACCAAGCCAGAGATCACGTAGGGCAGGCCACCAATCTCTGGTGTTGCCAGCACGACAATATCGCCACCAATGGACATTTCGTTCAACTGCAGAATACCGTCCTTGTTGATGTCAACAATTGACAAGAGAGTCGGATCTACCTTATTCCAAGCAGCAACCCAAGAGGGTAGCTGGTCAATGGGCGTTCCGATCAGCACCGTGAAGACCTCAAACTTAACCAGCACTGCCAGTGCCGGCGCCGTGAAGTAGAGCAAGAAGATGAAGAACAGAGACCAAGTGACTGAGTCTCTGGCTTCTTTCACACTCGGTACCGTGTAGTAGCGCATGAGAATGTGCGGCAACGCTGCGGTTCCAACCATCAGGCAAAAGATCAGAGCCAAAAAGTTACGACGGGACGTGTCATAAGTTTTCTGAGCTGCTGCATCACCATTGGGGTCGCCTTTAAATTGCTGTGCATGAGGCGGCATGCCATTCAGGGGCAAAGCCTTGACATCAGCTGCCGCTTTGGCCTTGCTCCAGGCGGCTTTAGCCGCAGCAGCATCGATTGGCAAACTGGTCAGTGCTTTTTCGGCCGCAGCCAATTCAGCAGCTGGTGCACTAGCTGCTTTCAAGTCGGCCACTTTGGTGGTAGCCGCAGCTTTGTCAACAGCGAGTGCGGCTGCCGGATCTTTGAGCTTTTCGGCCAAGTCAGCTGATCGTTGCTTGAAGATTGCACGAACTTCGAGCTCTTTTGGATCGTTGGTCAAGAGCTTCTCTTGGGCTGTTACTTTTTCAAGCTGATAGCCGTAGATGGCTTGCGGCACTGGAATGCTGGTCTGCTTAACCGACAACCAAACCACGGGGATCATGTAGGCCACAATCAAAATGATGTACTGCGCTACCTGAGTCCAGGTGACAGCCCGCATACCTCCGAGAAGAGAGCAAACCAAGATGCCACTCAGACCCAGAAAAATGCCAACCTCAAACTCAACGCCAGCCAAGCGCGCGGTGATTAAACCCACACCATAGATCTGAGCAACCACATAGGTAAACGAACAAAGAATGGCTGCGACGACGCCGATGAATCGCGGAATATGGCCGCCATAGCGTTCTCCCAAAAAGTCAGGGATGGTGAACTGGCCAAATTTACGCATGTACGGCGCCAGGAACAGGGCCACCAGACAGTAACCGCCGGTCCATCCCATGATGAAAGCCAGTCCGTCATAGCCCGAGAGGTAGAGTGTTCCGGCCATACCAATAAAGGAAGCCGCCGACATCCAGTCAGCACCTGTGGCCATGCCGTTGTACAACGCAGGAACCCTGCGGCCCGCTACATAGTATTCATCTGCATCGGTGGTTCGGGTGATGAACCCAATTCCTGCATACAGCAGCACTGTTGCAGCCAGGAAACTCATTCCGATCCACTGACGAGACAACCCCATTTGCTCTGCAATGGCGAGCAAGATCAGAAAGGTCAAGAATCCACCCGTGTACCAGGTGTAAACCTTGTTCAAGCCTTTTTTGAATGCAGCCGTTGACGCAGCGGTGCTGGGACCGCCATCTGTTTTAAATATTCCGGACATGATTTAATCCTCCCCTTCGTGAACACCGTGCTCGATGTCAAGTTTGGCCATGTAACGTGCGTAATACCAAATGATCGCCACGTAAATGACCAATGAGCCTTGGGCACCCATCCAAAAACTAAAAGGCCAGCCAAAGAATGTAAAGCTTAGCTCGCGAGCGTAGTAGCCAACAACGAAGGTGACGACGAACCAAATAGCCAGCAAAATTCCCGTAATCTTGAGATTTTTTCGCCAGTAATGGTGGTGAGTTTCAGTAATTTCCATGAAATACTCCAAAGAAAAACATGCCCTTTCGGACAATTCGGGATCACCACTTTCTTGCGAACATGGCCTGCATGCCGGATCACGCCAATAAATAGCTGTAGACCGGAGAACTAGCTCCAATCATCAATTTCCGCTCAATTGGTCAACCTGAACTACTCAGTTCGCAATCCGGTTTCTCGCTCCAATTGAGCGGCCACTTTAGGCTCAAACCCCTTAAGGCGGCGAATGATCTTCGTCGCCTCATCGGGCTCTTGCCTATCAACATGAACCCGTGCCAGCTGATACCAGCCAAACGGACTCATGGGCTGCAGTTCGGTGTTTTTCTTGAGAGCGACAACCGCTTCATCAAAGCGGCGCTCTTGAATCAGGACCAGGGCCAGGCCGTACCAAGCCCGATCCATTTTCGGTTCGATCTCGATGGCGCGTCTAAACGCAGGCTCTGCTTCTTTGGAGCGTTGGTTTTCTTCCAGCATAAATCCCAGATTGAACCAGGCTGCTGCATTTTCGGGATAGGCTTGCGCCAACTGCCCCAAGCCAAGAATGGCCGCGCTTGTGTCCCCTAATTGCGCCAAGACATGGGCACGACTGGCCAACGGATAAGAGGCCATCGGCTTGAGTAAGAGCATCTGGTCAAACTTGGTCAAGGCTGCCTGCTTCTGATTGAACACCAGAAGAACGATGGCGTTCAGCTTGAGAAACAAGTAAGTTAATTGCTTGTTTATTTGCACTGAGCCATACCAAGTTGCAAACATAACTGGATTTTGAAGAGGGTTGCGCCTAACCAAATAAAGACCAACATTAAAAATGCGCCTAAGGGCACATGTCGATCGAGAACCAGACTGGGCGTGAGCAGTCGCGTTAGAGAGATGAAGGGTCGAACCACGACGTGCAAGATTTGGTAGAAAAAATTGGTGTCTTTTTTTGCACCTGCAAGCAATCCAAGCAACCACCGGCCCAACATCGCCATCAATGCGATTTCAGCGATCAGTTTGATTGTGGTTGCAATTAAAATCATCCAGCCAAATTTCGAGAAGTGAAGAAAAATTTATGGATCAACTGTGATCTCAAATTCAACTTCTAGGGCTCAGGGTTTCGACCTCAATACCCTCATAGGGTTTCCGCTAGACTTGTAAGCAGCGTGTCAGAATTTTTTTTCGCAAGAAGGAAGTTTGGAGTGTCCGAACTGTTGAATAAAGTTTGGCGTCTGGATTTGTATCAGCTGTGCCCAAGCATGGCCTCGACAAGTTCTTGTACGGCCAGCGCTTCTTGGGCAGTAGCAAGCTTATGAGGTTGGCCTCTTAACCATCGGTCCACTTCACTCAACTGGCGCTGCAAGGCGCTGCTACGAGGGTCTTCTTGAGACCAATCAAGCGCTTCTTGCCATGCGCTGCCGTCTGAGCGCCAAAGTTGGTAGAACTCTCTGAACTGATAGCTCATGCGGCTGCCGCGCACAGTCACTTCTTGCCGATCGGGCTGCATACCACCGGTGGTGCCCATGACGGTAACAGGAAGCCCTTCTGCTGTTGTAAGCCGAGCCAGCATGTCTAACTCACACAAGGCGGGGTCTTGTGGGTAGCGCGGCAAGGCATGCTGCAGGGTCAATGGGCCCAGAAAGCGTTCAGCCAAAAACAAGAAATGCGATATGACCTCTCGGGTGTAGCCGCCTTCATGGCGAAAGCGCAGCCAATCTGCATCCCTTTGCCATGCGCGGGGCCATGCTGGGTAATTCACCACGATGTCGATTCCAAGTAACTCACCTGCTTCCCCAGCTTGAATAGAACGAGACAATTCTTCAAAGCCACGTGAGGCGGCTTGCGTGAAATTCACGACGCTGGGCAAACGAGCCTTGGCCAATTGCGTGACGAGTTCTCGACTTTGAACGTTGTCAGTGCCCAAGGGCTTTTCCATGAAGACGCCTTGTCCATTTGCAGCAGCCTCCAGTGCGTAAGTTTTGCGAGGTCCAGGGGGACACGCGAGGTACACCACATGCGCTTCGTGCATGGCAGCTTTCGCACTTTGTGCAATGGGTGCGTTTGGCGAAATCAAGCGTGTTTTGGCAACTGAGTCAGTCGAGGGATCCCAGAGGCCGCACACTTCAAAGTCAGGGTGGCGCAGAACGTTTTCGAGCATGCGTCGCCCCATGATGCCGAGACCGATGATGGCAAATTTGTGTTTCATAAGGTTTTCAGATGTGTCGGAGCTTAACAAAAGTTCTTAATCAGGAGCTACTTTAAAGCGTTCAAAGTTGTAGCGAGAAAACTAATTTAAATATATTATGTTGCATCAAATGCTAATGTAGCTATGCGATTTATAAACATTCACACTCAACAAGGAGACTTACCAATGCAAAATTCTGCAGGCAAATTTTTATCGCTGTTCTTGACAATCATTTCCATCAGTTTTCCACTGCTAGCTCATTCACAAGCGAATTATCCCGACAAGCCAATACGTCTTATCGTTGCCTTTCCAGCTGGTGGTTCAACAGACATTATTGGACGTATCGTTGCCCAAAGATTAAGTGAGCGCTTAGGCCAGTCAATTGTGGTTGAAAATAGAGGCGGTGCTGGCGGCACGATTGGCACTGACATTGCTTCCAAAGCAGCGCCTGATGGCTACACGCTCACATTGGGTACAACAAGTACCATGGCTGTTGCGCCCTCTGCTTATTCAAAGCTTGGTTACGATCCAATCAAAAATTTTGCACCTATTTCTTTGGTTGCTGTAACCCCTTACCTGCTCGTAGTCAACCCCGATCTCCGAGCAAACACATTGGCCGAATTGGTCGCACTGGCTAAAAGTCAGCCTGGAAAATTGAACTACTCCTCTGCTGGAAATGGTTCAACAACTCAGCTTGCGATGGAAATGCTCAATGATGCTGCAGGTATCAACACAACACATATTCCCTACAAAGGCAATGCCGAGGCCGACTTTGCAGTTGTTTCTAATCAAGTACAAGTTCTTTTTGGGTCCATGCCTGCTCTGTTGCAGAACGCCAAAACAGATAAAGTTCGCGCACTAGCAGTTGGTACTGCCAAACGTTCGCCAGCACTTCCGAATGTGCCTACAGTTGCCGAGCTAGGCTACCCAGGATTTGAGGCTGCACTTTGGTTGGGTCTTTTTGCGCCAGCCGGAACGCCAAAACCCATCATTGATCGTCTGAACAAAGAAATTTTTGCAATTGTTGCAACCCCTGACTTTAAGTCAGCAATGGAGAAAAACGGTGCGGATGCTGTGCACAATTCGACTGAACAATTTGCAAATTTAGTGAAGATTGAAGCCGGTAAATACGGCAATATTGTTAAAAAATTAGGCATCAAACTGGATTGATGATTGTCGGCTTAATGACATCTGTCCTTTGCGATGTCATAGATCAATGGCAGCACATTGAGCAAACCTAAGCCGTAATCATTTTTTAAGCAGACAGGCTTTGCTGAATTTTTGACATCATTGGCAAACTTCTCGGTTTGCCTATTAGCCGCTTTGGCCGATTCTTCCTCAATCAATTGCTTAACAGGTGATTGGCTTATTTTATTTGTTGAATCTCTCGCCTTCAAAGGCAAACTCAAATTCATTGTTTTCGGCTCTGCGACTTCAGGCGGCAAAGGTGCTTGAGTGATTGAATTTTCAATTTTTATATTTCCAAGTGGTTCAACGACAGAACTTGGCAACAAGACAGCATTTGGAACAATTTGTTGTAGGGGTTGTAGGGTTTGTTTGGGTAACGGAATCGGTTTAATGAGATCCTCAAGCAGTCTCATTTCAACGACTTGTTGGAAGGGGGGCTTTTTGTCTGAATTGAATGAATGATTGGCAAAGTAAATGAGGGGTGCAAATGTCATCACCGCAGAAATCGCCAAGGGTAATAACTTGGGTGATGTCTTGGTAGAAGTCAATGAACTTTGGCTACGCATGCCTTAATCATAAATGACTTGGTGTTTTGCGGGCTATTTTTTAGAACTTATGAATGAAGTTTTTGGAGCCTCGATAAAATAAAGTCTGTGTTGCACCTTACTTTG
>ENA-ORFA01000418-ORFA01000418.1-marine-metagenome-genome-assembly--contig:-NODE-418-length-18095-cov-3.549562_pt1 | contig 18095 bp, 20 predicted proteins | sample MGYA00248621_ERZ508587 | MGnify/ENA primary metagenome ERZ508587 (study PRJEB26250, sample SAMN06266239) | marine metagenome | isolation source: Columbia River Estuary | place: USA:Columbia River Estuary... | reverse complement strand
TATTGAGCAGAGGACTTCCGTAAATCTCAACACTCAAAGTATTAAAGCCAAATTTTTTATCATCCGGATTTTGCTTGATTCGCAGACAAGGCGAGTCTGTGTGGGCTCCAACGATTCGAAATCCGCTCTCTGCGGTTTTAGTGCCTGTGCGCCAGGCGACTATGGAGCCTGCATTCACAACAAAGCCTGACTTTGACTTATTTATAGATTTGTTCGTGAAGTCAACAAACTTCGCTTTCAGAAGCTGCCGTGAAATAAAATCAACAAGGTGGCGTGGTGTTGGCGACGAGTCAAGTTGCTCGGAGATACTGGCAATTTTTAGTCCGGTCATTCTGATAGTCCTTTCAGCGAAATATCTTGACCAAAGAATGAGCACGATGTCTCGACGATGTTGTTTGTTGAAGCTGCTTCAAACTTTGCCAAACAGACCGAAAGTGCATCACGTTGCGTAAACGAAAGATAAGTGATGGCGCCGAATATTACGAGTAACAGCAATTTTGATACTAAAGATTTGACGAATTTAAGCACTAGTAAGAGCCCGATGATGCTCCCGGCCAAAGTGCCAAGTCCGATATTCTTCGCGGTTTCAGAGTCGAGTGAAAACAAGTCCATTCATCTAGTGTGGCAGGACTATGACTAATCAAACAGTAAATCTTTCTTCTAGTGGTCCCCCAGAGACAATTTTGCCCGAGTTTGACAAGCGTGCCACCGAGCTTCTTACGTCGGCGTTGGGTGCAGACGTTGTAGCGAGGCGTGAAAAAGTGAGTTCGGTTGTTGCTGCGCACCCAACTTTTTTGGCAGGATGGGCGAGTATTGGAGATCTGAGTGCGCCGGGCATTGACGCATACATGGCCTATCGAGTCGGATACCACCGCGGCCTCGACACGTTGCGCGCAAACTCTTGGCGAGGCTCTGGCTATGTGCGCTGGTCTCGCGATTCAAATCGCGGATTTCTTCGATGTCTAGCTGGATTGGCGAAAAATGCTCGAATCATTGGCGAGTTGAGTGAAGCCGTTCGCTGCGAACAGTTTTTGATTCAGTTAGACCCCAGTGGAGATACAAATCATCTTTTGAAATGAGTGAAGTTTCGGTCGCAGTCTTCGCAGGAGGGAAGAGCCTCCGTTTTGGGTCGCCAAAAATCAATGCGAAGGTCAATGGTCGTGAGTTTGGCGAGATTATTTTTAATACTCTGAAAAGCTCGCAATTTGAGAACGTTTTTCTTGTTGGTGGAGAACGTTCAGACGCTTTACGTTGGGGCGTCGATTATTTGGAGGACGAATTTCCAGATAGTGGGCCCTTAGGCGCCCTTGTGACGGCGATGCGAACAACTCAGTCTAAGAACCTATTGATTCTTCCGTGTGACGTTCCCTTTATAGATGTGCAAACTCTGGAGACGCTCATGTTGATTAATGCAGACTTTGATGTGCGAGTCGCTAATACTGACTCACCACAATGGCTTTGCAGCACATGGAGACTCGAAGTTAAAGATTTCTTGGAGAATGAATTTGCAAAAGGTCAGCGTGCGATTCATCAAATATGTGCGATGCTAAAGACTGAATTCGTCAAAGTTTCAGACAGTTCATTGCGTAATATTAATTCGATCTCAGACCTAGACTGAGGCGTCAAATTAAACATCAGCGAAAGTTTTAGAATGGCAGTCGAAGAAATTTCAATCGCAGCTTTTGTAAGCATGCACAACTCATCCCTGAGAATGATCGACGTGCGCGAAACCGATGAATACGAATCAGGACATATTCCTGGAGCAGTCAACATTCCTCTCAGTGAATTTGCGGCGCGAGTCTCAGAAGTTGGTGCTGACAAAGTCGTGTACATGATTTGTCGAAGCGGAGCGAGAAGTATGCAAGCCTGCGAGATCTGCATTGACTCAGACATCAATGGTGTCAAAAATGTTGCTGGTGGAACCATGGGTTGGATCGCCTCTGGACGCGACATCGTTACAGGCGAGCTTCCAGGGTGACTTTTGAATGGGTCGACAGTGAGTCGGCTCTGAATGACGTCGTCAACGAAGTCTTAAGTCAGCCAAGGTATGCGATAGACACCGAGTTTCATCGCGAAAAGACTTACTACCCGAAACTTGCCCTCGTACAAATCAAATGGGATAAAACAACGGCACTGATTGATCCTTTGGCAGTCGATCCGCGTGGTCTTGGTCGATTATTTTCAAGCGACGTTCTGGCAGTGATTCACGCCGCGCAACAAGATCTAGAAGTTTTACGTCATGCTGCTTTAGACGCACCTAGGCGAATTTTTGATTGTCAAGTTGCCGCGGGCTTCATTGGATTTTCAACGCCTTCTCTTGCAACACTTGTGCAGTCAATTAAAAAAGTTTCGCTGTCAAAAGGCGACCGGCTCACCGATTGGTTGCGACGACCGTTGACCGAACAGCAATGTAGTTACGCGGCCGACGACGTGGCTTATCTGTTTGACCTGCACGATGAGCTTTCAAAACAATTAGAAGCACTCGGAAGAACCGAATGGGTTCAAGACGCTTGTCGAGATCTGCAGGCTCGTCCAAGTGGTCCTCAAAGCTCAGACGACGCGTGGCTAAAGCTAAAAGAGGCTCGAGCACTCAAAGGTGCTTCAAGGGGCGTAGCGCAATCTCTGGCGAAGTGGCGTGAAGAACGTGCAATGCGAAGTGATGCACCACCGCGTCGAATTATGTCTGACATGGCATTGCTTGGAATTTCCCAACGAGTTCCGAAGTCGGTTGAAGAACTAGCGACGACTCGAGGCGTTGATGATCGTCATTTGTCGGCAGACTTTTGTCGCGAGATTATGACGGCAGTTCGTGACGGTGCTAAGCAAACTGTTTCATTGCCTTCGTCTGATAATGATGATGTTGATAAGTGGGCGAGACCTGCTTTGACGTTGATCACTGCATGGATCGGCGAATTGGCTCGCAAACATCAAATCGATGCAACCTTGCTCGCAACCAGAAGTGACATCACATCATTCTTACGAAAAGCCCCAAATGCTCGTTTGAGTGAAGGTTGGCGGGCAGAACTAGTCGGTAACGACCTGAATCGAATTTTAAATGGAGAGGTCGGATTGAGCGTTGACAGTGACGGACATCTCAAACTTATTGAGGCATCAAGTTCATAAAGGCGCAGTTTCTCCATGCAAATCCCCGTTTAATAGCTAATTTCTTGCTAGAGTCTTCACCAATGTCTATCCACTAGGCGGTGACCAAAACCGGTAATCGCCCCAGAGAAATTTGGAGCCCTACCGTGAAAAAGGGTCGTCATCGTCGATTTGAAGAAGCTCGTCGCCTGAAACAAACAGGTCCGTCTGCTGAGGATCTTGGTGTAGCGAGAGAAACTAAGTCGAAGTCGCAAGAAGATGAATACGCAGCCATTGCTGAACGTTATGGTGTGCGGTTTGATGAAAACGGTGATGAGATCGCCGATGATTCAGACGAAGAAAATTCCTGATACTGAACTGAGAGCCCCCAATTAATAACATTCGAAATCTCGCTCTAGTAGCGCACGTTGACCATGGCAAAACAACTCTGTTGGATGCTCTCCTTAAAAGTGGTGGAACGTTCGCCGCTCACCAAGCCGTCGTTGACCGAGTCATGGACTCAAACGACCAAGAACGCGAACGCGGAATTACTATTTTGGCAAAAGCCGCCGAGATCGAATGGCGCGGCACAAAAATCAATCTTGTAGATACACCAGGTCACGCCGACTTCGGAGGAGAAGTTGAGCGCGCACTTGCACTCGTTGACGGCATTTTGCTTCTCGTAGATGCTGCGGAAGGTCCGCTGCCTCAGACCCGTTATGTTTTATCAAAAGCCTTGGCACGAGACCTTCCAGTCGTAGTTGTTCTCAACAAAGTTGATCGCGCCGATGCTCGACCAGAAGAAGTTCTCGAAGAAGTTGAGCAATTGTTTCTGGATCTTGCTCATCATGATCACCACTTGTCTTTTCCGGTTATTTCGGCGGTTGCCCGCGACGGAAAATCAATGAAGGGCATTGGTATGCCAGCAGAGAATGCTGACTTAGTGCCGCTGTTGGACGCGATACTCGACACAATCCCTGCTCCGAAGGCAGACCCAGCTGCGCCGCTTCAAGCCCTTGTCGCCAACCTTGATGCTTCTGATTACCTTGGTCGACTTGCAATCGGTCGTGTTGAAGCTGGTGTAATGAAAAAAGGCGATATGGTCACGGTTTGGCAGCATCCGACGCCGACGAATCCGGCGCCGTTCATTAAGCGTAAAATTTCGACCCTGTTTGCGTTCCGTGGAATCAGCAGAGAAGAAGTCACTTCAGTTTCCGCAGGTGATTTGTTCATCTTGGCCGGCATTGATGAAGTTGAAGTTGGTGACACGATCGCAGCAATTGAGAACGCCCCTGCGTTGCCACGACTTGAAGTTGATGAGCCTGTATTGCGCATGAGTTTTGGAGTAAACACATCGCCGTTTGCGGGTCGCGAAGGAACTTTCCTTACTAGTCGTCACTTGAGCGAGCGTCTATTCAAAGAAGTGCTCGGCAACGTTTCAATTCGTGTCAACACAACCGACAGCCCTGATGTAATCGAGGTTGCAGGTCGTGGAGAATTGCAACTTGCGGTTCTGATTGAGAATATGCGTCGTGAGGGCTACGAATTGCAAGTGAGCCGACCTGAAGTAATCACCAAAGAAATTGATGGCAAGAAGCACGAACCTCTTGAAGCGGGAACTATCGACGTTCCCGACGAATATGTCGGTGCGGTTACACAGGCTCTTGCGCCACGCAAAGGCAGAGTCGTGAATCTTGAACAAGGCGATACAGGTCGAACAATCGTTAGTTTTCAGGCGCCATCCAGAGGTTTGATCGGTTTCCGTTCTTTACTTCTAACGGTTACTCGCGGCACCGCATTGCTTCATCAAAGCCTCAACGGTTACATGCCTTGGGCAGGGGATTTGCCGCATCGCATGGGTGGTGCAATGGTTTCAGATCGAAAAGGTTCAACGACTGCATATGCACTTGACAATTTGCAGCTACGTGGCACATTGTTTGTCGCCCCTGGTGTTGAGGTCTACGAAGGAATGGTTGTCGGAGAAAATGCCCGAGAAGACGAAATGGTCGTGAACGCGGTTCGAGCCAAAGAATTGACGAACATTCGTACTCACAGTCATGACGATGGGCCAAAGTTAGCGACCCCAGTAACTCACACTCTTGAATCAGGTATTCAGTGGATTGGTGAAGATGAACTTGTCGAAGTCACACCAGGAAACATTCGAGTGCGAAAACGGTTTTTGAGTATGGAAGACCGCAGAAAATCGAATAAGAGCAGTAAGAACTAGCTCTTGGTCTTGCGTCGCACTTGAGGGTGCGGCAAGAAAGTAGTGCGTGGTTTTTGAAGTTGCTTTACGATCATTTCGTAAATTTCATCACCACAAAGTTCGATTAGTTCGTCTTTGAGGTATTTGTAAACGGGACGAGTTCCGACAAATGCCGAAGAATCGTCTGTGCACCACCAGTGGAAGTCGTGCCCGCCGCCGCCCCAATCTCGTCGCTTCCATTCTCTAACAATTGAAAGAATGTGGTCTTCATCTTCGTCATGTTGTTCAAGGCGAAGCGGCACTTGCCAGCAAACGTCAGGCTTCCAATCCATTGGGCGCTCGCCGGCTGCAGTAGCCGCGATATGAAAAGCACAGCCCATTCCACCTTCGAAGTCAGGACGATTATGAAAGATGCAGGCGCCTTTGTACGAGGTAGTTACGTCTGAGCCGTCTCGTTCTTTTCCGAGCCATTTGTTGTTTTGGCCTTGTTTGAAATTTTGCCAATGTTCTGGCTTGAGTCGCTTAACAAATTTCTTTACTGAAGCAAGATCTTCTTTGTCTATGAAGTGGGCGCCGTAACTGCAGCAACCTTGATGTAATTCGGGAGCAGGATCATCAAGAACACCCTGGCAACCATTGCCATAAATGCATGTCCAATTTGAGCGAAGAAATGTGGCGTCGATCATCCATGTCTGCTCGAGGTCAGGATCGGCGAAACTAATCCATTCGTGAAGTTCTTCAGGCTGTGACATCTCGGAGCAGGCTAATGGCATACTTGTATGACTATGCAAAATGATGAAAAAAATTCGGACAACTTAGAACTGATTGACAAGTTGAAGGGTATTTCTGAACAACTCGCAGACAAGGCTTTAGACGCCCTTAAGCAAGCTCATGCGGCAGGCGAGTCGAAGCGACCAGAAATTGAACGCACATTGACACAAGCGCGACGCGCTGTAGAGAAGGCAATCAGTCTGCTTATTAGAGACTGAAGAACCCTGTCGTGTTTATTTCTGGTTTATTGCGTCTATAAGTTCGCGAAGTCGCCCAAAGTCACGCCGAGCAAATTGAAATGCCACGCGGAACTTATCAATGCAGTCTTGATCTGAGGTCTCCTGAGAAGATATTTGAACTTTCTCAATGGTCGAGTTAACGCAAATATCAGCAAAGTCAAGGTTAAGTTTCTTGAGTTCATCATCAGTCAATTCGCGATTCAAACGCAGTATCAATCGCTTGCCAACAAAGCGCATCGAGTGATATGTCGAATAAAAATTGGAGATTTCGGCAAATGCATCTTCGACATTTGAACAGATTCGGTAAAGCGATAGATCTTGAGGAGAAACAAGTTTTCGAGGCACGAGAGTATTTCGAACGAACTGGTCAAGGTCTTGCCAGAAAGGGTCGTTCGGCAAATCAAGCACGACAATTGGCACCGGGTTGCCTTTTCCGGTTTGCGAAAGAGTTAAAAGCTCGAACATCTCGTCCAATGTGCCGAATCCACCGGGCATGCAAATAAAAGCTTGAGACTCTTTAACGAGCATCAATTTGCGAGTGAAGAAGTATCGCATTGAAACGTACTTTTCGTCTCCTGCAATAATTGAATTTGCAGAAGTTTCAAACGGTAAACGGATGCTCACCCCGATTGACATTTCTCTTCCCGCACCCGACATGCCGGCTTCCATGATTCCTGGGCCAGCTCCCGTGACAACCATCCATCCATTGTCTGCCAATTTCTTGGCGACAGCTTCAGTTTGTTTATAAACAGGATCATCTTTGGTTGTGCGGGCCGATCCAAAAATAGTTACTTTCTTTTTGTTTGCATACGGGGCGAACATAGAAAAAGCTTCGCTCATCTCGGTCAGCGCTGCACTCGCGATTTTTAAGTTCAATGTATTTGTCGACTCGCTACCGAGCTGAAGCGACGTACGAATAAGTTCTGCAATCAAACGCTTGTCGGCAACAATGTTGCTCGACCTAAGAAGTTGATCTATCGATTGCTCGAGATCAGAGCTTGTCATTTCAGCAGTTCGGCAGTTTTTGCGCTGAGTGCGACAAGAAGGTCATCAAAACTCTTCTGGAATGATGCAACACCTTCACGCTCAAGTTTTTCTGCGACTTCGCTGACGTTAACACCGACAGTTTTCAGATCAGCCCATTGAGAGTTAGCCATGTCAAGATTCGTTTCAATTGTCGAACTCAAAGATCCGTGGTCGCTAAACGCCTCGACCGTTGTATCGGGAAGGGTGTTGACGGTGTGTTCACCGATCAGTGAGTCGACATAAATCGTGTCGCGATATTTTGGATTCTTAGTTGATGTTGAAGCCCACAGCGGTCTCTGAACATTTGCGCCTAGTTGTGCAAGTTTGCTCCACCGAGGACCGGTAAATGACTTTTTAAACATCTGGTAGGCGAGTTTGGCTTGATTGATCGCCGCAGTGCCAAGTAGACCATTTGCTTGATCGCTACCAACCTGCTCTAGTTGGCGATCAATTTCTGTATCGACACGAGAGATGAAGAAACTGGCAACGCTTGATACAGAAGCAACTGCCTTTGGGTTTGTCGTTGCGAGAATCTCTAAGCCTTCGATGTATGCATCAATAACTTCTTGATATCGCTCAAGGCTGAAGATCAAAGTGACGTTTACATTTCGGCCCTCACTAATCATCGTCTTTATTACTGGGACACCTTCAACAGTGGCAGGAATTTTAATCATCACATTCGGGCGCTTAATTTGTTCGTCGAGTTCGCGTGCGGCCAAAAGCGTCTTGGACTGTTCGTGTGCCAGAGAAGGATCTACCTCAACACTTACAAAGCCGTCTAAACCGCTGGAAGATTCGTATAGAGGCTCGAATATCTCCAACGCTGAGTTGATGTCGCGTAAGACAAGTTGCCAATAGCAATCAATTGGTGAAAGCTTTTGGTTAACTAGGGCGGTGAATTGCTCTGAATAATCTTCGGAGCCTTGAATTGCCTTCTGAAATATTGTCGGATTTGAAGTCAAGCCTCGGATGCCAGAGTTTCGAATGCCCATGAGTTCGCCAGATGTTATGTAACTGCGCTTTAAATTATCTAGCCACGGACTTTGGCCGTAGTCGTTGAACAGCGCTTTGAGCCGATCAGACATTAAAGCGACTTCACAAACTTGACAACCGCGTCAACGCTGATGCCCAACTCTTTGAGTGCGATTGCCCCAGGTGCACTAGCGCCGAATCGATCGATGCCTATTGTGTGGTCGGCATACTTTTGCCAACCCATGGTTACCCCAGCTTCAACCGAAATGACAGGAACACCTTTCGGGAATAGTTCATTAACGAGGTTCTTGCCGAGAAGTTCATATCGATCCCAACTTGGCATCGAAACAACTTGAGCTCTTATGTTTGAAGCGAGAAGTTCAGTGGCCACTTGTGTGCAAAGTCCAACTTCGCTGCCTGTTGCGAGCAAAACAAATTGCGGTGCGTCAACTTTGTGACCGACAATTCCTGCGCCGTGACTCACTGCTGAACCATCAGTGACACTGAGTACGTTTTGTCTCGAAAGAATTATGGCAGTTGGACCGTCATGGTCAACCGCCGCACACCAGGCTGCAATCGTTTCGTTAGGGTCTGCCGGTCGAATGACCTGGAGTTCAGGGATTACACGAAGTGATGCAAGTTGCTCAATTGGCTGATGGGTCGGTCCATCTTCTCCAACACCAACGGAGTCATGAGAGAATATAAATACACATTTTGCTTTCGAAATCGCTGCGAGCCGAATTGCGGGACGCATGTAGTCAGCAAAAACAAAGAATGTGCCACAGACAGGAAGAACGCCACCATGCAGTGCCATGCCGACAACTGCGGCACCCATTGCGTGTTCTCGAATGCCGAAATAAATTTGCCGACCATCAGGGGCATTTGAACTTTGGGCTACTTGTTTTGAAAGCTTGGTGCCCGTGTTGCCTGTTAAGTCTGCAGAGCCAGCGATTAATCCTGGGAGTGCGGGAAGCGAAGCGTCAAATGCTTTTTGAATTACTTGCCTGGTCGCAAGCGAAGTTGTCGAGTCAAATACAGGAAGTAGTGAACTAAAAGATGATGACTTAGGTGTATTCCACGCTGCATCCCAAAGGTAGCGCTCGTCAATCTGATTCAAATCGTCTTCATAACTTGAAGTGAATGACAATCCACGAGTTGCGGCGTGCGAACGAATTGCGTTGACGAGATCTTTCGGGGCCCAGAATGGCTCATCAGGAATGCCCATTACTTTTTTTGTTGCTGAAACATGTGATGCAGTAAATGGATTGCCGTGCGCCTCATGCGCATCTGTGAAGTCTGGCGAAGGTGTACCGATGTGCGATTTGAGAATGCACAGGGTTGGTGCGCCGCGATTTGCTCTTGCTGTAAGCAAAGCATCTTCAAGAGCATCGCAGTCATCAGCAATCTCGCCAAGATTCATGATGTTCCATCCGTAAGCGGCGAAGCGTTTGGCGACATCATCCGAGCAGCTGAGCGAAGTTGAGCCGTCAATAGTTATTGCGTTGTCATCGAATACGCACACCAGTCGATCAAGTTTCAAATGACCGGCTAGCGATGCAGCCTCATGACTGATTCCCTCCATGAGACAGCCATCGCCGACGAGTACAAAAGTGTTGTGATCGCAGGCTGATGCGCCGAAACGCGCTCGTAAGTTTCTTTCGGCGATGGCCATTCCGACAGCATTGGCAAATCCTTGACCAAGCGGACCTGTTGTCACTTCAATACCAACGGTGTGACCAACTTCGGGATGACCAGGAGTGGCAGATCCAAACTGTCTGAAAGATTTCAGATCGTCGATTTCAAGGCCATAACCATTGAGATATAAGAGCGCATACTGCAAGATCGAAGCGTGACCGTTGCTGAGAATAAAGCGATCACGATTTTGCCAATTCGGCTTTTTCGGATCGTGTCGCAAGATTCGGCTGTACAACACGTGACCTAAAGGCGCCAAAGCCATAGCAGTGCCTTGGTGTCCACTTTTTGCGACCAATGGGGCATCCATTGAGATGCCGCGAATCAGATTTACAGCGTCTTGATCTTGTTGTGCAGAAAGTCGAGAAACCACTGCGATAAAACTAGTTGGTCGGCGGACTCAGTGTGGATTTGTGGTCGAATCAACTGGAGGCAAAATAGTCAATGGCACCAGATGCCACTGCCCAGTTCCAACGCGACAGTGGGCAAAAATCTGACCGTAATCGGCGATTGACAACTCACCCCGAACCAATCTGTAAGTGAACTTTCCTGGTTCAACTGTGAATGGGCTTACATTTCGTGCCAACTGCTCATCTTCAGGGGCAGGGCCAGTTCGAAATATCACCTCAAGCAGTGAGTTGCCCGGCTCGGTGAGAGGGCAATAAATCAGAACTACAAGATGAGGGTCAATAGTTACGGGCACAGGTGATGGTGCGGCGAATGAGAAAAAGGCACCTGTTAAATCGATCCGCGTGCTTGGCCCTGGAGCTTGACGAAGTGCGAAATTCTCAACGAATAGCGCTGAAATTATTTGCATCAAACTGCGCTCGTGCGCGAGATTCGAATTTTTGCAAGTCGCACGAAGCTAAGAATTCGAATTACCCACCAACCAAAATCTATTTCGTACCAGCGGTGCGATAGGCGAGCTGATGTCGGTGATTCGTGGTGATTGTTGTGCAGACCTTCGCCTGCTGTCAATAGTGCCAACAGTTGCAAATTGCCAGCACGATTGGCATATGGGCGACGTCCGAAGTTATGAGCGAGTGCATTTACGGCCGCCGAGCCCGCCAAATAAAGATTCAAATGAACGAAGGCAGAGAAGAGGCCGAGACGAAGACCGAAAATTGCAATCAATGACCCAAGTCCTAACGCAAGCCCCAACAACGCATGATCAAACAACAGCCTGTCAATTTTTGTTCGCGGAATATCTTTTGCATATCGCGCAACAGTGCTTGCATCTTTTGCGGTGCGCCGGTAAAGGGCAACGTTCATGAATTGAACTTTTTTCCAACCAAGAAGAACAGGCGAGTGCGGATCTCCCTCTTGATCGGTGAAAACGTGGTGCTTGCGATGAACAGCAACCCACTGACGGGGACGAATTCCAGTTGATAGCCAAAGCCCTAACCGGCAAAGAAATGCGAGTGGTGTTTTCAAAGTCAACGATTTGTGGGCGAGACTCCGATGCAGATAAATCGTGGTGCCAAGGTTTGCGAGCATCGTTACAGAAAGACCTACGACAAGCGATAAAAATGTCAACTGAACGAGGTCGAGCACAAACTCACACTACTGTTACACCGTGATTAATTCGAAGCAATTGACACTCTCTGAAGTCACATCAAAGCAGATCTTGAAGAAGTTTGGCGTCACGTTTGCACAAGAGAGCGAAGTTTTATCCGCCAAGGATGCTGCCGATGTTGCATCAAAGATTGGCTTTCCAGTTGCGATAAAAGTTTGTGCAAATGCAATTAGCCACAAAACTGAGCGAGGGCTGGTCAGACTCAATATTCGTAATACCGAAGAGGCACTGACAGCAGCAAATGACCTATTAAAGATGACTACAAAAGCCGATGGAGATGTGTCGTTGTTGGTCGCAAAGATGGAGAGTGGTCGTCGCGAATTGATCGTTGGTTTGGTGCGTGATCCCCAATTTGGCGCCTTAGTAATGTGCGGTCTAGGCGGAATTTTCGCCGAAGTATTTAGTGACATTGTCTTCGCGCCAGCACCACTGAGCAAGCAAGGTGCGCTGCAAATGCTGACAAGATTAAAGAATCAAACAGCACTGCAAGAGTTTCGGGGTGAATCTGCTGTTGACACAAGTCAACTTGGCGACATCTTGGTGGCGGTATCGAATGCTGGCGTCGATGACCCTTCAATAATTTCAGTTGATATCAACCCAGTAATAGTTCGCGCAGATGGTTCGTTAGTTGCAGTAGATGCCCTTGTTGTTAAACAAGAGCCAGAAAGCCTCGACAAAGCTGAAACGCCAGAACATCATCAACATCTTTCGGATGATCATTTTGTGTCACTGTTTGAGCCTCGCGGTGTTGTGGTGGTTGGAGCGTCAACACACCCTGGCAAGTTTGGTTTCGTATCCCTGCACAACATTTTGGCTTCTGGCTACGCAGGAAAAATCTTTGCTACAAATCTTGAGAAAGCAACAGTTCTCGGTATTAATTGTCTCGCATCAGTTGATGATCTTCCCGAAAACGAGGTTGACCTGGCATTCATTTGTACGCCAGCAAGTACAAATTTAGAGATACTTCGGGCCTGTGCTCGCAAATCAATACGAGCCGTCTATGTCACTTCAGCCGGTTATGGCGAAGCTGGTGATGCAGGTCGAAAAGCCCAAGAAGAACTAAAGGCTCTAGCAAATGAATTGGGGCTTTTACTTTTAGGACCAAATGGTCAGGGAATCGTCAGTACGCCAAAAAATCTTTGCGCTCAAATCGTCGGTCCATATCCGCCGAGTGGTTCAATTTCTTTAATCAGTCAAAGCGGAAATTTCGTGTCAAGTTTTATGAACTACTCTCGCCAAACCAAGGTTGGTATCGCAAGAGCAGTGTCAGCCGGAAATGCCGCTCAAGTAGGCATTCCTGAGTTTTTTAGTTTCTACGCAAATGACCTTGCGACCAAAGTGGTGCTGGCTTACATCGAAGGTATTAGTAACGGAAACGAACTTGCCAGCTCAATGAAGAAACTGACAGACAAGAAACCACTTGTGGTCGTTAAGGGTGGTTCAACAGATGGTGGTGCTCGTGCGGCGGCAAGCCATACCGGTGCTCTGGCAAGCGACGATCGAATTTTTGATGGTATTTGTGCGAGCAACAATGTCATTCGGGTCGCTGATGCTGAAGATGCTTTTGACATTGCGGCAACTTTTGCAACTCAACCTCTACCTAAAGGGCCGAATACGATCGTTCTCACCACAGTGGGCGGGTGGGGAGTAGTCACATCTGATGTGATTGCAGTCGACGGTGTGTTGAATTTAATGCAGCTGCCGCAGGATCTTTCGAAGGACATTTCGGCCTTATTGCCAGATCGTTGGAGCAAAAATAACCCAGTTGATTGTGCTGGTGGAGAAACACGAGACACCATCGCCGATGTAATGCGGCTGATCGCAAAGCACCCCCAAGTAGATTCAATTATTTTTCTTGGGCTCGGAATTCAGTCAAACCAAGCCCGTTTGATGCGCGAGGGTAGTTTTTTTGACAAGTTTGAGCTTGCGCGAATTGTGCATTATCACGAGGGTCAAGATGAGAAATATGCCCAAGTCGCCGCAGAGCTGTCGATTGAGACTGGTAAACCAATTCTCGTGGCAACCGAACTTGGTGTTGCCGACCCGAACAACCCGGGGGTTCTAGCCGTACAAAAAACTGGTCGACTTTGCTATGCCAATGGTCAACGAGCGGCTCGGGCGCTATCTAGTGTTTACCAATATGCAAAAGCGAAAGGTCACGCAAAGTAAATATGCGTGAATTTAAGTTTCGTGCGTTTTTGGCGCGAGCAGACGACGTGTCGAGTCGCATGTCAACTCGAAGGTTGTTGATTTCTTGGTTGCTCGTGACTGCGGTTATTGCAGTTCCACTTCTGTCTGTCTGGCAGGTTGCTCTTGCCGCAGGTGACGAGGTTCGTCCGCTGAAGAACCAGACACCGCTTGCGCAGTCACCGGCAACGCCAGTTCTTTCGGCTCGTCGCGTTCCACAAACTTTGATTGATTTAATTTCTGCTGGTCGGGTGCAAGGGAAATTAAATCAAGTGGTTGCCGCTTTGCCGCGAGATTCATGTCTCGTAGTCATCACAGACGGTCGAACGATTATCGAAGTGAACCCAACTGGGGCGGTTGTTCCCGGCAGCAACCAGAAATTGTTGACAGGTGCTGTAGCACTTGATGTGCTGGGACCCGACAGAAGATTTACTACAAAACTCCTCGGCATAGTTTCTGGATCCGTAGTGCGAGGCGACCTTTGGCTGGTCGGTTCTGGAGACCCTCTTCTAACAACTCGCACTTATCCGATGACCGAGAAGTATCCGACGATGACGCCGACTGATGTTGAGCAGCTTGTTGACGCACTCGTGTCTCTCGGCATCAAGTCAATCGAAGGGGGAGTTGTTGGCGATGAAAGTGTTTACGATCGCGAAAGATATGTTCCAAGTTGGGGCGATGGAATTAGAAGTGTTGAAGCTGGTCCGCTTGGGGCGCTAATGATAAATGACGGGTCGGTTTCTGGCTCGCCACTTAAGCCGGCGAATCCGGCCTTCGCAGCAGCCTCAGAATTCACGAAATTGCTTACCGCGCGAGGCATCACGGTTCGAGACTCACCAGATATCGGAGAGTCTTCTATTGATACTCCGACGATTGCAACACTTGAGTCTGCACCGATGAGCGAAATCGTCGCAGAGATGTTGACAAATAGCGACAACAACACCGCCGAATTGCTCGTCAAAGAAATTGGCTTGGTCGGCAACGGTGCGGGTACACGAGTTGATGGTTTGACAGTTATCGCGAACAAAATTGCTGAGTGGGGTCTTCCTGGTGCCGGAGTTGCGTTGTTGGACGCATCTGGGCTCGACCGTGGCAACTTATTGACATGTCGATTATTGACCGAGCTGCTTCAGCGAGACGGAAGAGAAGGACTAGTCACAACTGGGATGGCACTTGCAGGAAAGACCGGCACCTTGCGTGATGTTTTTCTAACTGGGCCTGGCTCAGGAACAATGCGTGCCAAGACGGGCACGTTGAACGGGGTCAAATCACTCTCAGGAGTGATGCCACTTGACGAGGGGCGCGCCAGTTACTTTTCACTAGTTATGAATGGTTCAGGCGTGTCGACAGTGAACTTTTACCGACCAATCTGGAACAACTTGGCTTCGGCTCTGGCCTTTGGCGACGCAAGAATTGATGTAAACAAACTGCTTCCTCTTAAGCCGAACTCACAGCCTTAAAACAATCACAGACAAAAGAGCACACAAAAACTCGTAGAATAAGAGTGTGACAGGTTTCAAAGTTAACTCTTCAGATCGCAATAAAACCGACGACAAAAACGCCGGCGAGATTTTAGAAACCGTGCTCAAGTATGTAAAGACTGAGACGTTAAAGCCGATTCGTGGCGCAGGTCGCTGGATTGGTTTCGGACTTGTTGCGGCATTGATGCTGAGCATCGGTCTAGTGCTGGGTGCGCTCGGAATCTTACGTTTAGTACAGACGTCGGGCCTTGGAGATTCAAGTAGTTGGTCTTGGCTTACTTATGTTGTTGCGCTACTCGTATGTACCGCCGCTTTCTTTTTTGCAATATCAAGGATTCGCAAGGGAACTCTTGAGAAATTATGAGCAAAAAAGATGACGAAATAACTAGAGAAGAAGTAGTCGCAGATCTTGAAAAGCTTCAAGACGACATTAAAGACACGGTTAGTAGCAAGTCTCTTCAACTGAAAGCCCTCGTTGGTGGCGCATCGTCTTTGGCAATGCTTTCGTCGTTCTTCCTAGGACGCAAGAGCGGCAAAAAGCGAAATTCGGCATCCGATTTAGATTCAGATTCGCCCGAGTAATCGGATCGTAATGTTTGCTTTCGGAGAAAAAGTTTTGTTGATTGACGCCAAAAAACGGCGTTATCTGTTCACTCTTAAACCAGATGGTGAATTTCACACGCACTCTGGTTTTCTCGCACACAGTGTGATTGTTTCAGAACAAGAGGGAGCGGTTGTTCGCTCAACCAAAGGCGCAGAATATATTTTGCTACGTCCAACACTTGAAGATTTTGTGATTCAAATGCCACGTGGCGCTCAAGTTATATATCCAAAAGATTTGGCGCCGATTTGTATGATGGCTGATATTTATAAAGGTGCCAAAGTTTTTGAATCAGGTTTAGGTTCAGGAGCATTGTCAATGACGATGTTGCGTCAAGGCGCCGTGATCACTGGTTATGAGATTCGAGAAGATTTCGCGAACAGGGCCCAAATAAACGTTCGCGAGTTTCTTGGAACCGAGGCGCTTTCGAGTTACCAAGTGCATGTAAAAGATGTTTACGCAGGCATCGCAGAGACCGGATTCGATCGCATGGTCTTAGACCTACCAGAGCCGTGGCAGGTTGTGCCGCACGCTGAGACTGTTTTGCGAAAAGGAGCGATCTTGGTTTCTTATTCGCCGAGCATTACTCAAGCGGTGAAAACTCGTGAGTCGATGCGCAACGGATGGCTGGACCTGCGCACACTCGAGGTGTTGCATCGCACATGGCATATTGAAGGTGCCTCAGTGAGGCCCGACCACCGAATGGTGGCGCACACAGGGTTTTTGACTAGCGCAAGATATGTCGGCGCGTAAAGCGCAAAAAATTTCTTAAGGCTCGATGAAAATGCACTCGCCAGGGCACTCTTCTGCAGATTCAACAACAGCATCAAGTTGAGAATCAGCGAAGTTTGCGACACCAGCAGCACCTTGAGCATTGCCCTTTGCAGTTGCGTAAACCGTTGAGCCTTCTTTTACGTAAGCCAAGCCATCGTCAAGCAGAGTGAAAACATCTGGGGCAATTTCTTCACAAAGTCCATCGCCAGTGCAAAGATCTTGGTCAATCCAAACTTTCATAACTCTGGGTCTCCTTGGAATAAGTACTACGGACGAAAATAGGCTACACGGCGTCACCTAGAGATTGCTGATTATCTCTGACTTTTCAAATACGCCATTTGACCTATACGGTGGGCATTGTTAGTTGAAAGGCAGAATTCACGATGGCACGAGATGGTGTTGAAAACGCTGATAACTCGAATGAACGCGCACGTCAACTAGAAGAGAAACTTCTAGAGATCAAAGGCCAGCTGGCGCACGCCGTCGCACAGAATGAAAAACTTTCGTACACCTTGCGCGAGTCTCGAGACCACATTGCATCGTTACGAGACGAGGTTGAAAAATTAACCCAACCCCCGAGTGGCTACGGAGTCATTGTCGGCAAAAACGACGACTCGACAGTTGATATTTTGTCGAGCGGTCGCAAAATGCGAGTGACCGTTCATCCAGAAATTGATTTAGAGAATCTTGAGCGCGGCGCCGAGGTCGTGTTGAACGAAAGTTTTAACGTTGTAAAGGTTCGCGTGCCTGAGTCGATTGGCGAAGTTGTTCATCTAAAGGAAGTTTTAGAAGATGGAATTCGTGCAGTTGTAACGGGTAGGGGCGACGACGAGCGAGTCTGTGAATTAGCCGATTCAATGCGTGGCACATTATTGCGAAGTGGTGACTTATTGAGAATGGACCCAAAGTCAAACCTTCTTCTTGAACGCTTGACACAACCAGAAATCGAGCACTTACTGCTCGAAGAGGTCCCTGATATTTCATATGCGGATATCGGCGGTCTTGACAACCAAATAGAACAAATCGCCGATGCTGTCGAGCTTCCATTTTTATATGGAGACCTTTTCGCAGAGCACCAACTTCCTGCCCCGAAGGGAATTTTGCTTTATGGTCCGCCAGGCTGTGGAAAGACGCTCATTGCCAAGGCGGTTGCAAACAGTTTGGCCAAGAAGGTTTCTGTTGCCAATGGTGGCGAGAAAGCCAAGAGTTATTTCATCAACATTAAAGGCCCTGAATTACTAAATAAATATGTGGGCGAAACTGAACGACAGATTCGTCTCGTGTTTCAACGCGCCCGCGAAAAGAGTGAAGAGGGTTGGCCAGTAATTGTCTTCTTCGACGAAATGGATTCAATGTTTCGCACTCGCGGCACAGGCATCTCTTCTGACATGGAGTCAACAATCGTGCCTCAACTTTTGGCCGAGATTGATGGCGTCGAAGGTCTCCGCAACGTAATAGTTATCGGTGCCACTAACCGCGAAGACTTAAT
>ENA-ORFA01000411-ORFA01000411.1-marine-metagenome-genome-assembly--contig:-NODE-411-length-18296-cov-4.432296_pt1 | contig 18296 bp, 20 predicted proteins | sample MGYA00248621_ERZ508587 | MGnify/ENA primary metagenome ERZ508587 (study PRJEB26250, sample SAMN06266239) | marine metagenome | isolation source: Columbia River Estuary | place: USA:Columbia River Estuary... | reverse complement strand
CGCACTGCTGTTTCCAACTTGGATCGCTCGACGACAACCGAAATGCGAATCGTTGATGTCGAGATCATCTCGATGTTGACGTTGTTGTCGGCCAACACTCGAAACATCTTCGCTGCCACACCGGGGCTTGATTTCATTCCAGCGCCAACCAACGACAACTTGACAATGTTTTCGTCTTTGTTCACGCCCTTTGCTCCGACTTCTTTGCCAACGCTCGCCAAAATCGGCTCTGCGGTTGCAATGTCGCCAACTGGAAGTGTGAAGGAGATATCGGTGGTGCCGTCAATCGATGTGTTTTGCACGATCATGTCAACGTTGACATTTGCCTTTGCGAGTGACTCAAACAATAGGGCCGACACACCAGGGCGGTCGGGCACTCCGAGCAATGTCATCTTGGCTTCGCCCACATCGTGAACAACTCCAGAAATAATTGGATCTTCCATTTTTGTTTTCCTCTCGTCGTTAGCACCAAGAACCCAGGTGCCTTCTTCTAACGTGAAACTTGATCGAACATGGATTGGCACGTTGTGATTACGCGCGAACTCAACTGAGCGCAGTGCCAACACTTTGCTTCCTGCTCCAGCCATCTCGAGCATTTCGTCAAAACTCAATTGTTTGATTTTGCTCGCTTGGGAAACCAGCCGTGGGTCTGCGGTAAACACACCAGTCACGTCGGTATAGATCTCGCACACATCAGCTTTCAGTGCTGCGGCAAGTGCAACTGCTGTGGTGTCACTGCCACCACGACCAAGTGTCGTGATCTCGCGGTCGGTACTGACACCCTGAAAACCAGCGACGACAGCAACCTTGCCTGCAAGCAGTGCTTCGCGAACGCGATCGCCTTTGATTTCCAAAATCTTTGCTTTGGTGTGCGATGTATCGGTGATGATGCCCACCTGGCTTCCAGTAAAACTCACCGCGTCACAACCCACGTCATGGAGCGCCATGCACAACAACGACATCGAGATTCGCTCGCCTGTTGTGAGCAGCATGTCCATTTCGCGGCCCTGCGGGTTGCTTGAAACTTGATGCGCTAATTCGACCAGATTGTCGGTGGCTTTGCCCATTGCCGACACAACGGCTACAACGTCGTGACCTTTGGCTCTGGCATCGGCTATTCGGCGTGCAACATTACGCATTCGGTCTGGGTCGGCAACCGAAGTGCCACCATATTTTTGAACGAGAAGCGCCACAGGGTCTTTACGCTACCTCTGCGCGAGTATCCTTTTAAAACTATGGGCACAGACAAACGAACTCGCAAAAAAGAAAACCGCCGCCAAAGGCTTGACGAATTAGCCAAAACAGATCAAAAACGAAAGGTGCGCAAGAACATCATCCGCGCGCTCACTGTTGTTGGTGTAATCGTCGGAGTAGTTGTAATCATCCGTGTCTCAGGTGGTACCGCGGGTGACTCTTCTGCACCTACCGACACCAAAGCTGTTGTCGATTCGGGCCAAGACACCTTTGCGCCGACACTTGAAGGTCGTGAAATCACTGGTGAGACACCGTGTCCAAAAGCCGATATGTCGGAGACTCGTGTTGCAAAGTTTGAACAAGCACCGCCGATGTGCCTCGAGGACGGCAAAACATACACGGCCATGGTTTCCACCAACAAAGGTGATTTTGCAATTGTGCTCGACCCAATCAAGGCGCCTCTTGCCACCAACAACTTTGTTGTGCTTGCCCGCTACAAATATTTTGATGGCACCAAGTGCCACCGCGCCATCACCGACTTTGTTGTGCAGTGTGGCGACCCAACGGCTACAGGCTCAGGGGGCCCTGGCTATACATTTGCCGATGAACTTCCTGCACAGGGCGAATACAAAATTGGCTCCATCGCTATGGCCAATTCAGGACCAAACACAAACGGCAGTCAGTTCTTCATCATCACTGGCGAAAATGGTGCGACACTCAACCCCGACTACACATTGTTTGGTCAAGTCATAGAGGGTTTGGATCAAACAGTCCCAGCACTTAATGCAGCATCAAACCCGGATCCTGCGGCCAACGGTGTTCCGCCGACGGAAGACTTGATCATCATCAGCGTCGCAATCATCGTCAGTTAGTTGGGCAATGCTCCGTGAATAATCGCGGGGCCATCTACATTCCACTTTCCTCCGTTGTAGAGCAACGCCGAGCCAGTTGGCAACTGCACAACCGTCGTGTTGGCAAGTTGCAAACTGCGTTGCAGTCTGTCGTGCGACCACGTTTCTGATTCGGTAATCACAGCAATACCTTCCACAAGGCCAAGCCCTAGCGTGAATGCGCCACCTCGAGGATCAACCATCGGATCACACAATGCCGCGGCACTTCCAGCAACTGCCACCACAATGCCACTCTCTATCTGTTGTTCAATCGCCTCATACACAACCGTTGCTTGCAGAGTTGTGCGCAAGTGAATTGGCGAATCACCCACCACATACACGGCTGCGGCATCGCGAATAATTTGCGCAAAACCATCTTCACGAGCATCTGCGCGTGTGTACACCGCGCAAAGTTTGGTTTCTACTCCCATTCGCTGAGCCCACAACACACTTGTAGCAATCAGTGCAGCAGGATTTTCAAACGCCTCGGCAGTTGGCAACACCGCCACATAGCCACTCATTCCCTGCAACACTCGAGCGTCAAGTTCGTCGTTGCTAATAAATGGGCCACCACCCTGCAAAACAAGTTGTCCGAGCATTGCTCGGGAATGTATCACGACTCAAGCAACAAGTTACCCAAGGCTTCAACAGTGTCATCAGCAACTCCAATTTCGCGCACATAGTTGCGCACCGAACCATGCTGTTGCGCAAGCTCTGTCAAAATGATTTGCATTGCTCGTGGGTCGGCAGCCAAGTATGCCTTGGGGATGGTGGCGTAACGCTCGGCTAATTCGGGGCGATGAACTTTTGACCACGCAATTGTCCGTTGCATTGCGTCTTGCGTCAGACCATAGTCGGCGCAAATGTGTGCGTCATCCACACCAAGGCTGGAAAGCAACAACGCGGCAAGCACACCAGTGCGGTCTTTGCCGGCAGCACAATGAAACACCGCTGGCAACGAATCGGTTTGCGCGAGCACATGCATTGCATCCGCAAATCGGCTTGAACCAATTTCCAACATGTCGCGATATCCCCACACCAAAAACTCAACTTCGTCATCAAATTCTGGAGTTTCCGTGTCGGACCATGTCACATCCACGATCGACAAATGATGAAATGTCACTTCAATATCATCGGTAGGAAAAATTCCCTGCTCACGTTGTTCGCGCTCGGTGCGCAGATCAATAACCGATTTCAAACCCAACTGCATGACCCGACTCATGTCATCTGCTCCGCGCAGTCGATACAAACCGTCCGAACGAAACAGCGTCCTCCACTTGGTGCTTCGTCCACCTGCGGTGGGGTACCCACCTAGGTCACGAAAGTTGTGAACAGCCTCAAGACCGATCAGTCGCCTTGGATGATTGGCTATCTCGTCAACATGCGTATTAATCATCAGGTAAAACTAACCAGAGCTGGTAACGCCCAGATGGTTCTTTGATTACCAGTTGGTAAATAACTCGGTCTATTGACTACGGTTGCTCGCCATGACTACTACATCTACTTCTCAATCTTCACTTCCCCAGCTCGTCGGCGTTTGCGGCTCGGGCATCATGGGCTCGGGCCTTGCCGAAGTCGTTGCACGTGCCGGCATCAACGTGGTCGTGCGCTCGCGCACAATGGCTGGTGCACAATCCATGCTCACTTCAGTTGAAAACAACCTCGCAAAACAAGTTGCCAAGGCAAAGTTGACAGAGGATCAGCGAACAGAAATTTTGTCGCACATCAGCATCACCGACCAACTTTCCGCACTTGCCAATTGCGACCTTGTTATCGAATCAATCCTCGAGGAACTTGCGCCAAAGCAAGAACTGTTTTCCCAACTTGACAAAATCGTCAAGCCATCAGCAATACTTGCCACCAACACCAGCACATTGCCGGTTATTGCAATGGCACAAGCGACAAATCGTCCAGACAAAGTTTGTGGCATTCACTTTTTTAACCCAGCAGTAATGATGTCGCTTGTTGAAGTGATCCGTCCACTTACCGCAAGTGACGACACCATTTCTGCTGCTACCGCGTTTGCTGTTGCTTGCGCCAAAGACCCAGTGCAAGTTGTCGACCGAGCAGGTTTCATCGTCAATGCACTGTTGTTTCCGTATCTCAATAACGCTGTTCACATGCTCGAAGCCAAAACAGCATCGATGGAAGACATCGACACTGCAATGAAGGGTGGCTGCAATTTCCCAATGGGTCCGTTTGCGTTGCTCGACCTGATCGGCATCGACACCACTGTTTCAATTCTCAACGCGCTGCAAAGTGAATTTAAGCAAAGCCATCTCGAGCCAGCCGACTCACTCAAAAAGTTGTTGGCAGAAGGCAAACTGGGTCGCAAGACCAAGCAGGGTTTCTTTACTTACTAGATCTAGTTACGACAGATGTACCGTGGCGTATGACGTCTTGGCATGACAAACCAGCTGAGATCGGTCTGTCAATTTGGAATTTTCCGCCGTCAACCGAATGGCCTCAGCACGACATCGTTGGACGTGGTGCCGATCTAGAACCCGCAACACTGATTCATGCATATCGCAGTGGAGTGTTTCCGATGTCGAGTGATGTGCCTAATCGCAATCCCGATATGGGATGGTGGTCGCCGATGATGCGCGGGGTACTTCCACTCGATCAATTGCGCATCACCCGATCCATGCGCAGTAGTGCACGTAAATATTCAGTGCGCATCGACACGTGTTTCGAGCGCGTGGTACGCGGTTGCGCCGTGCCCAATCGCGAGGGCGGATGGATAACGAAAGACATCATTGATGCATACATCACGCTGCACGAACTGGGTTGGGCTCATAGTTTCGAGACATTCGACGAAAATGGTGTGCTGATAGGCGGCTTGTACGGCGTGCGCGTAAACGGTCTCTTCGCCGGCGAGTCGATGTTTCACCTCAAGCAAGATGCATCAAAGGTTGCACTTATGCACCTCGTTGCGACTATGCGCGACTCGGCCATGTCACTGCTTGATGTGCAATGGCTCACGCCCCATCTCGAGACACTTGGTGCAACGGAAATCCCCCGCGACGATTACTTGCGTCGTCTTGACGAGGCCGTCAACCCCTAACCTTGACGTATGAGTCGCCGCGACGAACCTTGGCTGATCCGCACCTATTCGGGGCATTCAACGGCAGAAGCGTCCAACGAGTTGTATCGCACCAACCTCGCTAAAGGCCAGACCGGTCTTTCCATCGCCTTCGACTTGCCAACCCAAACGGGTTACGACCCAGATCACATACTTGCCCGTGGCGAAGTAGGCAAAGTCGGCGTGCCGGTCGTGCACCTGGGTCACATGCGCTCGCTGATGCAACAGATTCCGCCTGGTCAGATGAATACATCGATGACCATTAACGCAACTGCTGCTTGGTTGCTTGCGTTGTATGTTGCCAACGCAGCCGAGCAGGGCACGCCAGCAAACGAGTTGCGCGGCACAACACAAAACGACATTCTCAAAGAATATTTATCACGTGGCACATTTATATTTCCTCCAACAGCATCACGTCGCATCATCGTCGACATGATCGCATGGTGTGCAACCAACGCGCCCAAGTGGAATCCGATGAATGTGTGCTCGTACCACTTGCAAGAAGTGGGTGCTACTCCAGTGCAAGAGATTGCATTTTCACTTGCCAATGCCATCGACATTTTGGACGCAGTGCGCGCCAGCGGTCAGGTCTCGGATGAAGCATTTCCTCAAGTCTTTGCAAGCATTTCGTTTTTTGTCAACGCCGGCATTCGCTTTGTGGAAGAACTGTGCAAGATGCGGGCCTTCACCGAGTTGTGGGACCGCATCGGCAGCGAGCGATACGGCATCACCGACGAGCGTGCTCGGCGTTTTCGATATGGCGTGCAGGTCAATTCGCTAGGTCTTACCGAAGCGCAGCCAGAAAACAATGTGCAGCGCATCATGCTCGAGATGCTTGCCGTCACTCTTTCCAAGTCGGCTCGTGCACGCAGCGTGCAATTGCCAGCATGGAACGAAGCGCTTGGACTGCCCCGTCCATGGGATCAACAGTGGTCGTTGCGCATGCAACAAGTGCTCGCTTACGAAACCGATTTGCTCGAATACGAAGACATCTTTACTGGCTCGCATGTGGTCGAGGCCCGCACGGCCGAGTTGCGCGATGCTGCTTGGGCAGAGTTGCAAGAGATTCTTGATCGCGGCGGTGCATTCGAATCGGTCGATGAGCTCAAAGGTCGTCTTGTGTCTTCAATGGCCGATCGCACTCGCCGCATCGAATCTGGTGAGCAGGTTGTTGTTGGCGTCAATCGTTTTACCGAATCAACACCTTCACCTCTCGACGGCGCAAACAACATTCTCAAAGTTGACCACACTGTCGAACAACAACTTGTTGACGACGTCACTGCATGGCGCAAACAACGTGCTAACCCAGAGGTGCAGCAAGCCCTTGATCAATTGCGAAACGCAGCAACCGGCAAGGCCAACTTGATGGATGCATCTATTGCTCTGGCTAAAGCGGGCGGTACTACTGGCGAGTGGAGCCAGGTGCTGCGCGAAGTGTTTGGCGAATACCGTGCACCTACGGGAGTTGGTGCAGCTGCAGGCCGTCGCACGGCTCAACTGGCCGACGTTGCAGAGTTTGTGCGCACTATTCCCGGTGGTCCACCAAAGTTTTTGGTCGCCAAGCCTGGTCTGGATGGGCACTCAAGTGGCGCCGAACAAATTGCTGTTGCTGCTCGCGATTCGGGCATGGAAGTTGTCTATTCAGGTATTCGTCTCACACCTGCACAAATTGCTGCATCTGCGCGAGACGAAGACCCAGATGTGATTGGTCTGTCCATTTTGTCGGGTTCACATCTACAACTTGTTCCAGATGTATTGCACGAGTTGAAAAAACTTGGAGTGGATGCACCAGTCATTCTTGGCGGCATTATCCCCGAAGACGATCGTGACTCATTGCGCGCACTCGGCATCGCAGCGGTCTACACACCAAAAGATTTTGATATTGCTCGCATCATGCGCGAGATAGCCGAGATTGTTCGCGCGCGACGCGCTTAAGGCTTCATCGTTGTCGACGGCGCAACAGGAACAAAACCTGTCGCCACTGGCAACTGAATCACATCACCAGCGTTGACCTTGTCGGGGTTGGTGATGTTGTTGATGCTCATGAGTTCGGCCATGTTGAGGTTGAACTTCTTAGAAATGGCAAACAGCGAGTCGCCAGGTTCGATTGTGTAATACACAGGCTCTACATACACGGTCGTTGTCGGTGCGGGAATGGTTGTCTCAACTGTTGTTGGCACAACAATTTCGGGTTCTCCACCACCGCGCGACAGCAACACCGCGATCAAACCGCTCACTACCGAAATAACGAGAAGCGACCATTGAAGTCGGCCTCGTATATACATCAATTTCATCGTAGACCTTCGACCTACTCAAAGTTTGCCTATCCTGTACGACATGCGAGTGCTGGCAGCTGTCGACAAGTTTCGTGGCACAGCATCAGCAGCGCAGGTTGCTGCAGCAATCGGTCATGCATGTTGGGAATTGGGTGTTGATTGTGTCGAAGCACCAATCGCAGATGGTGGCGAAGGCACGCTAGACGCACTTGGTGGACCAAACCGCACTACACGCGTGACCGACCCACTAGGTCGTCCAGTCGAGGCGCAGTGGCGCCTTGCGGGTGACACGGCAGTAATTGAAATGGCCCGCGCTTCTGGGCTTTCTTTGGTGGGCGGAGCCAAAAAGAACGATGTGATTGCGGCCTCGACCATTGGCACAGGTCAGCTCATTGACACTGCACTCAATGATGGGGCCAAGCGAATCATTGTTTGCGTAGGCGGTTCTGCAACAGTCGACGGCGGTCTCGGAGCAATTCGCGCAATCGGCACACCTGCTCGATTACGAGGCACCGAATTCATTGTGGCCTGCGACGTGCGCGCACTATTTGCTGATGCTGCCAGATTATTTGGTGCGCAAAAAGGCGCAACCCCTGTGCAGATCGAATTTCTTTCTAATCGACTTGAGCAACTGCAGCAGTCATATTTGCATGACTACGGCATTGACGTATCTCTGCTCATTGGCGGCGGTGCGGCTGGCGGACTCGCAGGTGGCCTGAGTGCACTTGGCGCAAGCCTTGTGCCGGGTTTTGATGTTGTTGCCGATGAAGTTGGCTTGCATGAGCAAATTGCACAATGCGATTTAATCATTACCGGCGAAGGATATTTAGACAATGAGAGCTTTGACGGCAAGGTTGTTGGTGGCGTGCAGCAACTTGCACAACAATTCAATAAGCCTGTTGTTGTTATCTGTGGAGGCGCAGATGTTGATGCTCAACAGCGCATTGAATCGTTGAGTTTGATCGAAAATTTTGGTGAAAGTGAATCATTTTCTCAGCCACTGATGTGCGTTGAAAAAGCAGCAACTGCGATTGTTGCTCGCTTTATGTAATTGCTGTCAATAACGAACGAGATCAGCCGCCAGGAACCGTGGTTGGGGCGTTTGGATCAACAACTGCAGGTGCAACTGGCACGGTTGGCACTGGTGAAGCAAGCGGTTTGCCTGCAACATCGGTACCCAACAAAATCAGAACGCTTGCTTCTCCAAGTTTTCCACCCTCGGTGGGAATCGGTGCGGGCATGATTGCTGTTGCAACACCACCAAGCTCAGCAGCAACAAGGGCTGCCTGGCCTTCGCTACCTGGCAAGTAATACACAACTGTTGTCGTTTGTTTTGGTGTGGTTTCGCTTGTGTTCACTGCTGGTTGCACGATGTAGCCGCGACCCTGCAACTCGGTGGTCAACTGGCCGGCACTTCCAGAAACCTTTGACGCATTGGCAACTTGAATTTTGAATGCGGTGAGCGGAATAGTGACGGCAACTGTTGTCTCGACGGGAATTGTGTCGGTAACGACCGTGTCTGTGGTTGCTCCACCGTCGGCGGCTGGAGCAGTAGTGCTGCCACCACGAATATCGCGCAAAATCAGAAAACCGAGTAACACCGCAACTACGGCAACAACAATCGACATTGTTGAATTGATTGAGGAACCACGTGAAACTGGCTCTCGGCGGGGACGACGTTGTTCTTGGCTCATACCAACAACCGTACTTGATGTAGTGGAGCCGAGTGTGGGAATTGAACCCACGACCTACCGCTTACAAGGCGGTTGCTCTGCCTCTGAGCTAACCCGGCTCGTCTAGGTTACAGCGAGTTATTTGGTCTTGGCAACGCGTGAACGAACTACTTCGTATGTTGCAAGCGCTGCAGCAGCCGAAACGTTGAGTGATGAAAGCGAGCCGCCCATTGGAATACTCACCAACAAATCACAACGTTCTTTGACAAGTCGAGATAAACCTGCACCTTCAGCACCCAACACCAAACAAATTGGTTCAGAAGTGAGATCACCAATCTCAAAGATGTTTTTGTCAGCAGCATCGCTCAATCCAACGATCCACACTCCTGCATCTTTCATTTGCTTGAGCGCAGTTGGCAATCCACCCACTACACACATGGGCACGTACTCGGCTGCACCTGCAGCAGATTTTGCCGCAGTTGGTGTGATGTGCACGGCTCGATGCCGAGGCAATATCACGCCATGCACACCCGCGCCATCGCACGAGCGCAAGATTGCACCAAGGTTGCCTGGGTCGGTCACGCCATCAATGGCGACTAAAAATGCAGGAACATTTCCTTTGCGTGGTGCGAGCAAGTCACCAAGTTCGACATCGGGAATTGGTGCGGCCATTGCAAGCACACCTTGCGGTGCTTCACTGCGTGCTTCTTTTTCAATTTCTTTTCGCGGCACGCGACGCACTGGCACGCGCTGATCTGCAGCCAACGCCAAAATGTCATTAATTACATCGTTCTCGTCCAAGTCATTGGACACCCAAATCTCAAATGTTTTTCGGCGTTGTGCAATCAACAACTCACGTACTGCCTGACGACCCTCAATCTGTGATCCACCAAGTCCGTGTTGATCTGGGCGTGGCGCGCGGGGCCCCATGTGTTCGCGCGCTGGTGGGCGACTGCGCTTGGTGTTGACTGCTGCGCGCGGTGCGTACTTCGCATCACGAGGTGGTCGCTTTGCATCACGGGGATCACGACGTGCGTCGCGCGGATCAACGCGCTTACCTGTGGCACTGCGACCACTTCCGCTGGCTGCGCTGCGACCACTTCCGCCGGCCGCAGAGCGTTTATTGCTACTAGTTGCTCCGCTGCGCGGACCCTTGCCAGGTCGAGAATCGCGTGGCTTCATTGCGCCACTCGTTCAATCACACACACTGCCCAACATGCAATGCCCTCTTGACGGCCAAGTGCGCCGAGACCTTCTGCTCTGCGTCCTTTTACCGAAACAGGAGCGCCAACCACATCCATGAGTTTACGTTGCATCTCCTCGCGATGGGGCGCAAGCTTGGGTTTTTCACAGACCACGCTGCAATCAACATTGCCAATTTCAAAACCATTCTTTTTTACTAACTCAACTACATGCGACAACAACAGCAGCGAATCCACTCCCGCCCATTTTGGGTCGGTATCCGGAAAATGTTGACCAATATCGCCGAGCGATGCTGCACCAAGAAGTGCATCAGCAATCGCATGAGCAATCACATCTGCATCACTGTGCCCTACCAATGCGCGTTCTCCCGCAAATTGCACGCCACCAAGCACAAGCACGCGACCGCTCGGAGTGTCTTCAAAACGATGAATATCAAAACCTTGTCCAACTCGTATCGAAGTAGCCATTTTGTCTCCTTACACTTCGGTTCGCGCGGTAGCACGAGCCCATTCCAAATCTTCGGACGCTGTGAGTTTGCGATTGAGCGCTTCGCCAGCAACAACGACTACACGCTTACCCAACAGTTCAACAAGTGTTGCGTCGTCTGTTCCTTCAGGACTCGACGCGTGTGCTTCGCGCAGTATTGCGGCTCGAAACACTTGCGGTGTTTGCACCGCCACCAATGAAGAGCGGTCAGGTGTATTGACGACAACATTTTGTGCATCAACTTGTTTGATCGTGTCGGTAACTCCAATTGCAGGAACAGCGCCGTCAGCACCATTGTGCACTTGAGAAATTGTTTCTCTGAATAAATGTTCAGTAGCAAATGGCCTGGCTGCATCATGCACGCAAATAATCGTTGCCTCTGGCGGCACTGCCTTGAGTCCACAGCGCACTGATTCACTGCGAGTTTCACCACCAGCAACCTGGCCTTCACCAAGAGTGGCGTCCGGTGGCAACACCACAATCACCCCTGCACTGACTGCGCTTGCGGTAGCGACCGACCAGTCCAATACACGTCGATCTCCGAGCATCGCAAACTGCTTCGGACTCCCAAATCTGGCACCCGATCCTGCGGCAACAACTATGGTCCAAACAATTTCGTTAGGCATGGTTGTCACGCTCATTTAGGGTAGTACCGTCATAACTTCATGACACACGAAGACATCCTCTCCAACACTGCATTCTTCGCAGAAACGCCAGTAGTAGCACTCACAGCGATCGCTGCTTCAGCCAAGACTCAAACACTCCAACGAGGCGATGTGTTGTTCAATGAGGGCGACACACCAGATGCACTGTTCGTTGTGCTCAGTGGACGCATCGCAATTGCTATTGGCAACAAGCCCCTCGACAGTCGCGAAAGCATGCTCGCGCTCATGGAAGATGGCGATCTGTTTGGCGAACTTGGTTTGCTCGACAATGGCTCGCGCAGTGCAATGGCTCGCGCAATTGAAACAAGTTCTGTTCTGTGCATTCCGTATGCACCAGTAGTCGAACAGATGCGCTTGCACCCAACAATGTTGTGGGGCGTCACTAAGTTGCTCGCAACTCGCTTGCGCGTAATGGACGAAGTGTTGGCTGACAGCGTGTTTCTTGACGTCACTGGCCGCACTGCAAAACGTTTACTCGAACTTTCTGGTGGCAGCGACGATTTTGTATTGCCTGTCACGCAAGAAGAGTTGGCTGGCATGGTGGGCGCTTCACGCGAACGCGTCAACAAAGCCATCGCAAGTTTTATTCGACTCGGTTGGCTCAAGCAACAAGATCGTCGCTATCACATCATCATGCGTGACCGCATGACAGTTCGTTCTAGCTAGTTAACAGCCAGTCGCGTGTGCGACTAAAAGCATCTTGCGCATCATGCGCGCGATGTGCCGGACGCGCAGCATCGTGGGCAAAGCCGTGCACTGCTTCGGGATATTCCTGCACAGTCACACCTGCGGCACGCAACTCCAACACTTGGTCTGGCGGTGTGTACGGGTCGAGTGATCCGATGATGGCAAGCACTCGATCGGCGTTGCCACCTTCGAGATACGTAAGTGGATCGCCCTGCGTGGCACTCATCCAATTTTCTGGAATATGAATCATTCCGTAGAACGATGAGATCCGAGCAAACCGATCGCTTCGTGCTGCTTTGTGGCAATACATTCCGCCCATACAAAACCCCATCAACCCAACTCGAGCCACACCAAGCGCATCGGCAGCTTCGTGCATGTCACGAAGCACCGCGTCATCACTCAGCAATGGCACGCATGCCATCCGCTCGGCAATATCAGCCGACAACGTTTGATTTGGAAATGGCTCAATCGCAATCACTGCCATGTTCCACTCACGCGCCAATTGAGCAACAAGATCATCAAAAAGTGGTCGCATTCCAAAGATGTCCGGCATGATCACGAGCCCCATGACTGGGTTGGCCACACTCAAATCAATTTCGGCAGGGGTGCCTGAGGGCAAAGTAATTCTCATAGTTCTCAATCTTTACATCAATAGCAATCTCAATGTTGATTGCAGTGTGACTTGCAGTGAGAAGTGCGGTGAGTGCTGTGCGGATCATCATCTGCATGACCACACAAACAGCACGCACTTGTACACGTCCCACAACAATCATTCACCCAACAGGCAAATCGTCCACGGTTCGCACACTCGTGCAAGAGTGGTCGGCTCTCTCGATTGCGCCATCCACACTCAGACGAGTCAATGGCTGGGGGCTTCCAGGCAAGCGAGTAGCCAATCTCGACGAAGTACTCATTCGAGCCGGCTTTGGCCTTGAAGCAACCAATTCGGTTGGCGATCAATACCTCTTCAAACTTGTTATTCGCGCAGCCAACGACGAGCTTGCAACGCGCATTGTGTTGCAGCGGCTTCTGCCGCCACTCATCTCTATCGCTGCTCGACGTGGCAAGTTGGCTCGCGGAGGGTTTGACGAGGCTCTCACCGACACCGTTGCTCAAGCATGGATACAAATCCGCACATACCCAATCGACAAGCGACCCATCAAGATCGCATCCAACTTGGTGCGCGACTCCGAATACTTTGCGTTTGTGCGCGACAGTCGCCTCAAGCAACTCGCCGTTGCATGGGGTGGCGATGTAATTGACATGATTCCGACTCCCGAGACTCAAATCAACCCAGAAGACGAGGTAGCCAACTTGCTTACCGAAGCATCAAAATGGAATTTGGGTCCACGTTCACTCAGCGTGTTGCAACAACTTGCAGATGGAAAAAGTTTTCGATCAATTGCAGACGACGCAGGTGTCAACATCCGCACTGTGCACAGCTGGAGAAGCACAGCTATCAGCGAGTTGCGTGAACAAATGCAGTGTGCTGGCTAAGTTTTGCACTACGCAAACGTAATGAGTTGCTCACCACAAACACACTCGACAATGCCATTGCAAGGCCGGCCCACATTGGGTTCATCAATCCAAGTGCAGCAAGCGGAATTGCCGCTGCGTTATATGCAAAAGCCCAAAACACGTTGGCGCTGATCGTGCGCAGTGTGGCACGCGATAGCAAGATCGCATCAGTAACAAGACGCAGGTCTCCGCTCACAATGGTGAGATCGCTTGCGCTCATTGCAACATCAGTGCCAGTTCCCATGGCAATACCCACGTCGGACTGAGCAAGTGCTGCAGCGTCATTGACTCCATCGCCCACCATCGCAACTGCATAACCACGCTCTTGCAAATCGGCGACTACGCGCACTTTTTCTGCGGGCAACACACCAGCGATCACGTGTTGATCATCGGTTTCAATACCTACCTGCTCTGCAACAGCCAATGCAGTGGCCAAGTTGTCGCCAGTCAGCAACACTGGTCGCAAACCCAGTTCACGTAACGAAGCAACTGCTGCAGCACTATTGGTTTTAGGTTTGTCTGCAACTACGCACACTGCCTTTGCCATTCCGTCATAGGCCACCAACACAGCCGTGTTGCCAGAGTCGCGCGCAACTTTCAATGCTTCACGCAGTGGGCTCGAAATAATCACGGTGCGCGCATTAAGCAACTGCTCACCACCAACCATCACACGATGACCGTCAACCACACCAACTGTTCCTTGCCCAGCAATCGACTCAAATTGCTGCACGCTTGACAGTTGTCCCAATTCGGCGCGCGCAGCAGAGGCAATGGCTTTTGCCACGGGGTGTTCGCTTGCAAACTCCAATGCACCGGCAAAGCCCAATACTTCGGCGCGGGTTGCATCGGCTGCCACTACAACGTCCAGCAGCTGCATGACACCGGTAGTTATTGTGCCGGTTTTGTCAAATACCACGGTGTCAATACGTCGCGTGCTTTGCAATACATCGACACCCTTGATCACGATGCCCATTTGTGCTGCGCGGCCGCTTCCCACCATCAAAGCAGTTGGAGTGGCAAGCCCAAGTGCGCAAGGGCATGCAATGATCAGCACCGAAACTGCGGCTTCAAATGCATCGGCCAATCGTTCAATGTCGTCGCCCATCACATACCACGCGACAAATGTGGCAAGCGACAACAGGATCACCGTTGGCACAAACACACTGCTCACGCGATCGGCAAGTCGTTGCACTGGAGCCTTAGTGGATTGTGCGTCGCGCACAAGTTTGGTGATTTGCGCAAATGTCGAGTCGGCTCCAACTCGACGCGCACGCACTACCAATCGTCCAGTCAAGTTCACTGTTGTTCCCGTGACCTTGCTGCCTACTTGCACATCAACTGGCACGCTTTCGCCTGTGAGCGTTGATGCATCGATGCTCGAAGCACCTTCCATCACAACACCATCTGCAGCAATGATCTCGCCTGGGCGCACAACGATCATGTCGCCAACTCGTATAAGTACTGCATCAATAGTTACTTCTTCACCGTCACGCAAGATGGTTGCAGTGCGTGCACCCAATGCCAGCAATGCGCGCAATGCGTCACCCGCGCGGCGCTTTGCACGTGCTTCAAAATATCTACCTGCCAACAAGAAGATCGTGACGGCAACGGCCACTTCAAAATACACATGCACTCCACCGCTCATTCCGGTCATTCCAGAATGTGCGGTCACATCCCCCCACACAAGAGCCCACACCGACCACGAAACTGCAGCCACAATCCCAAGCGAGATCAATGTGTCCATCGTTGTTGCGCGATGGCGTGCATTCATCAGTGCGGCTCTATGGAAAGGCCATGCTCCCCATGTCACGACGGGTGTAGAAAACGCCATTGCGTACCACTGCCAATTGGCAAACTGCAGCACCGCAAACATCGATACCACTACGACCGGAACACCTAGAACGATGCTTGCGGTCAACCGAGTCTTGAGCATGGCCACGCGTTCACGAACTTCTGCATCCAACATGTCAGGAGTTGTCTCTGCAAGTGGTCGTGCCCCATAGCCAAGCGACTCGACAACAGATACAAGATTCAGCGTGTCTGTCTGCGTTGCATCAAACGTGACACGAGCAGACTCGGTTGCAAAGTTGACAGTTGCCTCAACACCGTCGAGACGATTCAAACCTTTTTCAATCGTCATCGCACATGCGTTGCACGACATGCCAGTGATCGAAAGATCCACCTGGTTTGCAGAGGTATCGACTGTGGTCATTGCCTCTAGTCTCGCCCCGCGAGACGGCCGATCAGTTGATTAAAACTTGTAAGTTGAGTCGCTCTCGCCGTAACCATTGAATGAGTCAACGGCGTTCATCACTGCGAGGTGACCAACGAGGGCAAGGGCTAGGAGGATTATTGATGCTGTAATCATGCCTTCCAGTATGGCGTAATATCTGTCAAAACGATTACCATTGAGTAAGTATCTCTAAATTAGATATCAGTCATCACGCAGTCTGAAACCCTCTGTACTGTAATGAGTTCATTGTTCAGGACAATTGGGGTGGAAGTGTATATGGCTGAAAACGACTGGTGGTTGCCAACACGGCTTAAGGCTGATGAAGAGTCGACACGCCTAGTCACTGATTTTACCCAACTAGACGCAAAGGGAGATTTTGGTGCGTACCGCCGTCTCGTTCTAGGTGATTCGCTCGAAAATTCGAATGCATCTGTGCACAATGATCTGCTACCTAGATCTAAGTTTTACCAGATTCTCAAATATCTGGAACTAGGTAACCCGAGAACAATCCTTGATGCAGGCTGCGGGTTGGGTTACACCACTGCCGTGATTGCCGAAATTTTTTCAGGCGCACGAGTGCTAGGAATCGATCTTGCTGAAGATGCAATAACATACGCAAAAATTAATCACGTAAATGCTTCATTTGGCGTGGTTGCCCTAGATCCCTCAGGCGAAAGAATTGGAACATTTGATCTCATTTTCTGTTTTGAAATTTATCCGTTCAGCAGAAATCGAGATGTTTCATATCAATCAAGGCTCATTAAAAATTTGTCTCAAAACTTGTCAGCTGAAGGAAAAATCATCATCAGCCAAACATGGAGAAACACAGATGCACTGCCACCGGTTTTAAACCAAGTTGCACAATTATGCCCCGAACTTTTGTTTGAGGTTGTTTCCTACCCGCATCCTCGTGTGCCACTTTGGCTTCCAAAGCGATTGGCCCTGGTATGCGCAAAGATTGTTGAGATGGCAACAGGCAAAGAAGTCGTAAAAAAACTCATAATAATCAGCACAAAAGGCTGAAAGCAGTGGGTCGCCAGGGGCTCGAACCCTGGACCTGCGGATTAAAAGTCCGTTGCTCTACCAACTGAGCTAGCGACCCGACTTGCCAACAGACTAGTTGCTCAGAACAAAAGAACCTCAATCAGATTCAACTCTCGTGCTTGACTGAACCTGTGCGTTTCCTCCCCAACCTCAATTCCACTCGACGCAACATATTGCTCTCTACTTGGGGCTTGTTCACTGGCCTCGCGCTCTTGCTTGTTACCGCGGGCGTATACAGCACGCTCGTCGGTATTCGCGCCGAACTCAAGCAACTACCAACTCTCGTCAGCGGCGGTATCACCACCGCCTATTACGCGGGCTTCTTGCTCGGCTCGTGGTACACGCTTCGCGCACTCAAACAAGTAGGACATATTCGCGTTTATGCAGCACTCGCATCACTACTGAGCGCATCAGTGCTGATCACCGGCGTCTACGACTCACCCATCGTGTGGATTCTTATGCGCTCAAGCACAGGCTTTTGTTTTGCAGGTTTGTATGTCGTTGCTGAGTCGTGGCTCAATGGTCTCGCCACCAACACCTTTCGCGGCCGACTGCTTGCCGTGTACAACGTGGTGACGATCGGTGCATACGGTGCTGGCCAGTTGCTGGTATTTAATTTTGATGCACGCACGCTCACGGGTTTCGCATTCGCTGCTGTCATTTCGTCGCTCGCTGTCATCCCCGTCGTCATGTCAGAACAAGCAGCAACTCCCAATGTCGACAACCACACGCACATCACTATGCGCGAACTTGCGAAAATTGTTCCAACTGGTGCAGGCACAATTCTTCTTGTTGGTCTTGCACACGGCGGCATGCTCGGCATGGCAGTTATCTATGCAACACGCGAAGGACTCGGCGTTGGCCGAGTTGGCATCTTGATCGCAGCCATCAACCTGGGTGGCATGGCACTTACCTGGCCTATCTCTTCAGCATCCGACGATCTTGATCGACGCATCATCGGGGTGCTCAGCACACTTGCCGTGATTGTTCTTGGACTCGTCATGCTCACACAAACACCCAGCAGTTGGTTCACCACCGCGCTGCTGTTTGCCATCGGTGGATTTAGTTTTCCGTTATATGCAGTCGGTGGTGCCTACACAAACGACTGGGTGTCACAAGAACAAATGGGTGCCGCGGCATCGCAGCTTGTCACGCTGTATGGCTTTGGCGCAATGATCGGACCACTTGTTGCCGCACCATTTCTTGACATCATCGGCACTCAGGGTTTTGCCTGGTCAATCATTTCGCTACACGCGCAAATCTTGTTGTTCCTTATCTATCGCATTCGAGCGTGGCATGCCCCAGTTACGACAAAACATTGGGACGACGTGTCATAGATCGGAAG
>ENA-ORFA01000409-ORFA01000409.1-marine-metagenome-genome-assembly--contig:-NODE-409-length-18324-cov-3.365266_pt1 | contig 18324 bp, 16 predicted proteins | sample MGYA00248621_ERZ508587 | MGnify/ENA primary metagenome ERZ508587 (study PRJEB26250, sample SAMN06266239) | marine metagenome | isolation source: Columbia River Estuary | place: USA:Columbia River Estuary... | reverse complement strand
AAAATATAGAGATGAACAACTTTTTGAGATTTTGACAGACTTGGGAGGCCACGATATTTCTTCTCTCTTAGAGGCATTCAATGATTGCGATGAGGTTGAAGATAAACCAAGTGTTGTTTTTGCCTACACGATAAAGGGGTGGCACTTACCTATAGCGGGGGATAAGAGAAATCACTCTGCACAAATTTCAAAGAAACAGATAGATGAATTACGAAATTCAGTAGGGCTAAGTGAAGTAAATGAGTGGAGTAAGTTTGAACCTGGAAGCGCAGAGGATGCCCTATGTGTATCAAGGGGTGAGTCATTAAAGCGAGTACCTAATAGAGCTGAAATTGCTGCAGAATTTCCACATGCAACAGGTATAGCTCCGAAGGGCTTTTCATCCTCACAAGAAGTCTTCGGCCGAGTCCTAACTGAAATAAGTAGGAATGAAGCAATTCGGCCTTATTTAGTTACCACCGCTCCTGATGTTGCAACCTCTACCAATCTAGGTGGATTTATAAATCGGCACGGAATTTTTAATAAGGATGTCAAACGAGAGTGGAATGACAACTCAATTCAAAAATGGATAGAAAGTCCCAAAGGACAACACATCGAACTTGGAATTAGTGAGATGAATCTATTTACCCTCTTAGGGCAGTTGGGAATCTCAGGGGATATCTCTGATCAGCCATTAATCCCGATTGGAACTGTTTACGATCCATTTGTCTTGCGCGGCCTGGATGCATTTATTTATAGTGTCTATTCCGGTGCAAAATTCATTGTTGCTGGTACGCCATCAGGTGTAACCCTTGCTCCAGAAGGAGGGGCGCACCAATCGACAATCACTCCATCTGTTGGCGTTGAGTTACCAGGTGTAGTGCTTATGGAACCTGCATTTGCTCAATCTCTGGACTGGCTCTTGTGTGATGCTCTTGCTCATGTTGCGGGGGCAAAAAAGAACACAGTTCCAGATCTTAGACCAGACGAGTTGGCTTTCTACTTTAGATTAACGACTAGATCAATAGACCAACAACCATTTTATGATGCTAAGCAGCGTATTGGTGAAGCAACTTTACGATCACAAGTACTTGCTGGCGCATACAAACTAGTTGACGGACGAGTGGCTTTAACTAAGCAGGATGATTATCTTGCCCCGGTTGTCTTCTTGGCTTGCAGTGGTGCTGTGATTCCTGAAGTACTAGCGGCAGCAAAACAGCTTGCTGAAGAAGGCGTCATCGCACATGTAATTGATATAACTTCATTAGGTCGAGTATTTGGAAGCTGGCAACGAACTCTGAAACAAGGAATTCGCACCGCTTCAACCCCGTCTTTGCCTGGTGTACTAAGAACAACTTTTACTGAAAAAGCTCCAATAGTTTCAATTCATGACGGTTCTTCCCATGCCATGGCATGGCTGGGATCAGCCCTCGGAATGCCACAAGTAGCTATGGGCGTTGATAGTTTTGGACAATCAGGAAATATCCCGGATCTCTATGCAATGAATGATTTGAATTCAGAGTCCATCGTCAATGGAGCATTAGCGGCATTAAGCCTAAACAGTTAGATATGAATCATAAGAGGGCCATTATTTAACCGACCAATTATCAAGGTGTCTGAAACAATTTTATTACCTTCACGCTTCAATCCTTTAACAAGTTCATTATCTGATACTCCTGTAATCGATAATAAAACATTATTTGAATGAATGAGGTCAAATTTAGTAAGGACCGGAAGATTTAGGGGTTTGAGAGGATTTAGTGAGAAAGTTTCGATCTCGCTCTTAGAAACAAGTTGAGTTTGAATACTTCCGCCCAAAGCGATAATTCCTGCAGCTGCGATGACCGCCTCTGGAGAGCCCCCGATACCAATCATTGCATCGACCTCAGTGTGAGGTAAACAAGTTGCTAATGCCGCTGTTACATCACCATCATCAAAGAATCTAACTGTTATACCTAATGACTGTAGTTCTAGAGCCAAATTTTCATGTCTTGGCCTACGCAAAACATTGACGACTAAATCATTAATCTTCTTTGACTTCGCCTCTGCAATAATATGTAGATTTTCGACCAATGGTCGAGTTATTGAAACCTTAGATGCGGCTTCATGCCCTGTGACTAATTTATACATATAGAAGTTATCTTCTGGATTAAACATGGTGTTACTCGGAGAAAAAGCAATTAAGCTAACTGCGCCAACTTTTCCTTTGGCTACTAATGAAGTTCCGTCAATAGGATCAACTGCTATATCAACTGCAATACCAAGACCATTTCCTACATTTTCACCACTTCTTAACATGGGTGCATTGTCTTTTTGGCCTTCTCCAATTACTACTGTTCCTGCCATTGCAATGTTATTGAGAGCTGCTCGCATTGCATTGACGGCTGCGCCATCAATCAAGTTCTTATCCATTGACCCATGAAGATCAATTACGCTTTCAGCAGCAGCAACTGTTACTTTTTGAATATCTTCAATCGGTATGGATTCAAGCATTGTTACTAACCCCTGAAGCATTATTACTGCTTATTGCCGCTCTTCCACTTTCTAGTCGTGCGATCGGAACTCTAAATGGGGAGCATGAGACATAGTTGATTCCTAAAGAGTTAAAGAAATGAATACTGCGAGGATCTCCACCATGTTCGCCACAGATGCCTAGTTTGAAATCTGGATTGAGCTTTCTAGCGTGCTCAACAGCGGTTCTTACAAGAATTCCTACGCCAGCCTCATCTAGTGATTCGAATGGATTAAATGGGAGAAGCTCTAAATCCAAATACCTAGGCAAGAATGAGGATTCAACATCATCTCTGCTAAATGCCCAGGTCAACTGTGTTAAATCATTTGTTCCAAATGAGAAGAAGTCAGCGTATGGGACCAAGCGGTCGGCAGTAATTGCAGCCCTTGGAGTTTCAATCATTGTTCCAATTGGGAAAGTTGTGGTTTGTCCTGCATGAGCAAAAGTTAATTTTATCTCGTGCTCAAGAGTTTCTCTCAAATGTAGCAACTCTCTTTGCGTTGCCACCAAGGGGATCATGACTTCTGGAAGTGGCATGTGGCCAACTCGTTGAACTTCAATAAATGCATGGACAAGTGCACGAACCTGCATTTTATAAAGCTCAGGAATCAAGATGCCGAGCCTTACTCCACGCAAGCCAAGCATTGGGTTTGCTTCATGCATTCTTTGAACAGCAGAGAAAATTGCTGTGTCACGTGGTGAAATTTCTAAGTTAAGAGCCTCTGATCTAGATCTTTCGGCCATCAATATTGATAGCGGTGGCAGGAATTCATGGAGTGGAGGATCAAGCAGCCGCACAGTTACAGGCAATCCAGACATCGCCATCATAATTCCAACGAAGTCTGCTCTTTGAAGGGGTTCCATCTCAGCAATGACGCCATTTTGAATCTCTTCATTTTCTGCCAGAACTAATCTTTCAATATAACTTCTTCGAGGTCCCAAAAACATATGCTCGGTTCTGCAAAGTCCAACGCCTTCAGCACCAAGAATTCTTGATCTAACGGCATCCTCTGGGGTATCTGCATTGGCGTGCACACGCAATGTACGAACCGCATCTGCATGCGTAAGAATTCTGTCAACAGCCTTAACCACTGCAGGTGCTTTGGGATTATCAGGAGCAAGTCGTCCTTCTAGATAGGAAGTAACGTGTGAAGCAACTACAGGAACTTCTCCTAAATAGACCGCCCCTGTACTTCCGTCAATCGAAATAACATCACCTTCATGAACGGTGTACTTACCAATTGAGAATAGCCCTGACTTTTCGTCAACTGTAATACTTTCACAACCACAAACAGCGGTCTTTCCCATACCTCTTGCAACAACTGCAGCGTGTGAAGTTTTCCCTCCTCTGCTCGTCAAAATACCTTCAGAGGCAACCATTCCGACTAAATCATCTGGGCTGGTTTCTCTTCGTACAAGAATTACCTTTTTGCCACTTAAAGAAAGATCATGAGCTCTTTTAGAATCAAAGACAACCGCACCTACTGCTGCACCAGGTGATGCAGCGATACCTCTTGCAATCTCTAAAGTAGTTGTAGATAAATCAAATTGGGGGAACATTAAATGAACTAATTGTTCACCTGAAGTCCGAAGTAGCGCTTCATCAATGTTGATTTTTCCTTCATCAACTAACTGACTAGCAATTCGAAAAGCTGCCTCAGCGGTTCTCTTTCCGACTCTAGTTTGTAAGATCCATAGCTTTCCTTTTTCGACCGTGAATTCAATGTCGCACAGATCCCTATAGTGATCTTCAAGAAGGCTCATTGTTGAGTCAAGTTCTGCATAAACAGTGGGGTATTTCTGAGCAAATTCATGCAAGGAAATTGGGGTTCGGATGCCCGCAACTACATCTTCACCTTGTGCTCGTTCTAAGTAGTCACCATAATTTCCAGACTCACCTGTGGAAGGGTTTCGCGTGAATGCCACACCTGTTCCAGAATCATCAGTTAAATTGCCAAACACCATTGATTGAATATTTACCGCTGTGCCTAGGTCAGAAGGAATTCTTTCTCTCTGGCGATACAGCTGGGCCCGCTCGGAGTTCCAGGAGTGAAAGACAGCTTCAATAGAGCGAAGTAGGTGATCTCTAGGATTTAGAGAAAAAGGCTTGCCTTCATATTTTTCAATCAGTTGTATGTAATCTGCAATAAGTAACTTGGTTTGCTCAAAATCTAACTTGTCGACTGTCTTAACATTTGCGGCTTGTAGGTATGTCTGATCGATTTCGCCAAAACTATCTTTTGGTATTCCACAGACTATTCGTCCATACAGGTCAATAAATCTCCTACAAGAATCCCACGCAAACCCAGGATTGCCAGTTTGCTGCGCTAATCCAGTTGCCACATCAGGCGTCATTCCAACATTGAGAATAGTTTCCATCATTCCTGGCATTGAAAACTTTGCACCAGAGCGAACAGAAATGATTAGTGGATTTGTGGGATCTCCAAAGCTTCGCCCCAAAGAGCTTTCCAGTTGATTGATTGAAGCGTCCAACTCTTCAACAAGTTTTTGGGGCAGTGCGCCAGTGCGCAAGAATTCTCGACATGCATGGGTTGTTATCGTGAAGCCAGGGGGAACTGGAAGTCCGATCTTGACCATCTCTGCCAAGTTAGCGCCCTTGCCACCTAGAAGATCTGATTGCGTTTTATCTCCGAAGGAAAAGGGATAGATAAAGGGTGCGACCTTGGTCATCTCTTACTCCCCATAAACAACGTAGGGCTGAAGAGTAGGGCTAAAAGTTCAAATTGTAAACAGTATACAAAAGGTGTGTTATCTGGCCGAGCTGGCAATCCTCTCAAGGGCTTTGCTCGCATAGTTTTGAACAGCACTTACATCGTGGGTAGCGGCAATTTCTTGGCTCCACAGGGCACCGCCCATGCAAACGCCAACACACCCTGCATCAATATAAGAGCGCACCTCTGCGGGTTGAACTCCGCCGGAGACAACCAGGGCTAGATCAGGCAGAGGCTCCAAAACGCTATGGACGAATTCAATTCCGCCGACTGCGCTAATGGGGAAAACCTTCAAACTGGTCGCACCAAGTTGTTGGGCGCGGACCATTTCACTTGGAGTTAACGTGCCGGGTGTGAAAGGTAGACCTAACCGAACGGCTTCTTTAAGAATTGCCTCATCAAAATTTGGGGCAACTCCAAATGCTGCGCCCATAGAGCGCAGCCTTTGAACCTGTTCAATACTTCTTACAGTCCCGCCACCTATACGTGTGACACCTTCTTCAATTAACTTCTCAATAATTTCCAAAGCATTAGGAACCGTCATGGTGATTTCGATGGCATCAACACTTGTCGAATTAAAGCCCCGAGCTAAAGTCAGAGCAATATCTGGATCATCAGTTCGAATGACTGCGATTACACCAGAGTTCATACTGCGGTAAGTCCGGCATCCATCGAAAACACGGTGCCATTTACAAATCGAGCTTCTGGGCTTAGCAAGAATGCAATCCCATATGCAACTTCTTCAGGAGTTCCCATCTTTCCATCTAACTGACGCGCTTCCATCATCTTTCTAGTCGCAACAGGATCAGGGGCATCAGAAAGTATTCGACCTATCCACGTCGAATCAACCGTTCCTGGCGCAATGGCATTGATTCGGATCCCATCTAATGCATGATCTGCTGCGATACACCGTGTTAAACCAACCACTGCAGCTTTAGAAGCACAGTAGGCGACTCTGTTTTTAAGTCCAATGAGCGCTCCGGCAGAAGCCACATTGACGATTACTCCTTTTTTACGTGCAACCATTTGAGGAACTATGAGCTTGCACATCAAGAAAGTGGCCTTGATGTTTACGGCAAAAGTTAAGTCCCATTCCTCAATAGTCGTCTGTTCAACGGTTCTGGCAAAGCCAATACCAGCGTTATTTACGAGGGCATCTACCTCAAACTGGCTAAACTTTTTACCAAGCTCGCTCAGTACATGCTCGCTTTCAGAGAGATCAATATTGAGTATTTCGACCTTCTGATTGTGAACTCCTAATTGTTTCTTCGCTATTTCAAGATTAGAAAGGTCTTTGTCAATTAAGAAAAGGTCATAGCCATCTTGTGCAAGTTGATGCGCCGTTGCTAAACCAATTCCATTAGCTCCACCGGTAATTACCGCAAGAGGTTGCGAAGATCCCTTATAACTCACAACTACGCCCCAATAACTTTGTTTCTGAGAATTCCGATCTTTTCGATCTCGACTTCAATTACATCTCCAGCTTTCATGAACATAGGTGGCTTAGAAAAAGCACCTACTCCGTGAGGGGTTCCGGTAGTAATTACATCGCCAGCTTCCAAGGTGATACGGGCTGAAATATAAGAAATCAAGAAGGGGATACTAAAAATGAGATTAGAGGTATTACTGGATTGAACAGTCTTTCCATTGAGGCGGGCTTCAATCTTTAAATTATGGGGATCACCGATTTCACTAGCCGGAACAATTCGGGGACCAATAGGACCAAAGGTGTCATATGACTTACTTCGCACCCATTGGCCATCTTTGCCTTGTGCTTCTCTGTCAGTCACATCGTTCATGCAGGTATATCCAGAAACATAATTCAGGGCATCGGCCTCTGAGACCCGAACAGCTCTCTTACCAATTACTACCGCAAACTCTGCTTCCCAGTCAGTCTGGGTAACACCGGCTGGGATCACAATGTTGTCATCGTGGGCAATTAGAGATGTTGTCCATTTTGTAAACAGGACAGGAACTTCTGGAAGTGGGACATTTGCCTCTGCCGCATGGTCTTTATAGTTCAGACCGACAGCGATTACCTTTCCAGGCATTGGGAGTGGCAGCTTCATGGGGGTACCTTTCTAGGCTCAAAATTAGATTGCGGTAAGACTACCCCCGAGCCATTAAATTGTATACAGTAAACCCCGGACGCAGGGGGAGGGTTAAATGAGCGAGATCGTCATGGCCGTAGCCGAGGGTATTGACACCACTTGGGCTTTACCCGTGGCTGAAAAACTTGGTTTTTCAATCAAAGTTGGACCGCTCGAAACCCTTGAGCAATTTATAGATACAACAACTGGCTGCCAGGCGGTGCTAGTAGCACTACACAGATTAGATGCAGAAAAATTTGAGAAGATGCCTAAATCTGTTAAGTGCGTAAGTCGATTGGGTGTTGGTTTAGACAGTATTGATTTAGTGGCTGCGAAAGCTCATCACATGCCTGTGATATTCCAACCAACATATGCCTATAACGAAGTTGCAAACCATGCTATTTCCATGATCATGGCGCTTCACCGTGGTCTGTTTCAGGCAAACAAGTCAACCCAAGCGGGTCAATGGGTTCCCGCACCTAAAACTGCAGAGATTATTTCACTTCAAGATTCTTCATTAGGTGTTATTGGTTGCGGAAGAATCGGTAAAAATTTCATTGAGAAAATGCGCCCATTTGTGAAAGAGATTATTGGTTTTGACCCAGGTGTTACATCGCCGATTGAAGGTGTGCGCATGGTTTCCAATCTCGATGATTTGTTAACACAGTGCAAAGTAATCAGCATGCACGCCCCATACATGCCTTCTACTCACCATATGATTGGTGAAAAAGAGTTAGCAAAAATGCAAAAAGGATCAATTCTGGTCAATGTTTCCAGAGGTGGTCTAATTGATGAAGCTGCACTTGTTAAGGCCCTTGAGTCAGGTCACCTAGATGGCGCGGGCTTGGATGTCTATGAGAAAGAGCCACTAGCTGAAGATTCAATTCTTCGTCATACGAAAAACTTGATCGTTACCCCACATATTGCTTGGTATTCACAAAGTGCGGGCCCGCGGCTACTCCAGTGGGGATTTGAAGATGCATACAATTTAATAGCTTCAGGAAAGATTAATAACGGCAATTTTGCAGTTGGTCCATTCTAAATCAAGAGGAAACGAAGAGGGAATTAATGGAAGAGATATTTGTACCAGCACTTGGAATGGCTATGGACAATGCCATTTTGCTTGAATGGACTAAACAACCAGGTGATCAGGTAAATGCTGGAGAAGCAGTTGCGGTTATTGAAACTGACAAGACAACATTGGAATTGACTGCCGAAACTTCTGGGACCTTAGGAAAACACAAATACCAGCCAAACGATGAAGTTCCAGCTGGAAACACTATTGCCGTAGTACTTGCACCAGGAGAGGTTGAGTAGATGAGTACATTAAATAAGGAGAAGTCTTTAGCGGCTCTCCGCCAAATGATGGTAATCCGAGATTTTGAAGAGAGCGCGGACAAATTATGCCTGCGCGGAAAAATCCCAGGTGGAATGCACAACTCATCTGGTCAAGAAGCGGTTGCAGTGGGTGTGCTATCAGCACTTGCCCCAGATGATGTCATTGCTACTACTCACCGATCACACCACCACACTTTGGCAAAGGGATTTACTTCCAAGTCTGTAATGGCAGAACTTTTCTCCAAAGCAACAGGAGTATCAGGTGGTCGTGGTGGATCAATGCACCTAGCAGGAGTTGAACGTGGACACTTCGGTGGAAACGGAATTGTGGGTGCAGGCGTTGGTATTGCTATGGGCGCAGCGTTAGGAATTCAAACCCTAAAGCACAAAAAGGTTGCCGTTGGTTTTGTTGGCGACGGAGGAATGAATACAGGTCGAACTTGGGAATCTGTCAATATGGCAGTTATCTATAAGTTGCCATTCATCATTATCTGTGACAACAACCAATATGCAGTTGAAACATTTGTTGGTCGTGTTACAGGCGGCGGAGATTTAGCTAAGCGCGCTGCCGGATTTGGCCTTCCAAGTTTTAACATCAATGGTCAGGATGTGGAAGAGGTTATCAAATACACATCTGAGGCTAGGGAGAGAGCGCTAGCTGGTGAGGGGCCGACCTTTATTAACGCTGTTACATACCGATATTACGGTCATAACGTAGGTGAAAAGGGCCAATACCGAACTCAAGAAGAGATTGCGGAGTGGAGAACCTCTAAAGATCCTATTGATTACTTCACTGGAGTCGTCCTTGACAGAAAATTTGCAACACAAGCAGAAATTGATGATATGCGCACATCGGTTAAGAAAGAGATTGAAGAAGCCGTTGCCTTTGCTGAGTCATCACCAGAGCCAGATATTTCAACAATCACCCAAGGCGTAGATTCTGGAAAGTTAGGGATTCAGTTATGAGTACTGATACAACAGTAAAAGCTAACGTAACACCAACATACTCAGAGGCTTTCCAATCTGGCGTACGCGAAGAGATGACCCGAAATAAAGGAATCTTTATTTTAGGCACAGATCTTCAAGAGCGTGGTGGACACTTTGCCCAAGTAAAAGGTATTGCTCAAGAATTTGGTTTTGATCGAGTTAAGGACTCACCAATTTCAGAAGCGGCGATGATTGCAGCAGGTATGGGTTCGGCGATGTATGGCTGTCACCCAATCATTGACCTTAACTTCATTGATTTTTCACTTGGCGCAATGGATGAAATTATCAATCAAGCGGCCAAAATTAGATTTATGTTTAATAAGCCAGTTCCTATGGTAATTCGTGCGACTTCAGGCGTGGCACTAGGTGGAGCGCATCACTGTAATTCACTTGAATCATTTTTTGCCCACACCGCTGGACTATCTCTAGCTGTCCCTTCAACGCCAATGGATGTTAAGGGATTAATTAAGACCGCCCTGCGTAATGAAGATCCTGTTATCTTCTTGATGCATAAGAAGCTGTCAGGTATTCGTGGTGAGATTAAGGGCGATGATTACTTTGTTCCATTTGGTAAGGCAGCAACAATCAAGTCAGGTAAAGATGCTGTCATTATTTCTTACGGGTACTCCGTTGTGACCGCCAATAAGGCAGCACAAGCCTTAGAAGCAGAGGGAATATCAGTTGAAGTCATTGATTTACGCACCCTTTTCCCACTAGACACAGATGCCATTAATGCAGCGGTTCAGAAGTTTGGACGCGTTGTTGTTGTGGATGAAGCTCCTTTGTTCGGTTCTATTACGGCAGAAATTGCTGCAACAGCAACTGAGGCAAATTTCGGATCACTTAAGGGTCCAATCGTGCGCGTTGGTGCTGTTCGAGCACCACTGAGTGCAAACCCTGCCATGTCAGAAGCTGCAATTCCATCAGTGGATTCAATTTCAGCTGCTGTTAAAAAAGTCATGAAATACTAAAAGGGAGTAAGAGATGTCTGCAAAGGTATTTGATTTAACTGGCAAGGTTGTTGTTGTAACGGGCGCTGCTGGTGGTATTGGAATGGCGGTCTGCAGACAACTAGGTGGCAGTGGTGCAACCATTATTCTTTCAGATATTGATAAGAGTGGTCTTGAGCATTCGAAGACTGAGTTAGATTCACTTGGCATCAAGTGCGGAACATTTGTAGGTAATACAAGTATCGAGTCCGAAGTGATTGCTCTATACCAATATGTTTTGAAAGAGTTTGGAGTACCCGATGTCTTGGTTAACAATGCTGCGCAAGGGACGCATACGCCCCCACAAGACACTACGCTCGAAATATGGAACCGTGTAATTGGAACATCGCTAACTGGATATTTCTTGAATGCTCGGGAATTTGCGAAGTTGGTAATACCAGCGAAGAAGCCGGCTGTGGTTGTGAATATCAGTTCTATTGCTGGAAGCTCAGCAATTGGTCGTGGAAATTTTGCATACAGCACTGCAAAAGGTGGGGTTAATCAATTTACTCGCGAATTAGCGATCGAATGGGCAAAGTCCAAAATTCGAGTCAATGCGATTCAGCCTTGTTCTGTAAACACCCCTGGCTGGCGCAAGTGGGTTGAAACTGAAGGGGAGGCTGCCAAGGCACTAACAACCCTTCTGCTTCGTGGAATCCCATTGGGCCGAGTGGCAGAGCCTGAGGACATCGCAAACGCGGTTCATTTCTTGGCTAGCGATGCAGCCGCCATGATTACAGGCACGATTTTGCCCGTTGATGGCGGCAATCTGGCCTATAACGCGGGTGGAACGCTCGGGGAGTATTAAAAGACACAAAACTGTTCAATCCATTTCAAATTGCCGTTATGGGGTGATCGGTCTATTGTTGTTTACAGACAACAATCTGAAGGAGTTCACATGCCAAACACAATTAAGCCATTGGGTTTAGGAATAGCCTCACGCCGAGTTCTTTCAGATGTTGTGACAGATGATCTTCGCCAAGCAATTGTTGATCACGAACTAGAACCAGGTCGTCGTATTTCCGAAGATGAACTTGCAGCGCAGATGGGTGTTTCACGCGGTCCTATTCGCGAAGCCCTTGCACGCCTTGAACGAGAAGGCTTAATCACACTTGAACGACACCGCGGTGCACGAGTTGCATCATGGTCTGAACAAGATATTGATGAGATTTACTCTATGAGAAGCGTATTAGAAGGTCTTGCTATTGAGTGGGCTTGTAAAAATGCCACAGTTGCAGATCTTGCAGCTATGGATGAAGTGTTAATTCGATACTCAAAGTTGACGGACAAGCAGCGCACTCCAAAAGAGGTAAGCAAAATTGACTTGGAGTTTCACAGCGCCCTTTTCGCATCAGCTCACAACGAGCGATTGTTTAAAGCGTGGGAAAGCCTCCGTTCGCAGATTCACGCATTCTTGGTCTATACCTGGTCACAAGATGACAAAATTAATAAAGAATTTCTCCCAATGTGGGGACCAGATCACCTAGAACTTTTGGACATAATTCGAGCCAAGCAAGTAACAAAGGCAAAAGCTGTAATACATGAACATGTTGCTCGTGGTGCAAAGCGCGTAGCCAAGCACTTCAAAGAATCACCGTCAGTTAATGTCCCGAAGAAAAAGAGATAATTCGCTTTCTATAAAGCTTTAATTGAGTCAAGAATTGATGTCGAAATCTCTATTTTTGGTCGGTTTTTTTGACGTTGTTGATTTTCAACATCTCCCGGGACTAAAACTGGGTTTTGTGGCTTTATCGCAGGGGTTGCTCTAACAGCTTTTATTGCCTCGGAGATTTCATCCTTGAACGCAGCTGTCCCAAAGAATTTATCTGGATCAATTACGACCATAACTGTTCCGTTACCGTGTGAGTACGAAGAGTTCATTGATGGATGATTTCCAGATAAGCCTCCACCGAGCAACTCAATCATCAAACTAAGGCAGTACCCCTTGTGTCCACCAAATGGCAGAATCGCTCCACCATCGTAAAAATCATTTGGGTCGTTACTTTCTACTCCATCTTTATCAATAATCATTCCAGGTGGCAGTGAAACTCCGTTGGCTCTAGCAACTCTGATTTTTCCTTCTGCACTCGCTGCGGTTGCAAAATCAATGATGACTGGGTCTCCATTGGAAGGTATTCCAGCAGCAAAGGGATTTGTGCCAAGTAGGCGATCCTTGCCACCAAATGCAGCTACTGCTGGATCTGCGTTACACCAAATTATTGACACTAAATTCTGTTGGGCAAGTAGTTCTGAGTATTCGCCAACTCTTCCTATGTGATTGCAATTTGCTATCGAAACAACACACACGCCAAACTCTTTTGCTTTTTTTGCTGCAATCTCAACTGCGAGTTTGCTTGCAATTTGTCCCCAGCCCCATTGGGCATCTATGACAACCGTTGCACTAAATTCTGACTTTATTGTTGGATGGCTATCAGGAATGATCGACTTTTTATCAATTGCTGCGGTGTATTCAGGTAATCGGATTACTCCGTGTGAAGCATGTCCAGCCTCTTGGGCCTGCACAAGTGACTCAGAAATTGATCGCGCAAAAATCTCAGGAGTTTTCCACTTCATCAGAATCTCGGTGGATAGGGATAAAAGCTCTTCTCGTGAGATGAGCGTTGTAGATACATCTGTAGACATCTGTTTACCCCCTTGACCACTTTGCTAAAATCGTTAACAATAGACAATGCAGAGTAACGCTGTCTTGGGCATAAATCAATGAATTGAGCGGAGAAGGTAATGAAGGTTGTAGGACTGGAAACGATCCGACTCAATGAGTATCCGAGCATCCTCTTTCTTCAGGTTCATACCGACGAGGGAATCATTGGTTTGGGAGAGAACTGCGTAGGCGTTGAATCGGTTGAAACCTTCATTCACGAGAGCATCGCTCCCCGAATCTTGGGTAAGGACCCACTAGAAATCAATGCTCTACATGAAACATTGCACCAAGACTTCATCGGCTATTCGGGATCTAGCATCGCTGTAAGGGCAACATCTTCGATAGATATCGCGCTGTGGGACATTTTTGGACAAGCAGTAGGAAAACCTATTTATCAGCTATTGGGTGGCAAGGTACGCGACAAGATTAGAGCGTATAACACCTGCGCAGGAACTGGTTATGCAAAAGGTTCATCAAATATTGATCGCAAGCGAGCATCACAACTAGGCGTTGTTACAGATGGCGACTATGAAGATCTATTTGCATTCTTGAACAAACCAGAGGAGTTAGTTCACAGCTTAAAGGAAATGGGATTTACCGCCATGAAGATCTGGCCCTTTGATGAAGCGGCAATTCGCGCTGGCGGGCAAACGATCATGGGGAAAGATTTGCATGAAGGAGTAGATATCTTTCGTCGTGCACGAGAGGCAGCAGGAAGTGATTTCGACATCATGTTGGAGATGCACTCAATGTGGTCGGTGCCGGCAGCAACAGTAATCGCACATGCAGTTGAGGAGTACTCTCCATTTTGGATCGAAGATCCATTTAGACATGAAAGCACAGACGCTCTAGTTAGATTCAAGCAATCAATTAACTCACCGTTAACAACAGGTGAGACCACAGGCACCAGATGGGATCACCATCGTTTATTGAAATCAAACGCGATTGATCACTTGATGATTGACCCAGGATGGGTTGGGGGCATTACTGAAGCAAGACAGGTAATTGGTTTAGCAAGTACATATGGAGTGCCTGTTGCACCTCATGATTGCACTGGCCCGGTTGTACTTACCGTTGGAACCCACCTAGGCGTGACTTATCCCAATATTGAACTTCAAGAAATGGTCCGAGCCTTTTACTACGGCTGGTATCAAGAGATGGTGACTGTGCTACCGCACTATGAAAATGGCTACTTAGCACCACCATCAACTCCAGGATTAGGTACTCAACTACAACCAGGCATCAATAAGCGCGCAGATGCGGTAGTTCGTTGGAGCAAAGTTGGCTGAAGAATTAATTCTTGGCTTAGATTTTGGTACTTCCTCTGTAAAGGGAATCTTTATAGATTTTGAAGGCAGTATTCTTAAAAGAGTTGAGTCAAAAATAGAGACCAAACATTCATTGGGTACTCATGCTGAGCAGAACGCGCTGGATTATTTAGTCGCTCTAAAGGATATTTCATCAAAAAACTCTGATCTTATTTCGCGAGTCGTATCTATTGGCTTATCTGGTCAAACACCTTCTGTTGTATGCGCGGATAAAGATGGTCAGCCAGTTAGACCTGTTCTTATCTGGCAAGATAATAGGGCGGTTGCGGAGGCAACAGAACTAGATAAAAGATTTGGAAATCCACTTCAAGTCATTGGAACATCCTTGCCGTGGTCAGCTAGTGCATGCCCAGCCAAATTGCTGTGGCTGTCTCGCAACGAAGAACAAACTGTGGCCAAAACAAAATGGATCTTTCAACCTAAAGACTTTGTTGGCTTTCACCTAACTGGGAAAGCAATATCTGATCCATGGTCTAGTAAAGGTTTGTGTAATGTTCTAACCAGAAAACCAATTACTGAAGTCCTTAGCTATACCGGATGGAGTGATGATGTAGTTCCAGAACTACATGATGGTTTCCAAAGTCGTGGAACTATCACACAGCAGGCTTCAGAGAGTTTTGGCTTCTCCGTAGGAACAGAAGTGTCTGTTGGTTGGTCAGATGCGATGTGTGGAATGGCAGCTATGGGAGTCTTTAGTAAGCCTGCAACCTTTGTAATAACTGGTACATCAGCAATCGTTGGTTCATCTTCGGTGACGCCACCAGATGATGGGGGAGGTCTCTACATCATCCCTGACACATGCGCACCGCTTGCTGTGACCTATGGCCCTACTCAGTCAAGCGGATCCTCCATTGCTTGGGCTTCAGAGCTATTTGAGATAGAGGCCAATGAGTTAATTGATTTGGCGATGGATGCATCTGACATAGAGATACCAATTTATCTTCCTTATATAAATGGTGAGCGAGCACCACTGTGGCGACCAGATGTGCAAGCGGGATTTTATGGTGTCACAACTCAATGCAAAAAATCACATATGGCACTGGCGGTCATGGAAGGTATTTCATTTGCCGAAAGGCAGGTTGCAGAGTTAGCAGAGACATTAAACAAGGTTCGCCAGCCATCAATTCTTTTAGGCGGTCATGCAGGAAATGACAATCGGTGGGAGAAGATTCGACATAGAACCCTTAGCCGAACAATAGAAAGGTTTGAGGATGTTGACACAACCACCAGAGGCTCGGCCATGTTGGCACATGCAGTAATTACCAAGGATTTTGCGCTTTCATCTGAAGCCTTGAGTTTTAAACCCTTGGTGAGTCAACCAAATTCAAATGATCTGATGTACTCTAATAAGAAATTTAATGAGTTTTTAGCTGCCCAAGAGTATGCAATTGACCTAGCTAACAGAAAGAGAAAATCAACTGATGAAAAGTAAAAGCAAACTAGCCAATCTGAAGCAGCTAGTTAGAATCAGAAAGCCGATTTTGTCTAGTAAAAAGCGACGAGTCTCTAGAGCCAATACGATTTATGATCTAAGAGCGGCAGCTAAGAAGTGCACACCACGTGGACCATTTGACTACACCGATGGTGCAGCTGACCAAGAGATCACTATAAACAAGGCACGAAGAAGTTTTGAGAACATTGAATTTCAACCACATATTTTAAGAGATGTTTCATCGGCAACTCTTGCAACCACAATGCTGGGTAAGCAATATTCGATGCCAGTAGGAATTGCCCCTACAGGCTTTACTCGCATGATGAACTCAGAAGGTGAAATCGCCGGAAGTGGTGCTGCAAGTGAGTTTGGTATCCCATTCACGCTCTCAACAATGGGCACTACTTCTATAGAAAATGTGGCTAAAAATGCACCCAATGGAAGTAATTACTTTCAGCTTTATCTGTGGAGAGATCGTGATCGAAGCCTTGAACTCATTCAACGAGCTGAAAAAGCTGGATATGACGGCTTAGTTCTAACAGTTGATGCACAAGTTGCAGGAGCTCGTCTAAGAGATGTTCGAAACGGACTGACAGTTCCTCCAACTTTGACTGCTGCAACATTTTTAAATGCACTCCCACGCCCAAATTGGTGGTGGAATTTCCTAACAAAGGAACCTTTAGATTTTGCATCTCTAGGGTCATGGAATGGAACAGTTGCCCAGCTCATGGACACAATGTTTGATCCTTCAATGACATACGAAGATCTAAAGTGGATTCGTGAGATTTGGCCTAAGAAGTTAATTGTGAAGGGTGTGCAGCGAGTCGATGATGCAGTCAAATGCGCTGAGTATGGAGCAGATGCAATCGTGCTTTCCAATCACGGTGGTCGTCAGCTAGATCGTGCCCCAGTTCCATTCTTACTCTTGCCAGAAGTTAAAAAAGAGATAGGAAACAAATCAGAGATTCATATTGATACTGGCATTATGCATGGCGCAGACATCATTGCTGCAAAAGCTTTGGGTGCTGACTTTACGTGGATAGGTCGTGCCTATTTATATGGCCTCATGGCTGGAGGCAGACTGGGTGTTGATAGAACGCTGACAATTTTGCAGACTCAAATGACCAGAACCCTGAGGTTATTAGGCGCGAATTCACTCGATGACTTAGAACCAAGTATGGTGAAATACTTGGATAAATAAACTTCAGATTATTTCTGAATTAGTTTGCGAGGAATCCGCCATCTACGGCCAGCACTACGCCACTGACATAGTCTGAAGCTGGAGCCGACAAGAACAGGGCCGCACCGGCCAAATCGGCAGGTTGGCCCCACCTACCCTTTGGAATGCGGCTAGTTATCCAGGCACTTCTCTCTGCATCATTACGGACGGCTTGAGTTATATCTGTTTCGATAAAGCCCGGTGCGATTGCATTAACGGTAATTCCCATGGGCAGTAGCTCATTGGATAGGCCACGTGTAAGTCCGGCAAGTGCGGTCTTTGCAGCGGTATAGCTAATGACATTTTTGCCTCCAAGGAATGTCCACATTGAGGCGATGAAAATTATCTTTCCGTAGCCTCGCTGTGCCATCCCTTTGCCGATTTCTCGGGAGAGGATAAATGGGGCGGTCAAATCAATTTCTATTGTTTGATCCCACAGATCATCATTGTGGTCAAGGGCCTCAGCCCGATTGGCTAAACCAGCATTATTAATAAGGATGTCAATTTTGATCTCCTTAATCTTTTCGATCAAATCAAGGGTGTCCTGCCTGCTTCGAAAGTCACACGCAAAGGTTGTATAGGTGACACCACTTTTTGCAGCAATCTTAGAAAGTTCGTCATTGTCAGTTTGCTGAGAGCTAACAACAATGAGGTTTGCCCCATGTTCGGCCAGGGCGCTGGCAATTGCAAAGCCAATGCCTTTGCGTGCACCAGTCACAAGTGCGGTCTTGCCTCGCACATCAAATAGCTCTTTGTAGGTCATAACCGCTCCGCTTCCCTCAATTGTTTAATGTATACAACATTATGCGCCGTGATCTATACTCGCGTCAATGTTTTCGAGAGGCTAAATGCAACTGGTTTGCGCTTAGACACACGAGAATAGAAAAAGTACTCTTTCTCTTACGTGCTTACTCAATTGGGGGAATTTATGAAGAAGCGTTTTGGAATTTTCGCTGCAGTTGTAATTGCAGCTGCACTCACACTCACAGGTTGTTCATCATCTGACTCAGCAACATCTGAGAGCGCATCATGTGCCAAGGCAGATCTTGCAACAGT
>ENA-ORFA01000405-ORFA01000405.1-marine-metagenome-genome-assembly--contig:-NODE-405-length-18480-cov-15.493615_pt1 | contig 18480 bp, 9 predicted proteins | sample MGYA00248621_ERZ508587 | MGnify/ENA primary metagenome ERZ508587 (study PRJEB26250, sample SAMN06266239) | marine metagenome | isolation source: Columbia River Estuary | place: USA:Columbia River Estuary... | reverse complement strand
GGCCCAAACTTCAGCTCATCGATCACCTCTAAGCCTGCCAAGCGGGCTTGTCTTCTGAACTCAGAAGGGCTTGGCAAGCACCCGCCAGGAAAAATGTACTGTTGAATAAAGTCTGTCGATTTCACATAGCGATCAAACAGGGCATCGTCAATCACAATGCTTTGAATACACGCTTTGCCACCGGGCTTCAATTGTTGGCTCACGGTTTGGAAATAGGTTGGCCAGAATTCTTTGCCAACCGCTTCAATCATTTCAATAGAGCAAATGGCGTCGTATGGGCCGTCATCAATGTCGCGGTAGTCTTGTAAGCGCAAGTCTGTTTTTTCAGCTTTGCCATTCCACTTCATGCGCGCATTGGCAAATGCCAGCTGCTCGGTCGACAATGTCACGCCAGTCACACTGGCACCAAAATCCAGTGTGGCCATTTCGGCCAGTGCACCCCATCCACAGCCAATTTCCAGCACCCGCGACCCCACGCCCACATCGGTCATGCGCAGTGCACGGCGAACCTTGGCGCGCTGTGCATCGCCCATGCTTTGGCTGTAATCACCTTCAAACAAAGCCGAGGAATAGTTCATGGTGCCATCTAACCAAAGCTCGTAAAACGCGTTGCCTAAATCGTAATGCGCATGAATGTTTTTTCGGCTGTTGGCCTTGTGATTGCGATTGAGCAAGTGTTTGATGCGGTAGGCCATTCGACCCCACCAAGTACCAAAAATCAACTCATCAACCACGCGTCTGTTTTGAATCATGACCCGCAGCAAATCACTCAATGAGGGCGTGCTCCAATCACCGGCAATGTAAGTCTCTGCAAAACCAATGTCACCCGACTTCAAGCTGGCCGTGAAGACGTTCCAGTTTTGCAGGCTGATGGCGGCGTGAAGGGTTGAAGATTTCCCAAATACTTTGGTGCTTCGGTCTGGAAACTGGACCGTCAAAGTGCCATGTTCCATTTTTTCAAGCAATTGCAAAACTCTGCGAACTGCCATGGGGGCAGATTGAAGTTCTAATGGCGTGCTGGTTGAGGGGCTGGTGTTCATGTTCAGCTGCTTTTGGAAATAATCGTTGGAGACGCTTGTCCGCGTGAAACCAATTCAGAGGGTGGTTCTGGCTTGGAAAAGAAAGGCACGCGTTTAAGCCAAAGTAAAAGGGCATGCCAGTGAATGCGAAGCATCACGGCAAATGTGAAGAGGGGATAGCGCCAAAAAGTACGCCGAATTTCCGCGCGCGTGGCCGGCAGCAAAACGCCGCTGATGCTGGTTTGAATCAAGGGGCCGTTGTCGTCGCCATGGTCAACCCGCGCGACGACGCGCTCAGAGCCCGCTTGAAGCGTGCGCATGAACCTGAATTCATATTCACCTTTGACATCGCAAAAAGGTGAGACGTGAAAAATCTTATGGGCGTGTTCCGTGCGGCCAAATTTCGGTTCTGGCAATAAATAGCAATGGCGCTCCCCAAAGGTGTTATGGACCTCAGCCAGTATGGCGGCCAGCGTATTGTCAGATCGATGGCAATACCAAAAGCTGACGGGCTTGAAGGTGTAGCCCAACACTCTGGGAAATGTTTGAAGCCAAATTTCTCCCTTGGCATCATGGATGTTTTCACTGACAAGCAGCTCTTCGATCCAGGCTAATGCACCACCGCTTTCGGGTTGGCGGCCATCACCATGATCGGTATCAAAAAACGACAACAAGCCGGCTCTGTTGATAGACAATTCTGCTTGATTTGACTTGTCATTTTTTGAATGGCTGCGAGCTAAGGCCTGCAGATGCCTCATGGGCAGCATCAAAAAATAAGCGCTGTAATCAAAGGCATGGCGCGCCGGCCGCAAGCGTACGTGGCGAACTTGCCCATGGCCCAAGAGCACACCGCCCGTGTTCATGCGTTGACCTTCTTGAGCAGCTCTCTGGCCACCGACAAGCCTGATTTCAAGCCATCTTCATGAAAGCCATAGCCCAACCAAGCACCTGCATACCAAGTATGTTGTTGCCCTTGTATCTGGTGCAAGTGCTGTTGCGCATCAATGGCCGGCAAATCAAACACGGGATGTGCGTAGTCGATGGTTTGAATGATTTTTTTCGAGTCGATCGTTTGCGTTGGGTTGAGCGACACCACAACCGCTTGCGAATAAGGCAAGGGTTGTAATTTGTTCAAGAGGTAGTGCAAGCACACTCTGCTGCTTTCTTGCTGTTCATTTTCAGCGCGCACATAATTCCATGCCGCCCATGCTTTGCGCCTGCTGGGCAACACTTTTTCATCGGTGTGCAAAACCGCCACATTGTCTTGATAGCGGATGGCAGACAAGTGCTGCGCCTCTGCTTGGCTTGGTGCTCTGAGTAGTCGCAAGGCTTGATCTGAGTGCGTACACAGCACCACTTCGTCAAAGCGTTCAGCATGGCCTTGCGTCATCACTCGCACCCCGTCTTCGTCGCGCTCAATCATTTGGACGGGCGTGTTCAACCGCTTATCGGCAATGCCGCTCACAATTTTCTCAACATAATTGCGTGAGCCACCCTTGACGGTGAACCAGCGTGGGCGATTGCTGACTTGAATCAGGCCATGGTTGTGGCAAAAGCGAATCATGGTGGCCACTGGAAAGGCCAACATTTGATCGGTTGGACAACTCCAAATACAGCCCATCATGGGCAAGAAGTACCAGTTCTTAAAAGCCTCGCCAAAGCGATGGTGATTTAAAAATTCAGAAAGGGGTTGTCGCATTTCACTTTCGGCTTGCTGCTGCGCAATGCGCGTACACAATTTGTTGAAGCGCAAAACGTCGTACAACATTTTTAAAAATTGCGGCCGCAGCAAATTTCGGCGTTGTGCAAAAACGGTGTCTAAGTCGCTGCCACTCCACTCCAAGGCCTCTTGGCCCCAAGCCTTGGGGGCTTGCACAGAAAATGACATGTCTGACAAAGCTGTCTCGACGCCCAACTCCGCAAACAGGTTGATCAAGTTGGGGTAAGTTCTTTCGTTGAAAACCAAAAAACCGGTGTCCACGCCATAGGTGAGCATGCCTTTGTCCGTGGGCAAGGTGATGTCCACGGTATTGGCATGACCGCCAAAGTACGCGCCGGCTTCAAACAGGGTGATATCGGCTTGACCTTGGAGGCTGTGCGCCACAGCCAAGCCTGAAATGCCCGAGCCAACAATGGCAATCTTTTTGTACTTCAAGATGTCACTCTCTGTGGGGTCTAACAGGTCCTGCTGATGCAAAGCTCAAGAGGCTTTGCGAGCGAGGCTTTTCTCAATGGCTTGGACCAAGCTTTTGCTTTCAGGGCTGGTCATGCTGTTGTAGCTGTCTATCAACTTGCCATCGCGGCCAATTAAGTATTTGTAAAAATTCCACTTGGGTCTTTGGCCGGGGTCCTGCGCCAACTGCTTGAAAAAGGGTGCGGCCGCATCGCCCGTGACGGCTGTTTTGGTGAACATCGGGAACTTCACACCAAAGGTGCTTTCGCAAAAATCAGCGATGTCTTGGTTGTTGGCTTTTTCCTGTGCGAAGTCATTGGAAGGAAAGCCTAAAACCACCAAGCCTTTGTCTTTGTATTGGCTGTAGACGGCTTCTAGGCCTTTGTACTGGGATGTGAAACCACAATAGCTGGCGGTGTTGACCACCAAGATCACCTTGCCACTGTATTGGCACAGCGATTGCGGCTTCTCATCTTGTAGTCTTGGAAATGTATGGTTCAGCAAAGCAGGGCATGCCGCCGACTGAGCCACAGACGGGGGAGCAGTTTGTGCCCAACTGGCTGACATGGCCAGCACCCATAGCACCGCGGCCAACGATTTGATGAGCTTGATGTTAAGCATTGAACTGTCCATTCTGTTTTGTGACTGAACAGTTTACTTCTAATTTTTTAACTTGTCACGGGTTGTTTAATCCCTTGGCTGCTTCGGGAAAAACGGCCTGCCAAAGCTTCAAGATGGCGTCTCTTTCCATTTGCAACTCGGCTTGCGGCACTTGGGTTGGGGCCTCATTCAGCCGCGCTTTGTGTTGCACGCGGCGCAGCTCGCGGTAAGCCGCAGAAGCCTTCACGCCAACGTCCTTGGAAAGCAATCCAGCAACTTCAGCCCGCTGAAGCAAGGCAATGTTGCCCACGTTGTCGGCCAATTCTGGGTGCGCGCAGGCATGCATCAGGACCAAATACTGAACGGCAAACTCGGCATCCACCATGCCACCCGGACTGTGCTTCACATCAAAAAGATCGGGCTTGATGGTGTGTGCTGTTCGGACCCGATTGCGCATGGTCACGATTTCAGATTTCAAAGAGGCTTCGTCGCGGGGCGCGCTGATGACGCTGCGCCGAACTTGGTCAAACTGGCTGGCCATCGCCTCATGTCCCATCACAAAGCGTGCCCGCGTCATCGCCTGATGCTCCCAAGTCCATGCCGTGTTGCTGCCTCTTTGTTGTTGATAGTCCTCAAATGCAGCGAAAGTGGTTACCAACAAACCTGCGCTTCCATTGGGGCGAAGCGCCGTATCAATTTCAAACAAATCACCTTCTGAGGTTTTGACCGTGAACCAATTGATGAGCTTTCTGACAAAGGCGCCGTAGACCTCTGGTGCCCGCTCATCGGGGTCTTCGTAGACAAAAACGATGTCTAGATCGCTGCCATACCCCAGCTCTTTACCGCCCAATTTGCCGTAAGCCACAATGCCAAACAGAGGCTCCTCACGGTGTCGGTTTTTTAAGCACGACCAACACCATTCGGCCGTGACACGCAAAACAGCATCGGCCATGGCACTCAAATCGTCGGCCACTTGTTCCACGGTCAAGCGCCCCTCGACATCTCGCGCCAAGGTTCGAAAAACCTCAGCATGGTGCGCCCGGCGAAGCAAGTTCAACAAGTTCTCTTCGTCGTCTTCAAGGGTTCTTTTCAAGGCCGCCCGCCTTGCCTGAAGTTCAGACTCAAAGTCTTGCGCCACAAACCTTTGTTGCAACACATCGCCATTGGCCAATTCATCGATCACACCAGGGTGCTGTACCAAATAGCGTGCGGGCCACTTGGCCGCCCCCAACAAGCGAAGCAACCTTTCATGGACCGCAGGCCGCTCAAGCATCATGGCCAAGTAGCTTTCGCGCCGCATCAATGGCTCCATCCAGTCGGCCATTCGCACCACCGCGTCTTCTTCAACCCGACCTTCTTGCAACCATTGCGCAGTGCGCTGCAAGAGTCGCATGAGACGGCCCCTTGCGTCGTCGCGAAGACTTTTGACTTTGGGGCTGTCTTGCCAATGTGCCAAACGGGCACGTGCTTCGCCCTGAAAAAGGTCCAATATTGCCTCTAGCTCGGGCCTCTCGCTGGCGGCACCCGTTTCACACGGCTTGCATTGGCGATCACCTCCCAACAAAATGTCGAACTCATGTGCCACAACTTCGCGATGGGCATCTAAATCCGTGAGGAAATCATGGCTGGCCGCATACCCCATGGTGCCAGCAATCCACTGCAAATCGTCATCTTGCGTGGGCAGCACATGTGTTTGCTGATCGTCTAAATATTGAATCCGATGTTCCACTTTGCGCAAAAACACATAAGCTTGCGTGAGGGCCTGTGCAGTTTCAGCAGGCATCAGGCCCGCTTTGGCCACGCGCTGTATGGCATCTAGGGTGGGGCGCGTTCGCAGTTCTGGAAACTGGCCGCCCCGCACCACCTGCAACAGTTGCACCGTGAATTCAATTTCACGAATGCCGCCCCTTGAAAGTTTGACATCGTTGGCGCGCTCGGGGTGTCCGGCACTTCTCTTGGCGGCATGATCGCGAATTTGTTGGTGCAAGGTTCGCAAGGACTCAAACACGTTGTAGTCCAAATACCGTCTGAACACGAAGGGCAAAATAACACTGCGAAGCTTGGCAGCGGAACCATTTTGAAGTGCGCTTCTGGGTGCGATGACTCGGCTTTTCATCCACGCAAAACGCTCCCACTCGCGGCCCTGAACCAACAAGTACTCTTCCAATGCGCCCAAAGAGACGACGCTGGGCCCAGAGTTGCCATTTGGCCGGAGTGCCAAGTCCATCCGAAAAACAAAGCCATGTTCCGTGGTCTCGCCAATCAAAGTGAAAAGGGCTTTGACGGCTCGGCTGAAATATTCTTGCACCGAAATTTTGCCAATGCCCTGTGCATTGCCTAGCGTTTCGCCATCTTCGTCATACACATAAATAAGGTCGATGTCGCTCGAGACATTCAGTTCGCGCGCGCCCAGCTTGCCCATGCCGATCACCCAAAACTCTGCTCTTTCGCCAGATGCCAACATGGGCGCACCGTGCCGCTCATCCAAGTCATGAAATGCCTGCTGACAAGCCTCGTCTAAGGCCATTTCCGCCAAGTGGGTGACCCCCAAGGTAATGGTTTCAAGTGACGCACCTTGATCACAGTCCAGGGTGAGCAAGCGCGCCATGCTCCACTGGCGCAAGATACGCAAAGCGGGGCCCACCGCATGTCCCTGGCTGCGCAATTGCTGGTAGGCCTGATTCAATAGCTCGCGGTGCGGCACACCCTTCGGCAAGGTGGCAAAGACATCGGCATAGCGCCTTTGAAGCCTTTGAAAAAAACGCGAACCTTCTGCGAGCGGCAAGGGACGTTTTGAATCCATGTCTGGGTCTGTCTCAAATGGGCTTGTGGCGGTCATAATTCCCTGCCTAGGCCTTTATGTCCATACCGTCATTCGAATGTTGAAGTTTTCTACCCTTGCCCGAGTTTGCAGCACTGCCCTGCGCTTTGCCGCGTGGGTTTTGTTGGTCAGCGGCTTTGTTTTGGGAATGGCTTGGGCGGCATTGCATTTTTGGATTGTGCCCCGAATTGAAGACTTCAGGCCTAAATTCGAAAACTTAGCCACGCAAGCCATTGGGGTGCCTGTCCACATGGGCAAGTTGCTGGCCGTTTCAACGGGTTGGATGCCGACTTTCGAAATCCATGACCTGAGTTTGATGGACCCAGAGGGACGACCTGCCCTGACTTTGCCCAAAGTTATTTTTGCCATCAGTGTTCGGTCTGTGCTTAACCTGGGCGTCGAGCAGTTGGTCATCGACTCTCCGACCTTGGACATTCGCCGAACCGAAAATGGTGACTGGCGAATTGCAGGTCTTGCCTTGAAAAAAGACAACTCACCCGACTCGGCTTTCGCCGACTGGGTTTTTGCGCAAAAAGAAATTCTTGTACAGCAAGGCACCGTGGTGTGGACCGACGAGTTCAACCCTTTGAGCCGCGATAAGTCTGCCTTGAATTTGAATCAGGTGTCTTGGGTTTTGCGAAATTCTGCGCGCCATCACCAATGGCGACTAGACGCCACACCCCCGGCAGGTTGGGGTGCGCCCTTCATGTTGATGGGCGATGTACGCCGCGGCCTTTTGTCAACTCATCCAGGGCGCATCAAAGATTGGAGTGGTCAGCTTCATGCTGAATTCTCAGATGTAAATCTGTCACAACTAGGGCCCCACCTGCCTTGGAATGTCAACGCCACACAGGGCCAAGGCGCATTGCGCATGTGGCTTGACTTAAACCTAGGCAACATTCAACAGGCCACTGCCGACCTGGTGCTAGAAAATGCCAAAGCGCAACTCAGCCCCGAGTTGGAAAGCCTGTCATTCAAGCACATTGCGGGGCGTGTGTCGTTCAAGCCCACGGCCAATGGTTTTGATTTTTCAACCGCTGGCTTGAGCTTTGATACCGCCGATGGCTTGCATTGGCCTGGCGGCAACGTCAGTCTTTCGTATGCAGAGGCTGACAAGGGCGCGAGTGCGCAAGGGCGCTTTCATGGTGACCAATTAGATTTGCTCGCACTTCGAAACATTGCACTCCAGTTGCCATTGCCAGAGCCCGCCCGACAAGCCTTGCAAGAACACAAAGTCAGTGGTTTGGTCAACCCGCTGCACATCGAGTGGACCGAAAAAAACACAGGCCAAGACAAAACATACCAAGTCAAAGCGGCCAATGGCCGCCTCGATAACTTCTATTTTGAAGGTGGCAAGCCAGGCTCTTCTTCCGAGGGTTGGCCAGGCATTGAGAATGCCAATATCAGCTTTGACATGAATGCAGAAGGTGGCCGTGCCAATGCTTCGATTCAAAAAGGGGCGCTGCAAATTAATCGTGTTCTTGAAGATCCACGCATCCCCTTGGATAAGCTGCAGGCAAGCATCAAGTGGCAGCATCAAAACAATGAGCTTTTGGTTCCTGAGTGGCAATTGAGCTTAAGCAATGCCGATGTCAAGGGTGATTTCAAAGGCAGTTGGAAGCCCAGTCCGCTTGCTGACAGTTTGGGTATTTTGGATTTGCAGGGCAACATTCAACAGGGCGATGCTTCGCGTGTTCACCGATACCTGCCCTTGAACATTTCACAAAGTGTTCGCTACTATGTGCGCGACTCGGTTTTAAAAGGTAGCCTTCAAGACCTTGGCATCAAAATCAAGGGCGATCTGAAAAAACTTCCCTTTGCAAACACTAAAGACGGCGAGTTTAGATTTGCTGGCACAGTCAAAGAGGTTCAATACGCCTACGTGCCCCCTGAAAACCTCAATGCGTCAAATCGCAATGCAAGCTCAGAGGGCCTTTGGCCGATCATGAGCAGCGTCAATGGTGACATCGTGTTTGACCGACTCAACTTCAAAGTCAATGGTGCATCGGGCAAATGGGGCAACATGCCCTTCACGCAAATCAAAGCTGAAATACCCAGCCTCAAAGGCCCCGTGATTGTGAACGTTCAAGGAGAATCTAAGGCCAGCGCCAGTGTTGTCTTGAATGAACTGCGACTTTCACCTGTCAGCAACATGCTGAGTGGCGCTTTGGAGCAAGCCAGCAGCACCGGTACATTGACGACGCGCTTGAAAATGTCCTTGCCCTTAGCTGATCTTGAAAAAACAAGCCTTCAAGGTAGCGTGGCACTGAGTGGCAATGACATTCGCATGCAGTCCGTGTTGCCCGTTTTTGAAAGAGCACAGGGCAGCATTCAGTTCACTGAGGCTGGCTTCAATTTGGCGGGCATCAACGCGCAGTTTTTAGGCGGCCCCATTAAGCTAGAGGGCGGTACTCGTAAGCTTGCGCCGCGCAGCACAGAAGCCAACCCGCTCATTCGCATTCAAGGGCAAGTCACCGCCAATGGCTTGCGACAAGCCAAAGAAATTCCTGCGCTCAGCTTGCTTGCTCAATACGCCAATGGCGCAAGCAACTACACAGCCAGCCTAGGGTTCAAGGGCGGGCAGAGTGAGTTGAGCATTCAATCGCAACTTCAGGGCATGGCGATCAGTTTACCGGCCCCCCTTCACAAACGCGCCGAAGAGCAGGTCGCCTTCAAGTTTGAAAATTTGGTTCAAGGCCTTAGCGCATCCAACCCCAGCACGGCTTTGCGCGATCAACTCCAACTGACATGGGGGCGTTCTTTGTCGGCCACTTATTTGCGCGATGTGAGTGGGGCTGATCCGCGCGTTATTCAGGGCCGCTGGCAGGTCGGAGAAAACTTTGCGACACCTGGCGTTGCGCTCGCCGAGACCGGTGTGACGGCTTCTTTCAATTTGCCATCTTTTTCTGTAGACGACTGGGTGCAAGTGCTGTCGCCACCAAAGTCAAGCCCCGCTTGGCGTCCAGCTCAAAGCTCCGCCCTGAGCGCTGCAGCGCAAAGCTACCTGCCAACTCGGATGACGCTGAAAGCCAACGAGGTCATGGTGCAAGGTCGTCAGCTGCGCAATGTCTTGGTCAGCGGCTCGCGCGAAGGCTCTGTATGGCGATCCAATTTAGATGCCAAAGAGTTCAGTGGTTATTTGGAATACCGGCAGCCCAACAACCAAAATGCGGGGCGCATTTATGCGCGTTTAGCGCGCTTAAGTTTGCCGCCTTCGGCAGATCAAACAGTGGAGTCATTGTTAGAAGACTCTCCTTTAAGCATTCCTGCACTGGACATTGTGGTGGAGGACCTTGAGCTGCGCGGCAAAAAATTGGGGCGCGTTGAAATTGAGGCGGTGAACACAGAAACGACTCTTCCGCGCAATACAGCTGGCGGTGAATGGCGTTTGAACAAGCTCAACATTACACTGCCTGAAGCCAGCTTCAAAGCAAGTGGCAGATGGGTCACTTCAAAAGATGGCGCGCAACAGGCTCGCACAGAAATGAATTTTCGACTGGACGTTTCTGATGCGGGTAATTTGTTGACTCGCTTAGGAACCAAAGACGCACTGCGCGGAGGCGCTGGCAAGTTAGAAGGACAAGTCAATTGGCAAGGCTCTCCCATGACCTTGCATTACCCAAGCTTGGGCGGCCGCTTCAATGTGAACATCGGACGTGGGCAGTTCCTTCAAGCTGAGCCCGGTGTTGCCAAGCTGTTGGGGGTCTTAAGCCTGCAAGCTCTGCCGCGGCGTTTGTTGTTTGATTTCAGAGATGTGTTCAGTGCGGGTTTTGCCTTTGATACAGTCCGCGGGGACGTGTTGATTCAACAAGGCATTGCCAGCACACGCAATCTGCAAATGAAGGGCGTCAATGCAGTTGTGCAAATGGATGGCAGCTCTGACATTGAAAGAGAAACTCAAAACTTGCGCGTCCTGATCTTGCCCGAAGTGGATGCGGGCACCGCTTCATTGCTGGCGGGTATTGCCCTGAACCCTGCCATTGGTTTAAGCACTTTCTTGGCGCAACTGATTCTCAAGCAGCCGCTAAGCCGTGTTAACTCCCAAGAGTTCTTAATTGACGGCACCTGGAGCGACCCTAAGGTGACCAAAGTTGCAGCCACCGCTGTTGCACCTTAAGCCTTGCGCGTGTTTTGCTCATGACGCCAACCGACTCTTTACCGCTGCAAAACACGCATCTTCTGTGGACCTTTTTCAAATCTGCCACGCGCTCATTTACCGACCGTCGCTTTTCATTGTGGCTTGCCTTGTTTGGACTGGTCGTTGCGCTTTTGGTGACCTTGGTTTGGCTTGCGGGTCGGTATGAGGCCAGTCAATATCAGGCGGAATTAGACCGTGATACGGCAGATGCCGTGACGGACATTCGCAATGGTTTCAGCAGGCACATTGTGAGCCTGCAAACCTTACAGCTTAAGTCGCTGCCCTCCAAATTATGGCAAGCAGAAGTGCCACTTCTGTTGAGTCAAAACAGGGCTTGGCTTCGCGTTGAAAGAAGAGATCTGCAAGGCTTGATCTTAGATGCCTCCGTCTCTCCATTTAAGCCAACTTTGTTTGACGATCAAACGCGCAAGAATGAGCAGGCCGAAATCGTTCAAACGTGTTTGCGTTCTAAGCGCCTTAATGGCCCCGCCTATTCGCGAAGTTACTTTGTGCCACAAGCCAATGGCATTGGTTTAGAGGTGATGGAAATGTGCCTGCCTGTTCTCGTGCAGGGGCGTGCCGTCGGCTTTACGCTTTTAACTTACGGGCTTCAAGAAGTTCTGGCCACAGAGTTGGGCGAGACCTATGGTCGTCGCAATGAAATTTCTTTCATTGAGCCCGATGGCACGCGACTGGCCGTTCACGGTACTTTGCCACGCGCCAAACGGCTGTTCACTGCAACTCAGTTACTGGACTTGCCAGGCACAACGCTGATGCTTCGAATGGATGGTCGGCGCGCTGCACCAGATCGGTTTCCAAACATCTTGCCTGCCTTGGTCTTGGCGATGTCGATTGCCTTGGTTTCTGTTTTGGTTTTGCTGGTGAAAGATTCTCGGCGCCGACTTAAAGCGGAACGCGACTTGGCCGATGCGCTGGCCTTTCGAAAAGCCATGGAAGACTCCTTGGTCACGGGTTTGCGTGCGCGAGATTTGAAAGGTCGAATCACGTATGTGAATCCCGCGTTTTGTCAGATGGTGGGGTTTGATGCCGAGCAACTTCTAGGGAAGTCAGCACCCATGCCTTATTGGCCGCCCGAAATGGTTGGGGAGTATCAACAGCGTCAAGCGGTTAGATTGGCTGGCAATTCACCACCGCGTGAAGGTTTTGAGTCGGTTTTTGTGAGAAAAGACGGTTCGCGTTTTCCGGTCCTTATTTTTGAAGCCCCCTTGATCAATGTCTTAGGGCAACAAACCGGTTGGATGAGTGCATTTTTGGACATCAGCGAACAACGCCGCATTGAAGAGCTTTCACGCTCTAGTCAAGAGCGCCTGCAGGCCACTGCACGACTGGCGACGGTGGGTGAGATGGCTTCACTTTTAAGCCATGAGTTGAACCAACCGCTGGCCGCCATTTCAAGCTATGCAACGGGTTCTTTAAACCTGATGCGGCAGCCTGAATTCAGCGATACGCCCCCGCCATTGAGCGATCTTCAAATGGCCTTTGAAAGAATTTCTGAGCAAGCAGGGCGTGCTGGCAAGGTCATTAACAGCGTTCATGATTTCGTCAGGCGGCGTGACCAAGACAGAGAAATCGTCAGCCCCCTGGCCATCATTGATGCTGTGATGCCGCTTGTGCAATTGCAAGCTCACAAATTGCAAGTTCGCATCGAAACCAAATTGGATGAGCGCTTATCGCCTATTTTGTGTGACCGAACCATGGTCGAGCAAGTCTTGTTGAATTTGGCGCGCAATGGCATGCAGGCCATGGACTACCCCAACTGCCGCAAGCGCCTCCTCACACTTCAAGTTAAAAGGGCGACATCTGGCGACTCACATGGTTGGGTTGAGTTTTCCGTCATTGACATGGGGATCGGAATTTCGCCAGACATTGCGCAGCAATTGTTCACGCCCTTCTTCACCACCAAGGCAGAAGGCATGGGCCTGGGCCTCAGTCTTTGCCGAACCGTTGTCGAGCAACATGGCGGTCACTTGGAGTTCGAAGCACAAGAGCCCTGTGGCACCTTGTTTCGCTTTACCCTTCCCACAGCCCCTGAGCTGTGAGCAACGCTAAAATCTATTAATGCAACCTGCCCTGAACGCCTGTGTTTTCATCGTTGATGACGATGCCAGTGTTCGTGACGCGATGGCTTGGTTGCTGCGTTCGCGACGACTGATGAGCGAGTCATTCGCAAGTGCGGATGCTTTTGAGCGCATGCTGCAAGAACGGTTTCCCAGCCCCAAAACGCCTGTGCCCACCCAAGCTGGCTGCATTTTATTGGACGTTCGAATGCCCGGGCAAAGTGGCTTGGCTTTGTTTGAGACGCTCATCGGTAACGGTTTGGCCCATGCCTGGCCGGTTATTTTTTTAACGGGGCACGCCGATGTGCCAACGGCTGTTGACAGCGTCAAACGCGGCGCATTTGATTTTTGCGAAAAGCCGTTTTCTGACAACGCTTTGGTTGACCGCGTGGAACAAGCCTTGGCTTTGTCCAGTGCGCGTTTGGCCGTTCATCTTCAAAGTGCGGGCTTGGTATCGCGCCTTCAGGACTTAACTGATCGCGAGCGTGATGTGATGCAGTTGGTGGTGGCAGGTTTGCCCAACAAACTGATTGCCGACCAACTTGACATCAGTGTGCGAACCGTTGAGGTTCATCGATCGCGGGTTTTCGAAAAAATGGATGTGAAATCAGCGGTCGAATTGGCGAATTTATTGCGGGAGATTTGAATGCGTTTGAAAGACCACAAGTCTTTGTGTCATTCTTTGGGCGGACCCTTTGGCTCGGGCTCATTTGGCTTTTCAGACTTCAACTCGCCCTTGTCACGGCCTGAAAACATGGTCCACCAAACAATCGCCAGCAATATCAACAACGCCAACAACGCTTCTAACAAGATCAAACCCATGCATCATCTCCTTGGTTCATGGATTTTAGGCAGCTTCTTGGTTTCAGTTGTTTTCCTTTTGACGGCATGCTCTTCTCCCGAAAAAAAACCAACGCCACAAGCCGCCATCACACCGCCAAAGGCGACGGTACCTGAGGCGGCGAATGCCCCTGAAAATGCGCCCACCGTTTTAATCAAGCCCAAAAGTCGCTGGTTGTTGGCACGCTGGTCTGACCTTCCTGGCTTTAACGCCGACAACTTCAACGAAGCGTGGGTCGCTTGGCGACAAAACTGTGCCCGAAGCTTACCCAACACACAAAGCCTTTGTGCCGATGTCCGGCGCTTGGACGGACAGCCTTCCGCGTTGCAAAAAACCTGGGTAATGGAAAACTTTCAGCCCTTTCGGGTTGAGCATTTAAATGCTGCCGCTGCGCCTGCCAATGGGCTCTTGACGGCTTATTACGAACCTGTTTTTGAAGCCTCTCGCGCGCCAAGGCCTGGCTTTGAAGTGCCCTTGTATGGCGTTCCCGCCAATTTAAAAGCACGCTCTCCTTGGTACAGCAGAGAAGAGATTGCCAAATTGCCCGCCGCCCAAGCCGCCCTCAAGGGCAAAGAAATCGCCTACATTGCCAGCCCCGTAGATGCCATGTTGCTTCACATTCAGGGGTCGGGACGCTTGTGGCTCACTGAGCGCGATGGCCGGCGCACCCAAATCAGATTGGCCTTCGCCGGCACCAACGATCACCCTTATCAAAGCATTGGCCGGTGGCTGCTCGATCAAAACCTCACCAAGGATGCAACCTGGCCGGGCATCAAGGCTTGGCTTGCTCAAAATCCGCGCAGAACCAATGAGCTCATGGCGCGCAACCCACGCTTCATTTTCTTCAAAGAGGAGGCCCTTCTAGGCGCCGAAGCTCTTTTGGGCCCTAAAGGTGCGATGGGTGTCCCCTTAACGCCAGGAAGGTCCATTGCAGTCGATCCTGGCAGCATTCCCTACGGCTCTGTGGTCTGGCTTTCTAGCGGCGGGCCTCAAACCCCTTTAAATAGGCTGGTTTTTGCGCAAGATACTGGCAGCGCCATCGTCGGCGCCGTGCGTGCCGACTATTTTGTAGGCTCTGGCGACGCAGCCGGCGAATTGGCCGGTCGTCTTAAACAAGATATGAGAGCATGGGTTTTACTTCCAAGATAAGCCGTGTCGATCTACACTGCGTCTACATGCTTTTGAAAGTGTCACACCATGAACGCTCCCTTGCCTGAACATTTGCGCCAAGCACTGGCCAATGTCACCCTTGACGACAAATACAGCCTGAAGTCTGGTCGGGCCTTTATGAGTGGCGTTCAAGCCCTGGTTCGCTTGCCAATGCTGCAGCAAGAGCGCGATGCATTGGCCGGCAAACGAACAGGCGCCCTCATCAGCGGCTACCGCGGCTCGCCTTTGGGCGGTTATGACCAAGCTTTGTGGAAGGCCAAGTCTTACCTTGAAAAACACAACATCGTTTTTCAACCTGGCGTGAACGAAGAGCTCGCGGCCACAGCCTTGTGGGGCACCCAACAGTTGGGGTTTGCGCCACCGGGCAGCCAAAAACTAGATGGCGTTTTTGGCATTTGGTATGGCAAGGGGCCGGGTGTGGACCGTTGTTCCGACGTGTTCAAACACGCCAACATGGCCGGCACCACGGCGTGGGGCGGCGTCTTGGCCGTCGCTGGTGACGATCACATTGCCAAAAGCTCCACAGCAGCGCACCAAAGCGATCATATTTTCAAGGCCTGTGGCCTGCCAGTGTTCTTCCCTGCTTCTGTTCAAGAGGTTTTAGATTTGGGTGTTCACGCCATTGCGCTAAGCCGTTTTGCCGGCGTCTGGTCTGGCATGAAAACCATTCAAGAAGTTGTTGAATCTAGCGCTACTGCCGATATCAATGCCGACCGGGTCAAGATTGTTTTGCCTGATTTTGAAATGCCCCCTGGCGGCGTTCACATCAGGTGGCCTGACGCGGCGCTTGATCAAGAGGCCCGCTTGTTCGATTACAAATGGTACGCTGCGCTGGCTTACATCCGCGCCAATCGTTTGAATCACAACGTCATAGAAGGCCCCAACGACCGTTACGGCATCATGGCCAGTGGCAAGGCCTACAACGACACTCGACAAGCCTTGGTAGATCTGGGTTTAGACACCGAGACCTGCCAACGCTTGGGTATTCGGGTTCACAAGGTTTCGGTTGTTTGGCCACTAGAGGCGCAAAGCACGCGTGAGTTTGCCAAAGGCCTGAAAGAGATTTTGGTGGTTGAAGAAAAACGTCAAATCATTGAATACCAACTGAAGGAAGAACTTTACAACTGGCCCGATTCAAAGCGTCCGCGCATTGTGGGTAAGTTTGATGAGCTCGAAGGTGATGACTCTGGCGGCGAGTGGTCTGTGCCCAATCCAATGGCGCATCGACTGCTGCGCGCCAATGCCGACCTCACGCCCACCTTGATTGCCAAGGCCCTGGCCAGGCGTCTTAAAAAACTTGATTTACCCTCTGATGTCTTGGCACGCATCGATGCGCTGCTGCAGACGATCGACGCCAAGGAGCGCGCACAAAACAGTTTGGTGCTCAATCCCTCTGCAGATCGCATGCCTTGGTTCTGTTCTGGTTGTCCTCACAATACCAGCACCAAAGTTCCCGAAGGTTCGCGCGCCATGGCGGGCATTGGTTGTCATTTCATGAGTGTGTGGATGGACCGCAGCACCGTTGGCTTTACGCAAATGGGGGGTGAGGGCACGCCTTGGATTGGCCAGCAACACTTCAGCAACGAAAAACACGTGTTTGCCAACATTGGTGATGGCACTTATTTTCACAGCGGCATCTTGGCCATCCGCCAAAGCATTGCCGCTGGCGTCAACATCACTTACAAAATTTTGTACAACGATGCGGTTGCCATGACGGGTGGTCAGCGGGTTGGAGAGCGCGCTGAAGGACACTCGGTTGTTCAAATTGCGCAAAGCATGCGCGCTGAAGGCGCCATGGTGATCAAGGTTGTGACGGATGAGCCCGAAAAATATGACGGCGTTGCTTTAGCCGAAGGTGTTTTGGTTCATCACCGCGACGAGCTTGATGCCGTGCAGCGTGTGCTCCGCGAAGTGAAGGGCTGTACGGTCATTATTTATGACCAGACCTGCGCCACCGAAAAGCGGCGCCGTCGTAAGCGTGGCACCATGGTTGATCCTGCTGTGAGGGTCATGATCAATGAGTTGGTCTGTGAAGGCTGTGGCGATTGTGGCGTTCAGTCCAATTGTTTGTCGGTTGAGCCGCTTGAAACTGAATTTGGACGCAAACGCGCCATCAATCAAAATACTTGCAACAAAGATACAAGTTGCCTCAAAGGTTTTTGTCCCAGTTTCATCAGCATTGAAGGTGGGCAACTCAAGAAGAAAAACAAAGAACAAAAGTTCAGCTGGGATACTTTGTCCACTTTGCCTTTGCCAGTGGTACCCGATTTAGGAGCCGCGCATCAGCCTTATGGTGTGGTGGTTGCAGGCGTGGGCGGCACAGGTGTGATCACCATCGGTCAGCTCTTAGGCATGGCGGCGCACTTAGACGGCCTTGGCATCGTGACTCAAGACTCTGCTGGCTTGGCACAGAAAGGTGGCGCAACTTGGAGCCATGTTTTATTGGCTAAACACCAAGATGACATTCAAACCACACGCGTGAGCATGGCAGCAGCAGATTTAATTTTAGGATGTGACCCCATTGTTGCGGCAGGCAAAGAAACCTTGTCGCGCATGATGGAAGGCAGAACCCGCGTTGCTTTGAATTCTCACAGCACGCCCACGGCTGAGTTTGTTAAAAATACACAGTGGCAAAACCCTGCAGACAGCTGTGCCGCCGACATTGCGTCTACCGTTGGACTTCATGGTTTGGCCTCCTTTGATGCAGACCATCTTTCAGCACAATTGATGGGCGATACGATTTACATCAACCCCATGCTTTTGGGTTATGCCTGGCAAAAGGGCTGGGTGCCCTTGAGTCTTGATGCTTTGAAGCGTGCCATCGAATTGAACGAAGTGGCTGTTGCTCAAAATTTAACGGCCTTTGAATGGGGTCGTCATGCAGCGCATCAATTGCCAGCAGTTGAAGCGCTGTTAAAACCGCTGCAAATTATTTCGTTCAAAAAGCGTGATCGCTTAGAAGATTTGATAGCCACACGCATTGAATTTTTAACAGCTTATCAAAACGCTGCTTATGCCAAACAGTACGAAAGTTTTGTCTTGAAAGTCAAAGCGAAAGAAAGTCCTTTAGGTTCTTCTTTGCTAACGGAAACGGTGGCTCGTCAATTGTTCAGATTGATGGCTTACAAAGATGAGTACGAAGTGGCCCGCTTGCACACCGACAAACAGTTCCTAGAACGCATTAAAAGCCAGTTTGAAGGCGATTTCAAGGTTTTCTACCACCTAGCCCCACCCCTTATCGCCAAACGCAATGAGAAGGGTCAACTCATCAAACAAAAAATGAGTCCCCACATGGTGCTGGTTTTCAAAGTCCTGGCTCAATTCAAATTTCTACGAGGCACGGCCTTGGATATTTTTGGTCGCACCGAAGAGCGACAAACAGAGCGTGCACTCATTCAAGAATACAAAGATGCCATTGATGAAGTACTGGTTTCTTTGAAAACAGAGAACCATGCCTTGGCTGTGAAAATGGCCAATGTGACAGAACAAATCAAAGGATTTGGTCATGTGAAAGAAAAACATTTGGCTGCCGTGATGGTTCAGTGGCAAAACTGCATGGATGTATTCAGAAAAGCAATTTAATTTGAATTCTGAGTTTGTCTTTGTATTCTTCTTTTATATAGATTAATACATAGTAGTA
>ENA-ORFA01000400-ORFA01000400.1-marine-metagenome-genome-assembly--contig:-NODE-400-length-18554-cov-2.962981_pt1 | contig 18554 bp, 29 predicted proteins | sample MGYA00248621_ERZ508587 | MGnify/ENA primary metagenome ERZ508587 (study PRJEB26250, sample SAMN06266239) | marine metagenome | isolation source: Columbia River Estuary | place: USA:Columbia River Estuary... | reverse complement strand
ATCCACTTTCATGCTTAGAATATTATTAACCGTATCTAAAAGGGATTCCCCTTTAGCTGCTGAGGAACTTGATACGGTAAAGTTGACTACATCTGCAGACAGTCTTTTTTCCGCCAATTCAAAAGAAATTCTAGTTCTTGTTGAATTTTCGTAAAATAAATTGACAATATTAATGTCTCTTAAAGTGGGTACTTTTTTTACGGGTCTTTGTAAAACTTCTTTAAACTGACCTGCCGTAGATAAAATGAGTTGAATATCCTCAGTGTTGAGGTCTTTGATACCAAGAAGATGTTTGGTAGATAGTGCCATTAAAAAACAAAATTAATATATTTTCTTGAACAAACAATACTCTTATGCTTCCAATAGTACTACATCATCCACCCCATCGTTCTCTTTCCATCTTACTTTTACCTTATAGGGTGTTAAAGTATCCATTTCTTTGCCTGAAAAATCTGGCTGAATAGGCAATTCTCGGCTAGGCTTTCTGTCTACTAAAACACATAAACTAACTTTAGAAGGTCTGCCAAATGACAATAAAGCATCCAATGCTGCTCTAATGGTTCTTCCTGTATACAAAACATCATCAATTAAAATAACGGTTTTACCCTCAATACTAAAAGGTAAATTGGTCTCTGAACCAAGATGTAATTCTCTTCTTATATCGTCTCTAAAAAAGGTAATATCGAGGTTGCCTGCTTGTAATTCGCTTTGGGGTTGCAAGTGTTTCAACTCCTGATGAATGCGATCGGCTAAATAAATTCCTCTAGGCTGAATGCCAATAAGTACGGTGTCGGAAAAGGTGTTGTGGTTTTCAATTAATTGATGACAAAGCCGTTGAATGGTTATTTGGAATTTTTGACCGTCTAGCAACGTTAAGGTTTCCATCAATGTTTAGATTTTAGCAAAGGTACGCTATTGCGCCCAAAATGTAAAACACATATTTTTGGTGTTTAGGCATAAAAAAAGCCCCCGAAATTCGGGGGCTTTTTTGTGAGTGAAAAAGATTACTCAGCGTCGTCAGCTTTTGGTGCTTCCTCTTTTGCTTTTTTAGCTTTCGCTGCAGTTTTTGTTTCTGCACCTTCCATGCTAGCTTTCAATTGAGCAAGTACACCTAAATCGCCTAAAGTAGATTTCTCAACAGAGTCTTTTACTTTTTTAACGGCAGTTTGAGCGGCTTTCGCATCTTTCTTTTTCTGGGTATTTTCTTCTTTACGCTCTTCAGCTTTTACCTCTTCCCAAATGCGGGCATGAGACAAGACGATGCGCTTTTCATTGCGATCGAATTCGATCACCATAAAGTTGGCGGTTTCGTCAGCAGCGATGCTCTTGCCATCTTCCTTATTCAGGTGACGGTTCGGTGCAAAGCCTTCTAATCCGTAAGGAAGTTGAACAACGGCTCCTTTGTCGTCGCGGCGGGTAACATGTCCTTCATGGATACTTCCAATGGTGAATGTTTCCTGCAGCGAATTCCAAGGATCGTCTTCCAGTTGTTTATGTCCGAGTTGCAGTTTGCGATTCTCCTTGTCGATTCCCAGGATCATGACGTCGATGTTCTGTCCAACCTTGGTGTATTCGGTAGGATGATTGAAACGCTTCAGCCAGCTCAGGTCGCTGATGTGGATCATACCGCCGATGCCGGGAGCCAGTTCCACAAATACGCCGTAGTTGGTGATGTTCTTAACCAAACCGGTGTGCTTGCTGTCCTCGGGGAAACGCACTTCGATGTCGTTCCAAGGATCTTCGGTGAGTTGTTTGATCGACAGGCTCATCTTGCGGCTATCGCGATCCAGCGTAACGATCTTGGCTTCGTATTCATCGCCGAGTTTGAAGAATTCCTTGGCGTTGATGGGAGAATTGGACCAGCTGATCTCAGACACGTGCACCAGTCCCTCTACACCCGGTTGGATCTCGAGGAAGGCTCCATAATCTTCGATGTTGACCACTTTCCCTTTCACCACATTTCCTTCGCCGATGTTCTCACCCAGTACATCCCATGGATGTGGGGTGAGTTGTTTCAAGCCGAGGCTGATGCGACGTTTTTCGTCGTCGAAATCGAGTACGACCACATTGACCTTCTGATCCAGTTTGAGGACTTCGGAAGGATGGCCGATGCGACCCCAAGAGATATCGGTGATGTAGAGCAATCCGTCCAGTCCACCCAGATCCATGAAGGCACCGAAATCGGTGATGTTCTTCACGGTTCCTTCGAGAACCTGGCCTTTCTCCAATTTGCTCATGATCTCGGCACGTTGTGCTTCGATGTCGCTTTCGATCAATGCCTTGTGCGAAACAACGGCGTTCTTGATGGCTTCGTTGATCTTTACCACTTTGAACTCCATGGTCTTGCCTACGAATTGATCGTAGTCGGTAACCGGCTTCACGTCGATCTGAGATCCGGGCAGGAACGTTTCCATGCCAAATACATCAACGATCAAGCCACCTTTTGTTTTCGAAGTAACGGTACCGGTGATGACTTCGCCGGTCTTGTGCACTTCCACGATCCGCTCCCATGCACGCGTAATGCGGGCCTGGCGACGGCTCAAGTTAAGGTGACCATCGCGGTCTTCTTTTTCCACGATCATCACTTCCACTTCGTCGCCGATGGCGAGATTGGGAAGGTCACGGAATTCATTGAGTGAAATGAGACCATCGCTCTTGAATCCAATGTTCAGGACTACGTCAGTCTTAGTAAGACCAACCACCAGTCCTTTGATCAATTCGCCGTCGCTCAATTGAACGAAAGTGTTGTCATAAACACTGTCGTACTTCTCACGCTCCGCAGAGGTGTAAGCGATGACGTTACGACGGTCCACACTCCAATCGAAATCGTCGTGGGCAGTCTGTACCACAGGTGCAGTTTTTGTCGCTGTAGCGGTCGCCGTCGATTCAGCGCCCGTCTCCTGTGCATCAGCGTTTAGTTGTTTGAAAATCAGGTTGTGAAACATGTGTTATTCCCGAAAGGGTTTTATTTTCGGGGTGGCAAAGATATTTAAACTGACTGATTTTCAGGCTTTTTGGGGCAAAAAATAAGGCAAAAAACAGCCAATCTAATCGATTGAAAAACAATCATTTGAATCCTTAATCCTTCAAGCCTTGCTCTACAAACTTGTCAAGCTGCTCGCCCGCCTTCAACTGCCGCTCTATGCGCGCGAAATCCGGATCAATCGACCGGAGCTGTTGCAACTGAAGGGACCGGTGCTTTTGGCCTGCAATCATCCCAATTCATTTCTGGATTCCGTGTTCATCGATACCCTGTTTGAGCAGCCGGTCTGGTCATTGGCCCGGGGCGATGCGTTTAAAAAAAGCGGAGTGCGGTCCATCCTGCATGCACTGAAGATCTATCCTGTTTATCGAACCAGCGAAGGGGCGGAGAACCTGCACATCAATTATCAAACTTTTGAAGCCTGTCGACTGATCTTTAAAAAAAGCGGGATCGTTACCATTTTCAGCGAAGGGAAATGCATCAATGAGTGGCGCTTGCGGCCATTGAAAAAAGGGACGGCGCGATTGGCCATGCAGGCTTGGTCGGATGGCATTCCCTTGCGGGTATTACCGGTTGCCCTTAATTACAGTTCATACCATCGTTACGGAAAGAACCTGATCATTCATTTTGGTGATTTCATTGAATCCAGCGACATCGATTGGAATGAATCCGAAGGAAAAAGACATCAGTCGTTCAACGAGCGGCTGGAAAGATCGCTTCGGACTGGCGTGATCGAACTGCATCGATCCGATCTAGCAGGCAGGAAACATACCTTTTCCGTTCCTTACTCAAGCGCGTGGAAATCCATCACGGCCTTACCGGCGTTGATCGGTTGGATCTTGCATGCGCCCTTGTACTTTCCGATGCGTGCAATTGTAGCGATCGCATCGCGGTACAACGATCATTTTGATTCGATCATTGCAGGACTGCTTCTCCTCCTCTATCCGATCTATTGGACAGGCTTGCTTTTTACTGGGTATTCCTTAGCCGGCTGGTACGGATTGAGTGTTGCCTTATTAAGTCCGATGTGGATACGAGCCTTGTTGGCATGGCTACCACAAACCGATTAAATACTCAATCGTTGGTAAAGAGATTCGGATTTTTCTGCTCGGCTGCCTCGATGGGCTGATAATTGGAAAGAATCTCGGCTTTGTCTTTTCGCACACACACGTCGTGTTCAAAGTGTGCAGAGATGGATCCGTCTTTGGTGCGTACGGTCCAACCATCGGCATCGGTAAATACTTCTTTTTTGCCCAGGTTGATCATGGGTTCGATGGCCAAGACCAATCCCTCTTTGAGTTTGGGACCGGTACCTCGCTTTCCATAATTGGGCACTTGTGGATCTTCATGCAAGGAAGTGCCAAGGCCATGCCCGACCAGTTCACGTACGACCCCGTAACCATGTTTCTTTTCGGTATGCTCTTGAATAGCGAACGAGATGTCACCTACTCGGTTTCCGACGATGGTTTGCTCGATGCCTTTGTAAAGGGACTCTTTGGTGATGCGGATGAGTTGCATGACGGCGGCACCGGGATCCCCCAGCACGAATGTATAGGCATGATCGCCATGCCAGCCATTGAGTATAACGCCGATGTCGATTGAAACAACATCTTTTTCTTTCAATTCCTTTTTATCCGGGAAGCCATGAACCACTACATCGTTGACGGAGATGCAGGAATGGAAAGGATATCCGTGGTAGTTGAGGAAGGAAGGAATGGCGCCGTGATCGCGTATGAAGGTGTTGATGCGCTGGTCCAACGAAAGCGTGGTGATTCCCGGACGAAGATCAACAGCAATCATGGCAAGCGTATTGCTGACCAAGAGCGCGCTTTTGCGCATGCTATCGATCTGCTCTTCGGTCTTACAGTACATCATGGGTCAAATATCCAAAAAGAAACCCGGCCGAAGCCGGGTTTAAAAAATATTGTCGTTGAATTACATCTGTATGGCAGAAGCGGATTGACGTCCTTGAATCCGTCCGCCTTTCATCAAGCCGTCGTACTGACGCATCAGCAGCTGGGTCTCGATCTGTTGCAGGGTATCCAAGATTACACCCACCATGATCAACAATGAAGTACCGCCAAAGAAGGTAGAGAATTGCTGCGTTACGCCCAACCGTTGTGCGATACCAGGCAAGATACCCAACAAAGCGAGCATCAAGGCTCCAGGCAGCGTGATCTTATCCATGATCGAACCGATGTAATCGGATGTGGGCTGACCGGGCTTCACGCCAGGAATGAATCCATTGCTTTGCTTCAAGTTATCAGCGATCTGCTTGGGGTTAAAAATCAGCGCTGTATACAAGTAAGTGAATCCGATCACAACCACTGAATAGATAACCATGTACCAAATATTACTTTGGTCGGTAATGGCTTGCAGAAAGCCGCTGGATTGTGTATTGTAATTGGCAAAAATCGTAGGGATGAAAATGATGGCTTGTGCGAAGATGATGGGCATGACACCGGCGCTGTTCACTTTCAGGGGCAAGAACTGACGCGCACCGCCAAACTGGCGATTGCCAACGATTTGCTTGGCATAGTTGACGGGAACCTTGCGAACCCCTTGGATAAGCAGAATACAACCCAAGATGATGGCAATGAGGATCGCGATCTCCACGATGAAGATCAGGATCTGTCCGTTACGAATCGACTTGGCACTCAACTCTTGCAGGAAGGATTGAGGCAGGCGGGCCAGGATACCGATCATGATGATGAGGGACGTACCGTTCCCCAATCCGCGGTCGGTGATCTTCTCTCCCATCCACATCACAAACATAGTACCTGCAGTAAGCAAAACGACCGTCGACAGCCAGAAATACGGGGCAAAGCCAGGCAGAATGGCACCAGATTGTTGGGTCATTCCCTTCAAGTAAGTAACGTAGGCAGAAGCCTGCAGCAACGTTACGATAACCGTCAGGTAACGAGTGTATTGATTGATCTTTTTCCGACCACTCTCTCCTTCTTTCTGCATCTTCTGGAACTGAGGCACCAGTACGGTGACCAGTTGCATGAAGATCGAAGCGGAGATGTAAGGCATGATGCCCAAAGCAAAGATGGAGGCTTGATTAAAAGCACCACCCGAGAAGGCATCGATGAGTCCGAGGATACCGGTGTTGTTTTGGGCACCGGCCTCCATGGCTTGTGGATCGATACCGGGAAGCACGATGTGTGCCCCGATTCGATAGATCAGGATCATCAAAAAGGTGAAGAGGATCTTGCTGCGCAATTCCTCAATTCCCCAGATATTCTTCAGCGTCTGTATGAAATTCTTCACGTTGGTTCGGTTATGGGTACCGGCTGATGGTTAGTGGGCCGATCAGCCAATATAGGTAAACTTAGGCAACGACCTCTACGGATCCGCCTGCTGCTTCAATGGCTGCTTTGGCTTTTTCGCTGACAGCATTCACTTTGCAGGTGAATTTGCCTTTGAGTTCGCCGTTACCCAGCAATTTTACTCGATCGGTTTGGGCGATGAATCCATGGATGTACAAGTTCTCCAGGGTTATCTCGGTCAAGTTGTATTTGTCAGCCAAATGCTGCAATTGTCCGAGGTTGAGCACCTTATACTCGATGCGATGTGGGTTCTTGAATCCGCGCTTGGGAACACGACGTTGAATGGGCATTTGTCCACCCTCATGACCCAAATTGCGCTTATATCCGGTACGGCTCTGCGCACCTTTTGTACCTTTTGTGGAGGTTCCACCATGTCCGGAGCCATCTCCGCGACCAATTCTTTTTTCCTTGTGTGTCGCGCCTTTGGCGGGACGTAGCTGATGTAGTTTCATGTTTTGTTTTTTACTCAACGGGGTTCGCTCCCCTCGCTTATGAATGAATCCCGGGATGGCCCCGGGCAAATGACTTACTTAACGTCCTCCACTTTTACCATGTGCGTTACTTTACGAACCATGCCGAGAATCTGCGGCGTGGCTTCCACTTCCTTGGAGGAGTTGGTTTTATTGAGACCGAGTGCTTGCAGGGTCAGCTTCTGACGCTCTGGACGATCGATCGGGCTTTTAACCAGGGTGATCTTGATTTTTTTCATACAAATAGATTTATCGCGCGTTGGCTAGATTATCCGTTAAATACTTTCTTCAGTCCGAGGGTACGTGTTTTAGCTATCTGGATGGGCTCACGCAGTAAAGAAAGAGCCTTGAAAGTAGCTTTTACCACGTTGTGTGGGTTGGCAGAACCCAGTGATTTGGCCAGAACGTCGGTCACACCGACACTCTCCAAAACGGCACGCATGGAGCCTCCGGCGATTACACCCGTACCATGGGCAGCGGGCTTGATCAACACCTTGGCCGCTCCTTCTTTCGCCCACTGATCGTGGGGAATGGTACCTTTCATCACCGGCACTTTGATCAGATTCTTCTTGGCATCCTCAATGCCTTTGGTGATCGCTTCCTGAACTTCTTTGGCCTTGCCCAGTCCGTGACCAACCACACCATTTTCGTTGCCCACCACGACCAGCGCGGAGAAGCTGAAGGTGCGACCGCCCTTGGTGGTCTTAACCACGCGGTTGATGGCAACCACTTTGTCTTTCAGTTCCAGATCACCGGCTTTAACCCGGTTCAGCGTATGCTTTGACATGTATTCGGTTTGTGTTGATTCGTGTAATTAAAATTTCAGACCGCCTTCCCGGGCTCCATCGGCAACTGCTTTCACGCGACCGTGGTAGAGATTTCCTCCACGATCAAATGAAACGGTTTGAATGCCCAGTTCAGTGGATTTGCGTGCGATGGCGGCACCTACTAATTTGCTCTTCTCGGACTTTGTGCCTTTCTGAGCAGCGATGTCTTTGTCAAGGGAAGAAGCGGCACAAAGGGTTTGTCCTTTGGTGTCGTCAATCAACTGTGCATAGATCTCAGCATTGCTGCGGAAGATCGCCAGCCGGGGTTGCGTAGCCGTACCGGTCACCTTGCGGCGAATGCGGTAGCGGATGTTTTGCTTCTTCTGTGATTTAACTTTCGGGTTCATCGGTTCTATTTTATCGGACTCGCGTCCTTGACTTAGTTAGATTTATTTACCTGCGGCTTTACCGGCTTTCTTACGTACAACCTCACCTACGTAGCGAACACCCTTGCCTTTGTACGGCTCTGGTTTGCGCAAGCCACGGAGTTTGGCGGCAACTTGACCGATCAATTGCTTATCGATGCCATCCAAGGTGATGATGGGATTCTGTCCCTTTTCCTGAGCAGTGGCCACTGTTATTTCCTTCGGAATTTCGAAGACAATGTTGTGCGAGAAACCGAGGGAAAGATCCAACAGGTTTCCGGTATTGGCGGCTTTGAAACCAACCCCGATCAATTCGAGTTTGCGTTGATAGCCTTCCGTCACCCCTTTCACCAAGTTGGAGAGCAATGAACGGTACAAACCGTGCATGGCGCGGTGACGAATTTGATCGGTGGGGCGGGTCAGATTGATCTGGCCGTCTTTCACCTCAACGGTGATGTCGCGATCAATGGCTTGTTTGAGTTCGCCTTTTTTCCCTTTGACGGAAACCACGTTGTCTTTACCGACAGTGATGGTTACTCCTTCGGGGATCGAGATCGCTTTTTTTCCTATACGTGACATAACAAATGATTGTCGTTTTCAATGTTTATCTCCGGTAGCCTTCCTGGGTTCAGATGCCGTATAGCGCTCTTAATAACCAGGCTGGTTGATCAAGTTCGGATCCCGGAGGGATGATCCGAACACGGCTGCATCAATAGATGTAGCAAAGTACTTCGCCGCCAACGTTCTGGGCTTTGGCGTCCTTGTCGGTCATTACTCCTTTCGAAGTAGAGACGATGGCTACGCCCAGTCCGTTTTTCACGCGACGAAATTCATCGGGTTTAGCGTACTGACGAAGGCCGGGACGGCTTACACGCTGCATGCTTTGGATGGCAGGCTGCTTGGTGGATGGATCGTACTTCAAAGCGATCTTGATGATGCCTTGTTTACTGTCGTCCTCGAACTTGTACTTCAGGATGTATCCTTGATTGTACAAGATCTCGGTCATCCGCTTTTTCAAATTGGAAGCGGGAATGTCCACCACGCGATGGCCGGCCATTTGAGCGTTCCGGATGCGGGTCAGAAAGTCTGCGATAGGATCAGTTACCATATATTTTCCTCCTGGTATCCGGCTTTTTCACCGGATGGTTTGGATTGATTGTTGATTCAGTTTACCAGCTGGCTTTTTTCAGTCCGGGGATCTTGCCATTGAGTGCCATGTCTCGAAGGGCAATACGGGAGATGCCGAAGAAACGGACATATCCTTTGGGGCGACCCGTGAGCTGACAACGGTTCTTCAGGCGCACTTTGGATGAATTTTTGGGCAATTCATCAAGGGCTTTCCAATCGCCGGCTTGCTTGAGCGCTTCACGCTTGGCAGCATAATGCTCAACCATGCGCTCACGCTTTACTTGACGGGCTTTGACGGAAGTTTTAGCCATAATCGTTCAGTTTATCTGTTTAGTTAGTTGTTTTGTTGTTTCGGAATGGCATACCCAACTCCTTCAACAGCTCATAGGCTTCTTCGTCGGTGTTGGCCGTAGTTACGAACGTAATGTCCATACCGGTGATCTTGCTCACTTTGTCGATGTCGATTTCGGGGAAGATGATTTGCTCGGTTACACCCAGTGTATAGTTTCCGCGACCATCAAAAGCTTTTTCGTTGATCCCTTTGAAGTCACGCACACGGGGAAGTGCTACCGAAACCAAACGATCGAGAAATTCAAACATCTTTTCGCCACGCAAAGTAACGCGGGCTCCGATGGGCATATTCTTCCGGAGTTTGAAGTTAGAGATGTCTTTTTTCGACATGGTAGCTACGGCTTTCTGACCGGTGATCTGAGATAGCTCGTCAATCGCGATGTCGATCATCTTCTTGTCCGATACGGCTCCGTTCACACCGCGGTTCACGCAGATCTTTTCGAGTTTGGGCGCTTGCATCACGCTACCGTATCCGAATTTCTTTACCAGGGCGGGCACCACCTCCTGCTTGTATTTGGTGGCCAACCGGGGCTTGATTTGTGTTGTACTCATATTCTTTCAGATTAGCATCTGTGATTAAATGGTGTCGCCTGATTTTTTGGAGACACGTTGAGTTTTGCCTTCAGCGCGCTTCTTCGTTACGCGGGTTGCTGATTTGGCTTTTGGATCCCAGAGCATCACGTTGCTCATTTGGATCGGGGCTTCTTTCTTCACGATTCCACCCTGTGTGTTTTGTGCAGAGGGTTTGGTGTGCTTGGAGATCATGTTGACGCCTTCCACAATGAGCTTTCCTTTTTCCAGGATCACTTCCTTGACCACGCGGGGGCGGGAACGGTCCTTGTCATCACCGGCGATTACGACGACGGTGTCGCCTTTGCGAATGTTGTATTTGGATTTGAAACGTGCTTTCATATTGTTCTCGTTAAGGAGTTGAATGATCAAAGAACTTCGGGAGCCAGGGAAACAATCTTCATGTAACCCTTGTCGCGCAATTCACGGGCGACGGGGCCGAAGATGCGGGTTCCGCGAGGTTCATCGGATTGGTTGAGGATAACCACGGCGTTGTCATCGAAGCGGATGTAGGATCCGTCCTTGCGACGCAATTTGTTGGTGGTACGGACGATCACGGCCTTGGCTACGGTACCTTTTTTGATGCCGCCCGAAGGAATGGCATCTTTTACCGTTACCACGATCTTATCCCCGATACCGGCATAGCGTTGTCCGCTGTTGCCCAACACACGGATGCAAAGTACTTCCTTGGCTCCGCTGTTATCGGCTACGTTCAACCGGCTTTCTTGCTGTATCATTTCGTTTCTTTTTTAAAGGGTCAGGGTTATTTCACTTTTTCCACGATCTCCACCATGCGCCAGCGCTTGGTTTTGCTCAGGGGGCGGGTCTCCATGATCTTGACCAGGTCACCGATGCTGCACTCATTCTTTTCATCGTGCGCATGGAACTTCGTGGTCTTCTTCACGAATTTTCCGTAGATCGGGTGTTTTACTTTACGCTCCACCGCCACGGTGACCGTCTTGGTCATCTTGTTGCTGGTAACGATACCGATACGGGTCTTTCTTAAATTTCTTGCTTCCATCGATTGGTGGATTTATTAGGCTTGCTTGTTTTTGAGTTGGGTCTGCACACGAGCTATGTCGCGGCGCAGGCTCCGGATGGTCATGGGGTTCTCCAATGGCGAGATGGCATGGGCGAACTCCAGTTTCTTTAAACGGAGCTTGTCTTCTTCCAAACGGGACTTGAGGTCCTGTTCGTTTAACCCCTGGACGCTTTTCAGAAAATCGACTTTCTTAGACATCGCAATTCAGTTTATGAGTGATTACGCCGTGACCAGGTCGCGACGCATGATGAATTTAGTTTTGATCGGCAATTTGCCTGCAGCGAGCGACAGGGAGGCGCGTGCCACTTGTTCACTCACCCCGTCGATTTCGAACAGGATGCGACCGGGCTTCACAACCGCTGCCCAGAACTCGAGGTTACCCTTACCCTTACCCATACGCACTTCAAGTGGCTTGCGGGTGATGGGCTTGTCGGGGAAGATGCGAATCCACACATTACCCTCACGCTTCATCTCACGCGTGAGCGCTTGACGAGCGGCTTCGATCTGACGATCGGTGATCCAATGCTCATCCATCGCTTTGAGGGCGAAGGATCCAAACGAGATGGTCGTGCCACGCTTCGCGTCGCCTTTCATGCGACCCTTTTGCATTTTCCGGTGTTTGGTACGTTTTGGCTGTAACATGACTGCTTATTTCGAATGAGTTGATGAATAGTTAATTAACCGCGGGAACGTCCTCCTCCCCGACGTTCGCCGCCACCACCACCGCGACGATCATCGCGACGGTCCATTGGACGCTCGCCTGCACGACGCTCCGGTCCTTCGTTCTTTCCTCCGATGAAATTCGGATTCAGATCGCGCTTGGCCAGTACTTCGCCCTTGCAGATCCAGACCTTGATCCCGATCTTTCCGTAGACGGTTTGAGCAAACACGTTCGCGTAGTCGATGTCCATACGGAAAGTATGCAGGGGCACACGGCCTTGTTTGATCTCTTCAGTTCGTGCGATCTCCGCACCACCCAAACGACCGGCTACTTTCACCTTGATCCCTTCGGCACCCATACGAAGTGCTGAAGCGATGGACATTTTGATGGCACGCTTGTAGCTGATGCGGTTCTCCAACTGACGGGCGATGTTTTCGCCAACGATCATGGCATCCAGCTCCGGACGACGGATCTCCAGAATGTTGATCTGAACATCTTCCTTACCGGTGAGCTTCTTCAATTCCTCTTTAATGCGATCTACTTCCCCACCGCCTTTACCGATGATGATACCGGGTTTGGACGTATGGATGGTGATGATTAGTTTACCGAGGGTACGCTCGATGACAATCTTGGAGATGCCACCTTTGTTGATTCGGGCAGTGAGGTAATTGCGGATCTTGGTATCCTCGATCAGCTTGCCGGCGAAATCTTTTCTCGTACCAAACCAGTTGGATTCCCAACCCCGGATGATTCCCAGGCGGTTACCGATCGGATTTGCTTTTTGACCCATTGTCGTTGATTGTGCGTTACTTTTTTAAATAATTATTTTACCGGAGTGTCTACGATGACCGTGACGTGGTTGCTGCGTTTGCGAACCCGATAGCCACGACCCTGCGGAGCAGGACGCATGCGCTTCAAGGTGCGGGCACCATCAACGAAGATGGTCTTCACGACGAGCAGGCTCTCATCGCCTCCATCGTTCTTTTGCTTCCAGTTGCTGATGGCACTGAGTACCAATTTGCGCAGGGGAACCGCCGGATGCTTGGGATTGTGCTCAAGCTGAGCCAGCACCTTTTCCACTTTCTGTCCGCGGATCAGGTCGGCCAACAAGCGCATCTTGCGCGGCGAGGTCGGATAATTTCTCAATTTAGCTACAGCTTCCATGATGATGTTGTGCAGTTACTTAATTAGGAATCTTTTTTCGAGTGTCCTTTGAATTGACGGGTTGGCGCGAATTCGCCCAGCTTGTGCCCCACCATGAATTCGGTGACATAAACCGGAATGAATTTGTTGCCGTTGTGTACCGCGAAGGTGTGACCGACGAAATCCGGACTGATGGTGGAACGACGGCTCCACGTCTTGATTACGCCTTTCTTAGATTTCCCTTCGTTGATGCCCATCACCTTTTTTTCGAGGTGAGCGGCGATGTACGGACCTTTTTTAATCGAACGAGCCATAATGCTTTCTTATTCGTTTAGTCGATGATTACTTAGAGATTTTGCTTCCGTTCTTGCGCTGGATGATCAGCTTGTCGCTGGACTTACCCTTGGTACGTGTTTTCAAACCACGTGAGTATTGTCCGTTACGGCTGCGAGGCTGTCCTCCGGAGGCTTTACCCTCACCACCACCCATCGGGTGATCGACCGGGTTCATGGCCACACCGCGGTTGCGAGGCTTGATCCCGCGCCAACGGTTACGACCGGCTTTACCCATGCTTTGCAGACTGTGGTCGCTGTTGCTCACCACACCCACAGTCGCACAGCAATCGATCAGGATCTTGCGCAATTCACCCGAAGGCATCTTCAGTACCGCGTAGCGATCTTCTTTGTTCGACAGTTGAGCGGATGAACCGGCACTGCGTGCCAGCTTACCCCCTTGACCGGGTTGCATTTCAATGTTGTGCACGTTGGTACCCAAAGGCATGTTGCGCATGGGGAGGGTGTTACCCACCTCAGGTGCTACATCCTTACCGCTTTCCACTTTAGCACCTACTTGGAGCCCTTGCGGAGCGAGGATATAACGCTTCTCTCCGTCTGCATACTGCAGCAAGGCGATGAAAGCGGTACGGTTCGGATCGTATTCGATCGTCATCACTTCGGCTACACCCGCTTTATTGCGTTTGAAGTCGATGATGCGGTATTTCTTTTTGTGTCCGCCACCACGATAACGCATGGACAGATGACCGGATGAGTTCCGTCCGCCTGTACGAGGCTTGGGCTCAACCAGGGTTTTTTCCGGTACATTGGTCGTCACCTCGGCATAGGCATTGCCGATGCGCCAGCGAGTTCCGGCGGTGATGGGTTTAAATTTTCTTAGTGCCATGTTCCTTCTTTTTATTAATCAACATTAGCGGCTGTTGCGGCCATTCTAGTTTGTTATTAAATGCTGGCGTACAGGTCGATGGTTTCGCCTTCGGCTACGGTCACAAAAGCTTTTTTGTAAGCAGGCTTACGCCCTTCGATCACACCAGATTTGGTGGAGCGGCTCTTGTGTTTGCCAGGCACCACCGCAGTGTTCACGGCAGTAACAGAAACACCATAGAAGCTCTCCACAGCTCGCTTGATCTCCAACTTATTCGCTTTGCGTGCTACTTTGAAGGCATAGCGACGGAGCTTCTCTTGCTGGTTATTTGCCTTCTCAGAGAGGATCGGCTTGATCAGTACTTCGCTCAGTTTCATGGAATATCTTTTATTCAGTTAATTCGTTGATGGATCAGGCTTGTGCCGTTTCTTCCTCAGAGAAGATCTTGGCTGCGCTTTCGCTCAATACCAAAACATCGGAGTTCATAATGTCGTACGTGTTGATGTCGCTCAGCATCACGCCCAATACAGCAGGCAGGTTGCGAATCGACAGTTCCACTTCGCTGTTGTGCTCGGGCTGGACGAACATGATTTTTTTATCGTTCAGCTTCAGGTTGCTGAGGATGCCCGCGAATTGCTTGGTTTGCGGCTTTTCCATCTTCAGGTCTTCCAGCACAACAATCGACTGAGACTTCGCCTTGTGGCTAAGCGCAGAGATCTTGGCCAGGTCTTTCACCTTGCGATTCAATTTGATGTCGTAAGCATGCGGCTTGGGACCAAAAATGGTACCCCCGCCTTTGTACAACGGGTTGCGGATGTTACCCTTCCGGCTTCCACCGGTTCCTTTTTGTTTGTGCAGCTTGCGGCTAGCACCTTTCACCTCGGCACGAGTTTTCACCTTGTGGGTTCCCTGACGCTGCGCAGCCAAATACTGCTTAACAGCCAGGTAGATCACGTGATTGTTCGGCTCGGCACCAAAGATTTCCTCCGGGAGCTCTACGGAGCGACCGGTTGATTTTCCCTGGCTATTGAATACGTCGAGTTTCATACTTTATCTTTTATCGGCTTTTGTCGGAAGTCTCCCGCCGGGTTATTTCAGAATGTATACGATGGAACCATTGTGGCCGGGTACCGAACCACTTACCAAGATGTAGTTTTTCTCAGCGAAGATCTTTACGACCTTCAAGCCTTTCATCTTTACGCGATCATTTCCCATACGACCTGCCATGCGCATGCCTTTCATAACACGGCTGGCATCGGAAGAGTTACCCAGCGAACCTGGAGCACGCTGACGATCGTGTTGACCGTGGCTCTGCTGGCCCACACCGGCAAATCCATGACGCTTAACGACACCCTGAAAGCCTTTACCCTTCGTGGTACCAACTACCTCAACTTTGTCGCCTTCAGCGAAAATGTCTACGGTAATCGTTTCCCCGATCGCTTTCTCGAGTGAACAATCACGAAATTCTCTGGAAATCTGTTTAGGAGTTGTTTGTGCCTTGGCAAAGTGATTCACAGCGGCTTTGGTCGCACGCTTTTCTTTTTTGTCGCCAAAGGAAACTTGAAGGGCATTGTACCCGTCAGACGCTTGTGTCTTAACCTGGGTCACCACGCAGGGGCCCGCTTCGATGATGGTACAGGCGGTCTGCTTGCCTGTTGAATCGAAGACGCTGGTCATTCCGATTTTCTTCCCAATGATACCTTTCATAAACGTTGCGTTTATGCCTGTCAGGGTATCGGGACAGTTCGGTGGTATAGACCGGACTTCAATCCCCGTTCGCCGACGACCTTTTCCTTTCTGGGGAAGTACCGACGGTAAACAAACCCTGAATGGCTTGTTTTATGTGATTCAGTCAGCGCTCTTTTCTCCGCCGAAGGCAGATTGAGAGATGACCTTTTACTTACTAATTCAACAAATAAGAACGATGCGACATCAAAGCTGTTAGGCCTTGATCTCGACTTCCACCCCACTGGGCAGGTCCAGTTTGCTCAATGCATCTACGGTACGACTGGTCGACGTGTAGATGTCCAGCAGACGCTTGTGCGTAGCCAACTGGAATTGCTCCCGACTCTTCTTATTCACGTGCGGGGAACGCAACACGGTGAAGATCTTACGACGCGTAGGCAGAGGAATGGGGCCAGTGACCACCGCTCCGGTGCTGCGCACGGTCTTCACGATCTTCTCGGCTGATTTGTCAACCAAGTTGTGATCGTAGGACTGCAATTTGATTCGAATACGCTGCGACATGTTTTGAGGTCCCTTTTCTTTCGGGGATGCAAAGGTAAGTGACAAGTTGGTAGCTACCAAATAGTTGGCAATTAAATTTTTAGGGCTGATTAGGCGCCGAAAACTACCTTCGAATCCATGAAATCGGCCCTCCGCCGCTATGGCCCTGCCCTGCTAAAAATTCTGCTGAGTGCCGCCTGCCTCTGGTATGCGTTCACGAAACCTGATTGGCAAAAACTAGCTGCCAGCTGGCAACGGATCGATCTCTTTTGGGTATTGCTGGCCCTGGCCGCCTATACGGTATCTAAAATATTGGCTTCCAACCGATTGAATATCAATTTCCGCCTCATCGGTATCCACCTGCCGGAGTCTAGAAACCGAAATTTGTACTGGCTGGGCATGCTTTACAACCTCCTACTGCCCGGAGCCATCACCGGCGATGCGTACAAAGTGGTCGTCCTGGGCAAAAATCCCGGAACCAGCCGCCGGTCACTGACCTTGGCTGTACTGCTCGACCGATTCAGCGGACTCCTCTCCCTGCTAATCATCATCGCCCTGCTTGGAATCTGCATCTTCCCCCACTCCGATTGGATGATGCTATCCCTGGCCGCCTCCCTGCTCTTGATCCCCCTAAGCGCCTCGATCATTCGATGGCTATTGCCCCAACAATCACCCGGATTTCGTCGCACCCTCCTGCTGGGCGCCGGCGTGCAGCTCCTCGTTGTGGCAACGATTTGGTTCTTGATCCAAGCCCTGCAAATACAGACCCAACACATTCAGTATTTATTCGTATTTCTTGTGGCCGCAGCTACTTCCGTATTGCCCATTTCCATTGGGGGCGGATTGGGCATCCGCGAATTCGCTTCCATTCAACTTGCTGCCTGGTTGAATCTCTCCGTGGAAGACGCGCTTTTGCTAAGCCTGGTTTTCTATGGAGTAACCGTCCTCGTTGCGCTCCCCGGATTTCGATTCATCTTTCGGGATCCACTCAAAGAATCCAATTAGATTTGCCCCATGCCCCTTCGATACGCTTTGTGGAAACGCCAACTCTTGAATGCCGGAGCCATTGCCATCTCCTACATCAAATTGATCCCCGATTGGTTTCGCTTGGGTAAAGCGGATCTGGTATTGGACTGTGGTGCCAACATCGGACTCATCACGCGCTACCTGGCCACCACCGGCGCACACATCATTGCTTTCGAACCCGATCCACGCGCCTTTGCACTACTGAAAAAACGATGCGGACATCTTCCCAATGTAACGCTGCGAAACGAAGGTGTTTGGGATAAACAGGATCTGCTTCCTTTGTTCGATCACGCCGATGGAAAAGAGGAAGAAGCCGCCTTCACCGTTGGCTCTTCGCTCATCGCTGAAAAAAAGAACATCGACCTATCCAGAAGTCGGCAAGTACCACTGATCGATCTGATCCAATTTATACAAACGCAACCCAAACGGATCTCGTTGATCAAACTCGACGTCGAAGGCGCAGAGATCGCCATCCTCCAAAAGATCATTCGGGAAAAAGCCTGGACGCATTTTGACCGCATGTATGTGGAAACACACGAGACCAAAATCCCAGAACAAGGGCCCGCTTTGCAAGCCATACGCAGTGAGCTGAAAGCAAATCAGGTTACACACATCAAGCTCAATTGGGTATAAAAAAATCCCGATCGTTTCCGATCGGGATTGCATATGATTCAGCAACGGCTTACGCGTTCGCTTTTCCTTTCACTTTCGCGATCACCTCTTCGGCGATGTTGTTCGGTGCAGGATTGTAATGAGAGAACTCCATGGTGGATGAGGCACGACCCGAGCTCAAGGAACGGAGTTGTGTTACATATCCAAACATTTCGCTCAGCGGCACCTTGGCTTTGATTACCTGCGCACCACCACGGCTATCCATACCTTCTAACATTCCACGACGACGGTTTAAGTCACCGGTAACATCTCCCATGTATTGATCGGGGGTAACCACTTCGACTTTCATGATGGGCTCCAGCAACACCGGCTTCGCTTTGCGAGCAGCCTCGCGGAAACCTTGTTTGGCGCAAAGCTCGAACGACATGGAGTCAGAGTCAACGGCGTGGAAACTTCCGTCGAACACACGAACCTTGAGGTTGGCAACCGGATAGTTGGCCAACACACCCGTGGTCATTGACTGCTCAAATCCTTTTTGGATGGCAGGTACGAATTCACGGGGGATCGATCCTCCGAAAATATCATTCACAAACTGATAGTGTTTGTCTGGATTCTCCGTCTGCCATTCTGCATCAACGGGTCCGAGACTGAATACGATGT
>ENA-ORFA01000398-ORFA01000398.1-marine-metagenome-genome-assembly--contig:-NODE-398-length-18605-cov-2.612155_pt1 | contig 18605 bp, 17 predicted proteins | sample MGYA00248621_ERZ508587 | MGnify/ENA primary metagenome ERZ508587 (study PRJEB26250, sample SAMN06266239) | marine metagenome | isolation source: Columbia River Estuary | place: USA:Columbia River Estuary... | reverse complement strand
CACGAATTGCTCAACGCGCTCTGCAGTGGTGGACGCAGGTGCGACCGACACACGAACAGGGTTGTTGAGGAAGCGGTTGCCGAGTTCAGCAATCGCCTTTGGCATGGTTGCCGAGAAGAACAATGTCTGACGCTGCTTTGGCAGCAATTGGTCAATACGCTTCAACGCATGGATGAAACCAAGGTCCATCATCTGGTCCGCTTCATCGAGGACGAAGATTTCGACGTCCTTCAATGTGACCGCGCGTTGCTCGATCAAATCGATGAGACGGCCCGGTGTCGCGACCAGAATATCGACGCCGCCAGCAAGACGTTTTTTCTGGCTGAAAATGGGCATGCCGCCAAAGACGCAATCAACCTTCAGGCCAAGGAATTTGCCATAAGTGCGGAAGCTGTCGGCGATCTGCGCCGCAAGTTCGCGGGTTGGCGACAGCACCAGCATACGGCAGCTATATTGCTGGCGCGCTTTTGGCTTTGTTGCGAAATGGTGCAGCGATGGCAAAGCAAACGCCGCGGTCTTACCGGTTCCGGTCTGTGCGATGCCGCACAGGTCGCGGCCTTGCAGCAATGGCGGGATCGACTGTTGTTGGATTGGCGTCGGGGTATCATATCCCGCAGCTTCAAGCGCCTTAAGGATAGGTTGGGCAAGGCCCAGGTCTTGGAAAAAAGACATATGTATACTTTCAAATGGTCGTCGCAGCCCCATGATGCAGATCCTTGAAACAGGACCGCACGGGCGCAACAGCAGGTGTTCGGGAGCAGCTTATGCTGACCCGTTGGAAACAACCCTGCGTGATATGGGAAGCCTCTAAGCTTACGCATCTTGTTCGATTGGCGAGGCCACTTGTTGCGGCCCTCACGCTGCCAATACTGCGGCGGTATCGTCCGCTCGCCTCATGCGCTTGGCGGCCTATTGGCTTAATGGGGCAGCAAACGCAAGTTATTTGTGCTTTTGCGCAATAATCAGTCGCGACAGCTGTGCACATAACGACCCTCCCGTTAACCATCTAATGGGGCATTTCGCTCGCAGGTTTCGCAGAGCATTAACTACCTTGCGCACTACCCCAATGAGGCGGAGCTTGAGCCGCTGCCCGCAAAAGGCAAGGGGATCATGGTCTGGCGCGTGCGTTAAAGGTGCATGAAATCGCGGTCGAAACTTTTGAGATGCGCTCCGCCATCAACGAAGATGATTTGCCCCGTAACGTCTTGCGCTTTTGCCAAATAAACCACGGCATCGGCGACCGCGGATGGCGATGGAAGCGCGCCCAGTGGCATCATGTCCGCCAATCGCGCTTCTTGTTCTTCGCTATAGTCATCGGTTGATATGACAAGCCCCGGTGCGACGCCATTATAGCGTGCGCGCCCTGCAAATGACGCAGCCATGGACCGAACCGACGCCGCCAGCGCCTGCTTGGAGAGCGTGTAGCTAATCTGGTCACGGTGCGGATTGACAACGCGCTGGTCGACGATGTTGAGGATTGCTGGCCGCAAGTCAGCGCCCGCCGCGTCGACAACAGCTTTGGCGAGCAAGAGCGGTGCAAACAGGTTCAGCCGGAAATGCGCCTCCAGCGTTTCGAACGACATCGACTCCCAATCATCGTGCCCAAACATCGCGGCGTTATTGACCAGCAGCTGGGGTACGCGGCCAAAATGCGTTGTTATGGTGTCAATGAGATGGGCCGGGTCACCGGTGCTCAAATCAAAGGTAAAAGGATGCCATTCGCACTCTTTTTTTTGCAGCGTCGCCAGAAGCTTTTCTTCGGGCTGTGAATCGAGATGGCTCACTAGTGCCAACCCGTAACCCGCATCCGCAAGCTTAGATGCGATTTCGGCCCCCAGCCGACGCTTGCCGCCTGTAACAATTGCAAGCGGCGCCTTTGTCACTTGCGGCTCCGCGACATTGTAATGCCAATCGATTCATTATCTTCGGCGATGGCCAGTTTCACGATTTTGACGACGAGGTGGCTAATGCGCGGGTCGTCAGCAAACAAATTATCCATGATATGATCGGCGACGGCTTCGATCAGTGTGAAGTGCACATCGTTGGGCAACAGCGTCGCGGCCTCTTTCAGCGTCATATAATTTTTCGACGCCGACAACGGCGTGTCTGGCGCATAATGTGGAGCTATATCCAGCGTTGCGCTAATCGAAATACGCAGCGGCTGGGGCAGGTGCGTTTCCTGGCTGTAAATGCCTGTCAGCACATTGACGACAAGGTCATGTACTTCGAGAATGAGGCTATCGGTCATATCACTCCTTAACGTGACCAGCGGGCGAAAATAGCCGTAGGCAAAAGCATGCCCCGGCCCTGTTCGCGCACCGCGAGTTCACCAAATTCAACTTTGCCACCAAGGTCGGCAAAATGGGATTCCAACAACCCGCCCAGCGCCAGCGCAGACATGCGCACCGCGTAGACGGTCAGAAATAGAAATTTTGATTCCGCATCAAGCAACTTGCGGCAATTGGCGATCAGTTCGGGCAGATCTTCCTCAAGCCGCCAGACTTCGCCGTCGGGACCGCGACCATATTTGGGTGGGTCCAGCAATATGCCGTCATAGCGCTTTTCGCGGCGCACTTCGCGTGCAACGAATTTGGCGGCGTCGTCGACGATCCAGCGAATGGGGCGGTCGGACATGCCCGACATTTCAGCATTGGCCCGTGCCTGCGCAACCGATTTCTTGGACGCGTCAACATGCACCATCTGCGCGCCGGCTGCCGACAAGGCGAGGGTGCCAACGCCGGTATAGCCAAACAGGTTCATCGCAACAGGATCGGTGACCCCTGCCAACTGTCCGCGCATCCACCGCCACACCGGGTCCATATCCGGGAAAAAGCCGAGGTGACGGAATGGCGTGCAGGATGCGGTAAAGTGCACCTCATCATTCCATGCGAGCGGCCAGCCATCCATGGGAACGGGTTTGTTGTTATACCAACGTCCGCCGCCATCATCGTCGGATCCGGGGATGAATTCGGCATCTGCGGGCCATTCGTCGAGCGCAGGCGCCCACATCGCTTGCGGTTCTGGCCGGATGAAGCGGCGGTCACCGTAGGATTCATATTTGCGCCCATTGCCTGAATCGATGAGCGTGTAATCGCTGCGCGGCTCGCTGATCAGGGTGACGAAATTCTGTTCCATATTTTAGCGAACGGCGCGCGCAAGCACATAGTCACGGACGGCGTCATATGTGCCGGGCAAGACATCAAAGCGTTCTTCGCGGTCGAACAGATGTGAAACGCGCGCAGGCAAAGCCGGGCGAACGCCGGTTGCATTTTCCACTGCGTCCGGGAACTTGGCGGGGTGGGCGGTTGCCAATGTGACGATAGGCGTTTCCGGTTTGATGCCCGACGCCCGCGCCGCGTGCAGTGCGATTGCGGTGTGGGGATCAATAATTTGGTCCGCCGCGCCATAGGCCCAGCGCATGGCGGCGGCCATCTGGTCCGCATCGGCGCGCGCGCTCGACAGCAATGCCGATTTTTTACGCATGTCGGGCGACAGAACCATTTTGCCCATTTGTTCGAACCATTTCATCCGCGCCGCGGTGGTCGATCCATCGCGACCTTCAAGGTCGAACAGCAGCCGTTCAAAATTGCTCGACACCTGAATATCCATCGATGGCGCTGCGGTCGGCGTTACGCCCAACACCGAATAGTCACCCTTTGACAGGGCGCGGTGCAAAATGTCGTTGATGTTGGTTGCAACGATCAGCCGCTCAATCGGCAAGCCCATTTGCGCGGCAACATAGCCAGCAAACACATCACCAAAGTTTCCGGTCGGGACGGAAAACGCAATTTTGCGCTCCGGTCCGCCCAATCGAAGCGCGGCGTAGAAATAATATACCACCTGCGCCATCAGGCGGGCCCAGTTGATGGAGTTTACGGCGGATAAAGTCAGCGGGCCATTGACGTCCTTGTCATTGAACATCCGCTTTACCATCGCTTGCGCGTCGTCGAAGCTGCCTTCAATCGCGATGTTGTGGACATTGGGCGCAAGGATGGTTGTCATCTGCCGCCGCTGTACGTCAGAGACGCGGTTATGCGGGTGCAGCATGAAGATTTCGATTTGTGCGCGTCCGGCAACGGCGTCGATGGCTGCTGATCCCGTATCTCCGGAGGTCGCGCCGACAATGGTCAGTTTTTTATCCGTGCCCGACAGGAAGCGTTCAAACAATTGGCCCAGCAATTGAAGCGCAACGTCCTTAAATGCCAAGGTTGGCCCGTGAAACAGCTCAAGCAACCAGTGCTGCCCATCAAGCTGCACCAATGGCGTGATCGCCGAATGGGCAAAGGACCCATAAGCCGTCGAACACAGACCCTTGAGTTCCGCCTCGGTCAACACACCCGCTGTAAACGGCGCCATAACGCGCGCGGCCAACTCGACATAAGACAGGCCGCGCATCGCTTTTATATCTTCTGTCGAAAATTGCGGCCAATGGCGCGGGACATATAGTCCGCCGTCACGCGCCAAGCCTGTCAATGTGACGCCTGCAAAATCAAGCACGTCTGCGTTACCGCGTGTGCTGATATATTCTGTTCCGTTTATCGCCATAGCGGCCATGCGGTTAACCGCCGCGCCGCATTTACGCAAGATTATTGCAAATCAGCGCGGACGAATTCGGCACATCTTTCGCCGATCATGATGCTTGGCGCGTTGGTGTTTCCAGAAACAAGGCGCGGCATGATGCTGGCATCGGCGACATATAGTCCTTCTATACCCCGATATTTCAGGCGCGAGTCGACAACATCATCGGCATTCGGCCCCATGCGGCAGGTACCAACGGGATGGTAGACGGTGTCGGCGCGGCTGCGGATCAGGTCATCCAAAGCCGCATCATCATTCATATCAACCGGATGCCGGTTCTTGCCATTATAGGCGGCGAGAGCGGGCGCTTCGAATATGCGATGCATTGCGCGCACGCCGGCGCGCAGGGTCGCCATGTCACGATCATCGCTTAAGAAAGCCGGATCAATGACAGGGGCCATGCTGGCGTTCGATGACGCCAGACGCACGGTGCCGCGGCTTTCCGGGCGCAGAACGCAGGCATGACAGCTAAAGCCGTGGCCTTTCACTTTGGAACGACCATGATCTTCCAGCATGGCAGGCACGAAATGATATTGAATGTCAGGTGCTGGCAAGCTTGGGTCCGAACGCCAGAAGCCACCCGCCTCGGCAAAGCAAGTTGTCATGACGCCTGTGCGCTTGCGGCGATGTTCGATGATTGCCTTGACCATCTTGACCGTACCGGCGAGCGAATCGCCGAAGAAATCATCCTTGGATTGGGTTTCAAAGCTGGAGACATAGTCGATATGATCTTGCAGGTCGGCACCAATCGCGGCCTTGTCATGGACAACGTCCACGCCCACGCTGCGTAAATGTTCGGCTGGACCCATTCCAGATAGCATCAGGATTTGTGGCGAACCAAATGCGCCTGCAGATAGGATCACGGCTCCGCGCGCTTTAATCGTCCGACGCTTGCGGCCCTGACGAATGACCACGCCTGTGGCACGGCCATTTTCGACGATGATCTTTTCGGTCAGCGCGCCAGTCAGAACCTCCATCCGATCACGCGCAGGCTCAACATAAGCGCGCGCTGCGGTCCAGCGTTCGCCGCCCTTTTGCGTGACCTGATACAGGCCAAAGCCGTCCTGTGTTGCGCCGTTGAAGTCCGGATTGACCGGCAATTGCAATTCAGATGCTGCCTCAACAAAGGCCAAGCTTCCTGCTTGCGGCCAGCGTTGATCGGAAACCGAAAGCGGCCCGCCCGATCCGTGAAAAGCATCTGCGCCGCGTTCATTATCTTCACAGCGTTTGAAATAGGGCAAGACGTCGTCATAAGACCAACCATCGCAGCCCAAGGCAGCCCAATTGTCATAGTCATATTTATGGCCGCGAATGTAGACCATCGCGTTGATCGCGCTCGATCCGCCAAGGCCTTTGCCGCGCGGTTGATAACCCGTGCGGCCGTTCAGTCCCTTTTGCGGGACGGTTTCATATTTGTAATTGGACGCATTGCGGATGAACGGCATGAAGCCGGGCGTCTTGATCAACATGTTATTGTTATTGCCGCCTGCCTCAATCAAGCAGACTGTATATTTGCCACCTTCGGACAATCGTCCGGCGGCTGCGCTGCCTGCGGAACCACCGCCAATAACAATGATGTCAAATTCGTCCATAACGCCTGCTCCCTCTTCGAGATGAGGTTTAAGCGGACGATTAATTACTGGCAAGGGTGTAAATAGGCTCAGTCGCCTTTGGCTTGTTGGCCTGCCAACCATTGCGCACGGATGCTGTCCGACGTGTCGCGGCTGCCATCATGGCTCCAGCCCGGCGGGCGCCACAGATAAGAGAATTTATGCCGCCATGGCGCCGACCATAAGTCTTGGGCGATGCCGATCCATTCATGAAACACGCTCCACAACAGGTTGAATGTGCCCAATTGCTTGACGATGCCATAGCGGATTTTTTCGCCCTCCACTTCCTCGGTAAAGGTACCGAACATGCGGTCCCAGATGATGAAGGTCCCGGCGTAATTGCGGTCCAGATAACGCGGGTTGGTCGCATGATGGACGCGGTGATGGCTCGGCGTATTCATCACATATTCGATCCAGCGTGGAAATTTGTAAATCGCCTCGGTGTGGATCCAGAATTGATAAATGAGATTGAACGCGCCGACGAACAACAACATCGCTGGATGAAAGCCCAGAAATGCCAAAGGTATGCGGAAGATAAAGCCAAGCGCGATAAAGCCGGTCCATGTTTGGCGTAATGCCGTCGATAGATTATAATGCTGGCTACTGTGATGGTTTACATGGCTTGCCCAGAACCAGCGTACGCGATGTCCCGAACGATGCGCCCAATAATATGCAAGATCATCGAGCACAAAGCATAACGGCCATGCCCACCAGACCCAGCCAATTTCGAACACACGATTCTCGTAAATCCACATGGCAAGGCTGAACACCAACGCGCCCGATAATGCGCCGGCCACGGTGCTACCTGTGCCCAAAGCGAGCGATGTCAGCGTATCGCGTGGTTCATATTTTTCTGGCGCGCGTCGCCGCGCCCATAACATCTCTGCAACGATCAGGATGATGAACGCCGGAACGGCATAATCAATGGGGCTGAACAGTTCAGGCATGTGGGCGTCCTATATTCAAATGGCGCAGGCCTGCGGCCCAAGCTGGTGCGCGCGCACCTAAATCGAGCGTCACCGAGCCAAAGGTTTTTTCGCCTGTACCAACGGTGAGGAAATTTTGGTCAAGCCGTGCTTCATTATGGTGATCTAGCAAACGTCCGACCCATTGCACGCCATGGCGGCGGACCAGCAGATGCCTGCCGTCGGCATCGCGCAGGAGCGCGGCCATGCCCGCTTTATCAATGACGATTTCAACCGGATCGAACCCGCATATAGTCTCTTGGGCAATTTCGCGTGCTTGTTCTTCGCTGCGTATACGGACGTCGCCGCCAAGCTTCCAGAATCTCGCAAGCCAGGCGATGAACAGAATCGCGGCGATGGATCCCGCAAGCTTGAGCAATTCTGCTGTCACGAAGCCCGCCCGCGCAGCATGTCCATCATCGCGGCCACCGGCGTTAAATCATAACCGGCGTCCGCCGCCTTTTCCGACAACACCGCAGGATGTTCCCCTTTGGACGCTTGCGCCAAAGCCCATAACAAAGTCGAGCGCGTGCCAGATCGGCAATAAGCGAGGATTTTACCGTCTGTTTTTGCCAGCGCTTCGGCCATAGCGGTCACCTGCCATTCGGCAAAGCCTGCATGCGTCACTGGAATGGCGACATAATCCAACCCAGCGGCACGCGCTGCAATCTCAATCTCTGCGCCGGGCGTTTGATCGGCGGATTCATCTTCAGGACGATTGTTGATGATCAGTGTGACGCCCGCTTGCGCCGCGTCCATAACGTCGCCAACCGCAATTTGTGGTGCTACCAGAATCTGGTCTGTGAGTTGACGAAACATCTGAATAATCCTGTTAAAAAATCGCCCGAGCCGGTGACAATTTAACCGTCCTATTTTAATCCGCAATCGATAACAAGGAAGGACGATGCGGCGATAAATTTCGAGCCTAATATTGCGCGATTACCGACAGAAATTCTTCGCCATAGGCCTCCAGTTTGCGAGCGCCGACACCGCTAATCCGACCCAAGGCACGGATATCGGTTGGCCGGGTCAGAGCCATTTCGCGCAAGGTCGCGTCATGGAAAATGACATAAGGCGGCACACCGACATTTTCGGCAAGCGTGCGGCGCTTGGCGCGCAAAGCTTCAAACAAAGGATTGCCAATGGGGTTTTCGGGGCGGCCGCCGCGGCGTGCGTTGCCCGGTTTGGCCAGAGCGATCTCAACCTTTTGCTCGCCGCGCATAATCGCCCGGGCATCACCGCCAAGTTTCAGGCCACCATGTTCGTTGGCGACCAACGCGCCGCGTGCTTGCAAGGCACGGGACAAGGGCTTCAGCATCGCCGCTTCAGATCGATCCACAATGCCAAACACCGAAAGCTGGTCATGCCCGAACTGCGTAATCCGCTCGTCCTGTTGTCCTGCCAGGACCTTTTCCAAATGCCCCATGCCGAACCTTTGACCCGTCCGGTAAGCGGCGGAGAGCAATTTGCGAGACAGCTCGGTCGCGTCGTGCACATCGGGTGCGTGCATGCAATTGTCGCAATTGCCGCAAGTTTCAGGCGGGCTTTCGCCAAAATGGCGCAGCAGCACCGCGCGGCGGCATCCGGGGGTTTCCACCAAATGCGATAATGCGTCTACGCGCGCCAATTCCGCTTCATGCCTTTCAGGTGCAAGCTCGCTTAAGCGCCCACGCGCGCGGGTGAAATCGCCTGCTGACCATAGCATATGCGCAACCGCTGGATCGCCATCGCGCCCCGCCCGCCCGCTTTCTTGGTAATAAGCTTCGATGGATTTCGGCAGGCCCGCATGCACGACAAAGCGAACATCAGGCTTGTCGATGCCCATGCCGAAGGCGACCGTTGCGACCATGACCATATCTTCGGAGGACACAAATTCGGCCTGCGCGCGCGCGCGTGTCTGCGGCTCCATACCGGCATGATAATATAACACCCTACGGCCCGTCTCGGCGATCTGGGCGGCGATTTTTTCGGTGCGGTCGCGCGTTTGGGCATAGACAATGCCTGCGCCCGGCAATCCCTTTACCAATGACGCGATGCCGCTGTTCGCGCCGGCTTCGGCAATGTAGCGGATGTTGGGGCGGTCGAAACCAGCCACCATGATGCCATCCTTGGCTATGCCCAATTGCTCGGCAATATCATCGCGCGTGTGGGTGTCGGCAGTGGCGGTCAGCGCGAGGCGCGGCACATGAGCAAAGTCATCCAGCAATGGCCGCAACAAACGATAATCGGGCCGGAAATCATGACCCCATTCGGACACACAATGCGCCTCATCTATCGCGAAGAGTGCTATCTTTGTCTCGCGCAATAGATTGCGGAATTCTTGGCCCGACGCCCGCTCTGGTGCGACGTATAATAGGTCCAGTTCGCCCGCGCGGAATCGTGAAATAGTTTCGGCGCGATTGTCGTCTGCGGAAGTCAGTGTCGCGGCGCGAATGCCCACGGCATCGGCGGCGCACATCTGGTCATGCATCAGTGCGATCAACGGCGAGATGACGATGCAGGTGCCGTCCATGATCACGGCGGGCAATTGATAGCATAAAGACTTGCCTGCGCCCGTCGGCATGATCGCAAGCGTCCGTTGCCCCGCAAGAACGCGGGTCACTACCTGCTCCTGCTGGCCGCGAAATCCGGGGAAGCCGAACAGGCGGTGCAATATATCGGCTGGCGTGGGGGAGGAAGCAACGGCGGCCATGCCGAAGCCCTAGCGCGGCCGGCCGGCCAATAACAGAGCCCACTTCGGCCTTGTCCAAGACGCTTGTGGATAGCGCGACATTTTACGCGGCGGGAAGGACCGCTTCCTCAGCTTCGCTTTGCTGGCGTGCCCACATCTCGGCATAAAGGCCATTTTTGCGGAGCAGTTGCAGGTGGGTGCCCTTTTCCGCCACGCGACCCGCCTCCAATACAATGATCTGGTCCGCATTCACCACTGTCGACAAACGATGCGCGATGATGATGGTGGTGCGACGTTCGGAAATGCGCTCGAGCGTTGCCTGAATTTCGGATTCTGTGCGGCTGTCCAAGGCGCTCGTCGCCTCGTCCAGAATCAGCACGGGCGGATTTTTCAGCAAAGTACGGGCAATCGCCACGCGCTGCTTTTCGCCACCGGATAATTTCAGCCCGCGCTCGCCAACCTTGGCCGCATATTGGTCGGGCAGCGACTCAATGAAATCGTGGATAGATGCCCCGCGCGCCGCCTCTTCGATTTCTGCTTGATTGGCGCCTTCGCGGCCATAGCCGATATTGTAGCCAATGCTGTCGTTGAACAGCACCGTATCTTGCGGGACGATACCGATGGAACTGCGCAGGCTGGATTGCGTGACATCCCGCAGTTCTTGTCCATCTATGGTGATCCGTCCGCCTGTAATGTCGTAAAAACGATAGAGCAGCCGCGCGATGGTCGACTTGCCTGCGCCTGATGGACCAACAACCGCCAGCGTCTGGCCGGGTTTGATTTCGAAACTGACGCCATTCAGTATCTGGCGCTCGGCGTCATACGCGAAATGTACATCTTCAAACACCACAGCGCCGCCCCGGACCGCAAGCGCAGGTGCATTTGGTTTGTCGGTGATTTCGGCGGGCGTGTCGATGAGATCAAACATTGCAGCCATGTCAGTCAAGCCCTGGCGTATGGTGCGATAGACCATGCCCAACATGTCCAATGGCCGGAAAAGCTGCGCCAACAAGGTATTCACCGTGACCACGTCGCCTGTGGTAAACTGCCCGCGCGACCAGCCCCAAACGACATAGCCCATGGCGCCGGCCATCATTAAATTGGTAATCAACGACTGCCCAATGTTTAGCGCGGCGAGCGAGTTTTCCGATTTGACCGCGGCGTTGGCATAATGACGCACAACCTCCGCATAACGACGCGTTTCGCGCTTCTCTGCGTTGAAATATTTGACCGTTTCATAATTTAGTAAGCTGTCGACTGATTTGGCCACGGTTTGCGTGTCGAGTTCGTTCATTTCCTCGCGCAATTTGTTGCGCCAGTTGGTGATCAGGGTGGTGTAGACAATGTAGCTGATGACCATAATCAGCGTGGCAATGACCATGCCCCAGCCAAAGGAAACCTTGAAATAAACCGAGACTAAAAACAGCTCTAACAAAGTAGGGGCGATGTTGAACAACAGGAAATAGAGCATGATGTCGATGCTCTTGGTGCCGCGTTCAATCACCTTTGTAACGGCGCCGGTGCGGCGGTTCATGTGGAACCGCATCGACAGATTGTGTAAATGGCTGAAGACATTTTCGGCCAATCGCCGCGTCGCTTCTTGCCCGACGCGTTCGAACACCACGTTGCGTAAATTGTCGAACAATACCCCGCCAAAACGTGCGCCGGCATAAGCGGCGACCAATGCGACGGCGATGCCGACGCCGTCTTCCATGCCGGGGACCATGCGGTCGATAGCCTGACCATAAAGCCATGCCATGCTGAGTTGGATAAGTTTGGAAACAACCACCAGCAATAGCGCAAAGACAATGCGGACCCGCAAGCCCGCTTCGTTCTTTGGCCATAAATAAGGCAAAAATCGCCGCATGACGGCGAAATCTGGCTTGGCATCGTTGGTGGGAGCTAATGGTGGCACAGCGGTCGTATAGTTATTTTAGCGCAAAGCACAAAGGCCCATCACGCCTTGTTTGACAGCAACAGCCAACTCGCAACGCCGTTTATGGCAGTGTAAGCAGCATAAAGGAGTGTCACCGCCAAGGACCCTGTATCGGCCAACCACAGCGCGCCGATGAGCAAAGCCAGTTCAATGGCATAGCTTCCATAAGGGCCGAATTTGCCGCTGAAGTAACGTTTGGTTTCTTCGATAAAGCGGTGACCAGATTCCGCCACCGCTTTGTGCATATAAAAATTGGCGACACCCAATATAAAGCAGACGGTTAGCAACATAGGGTTGGGATCACGGCCCTTCGCGGATACCACGCGCTTCATTGCGCTCCGATTGCCGTTCCAGCGCGACCTTGATCATGGCGATGATGGGGTCGGCCAGTGCTAGCCCCAAGATGCCGAACAACGCACCGAAAAGAATTTGCGCGCCCAGCACCAAAGCAGGGGCCAAATCGACCGCGCGCTTTGCGACCATCGGGACGATCAAATATCCGTCCACCATCTGCACGACGAAATAGACAAAAATGGCGTAGAGCCCGACATCAACTCCGGCAGAAAATCCAACGAGGATGATCAGCGCGCCAGATACAATCGCACCGATATTTGGCAAGAAAGCAAGGAGGCCGGTGAGGACGCCCAGCAACGCCGCCATTGGCACGCCGCCAAGGCTGAGCAACACCCATGTGCCCACGCCTTCAACCGCCATGCCCAGCAGGCGACCGGCCATTAGGCGGCGCAGGACACTACCTATTTTTTCGGCCGTCCCATAAAAATGCGCGCGCTCTGCCAATGGTAACATCCATGCGACACCGCGTTCATACATACGGGGTTCGGCGGCAATAAAGATGCCGAGAACAAGCATCATGGCAAGATTCGTGACAGCGCCTACGGCAGACGATACTGCCGCCGTCACACGGCCCACAGAATTCAAAATCTGCGATCCAAGACCCTTCACGTCCTCAGCCGAGATGTTGAAACCAGCGGCCTCAATTTGGTTGCCAATCGATTCGACCTGCGTTTCGACAATGGCCTGCAGACTCGCGGCCTGCGCCGCCAATTCGGACCCTGTGAAAACAAAGGTCCAATACATAAACCCAAAGACGGCGAGCACGACCATGGTCAGGCGGAAGCCACGCGGGATCGGCAATATGCGGCCAAGTAGCCGCGCGCCGCCGTCGAACATAGCGGCAAGAACGATGCCGCCAATGATAAGCAAAATGGGCTGCGCAAGCCAGATGAAGGCCGCAACCAAGCTAGCCATGCCAATCCACACCGCCGCACGCTTTACCTCGGACCGAATGAGCGGGTCGTAAAGCTCGGTTGGGCCTACCTCTTCGCGAAAGCTCTCATGCGCCTGCGCTGGCTTTTTCCGCGTCCGGCGCGGTTTGCTTGGCGCAAGAGGCGGAGTGTCACTCACCTTGACTGACCTTTTTAGGCCGCAAGCTGTCGCCAGCGCGATCGCCGCGGAGGGAACGGAACCAACTTACCGGATTAAGGCTCGTGCTACCGTCGACGGAGAAAGTAATGATTTCCGCCCGGCCACCGATCCGATCCCATGAGACGGGACCACCAAGGCCGCCAAGCTCTGCCGCTACGCGGCTGTCGGAACTGTTGTCGCGGTTATCCCCCATGAGGAAAACATGACCGGCAGGGATTTTCACAGGCGCCATGTCATCGGTATCGCGCTGACGCGCGTCAATGGTGTCATACTGGACCCCGTTCGGCAGCGTTTCGCGAATGATCGGTAAATGGCAACGCAGCACACCATCATCACCGCGCGTCAGTGCGCCCGGAAAGTCATAGTCATTGCAAGGGTTGTTGGCATCGACAGGCAAGATCAGGTTCGGCTGGGCTTCCTGCTTCACAGGCTTTCCATTTAGGAAAATCTGGCCAGCGCGCAACGCGATGGTATCGCCGGGCAAGCCAATGACGCGCTTGATCCAATCCTGATTTCTGCCCTTGGGCGTCAAAATGACAATGTCGCCGCGCTCCGGCATTTTACCCCAGACGCGGGTATTGCTCTCCGGCAATGGCACGGCCAAGGCGTCTACCTCTTCGCGCAACACCAGCCAGCGGAATATCGCCACAGGATTGGGTATCGTTGGCGACACATGGCTCCATCCATAAGGATATTTGCTCACGAATAGCCGGTCCCCCACCAGCAAGGTTGGCATCATCGAGATTGAGGGAATGTAAAATGGTTTCGCAATGAAGCTGTGGAAGGCAAGCACGGCAAGTAAAAGCCAGAACATGCCTTTGAACTCGGTCCAAGCCGCCGAAACCCAGCCTTGCTTTTCCGGCGCAGGGGTCGGCGGTGTTGTCTGGGTTTCATCGTCCTTGGTCAAACTGGTCATGCCTTTTGCGATCTCAACGCTTCTATAATGACAAATGCCTGCGCCCACGGGTGGTCATCCGTAAGCGTCAAATGAATATGGGCTTCATAGCCCGAAGGAATCATTGCGTCGAGCCGTGCTTTTGCGCCGCCCGTAAGCGCCAGCGTCGGCGCACCTGAAGGCGCATTGACGACGCCAATATCTTTCATAAAGACGCCATGTTTGAAACCGGTTCCTACCGCCTTTGAAAAGGCCTCTTTGGCGGCAAAGCGTTTCGCATAGGTTCCCGCTTTGGTAAATGGACGCTTCGCGGCCTTGGCGCGTTCCACATCGGTGAAAACACGATTTTCAAATCGCGCGCCAAAGCGTTCAATCGATTTGGCGATGCGCTCGATATTACACAGGTCGGAACCAAGGCCGATGATCATCGGGCAAGGTCCATAAGGGTACGCATTTTACGCACGCTTTCCTCCAAACCAATGAAAATGGCCTCACCGATAAGATAATGTCCGATGTTCAGTTCGGCAAATTGCGGAATGGCGGCAATGGGCTGAACATTGTCAAAAGTAAGTCCATGACCCGCATGGGGCTCGATCCCATTCTTTGCCGCGAGTGCCGCAGCATCGGCAATCCGGCGTAGCTCCATTTCGCGCGCCTCGCCTTGTGCATGCGCATATTTGCCCGTGTGAAACTCCACAATAGGTGCGCGCAAACGGACCGCCGCTTCGATTTGGCGCGCGTCTGGCTCAATGAATAGGCTGACGCGGATTCCTGCGTCTGTGAGCCGGGTGACGATGGGAGCAAGGTGATTATGCTGCCCCGCCGCGTCCAGCCCGCCCTCGGTCGTCCGCTCCTCGCGCCGTTCAGGGACGATGCACGCAGCATGTGGCTTATGCCGCAAAGCAATTTCGAGCATCTCATCGGTCGCGGCCATTTCAAGGTTCAGCGGTAAATGGGTGGCGGCCATGATGCGCTCGATATCCGCATCGCGAATATGACGCCGGTCCTCCCGCAAATGTGCCGTAATGCCATCACCGCCGACTGATGCCACGATTTGCGCCGCACGGACGGGGTCGGGATGATCGCCGCCGCGCGCATTGCGAATGGTCGCGACATGGTCAATGTTCACGCCCAAGCGCAAGCGCGGCGCCATGGGCGCGTTTGTCATAGCTTCCGGCTACCCGGCTTTACCGCTTCGGTTGCGGCAAGCTCAGGGGGCAGTTCATCGGATGCGTAGGTTGGAAAGTTCAGCTGGATCAGCGGGTAAAATGGTACGCCGAGGTCAACGGTTCCTGCTGAACGATCCACCACCGCCGCCGCGGCGATAACAACGCCGCCCGCCGCTTCGATCGCGGCTATCGCTTCGCGTGATGACAGCCCAGTGGTTACAACATCCTCAACCATAAGGACTTTTGTGCCTGGTGTGAGTGCAAACCCCCGGCGCAAGCCAAAAACACCTTCGGGACGCTCCACAAACATGGCATCGACGCCACGCACCCGCCCCATTTCATGGCCGATGATGATCCCGCCCATAGCGGGCGAAATGACCGCCTGAATCTCGGCGCGCAGCTCGCGCGGCATTTTTTGGTTCATCGCCAGCGCGATGCGCCCCGCACGTTCGGGGTTCATCAGCATGCGGGCGCATTGCAGATAATAGGCACTATGCCGGCCAGACGATAATAAGAAATGCCCTTCAAGCAGCGCGTCGACGCTACGGAATTCAGACAGTATTTCATCTTCAGTCATGATGGGGAGAATTTTCCTTGCTGGCCAATGTTGTCTTTTGCATGTCCGGTTTAACGGATTGCAACGCAAATAGGTAGAAGAGTGGTGCATTTAAATGCTAAAAATTTTAAATCGACCGCTTGAGGGTTCAGGATAGCGCGACTATAGGTCGCGCAAGTCCGGCCACCCAAGGGTAAGCCAGACATGCGCAAAGTTCCTGCGCCGCACCAAGGATACGGGGCCAAGTAGATGAATATGTTGAAGAAATTACTGGTTGTCTTCGCTGCAATGACCATGCCGTCATTGGTGATGGCGCAGCCAGCGAATCCTGCGCCAGCGCCATTGACGAAAGAAGTGGCTGCGCCAGTTGTTGCAACACCTGCTGCGGCACCGACCGCTGCGCCAGCCGCTGACGCGGCCGCGACAGCTGAAGCGGCGCCGAAATCCATGGACGGGTCGTTGCCCGGCTACACGCCAATGCGCCCTAATTATGAAGACAGCGTCGGCATGCCAAAGCCGAAGGAAATTGATTTTCAGGAACAATTCTCCGCAAACGGCCAATACGCAAAATGGATCAACAACGCGGTCCTGTTGCCCATCATTACCATCATCTCTTTGTTTGTTCTTGGTCTCTTGCTTTGGGTGATCGTGCGTTTCAACCGCCGCGCCAATCCAGTCCCATCAAAGACAACGCACAACACTTTTATCGAAGTCGTGTGGACGCTGGTTCCTGTGCTCATCCTCTTGGGCATCGCTTACCCGTCGCTCGATTTGTTGGCGAAGCAGTTTAAGCCAGCGCCAGCAGAGGCTGTGACCATTAAGGCAACCGGCTATCAGTGGTATTGGGGTTATACCTACCCCGACCATGGCGGCTTCGAAGTCATATCGAACATGCTGAAAGAAGAAGGCGACGTCGCCAAGGGCGAGCGTTTCCGGACCGAGAATGACGGGCCTAAACTCATGGCAGTCGACAATCGCATGGTCGTACCTGCGGGCGTGCCTTTGCGTATTCAGACGACTGCGGCGGACGTTATTCACGCATTTGCCATTCCATCGCTTTGGTTCAAGCTTGATGCGGTGCCTGGTCGTTTGAATGAAAAATCGGTGACGATTACCAAGCCCGGCGTTTATTTCGGCCAATGTTCCGAACTATGCGGCGCGCGCCATGCGTTCATGCCGCTGGTTGTGGAAGCACTTCCGCCCGCGCAATTTGCGGCTTGGGTGAAGGCGCAGGGCGGCACAATGCCCGGCGAAGCAAAGCCTGCACCTGCGGCGCCTGCTGCAACCGCGACCCCAACTGAAACCGTTGCTGCACCCGCAGTAGCTCCGACAAATTAAGAAGGCCTAGACGGATGACAACGATTGCTGCAACAGGTAACGACCTCCACGCGCATGACCATCATGACGCAGACCATAAGCCCGGATTTTTCGCGCGTTGGTTCATGTCGACCAACCATAAAGATATCGGAACACTCTATCTGATCTTTGCAATTTTTGCAGGGATTGTGGGTGGCGCGATTTCTGGCCTGATGCGTTTGGAGCTTGCTGCTCCAGGCATTCAATATTTGCAGGGCTGGGCATCAATGATGGCCGGCAAGGAAGCGTCGCTCGACGAAGCCTATCATATGTGGAACGTGCTGATCACTGCCCATGGCTTGATCATGGTGTTCTTCATGGTCATGCCCGCCATTATCGGCGGCTTTGGTAACTGGTTTGTGCCTTTGATGATCGGTGCACCTGACATGGCGTTTCCGCGCATGAACAATGTCAGCTTCTGGTTAACCGTCGTGGCTTTCATCATGCTGCTGGGCTCGAGCTTTGTGCCAGGTGGCACGGGATTGGGCGCGGGAACCGGTTGGACCGTCTATGCGCCGCTGTCGACGTCAGGCTCGGTCGGGCCTGCTGTCGACATGGCGATTTTCTCGCTTCACCTCGCCGGTGCAGCATCAATTTTAGGCGCCATCAACTTCATCACTACCATTTTCAATATGCGTGCGCCGGGCATGACCTTGCACAAAATGCCATTGTTCGTGTGGTCGGTGTTGGTCACGGCATTTTTGTTGTTGCTCGCTTTGCCTGTATTGGCGGCGGCGATCACCATGCTTTTGGTTGATCGTAACTTTGGCGGCGCATTCTTTGATGCGGCGGCCGGCGGTGACCCAGTGCTGTATCAGCATCTCTTCTGGTTCTTCGGCCATCCCGAAGTATATATCATGATCTTGCCAGGTTTTGGCATCATCAGCCAAATCGTCGCCACCTTCAGCCGCAAGCCGGTCTTCGGCTATCTCGGCATGGCATATGCTATGGTCGCGATTGGCGTTGTAGGATTTGTCGTCTGGGCGCACCACATGTTCACCACGGGCATGAGCGTTGACATGAAAATGTACTTCACCGCCGCCACGATGGTGATTGCGGTACCCACCGGCATCAAAATCTTCAGCTGGATTGCCACAATGTGGGGCGGCTCGGTTAGCTTCAAGACACCTATGGTATGGGCCATGGGCTTCATCTTCATGTTCACTGTCGGTGGCGTGACGGGTGTTGTTCTGGCCAATGGCGGTCTCGACGATAACTTGCATGACACTTATTATGTTGTGGCCCACTTCCATTATGTGTTGTCGCTGGGCGCCGTGTTCTCGCTCTTTGCCGGCTTCTATTATTGGTTCGGCAAGATGTCGGGCCGCCACCTGAATGAATTCCTTGGCCATCTGCATTTCTGGATATTCTTCATCGGCGTAAACGTCTTGTTCTTCCCGATGCACTTCCTCGGCAACTCGGG
>ENA-ORFA01000396-ORFA01000396.1-marine-metagenome-genome-assembly--contig:-NODE-396-length-18752-cov-2.140562_pt1 | contig 18752 bp, 14 predicted proteins | sample MGYA00248621_ERZ508587 | MGnify/ENA primary metagenome ERZ508587 (study PRJEB26250, sample SAMN06266239) | marine metagenome | isolation source: Columbia River Estuary | place: USA:Columbia River Estuary... | reverse complement strand
GAGTACCGACTGAACTTGAAGAGGCAATATCCCATTGGCAAAATGATGATATACAAGCTAGACAAAGCCAGCTGTTAGAACATCAGTGGATGCTTATCGCGAACTGGTCCATTGGTTCCCTGAAGACATCATTGGTTTACAAGAGTTATTTGTAGTAGCCTACTTAAATCGATCCAATAAGATCATCGGTGTTTACCAAGTTTCTCGTGGTGGTATCACGGGTACGGTTGCTGATCCCCGGTTAATCTTAGCTACTGCACTTAAGGTTGCCGCTACTGGTATGATTCTGGCACACAATCATCCATCCGGCTCCTTGTATCCGAGTGTATCGGATCGGGAACTAACGAGTAAGATTTGTCAGGCGGCGGAGTTTCTGGACATGACGGTGAACGATCACCTCATCGTGAGCCGGGATGGGTATTACAGTTTTGCGGATGAAGGACTCCTTTAGTTCAGCGTTCAGCGTTGGTTAATAGTCATTCGTCAATTTGAAGAAATATGGCAACGATAAATGGAGTAGAGGATTTGAAAGTTTGGGTTCGGGCGAGAGAGTTGGCTGCTTTGGTATTCAAGCTTTCGAAATTGAAGGCGTTTTCATCTGATTGGGAGTTGCGATCGCAGATAAACGCGGCAGCCGGTTCGGTAATGGATAATATTGCGGAAGGATTTGGCCGTAGAGGAAATCGAGAGTTCATTAGTTTTCTATCTATAGCCAGCGGCTCACTGGCAGAGGTTCGTTCCCAAATTCTTCGAGCAAACGATCGAGCTTACATCTCTTCCGTAAGTCTGGAAGAGACACTTGAACTAATAAACTTGATAAGCAAGATGATTTCAGGACTGATCAGATACTTGAAGCAAACCGATCAGTGAGGTCAGAAATTCAACACTCAGAACTAAAGACCAGAAACAACGCTGAACCCTAAACGCTGAACTCTGAACTCGGCTCAGGCTACGCCTGAGCCGTCGGTCCTCCGAAATTCAACGGCAATTGAATCTCTTCAATATCCTGGATCGGGCCGTGACTGGATTCGTATTTCTGAATGTTCTCGGTGAGAGCACGCATCAGGCGCTTGGCATGCTGCGGAGTCAGAATGATTCGGGATTTCACCTTGCTTTTCGGTGTACCTGGCATGACGTTGACAAAATCAACGACAAACTCTGCGTGCGAATGGGTGATGATCGCCAAGTTGGCATATTGGCCCTCAGCAACCTCTTCGGATATCTCGATGTTCAATTGATTGGGGGCGGCGGGATTCTCTTGCATAGTGGTTTATTGATGGATGAACAGGACGGCCTTGCGGATGGTTGCATCGGGATTAGAAGAAAACGAATCAGAATTGAATACAGAAGCTACATCGCCAAAGACACTCAATTCTTTTTGGATGTTACCTGCATTATTCTTCAGTTTTTTGATCGTCTTCGTATTGGCGTTGTAAATGAAATAATCGTACAGCAGATCGAACTGCCGCAGTTCTGATTGAACGTAGTTACTCGACACGTAGCCCATATCCGCTTTGTAACGTTTGTAGATTCCGGCTTTCGGTCCGGCCGCCACCACCTGGAAATAAGCCTTCTCGCTGGACCCCAGATGTTTTCCGTAAACAAAACGCAGGTCTTGATCCAGGCCCACTGCTTTGTTCGCTAAGAATACAAAAGAGTCCACTTCGCCGGGTGATTTCACAAGGGGCTTATTGATGTTCTCTCCGGAAAAGAATTCTAGTTCCTGGTTGTATGTATTGTAAGCCAGTTGGATGTTAATGGCCGTGGCCTCGGAAGAGTACAGATTTCCCTTGTTTCGATCTCCGAATAAATAGGAGGTCCCAATTACTTTGTACGGGCCAATCAGCTTGTAAACCCCCTCGCCGGTCTGTTCCCGAATAAGACGGTTGTGGTTCATTGCTGGATCGACCCAACCTACCGTTGGTGTGATGCCTGCTTGGGCGCTCACTGCATACACAGAAACAACCAACAGTATAAGAAACAAAATCCTTTTCATGCTTTTCATTTGATCAAAGTTAAACAATCAAAACGCTACCCACTGCGCATAAAAAAAAGGGATTGTTAAACAATCCCTTTTCAATATTAGTTGCGGTTCAATTAACGAGCGCGCACAAATACAAGATCATCAAAGAATGCACGGAGCGGATTTGCGTTGTAGTTCCAGTCAACCGTCATGGCACGAGTAGCCGGATCCCATTTGCCTACACGACTTCCAGCGCCGGTGAACATTGTGATGGGAGGACCAGCTGGGTCGCTACCATAAACGTTTGTCACCAAGTTGGTGGAGGTATTGAATACAACAACTGGAGCAACGGTCGCACCGTACCAGCTCAATGAGTTGTTAGGTCCAACACCAATGGGGTGACCTACACCTCCCACCAAAGGCCAGTAGAAGTATACGGCGTTCGGACCAGTCGTAACCATGTGCATGGTTGTTTGGTATGGGAACGTGTATGGAGTACGATTGTGATAACCACTGAGGGTATAGATGCCATCGTACTTGTTCTTAATGGAGAATTGGATCAGCAGGTTTCTCAGGTTCTGAGCAACGACGTAATTGCCACTGGCAGAAGTGATCTGAACTGCAACACCATAAGCGATGTTCGGGTTCAAAGTCAGCGTGCTGCTTACAACCAAAGGAACATCCACACTACGGGCACCCGCAGGGATGGTTACCGTTGTAGGCAACGTGAACAACGAAGCAGGCAGTACCTGAATGTTGGTGCCATTTGCTGTATTGTAAGCACCGATCAGTTCAGTACTCTTAACAGCAAGGGTAATGGTGATATCGGCAGGAGCCGGATTGCCTGCATTGAGATTCAGGAACGTCAACTCGCTGACCCTTTGGGGGCTTCCCGAAACGTCCAGGCCGTAGCCGTTCATTGCTTTTGAGGCAAAAGGAAATCCAACGCCTGGAGGTTGTGTATCCGGATCATTGATTCCATACTGGTAGTTCTCAAACCCTTTGTCCTTCAGACACCCGGTGAAGGTGAACGAGAGCAGCGCGAGGGCCAGAACTGCTTTTGATGTGATATTTTTCATACTTCGGTTTTTATTGGATGATTAGTTGATATCCCAGAAGATTTTGCTGTAACGATCGATCGTACCCTGAGCAGCTACGTTGGTCGGATTGTAGTTGTACTCACTCTGTGGATAGAGATAACGGGTTGGGATCTTCGTAGACGTGTTTTGTGGAGATACGGAGATCGGAGGACCTGGATCGTATCCGGTACCAACACCATACACAAAACGATCGTTGATCGGAGAGGCGGTTACCACTTCGTTGTAGCCCATACGGCGATAGTCAGTCCAAACCTCCAGCGTGTTGATCCCGTTCAAGGCAAACCACTTCTGAGAGATGATGGTGAACAATCCACCTACGGGTTGCGTACCAGCAGGGTTAACCGGGGAGTTGGAAACGGCCGTAACGTCCACATCGGAATATCCGGCATTGAATGCCAAATAAGATGATGGATCGCCTGCGCCAATGTAGCGGAAGCTCTCTGTGATCGCTGTGTTTGTCAAGGTGGCTACAGTCGGGCCAGTTGCCATGAACCCGCGGAAGCGAGCTTCCGCCTGCAGGAAGTAACTCTCAGCAGCGGTCATGATGGTCTGAGGAGCAGTATTGCTCTTGTACAGGCCAGGGCCGATACCAGCCAAGTTGGCGGCGGCATTATCAGTGATTGGAGGCAAACCATAAGCTACCCCAACCAATCCGTTTGCACCAGCTTCGTAGAAGCGGCTTCTACGGGGATCGCCGTTGTAGCTGTAATAATCAATACCCCATTTGTTGGCGCGGTAGTAAACGTTGTTGGCGGTTTGTGCACCGGCAACTGATGTTTTATACACGGTAAAGAATGGGTTTGGCTTATCCGAAGCATAACCTGGCTGAGCCATCACATCTTCGCCAATTCCGAGGAATCCGGAACCTTCGTTGTTAATGACGGTCATTTCAGCCGCCTTGTCAATGCCCGCAACGGCGTACGCGTGAATCATCATGCGCAGCTTGAGGGTATTGGCGAAACGAATCCATTTGCCCTTGTTACCTTGGAAAATGATGTCGTTGGTGGCAATGTTCTTATTGGCGTTGGTTGTAGAAACCACTGAATTCTTGATCAGGTTGATGGCTGTATCCAATTGACGGAACAGATCCTTATAGATATTTACACCCAGATCGTATCCAGGCGTAGGATTACCACCACCCTTGAGTGCTTGGCTGTAGGGTACGTTTCCGTACACATCTACAAGCACCATGAAATTGTGTGATTTCATGATGCGGGCAATCCCCTCGTAAAAGGTTGCACCCGCAACACCTGCTTTAACTTGTACGATTTGATAATCGTAGTTGTTGTCGTAGCAAGAGTTCCAGATACCATTACCAAAACCGGTCGTGATTTCATAGGTCTCTTCGATCACGTTCGGTGCATAGGTGCCCGAGCGTGCCCAGAAGCCCATCCAGTTCTGGATGGTACCCCAAGATGTACCCACGATGGTTCCGGAAGCGTGCAAAGCAGCAGGCAGAACCACATCATACGTAACGGTACTATCCGTTACGCTGTTGACGTTTTGGTTGATGTTGAACTGACTCTTCCGACAACCCGTCGAGGCAACGATCAGCATCGCTGCCATCGGAATTCCGTATATAAGCTTATTCAGTTTCATAGCTAATTGATTTGAGGTTGGGTTAGAGGTTGAGGTTCAAAGTGGCACCGAAGATGCGAGTCGGCGGTGTGTTATCCAATCCACTCACCCCTTGTGCGTTACCCGTTGTGTTGGAGAACTCAGGGTCTGTCCACTCATTGGTGCTCGGCAGGAACATAAAGAGGTTACGTCCGGAGAGTGTGAAGTTCGCACTCTTGATGGCGTTCTTCGCAAAGCCCAGCCACTTCATCGGGATGTTGTAGCTCAAGCTCATCTCGCGAATCTTCCAAAAATCGCCGCTTACCAAGTAGTTGGTATTGGCGTTGGTATTCACGGCCTGAGACCAGAAGTTGTAACCGCCTGTCATGTAGATGCCATTGTTGGCCACATACTTGGAACCATCCCAATAAGACGAGTTCGGCATGATGAATGGCTGACGGGCATTTTGACCAGAACGCTTGGAGATACCAGAGAAGTCCATACCCGTACCGAGGTTACCGGTATAGATCTGAGCTCCACCGCGGTAATCAGCCACAGCACTGAAGGTGAGGTCTTTCCAGTTCACACTCAAGTTCAGACCCACCAAATGGTTAGGTTGTGTATGACCGAAAGGCTTGATCACCGGATCTACAGTAGGCAGACCAGTTGTTGTATTAACGATCACGCGGCCTTGATCATCACGGAGGTAATCAGTCAACTGGAAGGTATAGGCAGGGAAACCAACCATTACGAAGTTGGCATTACCGATACCCAGTTGGTTCACCCCTTCGATGATGCGGCTAACCTTGTTGGTTTGGTAGGTATAGTTCGCTTTTACGTCGATGCTCACGTTGCGGATCTTTACAAGCGGCGTGAGTTTCAGGTCAAATTCCAGACCCTTGTTCACGAACGAAGCCGCGTTCAACAGCGCACTGGTGAATCCAGTAGCACCGGAGTAAGCAACCTGTACGATCTGATCGGAGTTGTCCTGGGTGTAAGCAGTTGCTTCCAGGTTGATCCGATTTTTCATCAGTCCTAATTCAAAACCCACCTCCGTATTCACGACGAACTCAGGGGTGTATTTGTTCAGGCGAAGCGTGTTACCCGATGTGTAACCAACCAGGGATCCATAAGGGAAGCCACCACCCAAACCGTAGGTGTTCTCCAGAGACTGAGAACCCAAGTTTACGTTACCGGTTTTGGAGTGTGCTCCACGCACTTTCAGGTAGGAGATGTATTTGCTGTTCTTCACGGCCGGGATGGCTTCGCTCAGGAGCAACGAAACGCTGGCACCGGGGTAGAAGAAGCTAATGGCTTTGAAGTCGTAATCAAAGTAGTAGGCCAAGCGGCTATTCATGTCGTAGCTGGCAGTCAACTCAGCAAAAGCCCAATTGTTATACCCAATTGAAGCTTTACCGAAGAAACGCTGCAGGCGCGATTTGAAATTGCTTTCAGAAGCACCGGGCTCCCCTTTACGACCGATGATGTTGAACAAGGTCGGGAAAGCAAGGTTGTTGCTCGACACGTTTACATTCTTAGAATTGTCTTCGCGGTAAGATTGTCCGATCAAACCTTCCAATTTGAAATCGCCTACGTTCTTACGCATGGATGCAAAGAACTCGGAGTTGATCCGGCTGGAAGTGGAGATGCCATCGCCCACTTGAGAAACGATGTCTCCAGATTGAGCGACTGATTTGCCACTTGCCTTGGCGAAGTCTCCATAGGTGAAGGCCTCAGCGCGGCTCTTGGCAGAACCGGTTGACATGGTAGCTCCCAAGCGATAGGTGAAGCTCAGCCAATTATTCATCTTGTAGTTCAGTTCGAGGTTTCCGAACAGGTCATCGGTACGACCAACGCTGCGGAAATTATCGATCATGAAATAAGGATTCGAATAATAGTCGTTGAAGAAATTATCTGGGTGAGCCCAGAAATCCGTACGCCAGTTTTTAAAGCGCGTAACAGGAATTTGCTGAGGCGTGTTGATCAAGTTCCAATACACCGTGTAGTCACGACCGTTACCAAAGCTGGAACCGGCAGTAACATCGTAGTTGCCACGCGTGTAGTTCACGTTATAGCTGGCGCGGAATTTATTGAACTCCTTGTTACCGGCCATACGGAATGACATACGACGGTTGACATCCTTAGGCATGATACCTTGGATCAACACGTTCTGCGCACTGAGGTAAAAATCTCCAGTCGAGAAAGAAACGTCCGTCTGGTTGGTGATACCCGTATTCCAGAAACGCAATTTCTCTTTGGGCAGTGCATTATATGAAACCAAGTATTGCTGACCATTGGGGCCATCGCGACCGATCTGACGAACAGAACCGTCGAACTGATCACCATAGCACTGGTTTTCAATCGGATCGTAAACGCCATATCCAAAGGCATCCACGGATGAACCGGAACCGAATTGGTTCTGCAGCTCTGGCATATAAGAAACGCGCTCAACCTGTACGGTATGACCCACACTGATCTGAGGCTTGTTCTTACTACCACGCTTGGTGGTGATTACCAAGGCACCGTTAGAACCATCCGGACCATAAACCGCAGTCGCAGAAGCAGACTTCAGGATCGTTACGTCGGTGATGTCATTGGGGTTGATCGAACTGATATATCCTAATGAGATAGGCACACCGTCCAGAATCAGCATGGGTTGGTTGTTACCGGTCAAGGAACGAATACCACGCAAGGTGATACGCGTATCGGCAAATACACCATTGTTAACCGTCTGAATGTTCAAACCGGAAACTTTACCAGTCAGACCATTTTGCAGGTTGACAGATTTGGCTTGAGTCAACTCGGTTGCTTTCACCTTGGCGGTGGAATAACCCAGTTCTTTTGCCTGACGAGCCACCCCGAGTGAGGTGATTACAACGTCGGTTCCACTGATCACCACACGCTTAACGGTGATGACGATAACACTAGCCGTACCCACGGTAGCCGTGGTCGTTTCCAAGCCAGCGCCGGATACCACCAGCACATCGCCGGTTTTAGCCGACAGACGGAACTGACCATTGTTGTCAGCCGCAATACCTGTCTTGGTTCCTTCAATTCGAACAGAAGCACCGGGAAGCGGAGCCCCTGTCTCATCTGTCACGGTACCGGAAATAACCCGGTTCTGACCGAAAGCAAGTGCCGTAAACAGCACAAGCATCGAGAACAGTGATGCAAGTTTTCTCATGATAAACATTGATTTTTTGGTATACAAGAACATTGACAATCATTAATTACCAATGCGTACAGCCTCGTGGCCATCCATGTAGACATGGAAAGCCTGTTGGTTGCTGCGGCAATTTAGTCAAATTTTTAACAATCGATTGACGAAGTGAAAAAATTACCGCCCCCCAGACCCTAATTCCAGCCGAAATTGAAGGCTAAAAGACTGGACAATTGGGCTGAAATCTTTATTAAGTGATTGATTATCAATATTTTTTTGTACCGCCCATCGGAACCATACCGTCCGATTTTGGCTCCATTGCCAGGTCAGATTGAGGTAAGTCCGGATCAAGGACCCGGAAAACGCAGGAAACCCGACCTGATGCAACACATTGCGCTCGTAGGCATAGATCCGGCTGCCCCACCCATCGGTTTGCACCCACATCAACCTCAGATCGGCTTTTAGCCGAGTCCCAATTGGATCGTAGCGCAATTCCGCATAATTCAAGAATCCGGTCTCGGGAGGCTCATGGCCAACAGCGCGCCGCTTTTTCTCTGCACGAACCGCCATTTGAAAACCTGTATTTATGTCCCATTGCGCATGCAAACGTATCGAGCTTTGACGCACGTGGACCAAAGGCGACAACCAGTTCCCTGCACCCATCTCCTCGCTGTCATTCGTTACCACGCGTAAATAAATGGATCGTTGCTTGCTCGGCTGGTAGTGCAATCGAATTCCGGATTGCGCCCCCACCGACGGCGTCTCGGTAAGAAAATGCGGAGTCGGTATCCGGTATAAATCGCCGTACAGATCGATGCTTACCCTCGACGTCAACTGCCACCGCGCCTGCAACCGAATTCCTTGTTCAGCCGCCACACCTGATCGTTGTTGCAACACCTCCCCACTCACCGTTTGGTAGTGTCGACCGATCCATCGCACCTGTACACCAGCCTCTACCGATCGATGCAAAACCAACATAGAGCCAAATACCAACGCCCGATTGCCATAAACATCTACCGCACATTCGCCAAAACCATGCCAATTGCCCCTCGTCACGGAATAGTCCGCGCTTAGATTGATCAGTGAACGCAAATAAATTGTATCCGCATATACTGGCTCATGCAATTTCATCTGGCTATGATTCCAGCTACGGGCTATAAAATTCAAATTCAACCGATCGCTGTTTGTTCGTACACCCAGCCGTCCGCCCGCGGTGTATTCCGTCACCCCGTCTTTACGCAAACGCTCTGCCTCCGTTCTATGATAACCCGATTCATCCACGGATCGAAAAAAAAACTCATTGTTTCGATCTGTGTGCAACACCGCCGTTTGCGCCTGTTGGGATACAAAAGCATCCCATACCCATCGCTGCTTGGACCCGCTGTACCCCACCCCGCGCATAAATCGACTCTCGCCCACCGATTGATAGGCGCGGATCATCCGTCCTTGCTTCTTCAAGGAGGTTAGGTCGGTGCCGGACGCAACCGACATGCCCTGCCAAGCGATCAACCCTTGTCCCATCTGAACCGTGTAATCACCGATTGTCCAATAATTTGCTCGACCGGGTACCTGTATCCGGATATACCCGCTAAAAAAATCTGGACGACGCCAAGATTCTCCCGGATCTTTTTCCATCATCAAACCGGCTTCAATACCGCCGGCAGACTGGTATTGATAACGAACCAATTGTTGCGACGCATCCCCGATTGTTCGCTCAGGCAATTGGGTAGCCGATGACGTCGACCATCTTATTAATAACGTATGCTTCCCTGGTTCGTTGTTTTGCAAAAACCCTTTCCAATCCACTTGACGGATCAATTGTACATACGGACGTATCTGCTGCACGGTCTGCCAATCCCATCCCGGAACTCCCTGCAGCACATACCATTGATCGGCCATGCCAATTCGCGCACGATACCGGATCCAAGATTCGATCTGCATCGCCGTCAACAAGCCCAATTCGCTCAACTCCTCCGCGGTGGCCCGATTTAAATTCAATGGATGCTTTCGATATTGCTCCAACCGAATCTGATATCCCTCCACGCCTTCTGCCTGCGTCAAATTCTCCAGATCCACGCCCGCCAGTCGATCCTCCAGTTCTTCAATCTGGGCGTAAACCGGGACTAAACAAACCATTAAAATCACCAACCAGAGTGCGCGAATCATCGACTGCTTTTTTTGACCAACCACAAATACCGATACCCAAAAAGAAAAGAAGCCCCCAAAACCGGATCCTGCGAAAAAGAGGTCCGCACCACGCCTTTCAACCACATACGCTCCAGACCCAAACTAATCTGATCGGGTGAACGCCCCCAACCAACATCGAATGACCATTTCGCCACCGGACCATAATGGCCCTGCAGAAAAATTCCAGGTACCGAAGCTTGCTCCCAATCCATCCACCCCAATAGATTCAACCGATCCGAAATATTTCGAGCCAGTCCAAAACGAATTCGGGGTGAAGCGTAACTCATCAACGGCTTATTGCCCATCCATGCCTGCGGATTTTCCCACTGCATGCCTACCTGCGTCCTTGCTTCCAATGCACCCGAAACGGAAACGGAAATCTGCGGCGACCAGCGATTTCCATAACCAGCCACACGTGTCTGCGAAAACCCCAAGTCCAATCCAACACACCAGCCATCCGTCAGCTGCTTGTTCAGGCCGATCTGAAACGCACTCTGCCGATACCGCGCATCCCCCACCGAACCCATACTTGTCTTAAATGTGCCGGAGCCCACCGGCCGCTGCAGACGTAAAAATGTCTCGGTCAATGCCCCCAACCCATGACGATTCACCACAGCCACTTGCAGACTGCCTCGGTCCACCAGAGACGGAAACCAAACCGGCAATACCGCAAAGCGAGATCCGGAATCCGAATGAGCAACGGACAAAGTACCCAGAAGCCTAGCCGAAGAACGAGACAGCCCATTTTGAGCCTGTACACCATAGCTAAAAACCCATGAATAGAACAGCAACCAAAAGCATCGAATGAATAAAAAAGTCATTGAAGCAAATTAGAATGCCGAGGGAGGGCCTGGCAAAAAAAGACCGGTGTATTTTGACGTTGATGGGTGGAGAAAAAAACCGTCACGTACCTTTGCCTCATGCAAGTATTGGATGGGAAAAAAGCCGGACAAGCCATCCGGGAAGAGATTCGCTTACAAGTTGCCCAGCGGCTCACCGAAGGAAAAAAAATACCGCACTTAGCGGCGATCCTGGTTGGCAACAACGGGGCCAGCACCACCTACGTGGGCGCCAAGGTGAAAGCCTGCGAAGAAGCCGGCATCCGCTCCACCTTGCACCATTTTGAAAGCGACCTGACCGAGTTCCAATTGTTAGAAAAGATCCGCGACCTGAACAATGATCCCGATATCGATGGCATCTTGGTACAACTCCCCTTGCCCAAACAGATTCGTGAAGAAGAAGTGATCCGGGCCATAGACCCGGAAAAGGACGTAGATGGATTTCATCCCATCAATCAGGGCTTGCTGATGCAAGGCCTGCCCGGATTCATTCCGGCTACGCCATACGGCATTGTATTGCTCTTGCAGCATTATAAGATCGAGACGACCGGAAAAGAAGCCGTAGTGATCGGACGCAGCAACATCGTGGGGCGGCCCATGAGCATCCTGCTCAGCCAACCCGGTCCCGCCGGCAATTGCACCGTCACCCTCTGTCACTCCAAGACACAAAACCTCAACGAGCACATCCGTCGAGCCGACATCGTGGTAGCCGCACTGGGTCAACCCGAATTCGTAAAAGCCGACATGATCAAACCCGGAGCCGTGGTCATCGATGTGGGCATCACCCGTGTAGATAACCCCTCCAAGAAATCAGGCTTTGAACTCAAGGGTGATGTCGATTTCTCCAATGTGTCTCCACTTTGCAGCTGGATCACCCCCGTACCCGGAGGCGTAGGCCCCATGACCATTGCTGCGCTCTTGCAAAACACCTTGCTGGCCTGCGTGCGCAGAAACAACTGATCCCATGGCAACCTCCCCCACACTCCCAGTGATGGAGCATTTCTATACCCTACAAGGGGAAGGCATGCATCAAGGCAAAGCCGCTTATTTCATTCGCCTGGCCGGCTGCGATGTGGGTTGTGTGTGGTGCGATGTAAAAGAAAGTTGGGACCGCTCCAAACATCCCGACATTTCCATCGATGCATTGATCGAACAGGTACAGCAAACACCGGCCGCCATCGTCGTGATCACCGGCGGCGAACCATTGATGCACGACCTGACCTTACTCACGGAAAAACTCAAACAAGCCGGATATCAAACCCACATTGAAACCTCGGGCGCCCATCCGATTTCGGGTACCTGGGACTGGATCTGTCTCTCGCCCAAAAAATTCAAAGCGCCGCTGCCCGCCATCCTCCCACTGGCCGATGAACTCAAAGTCGTCATCTTTCACCGCAGCGATTTTCAATGGGCGGAATCGTTTGCTTCGGAGGTGCGTAGTGATTGTCAAATATTCTTCCAGCCCGAATGGGATCGATCCAAGGAAATCATGCCCCTCATCGTTGACTACGTCAAAGCCCATCCAACTTGGCGGGCCACGTTGCAAACACACAAATACTTGAACATCCCATAGAATTAACATTTATTCATCGCCCTTACTGGCAAAATCAGGTAGATTAGTTCTATGGTGCGTTTCGGAGTTTGGCTACTTTTCTGTTCGTTGATGTTGTCAACGGGTTGTGTCGTCGCCCAACCCAAAGCCACTCAAAAAAAGATCCAACAACTCTTACAGCAAGCGTACCTCCGGTTGGAAGAAGGTGAGCTGGTGCCCGCCACGGGATTGTTTCGCGAAATACTTCTACTCGACTCCAATCAGGTGCAGGCACACCTCGGACTGGCACAATCCGAAGCGCAACGCAAACAACACGGAAAAGCCGTGAGCCACTTTGAGAAAGCGCGTTCCTTGAAACCAAATGCCGTTGCCTCCCTCTTACCCATTTATGCCGAGGAGTTAGCCGGAAACGGTGAATTTCAATCGGCCCTATCACTCATCGACTCTTTGCTACGCAGCAACTACGTCACTTCACCCAACGAGAAGAACTACCTAGAGAAAAAACGCGCCCGCTATTTGTTTGCCGTGAATTACAATACCGCCATTCGGGACACGGCATATCGATTCGAGCTGAAAAATTTGGGACCGTTGGTGAATAGCACCGATCCCGAATACCTGCCCACCCTCACCATCGACGGCAAGCAATTGTACTTCACTCGAAATCGCAATGCCCGCAATGAAGATTTTTTTTCAAGCGAAATCGATAGCGCCGGCCGTTGGCAAATGGCACGTTCCGTTCCCGGTGATGTGAATACACCATGGAACGAAGGAGCCATGCACATCTCACAAGACGGTGAGTGGATGGTGTTCACCGCTTGCTCACGCACTGATGGATTTGGTGGATGCGACCTGTATATCTCGTACCGCACGCCTACTGGATGGACACCCGGACAAAACCTCGGTGGACGCATCAATACCGATCAATGGGAATCGCAACCTTGTTTATCGCCCGATAAGAAGTCATTGTATTTCGTCAGCCGAAGATCCGGCGGATTTGGCGGCAGCGATCTTTACGTGTCAAATCGATTACTCAACGGTCGGTGGGATACCCCGATCAATCTCGGACCAAACATCAATACCCCCGGCGACGAACAGTGTCCATTCCTGCATGCCGACAATCAGACGCTGTATTTTACCAGTCCGTATTGGACCGGCTACGGCAACGACGATCTGTTCTTGGTACGCAAACAACTCGATGGCTCCTGGTCGAAACCTGAAAATCTTGGATACCCGATCAATACCATCGACCGAGAAGGAAGCCTGATTATTGCTGCCGATGGGATCACCGCCTATTATGCAAGCAACCGAAGTGATGCGATCGGCGACATGGACCTCTACCGATTTGAATTGCCCAAACACGCTCGGCCTACTCCTACGTATTGGATCCGAGGACAAGTGACCGACCAGCAAACCAGCAAACCCATCTCCGCGCAACTGAACTTGATGGATGCGATATCGGGAAATTTGATCACCACGATTCGAGCAGATGAAAAAGGCGACTATCTGGTAACGCTGCCTGTCGGCAAGAATTATTTATTAACCATCCGCCAACCCGGCTACTTCTTTCACACCGAATCTTTTTCCATGCAAGCGACCCTCGATGCAGTTCCAAAACAGCTTGACGTATCGCTTCGCCCATTGATTACCAACTCATCGATGGTGTTGGATCACATTTACTTTCAAACCAACCGAGCAAACTTAGCCGACAGCTCACGCGCCGAGTTGCTCACTTTGGCTGAGTTACTCAGAGAAAATCCAACGCTGGTCGTCGAGATCGGTGGACACACCGATAATATTGGGGCCACATCGGATAATCTCTCGCTCAGCAAGCGACGTGCTGAAACCGTTGTGCAATACCTGATCCAACAAGGAATACCCAAAAACAGATTGCAAGCAAAAGGATACGGTTCGGCCCAACCCATTGCCGAGAATAACACCGCCGAAGGCCGGGCAAAAAACAGACGGAGCGAGATGAAAATCCTCCAACACTAGCTCCCCCTTAACCCCTTTACCCGGCTAGATTTGCCCGGTGTCGGATTCCCTTTTTTACCTAATTGCACTTACGTCCGTTCCGCAGATCGGTCCCGTACAAGCCCGTCTCATGCTGCAGCATTTTTCGCCCGCTGAAATTTTTCGTGCGAAGCGAAGTGATCTGCAACGCATCGAGGGGATTGGCACCGAACGGGCAAGGGCCATTCAACAATTCAACGACTTCTCATTGGCCGAGGCGGAGCTCCGCTTTCTGGAAACGCATCAGGTCCAAGCAATCCCGTATGATGACCCTCGCTTCCCACAAAGATTGTTGCATTGCTACGACCCACCCATCCTGCTGTATTATCAAGGAACATCCTCGCTCAATGCATCACGCATGTTGGCCATCATCGGCACCCGCCAACCTACCGAGCAAGGAAGTTGCCTGACGGAAAAGATCGTTGAGGAATTGACGAAGCAAGACGTCATGATCGTAAGTGGCCTGGCCCAAGGAATCGATGCCATTGCGCATCGGCAAACGCTGAAAATGCAAGGACAAACCATCGGGGTACTGGCGCACGGATTGGATCGGATCTACCCCAATCATCACCGAAAATTAGCCCAGGCAATGCGATCCAGTGGTGGTTTGCTTACCGAATTCAAACATCGAACGGAACCGGATCGATATCATTTTCCCGCACGCAATCGGATCGTAGCCGGCATGACCGATGCAACATTGGTTATTGAATCGGGCGAGAAAGGTGGTAGTCTAATCACCGCCAACTTGGCCAATCAATACAACCGGGATGTGTTTGCCGTACCCGGACGAGTCAATGATCCTAAAAGTATCGGCTGCCTGCAATTGATCCGCAACCATCAAGCATCCGTTTTTACATCCTCGCATGACCTACTTACGGCGCTGGGTTGGCTGGACGAAAAAAAACCGGTTGCGATTCAGGCAATGACCCTGTTCCCCGAATTGAACGATGAGGAAAAAAAGATCATCGATCTGTTGAAGAATGGCGAATCCATGCAGCAGGATGTCATCGGTTGGAAAACCGGACTGCCTGCATCTAAGCTTAGCGGACGCTTACTGGAACTCGAGATGAAAGGGGTGGTCGTATCTTTACCGGGCAAACAATTTCGTTTGCGCACGTGAATCGTTTTAGCCTTCCCATGTCAGCCCAGATCCGTTTTCTCTTTGTCTTGCTTACTCTCGTATTCATCAATCAGTCAGCGCACACACAGGCTTGTACCACCTTGGGGCAAACCCCGTCGACTGCTTTTCCAGTTTGCGGAACAAATGTATTCACGCAGAACAGCGTGCCTTTGTGCGCCACCAACAGTTTATTCGTACCCGGCTGTTCGAGTGGCAGTGCCAACTACGAAAACCGAAATCCTTTTTTTTATCGTTTTACTTGTTTTGTTTCGGGCACGTTGGGGTTTGTGATCACCCCATCGGCAGCTAACGAAGATTATGATTGGCAACTCTATGACATCACCGGGCGTGACCCCAATGATATTTTTACCGTAAACAGCTTAGTCGTTACCGGAAATTGGGCAGGCACCTATGGCCCAACCGGCGCCTCCGCCACCGGTGTAAACGGCATTCAATGCGGATCGGATCCAGCCGCCAACGCCCCTACGTTTTCCGCCATGCCCGGATTGATCCAAGGTCGGGAGTACTTGCTCATGGTGAGCCATTTCACCAACACGCAAAGCGGTTACACCCTGGCGTTCAATGGTGGCACCGCCGTCATCACCGATCCGACTGAACCGCATTTATCCAGCGCCCGTGCCGATTGCGACGGCACCAAGATCCGGGTGAAGCTCAATAAGAAACTCACGTGTACAAGCCTCACTCTCTCGGGTAGTGAATTTAGCTTGGTGCCCGCTGTACGCAACGTGACGACTGCCGCTCCCGATTCCTGCAGTTTTGCGTTTGATTTCGACGAATTGGAGTTGACCTTGAGCGGACCTGTTCCCAATGGCAATTACCAGTTGGTGATCAAGAATGGCAGCGATGGAAATACCTTGCTCGACAATTGTGGGCGATCGATTCCAGTCAATGAACAAGTGCCTTTTACGTATCAGGCTCCTCAACCGATCTATGCCGACTCCATTGCCAAACCCGCTTGTGCCACCGATTCCATCCGGGTCTATTTCCCCAAGCGCATCAACTGTGCCAGCATTGCCGCCAACGGATCGGATTTTGTGGTAACCGGCCCTACACCCGTTTCCGTGGTCAGTGCCGGTGGCGATTGCCTCAATGGCAAAACGGATTACGTTTTGATTCGATTTGCGGCACCAATCTTTACGCAAGGTTTGTATACGCTCCGTCTTCGTCCGGGTACCGACGGAACCGTGTTGGTAGACGAATGCGGACAAGAAACGCCCAATCAGCAATTGAATTTTACAACAGCCGACACGGTGAATGCCGATTTCACATACACACAGCGGTTGGGATGTCAGCGCGATACACTTCGATTTCAGCACAGCGGAGCCAATCAGGTCAATGCATGGAGTTGGTCGATCAACGGACAAACCCTGGGCAATCAACCCCAATACACGCATGTATTTCCAGCTACCAGCCAGAATACGGTACAACTGTATGTCAGCAACGGTACCTGTACCGATACAAGCCGACAAAACATCGTACTCAACAACGAAGTAAAAGCGTCTTTTGATATGCCTTCGATCATCTGCCCCGAAGACGCACTGGTGGTTGCAAACACCAGCATCGGCACCGTAAGCAGTTGGCGTTGGCAATACGATGTACTTTACTCGACCACCGTAAAAGATCCGGCGCCTTTTCAATTTCCCACGATCGGAAGAGAAGCCTATTACACGGTAAAACTGGTGGCATATAATGCTGCGTTAGGCTGCAGTGATAGTACCCGTCGAACACTAACCGTGTTGGATCATTGTCTGATCGCGGTGCCCACCGGCTTCACGCCCAATAACGACGGATTGAATGACCGGTTTGGTCCACACAATGCCTTGAAAGCTGACAATTACCAATTCCGCGTATTCAATCGTTGGGGACAGCTAGTTTTTCAATCCCGCAACTGGCAGGAAAAATGGGATGGCCGTATCAATGGCCTCATCCAGAATAACGGTGTCTATGTTTGGATGCTGACCTACACCAATCGGGATACGGGGCAACCGGTATCGATGAAGGGCACGGTAACCCTGATCCGCTAGGCATTTGGTCAATTGGGCTTTGGCGCTTTATCTTTGCCCATGGCAACCAAAAAAACTCCCCGCAAATTATCGGACAAAATCGCGCTCGAAGGACTCACCTTCGATGACGTGTTATTGCTCCCCGGCTACAGCGAGGTCCTGCCCCGCGACGTTGAGATTCGGAGCAAACTCACCCGCCACATCACGCTAAATATCCCCCTACTCTCCGCGGCCATGGACACGGTGACAGAAGCCGCATTGGCTACGGCCTTGGCACGGGAAGGCGGACTGGGCATCCTACACAAGAACATGTCCATCGAAAGGCAAGCCGAGCAGGTTCGCAAAGTAAAACGCAGTGAGAGCGGACTCATCATCGACCCGGTAACGTTGGAAGCTTCGGCCACGATCGGCGATGCACAACGACTCATGCGCGAGAACCGAATCGGCGGAATTCCGATCATTGATAAACAAGGAAAACTGGTCGGCATCCTCACCAACCGCGATCTGCGTTTCGAAGTAGACATGAAACGCAAAGTGAGTGAGGTAATGACCAAAGAGAATCTCTATACCGCCCCGGAAGGCACGGACCTGCGCAAGGCCGAGCAATTGTTCAAAAAGACCAAAGTAGAGAAGCTGCCCATCATCAATAAAAATGGGAAGCTGGTCGGCCTTTTCACCTACAGCGATATCCTCAAATTAAAAAGTCATCCGCACGCGGTGAAAGATGCATTTGGCCGGTTGCTGGTGGGCGCCGGTGTTGGCATCACGCGCGATCTGTTGGATCGAGTAGCTGCCTTGCAACACGTAGGCGTCGATGTGATTGCCTTGGATAGCGCACACGGACATAGCCGTGGCGTGATCGAAGCCCTGAAGTCTGTCAAAAAGAATTTCAAAAAAGTAGATGTAATCGCCGGCAATGTTGGAACCGCTGCCGGTGCGAAAGCGTTGGCTGCAGCAGGTGCCGATGTGATCGCAGCTGATTTTTCGGAAGGCATGATCGCAGCAGGCAAGAAAGCCCGGCCGGATCTGACCTTCATCAAAGCCGACGCCCTCAACCTGCCTTTCGACAATAACGCCTTTGACCTCTTTACTATCTCTTTTGGCCTTCGCAATACCCAGAACACCGCCAAGGCCTTGGCTGAGGCCCGCCGCGTGGTCAAGCCAGGGGGACGCCTGGTCGTGGTCGAGTTTTCTAGCCCAACCTTTGCCCCATTTAGAGCCATCTATATGAACTATCTGA
>ENA-ORFA01000395-ORFA01000395.1-marine-metagenome-genome-assembly--contig:-NODE-395-length-18755-cov-3.038066_pt1 | contig 18755 bp, 20 predicted proteins | sample MGYA00248621_ERZ508587 | MGnify/ENA primary metagenome ERZ508587 (study PRJEB26250, sample SAMN06266239) | marine metagenome | isolation source: Columbia River Estuary | place: USA:Columbia River Estuary... | reverse complement strand
TTGGTGATGGAGAAGCAGCAGGGGCCGCACTCTTTATAACAGCGCCTTTAGACCAAACTAACTTATTGCCTTTTTTCATGCAGGTATAGGTTTTATTCTTGTAATCAACTTTCTTATTTAAGCCCTTACAACTTGAACCCGCTGTAATCTTTTGAGCAGAGTAAGAGTTTGGAAGGAATAGAGAGAGACAGAGAGCAAAAATGACTAATAAAGCCCCGCTTTTACTTCTAGATCTCATGATTTTTCCTTGTGATTAAGGAGTCTGTGAATCTGTTCTAAAACGATTTAGATTAAATCGCTCGATTGTTTTGCTTTGTCTTGATTACGATTCTATTTTCTTTAAATGCTGCGCGGACTAACTCTGCCGCTGTTGGCTTTTGAACAATTACTATTGGGGCTGGAGCGGGTGTTGGAGCATTTACTCCAGCAAAAGCTGCTGCTGCCATCGCCATACATCCAACGCACATATGGGAAGGTTAGACCTTAGATAGCCAGGAAGGCAAGGCATCAAGGTCAGTGGCGCTTAAAAGAAGCATTCTCTTCCCCCGTTCCTATCCAACCTTAGATATCTCGATGGTTTCATAGTCGCCCGTACCGACTACTTTGATTCGAATTCCCTCGATGGTGAAGCTATCTCCCAGAACAGCAACATAATCAGCTAGGTTTTTGCGATCTCCAACAGACTTATCAAATCTATTTGATGCCCCGCCATCAACTTTCTGCCATACAGCCCAAGCCCAATCATCGTTGCCTTGAGAAGAGCCATCTGTGTTGACCGGCGGGGCCACTGTCTTATTTAAGTCAACTACATAGGCCATGACTGAATAAAATCCTGGCGGAAATTCGCGATCGCCAAATTTGAAATTGCTCCATTTATCGATTCCGTGGGATTCAACCACTATCGCCTTTGTTGGGGAGAGTTTAATTACTGCTATTTTAGTTTGACGATCTTCTCGCTCTACTGGAGTTAAAGATAATGTCACTGGCTTCATAGTTTTTGCATCGTCACAATAGATTTGTTCCTCGGGCAGCCAATCAAGCAAAAACCGCTCCCATGGATTCATCGCATAACTAATTCCTGACTGAGAAGTCATAATTCCAAGCGGCCAACCGTTGCCAGGAGCGTGGCCATTTACCCTCAAGTCATGCAGAGTCTCGTGAATGTAATAGGCCCATTTAAGAGTCTCCATACCCTCAAGGTTTCGTCCCCAACTAAAGAAGTTGAGAATTACCTCTCCTTCTTTAATTTTAAATGTCTGGTTTCTAACAATTAAATCACCTTGTGCGTAATTCCCATCTGGGAACATGACATAGACCGTTGAGAATTTTCTTAAATCAAATTCCTTAGTAATTTCGTCAATAAATGCCTGGGCTTGAAGTGACTGGCGTTTATTGCTGGTTGCTCCCAGTGCATCTTTGCTCTTCTCATCGGTTGGATACCCAGATCTATCTCTAGGAAGCCTCAACCAGCGGTCTAACGTCGTTACATTAAATTGAGATTGTCCATTACTAAAGTAGTCATACCAATCTACTAACCACTTTTTGTCATACTCTAATTGCGCCTTTAGATCGCTGCCGCCAGGGAAGTCAGGATAGTCAACTGGAACAATAAGAACTTCGTTCTTTCCCTTTACATTCATGTAATCAGGTTTTGGTAATGGAAATCCTGAGTACTGGGTAGCGTCGCGATCACCCCTGACTAAAGTCATATCTTTGTTCTGTAACTTACAAACATCAATAGATACTGGGCTTTTAGCGTTTGTAAAGGTTTTCTTAACAGTATTTATTTTGATCCATTGCAACTTCTTGCCATAAATCCAACGGCATTCAAGAATCCCTCCTGGAACGTCAAAGGTATCCCCAGAATTAGTACATGATGCACTTTCAACTGGTGTTACTAGATAATTATTTGACTTTGATGATGAGGTGCTAACAATCTGAAAAGAGCGCCATACCAATCTCTGTATGGCTTCCTCAGTTGTATTGGCATGCCCTGCCCATGAGCAGCGCATATAAGTTGTGGTTCCAACAACCTTCTCTCCAATTTTTGGACAGAGCGACCATTCCGTTGGAAGTTGAACTTGTGTCGTTGTTGCCGTTGGCGTTGGAGTTGGTGATGGTGATGGTGATGGCGTAGCAGAAGATGTTGGGGTAGGGCTGGGGCTAGGTACTGGTGTTGACGTTGGTCTTGATTGTGAAATTGATTGAACTCTAAAACCAACTCCTGGCCCCGATGAAAACTTTGGGGCTCCCACAGCATCAGATAAATACTTCCAAGGCTTTGGTAGTGGATCTTTATCTTTTAACTTTAGGAATTTAGCAAATAATCCCTTGCTTCCAAGGACTTTAGAGCACGATATGCCAAAGGCATTTATTTGATAGCTTCCTTTAGGAAATTTAACCCCTGCAATGACTTCATCTTTCTTTACTTTATATATTCCACATGGTGGTCCTTGTGGACCTGCGCCATGAGAATTGGAGTTAGCAGAGAAAGGAATAAGAGATAAAACAAGAGCAAAAGCAATAAGAGCTGCGCCTCTACTCTTGTTAATCATAAAATTCTCTTTTATTGATTAAAGAGCTCTGTGACCTTGTTCCAATTAACTACGTTCCACCAGGCAGCAAGGTATTCCGGTCTTCTATTCTGGTATTTGAGGTAATAAGCATGCTCCCAGAGATCATTTCCTAGTAGAACTTTCTTTCCCTCACTTACTGGGCAATCTTGATATGGGGTGGTGGTTATTGAGAGTTCATTTCCATCTTGAATTAACCAGACCCAACCAGAGCCAAAGCGGCTCATTCCTGCTGCTTCAAACTCTTCCTTGAACTTGGCAAAAGATCCAAACTTGGAATTTATTGCCTCTGCTACTTTGCCAGTTGGCTCCCCGCCACCAGTTGGGCTCATCCACTGCCAAAACAGGGAGTGGTTGTAATGGCCGCCGCCATTATTTCTAACCGCTGCTTTAATTTTATCTGGCACTTTATCAAGTGAGACCATAATTTCATCAAGGCTCTTTGATTCCCATTCACTTCCTGCAATTGCTGCATTTAATTTATCAACATAGGCCTGATGATGTTTGCCATGATGAAGCTTCATAGTTGCCTCATCGATATGAGGCTCTAGCGCGTCATAGGGGTATGGAAGTGGTGGAAGGGTGAAAGCCATTTTATTTATCGCCTTTCAATGGGGGTGAGTCAAGAGTTAGTTTAGCCCTGACTGATTAAAGAGCAAGATAGATCAAGGCTTAGCTATATAAATAGAGGAGCAGTGCAACAAAGTTAAAGGTGCTCATCGCCATAAAGAGCGCGGCTAGAGCCTTTAATTGAGAGCCTGATTTGATTATTGATGAACTAAGAGCTGAAACAGATTTAAGGGCCTTTAGTGAATCAATCACAAAGAGGCTATCTCTAACTGCTGCCACCATAGCTGTTACTGAGAAGACTCCCCCTGAGGCAACAAGACCAACTAGAAAGAGCTTTAGGTATTGATCGCTATCGCTAGTAATAGCCCCCGTTGCACAGAGCGCTAATACTGCTGAGAGAAGAATTGTGGGAGCTAATTGAGATTTGACTCTAATGGCTCTTTGTTGATTCCAAGAATTAATCAGATTGTTTTCATCCATGGGATAGATAATACAAGGGGTAGTTAGGAAAGCGCCTTAATTAAGCTCTTTTACTTGAGAGGGTATTACTAGAGCAGGCTTCTTACTCTCTAGCGCTTTGATCTCATCTTTGATCGTTTTTATTGTGGCGGGAAGACCTTCTTCAAAGCAGTAGAGGGCCATTGCAAATAACCTTGCAAAATATGGACCATCAACTCTTGAAAAGCGCAGACCTGAAGTTTTCTTTCTATTTGAAACTCCAAGGAGAAAGTCATTGCCATCCTCAGTTCTAACAGCTGAGAGTAATTTAGAAAAGGCCCACTCCGTTGTGGCAATGGAGCCTGAGAAGATAAGTCTTTGGTTGGTGAGTTTTACAAGTCCTTGATCTTTATCTAATTGCATCTCCTCACCTGGTACTACCTGACCACGAAATGATCCAACTCTTACTCTAATTCCAGCAACTACTGGAACTGAGAAGCCAGTTGAGCCGCCAACATATTTAGATGGAGTTCTTCCAGCTTCGTGATAAATCGCAGATCCAGTCCAGAGCACTAACTCGCCAGCTTTTTGCACCAGACCTTGATCTGATGGCTCCTCACCTTTTGAAGCATCGCTAAAGATCTCAAGTGCTTTACTTAATAACTCACTCTCAGAGTTATATTCAGCGAGTTGGCTTTCAAAGAGCTTCTTAGCTTTCTTAGCAGCTCGCTTTGCTTTGAAGTTCTGGAAGAAGCTCATGGATAATTATCTCCTAATTTCATCAGATAAGAGTCTAAGAATTGCTACAACTATTGCCTTACAACGTTTATACTGCTCTAGTCACCTCGCCTGGAAGAAGGTTCTGTGGAAAAGCGATCTCTTACAGAAGGCAATTGGCTCAATCCCCCGCTAGAGGCTAAATTAAATGAGGAGGGCTTATTAGTTACAGCTAAAGAGAATTCTGACTTTTGGCAGAAGACCTCTTATGGATTTGTGCATCACTCTGGACATGCCCTACTAAATGACTTCAAAAACGAGAGCGCTGTTGAGGCCACATGGCTTCTTGATTACCGCCATCAATTCGATCATGCCGGATTAATGGTCTATAGCGATGAGAAGAATTGGATTAAGGCTGGGGTGGAGTTTGCTGATGGCGCTCCACAGCTGGGCGCAGTGGTAACTAGAGAAATCTCCGACTGGTCTGTAGCTCCAGTGCCACTATGGATGGATAAGAAGATAGAGATTAGATTTAGTCGTTCTGGTGATGCTTTAACCATTAGGGCTAGATGCCAGGGACCTTGGCAACTTGTTCGCCTTGCCCCATTGGATATTGATAGAGAATGGAAAGTAGGAATCTTCTGCGCAAGCCCACTTCGCTCTGGGCTCTCAGTTTTATTCACTGAGTTAAAGACTGGTCCAGCAGATAGCGAGCTCCATTAATTTGCTGCCTCTTGGAATGAGGCTTGGAAATCACTACCTTTAGCTTCAAGAAACTGAGAGGAATTTAGAAAAATGGTGATTACGGCAATTTTTGAAGCAAAGCCCGGCAAAGCCGATCAACTGCGTAAAGAGCTAGAAAGTGGCGCCCGGCAATCTTGGCAAGAGGCGGGGGTTTTAAGTTATGCCGTCCATGAGTTAAGTGATAAACCGGGAGTGTTTATGAATATCGAGGTTTATCGCGATGAGGATGCTTTTAAATCTCATCTAGATTCTCCCCACGTTAAGGCGTTTTTGGGAATGCTTGATGACTTATTGGCTAATCCTCTTACGGTTTATCAAGCAAGGGCTCTCTTTGCTGGAGAAAATCCTAAATCTAGTATTTAAAGGATTTGAATATGAGACGACTGCTCTCAATTGAGCGCCATCAGAAAATATTAGAGCGCGTTGCCTCAGAGGGAGCGGTTGATTTCATAAGTTTGGCTGAAGAACTTGGCGTTTCATCAATGACAGTTCGGCGAGATGTCAGAGTTTTGGAAGAGAACGGTCACATCACAACAACTCGTGGTGGCGCATCTGCCCAGGTGACAAACTCGCGAGAGATACTCTCCCACCCTAGGGCTCAAGATCAAAGTGTTGCTAAATCACAGATTGGACAATTTGCAGCATCCCTGATTGAAAAAGGAGAGGTCATATTTCTAGGAACTGGATCAACTACGGCAATATTTGCACAATTCCTTCCTGCGAATTTAGATCTCACTGTAATTACACCATCCTTGCCTCATGCATCAGTTCTGGCATCGAGAGGTATTAAAGTTATTAGCACCGGTGGCCTAATCGCGACAGCAGATCTCGCTCAAACTGGTGTTATCGCTCAAGATGTTTTAACTAGGTTTTTTGCCACCCGGGCAGTAATTGGATCTGGAGGAGTTTCAAAGAGTGGTGGGCTGAGCGAATTTGATCAGGTAGTTGCTGATTTAAACCGAGTGATGATTGAACGAAGCGAGGAGACTGTTGTTCTAGTCGATCCTTCAAAGATCGGAGTTACTGCGCCATATCGAGTAGCTGGGATTGAAGTTGTTGAAGAATTCATCACTTCAGATAGTGGAAGAGCTCTCTTTCGAAAGGAGCTAGGAGCAAAAGCAAGGATCTTGACACCAAAGTCATAACATTTTGTTACAATTTATATGTTATTATATGTGGTCTACGAAAGGACCGAACCGTGGCAATCGCGTTATCGTCCATTTTTGCAGCGAAAAAACCAATTATCGGAATGGTTCACCTGCCTGCATCCCCCGGCCAAGCACAGGCAAAGAGTCAGCCAGATCTCAAGCAAGTCATTGCCTCTGTTAGAGCTGATGTTGTTGCTCTGCAAGATGGCGGAATAGATGGACTGCTATTTTGTAATGAGTCTGATCTTCCTTACACCACAAAACTGAGCTCAGAGGTAGGTGCTTGGACTAACTTTTTAATCGGAGCTCTCTACGATCAGATAAAGATTCCCTACGGCGTCAATCTTCTCTGGGATCCAATTGCTTCAATCGAAGCGGCTGCAGGATGTGGCGCTTCATTTGTTCGTGAAGTTATGTGTGGATCTTTTGTTAGTGAAATGGGCCCCTTAACCCCAAATCCAGCTTTAATTGCTCAAACTAGGACTAGATTGAGAGCAGAACACATTGCGCTATTTACCAATATTGTCCCTGAATTTGCATCTGCCTCAGAGGCAAGAAGTGTTGAGCAGAGAGCTAAAGCTGCTGAGTATTTTGGTTTTGATGCTATTTTGATTTCAGGGCCTGTTGCTGGAGTTGCTTTTAGCGACGCTGACTTACTGGCTGCTAAATCCACAGCAAAGCAAATACCGGTTTTTGCAAATACTGGGGTCAATGCCAAAAATATTGCCAAAACTCTTGAGGTCGCTGATGGGGTTATCTCTGGAAGTGCAATGAAAATTGATGGAAAGACCTTCAACCCAGTAGATCCAAAGCGGGTAATTGAATTAGTTCAAGCTGCTAGTAAATCACGTTAATTCTTCTGATTAGGAGTTAGTTATGGCCAGAGTTAGCTTTATTGGATTAGGAATTATGGGATCTGGGATGGTCTCTAATCTGCTTAAAAGTGGACATCAGGTAAAAATCTGGAATCGCAGTGAAAGTAAATCGAAGGAATTAGAGAAATTAGGCGCTGAGGTCGTCTCAAATCCTGCGCTTTTGGCAGAGGGGGCAGATTACTTTATGTATTGCCTTGCAGATGATGCGGCAATATCTGAAGTTATTACAGGCGGCCATAAAATGGCGGAGCTGATAAAACCAGGAACCATTGTCATCGATCTTTCAACCATAGATCCCAAAACCAGTAATGCTGAAAGGGCCATTTATGAGAGTCGTGGCATTGAGTTTCTGGATGCTCCAGTATTTGGAACCAAGGGTGAAGCTAGAGATGGTGGCCTCTGGGTTGTAATTGGGGGCAAGGAAGACATTTATAAGAAAGCTCTCGAGGTTTTAAACCCCATCAGTGAAACTACTCATTACATGGGCGATGGTGGAAGCGGAACAAAAATGAAATTAGTAGGTAATCTCTTGGTTGCCTCACAAATTGTCTCTATTGGTGAAGCCCTAACTCTGGCCAAAAAAGCTGGGTTGGATTTGAAAAAGGTGTTAGAGGTCGCGGCAGTAGCCGACTTTAAAACTCCTATTTATGCTGGAGTCGGCGGCGCAGTAATCGCGGGAGATTACGAAGTCAATTTCCCTTTGAGGTTAATGCTTAAAGACTCCAGATTGATTCAGGAGTTTGCTGAGAGATTGGCATCTCCGGCCACCATCGCTGCAATTACAGAGGATTTAGCAAAAGATGGAGTAGATGCGGGTTATGGTGAGTTAAATGCCTCAGCAATTGTCAAGGTAATTGCTCAAAGAGCTGGAGTAGATCTTAGTGAGTAAAAAAAGAAGCAAGATGTTCAATTCAAAGTCTGGCAAGTGTATAAATATTGCTCTAGATCTTGGAATTTTTGGTGACCGCAGTTTTGCTAAAGGTATCGAGAATTTATCGACCGCTCTTCCTGAAATTCTTAAGGGAAAACCTGATGTAATTCAGTTAAACCCTGGTGGTTTAAAGATTTTCAATAAATTAAAGAATAAGCCTCAAATCTCAGTTGCGCTACGACTTGATGTCACAAATGTCTATGAACCTCGAGAAATTGAGCATGCTTGGGATACTGCCAATATCGCCACTCTTGATCTGGCCTCTGACCCAAGAGTGGCTTGCGTTGTCCTAAATCTTCTTAACTTTGATGAGAACTCCCGACTACAAGAGCAATGCATTGAGAATATTCAAATAGTTGCTGCTAAGTGCCAGAAATTATCGATTCCTTTAATGATTGAACCCTTGGTCATGACAGTAAAGCCAGGGGCAGGCTCAACTTCAGTTGGAGAAGTAGGAAAAATTGCTGCACTTGTTAGACAGGCAGTTGAGCTAGGTGCTGACATTATTAAGGTTGATGCCACTACGCCGATGAGTGATTTTGGTCAGGTTGTTGAAATAGCTTCTGGGGTTCCAGTTCTAGTACGAGGTGGAGGCCAGGTTACTGCCAGAGAATTATTGGAAAGAACTCGAATTGCTATGGATGTCGGAGCATCTGGCGTTGTTTATGGAAGAAATGTTGTCCAGCACCCAACCCCCGCAAAGTTCATAAAGTCCATCAAAGCTGTCGTTCATGAGAATGCTTCAGTGGACAAAGCTCTCAAGATCTTAGAGGGATAAAACATGACCGAGACGATGAAGGCTGCTGTAATCACCGAGATTAAAAAAGTAGACGTGATTGATGTGCCAATGCCAAAAATTGGACCTCGTGATGTTTTACTAAAGATCAAGTCTGCTGGATTGTGCACCTGGGAGCAGAGGATCTATACAGGTCAAGCAAAAGCTGAATATCCTTTTTTAGGTGGCCATGAAAATGCTGGAGAAATCGCTGCCATCGGAGAGTTAGTTACAAATGTTGCAGTTGGTGATCGTGTCACGATGGGCTCATCTGCTTGTGGGACCTGTCGAGCATGTCTGCGCGGAGAAGATAAGGGTTGTGCTGAGCACTTTTTGAATTTTTCTTTAAAGGGCGGCATCTATGGGCCAGGTGGTTTTGCGGAATATAAAGTTCATCGTAGCGACGGAGTCTTTGGTGTGGCAGATGCGCCCTGGGATAAAGCGGCCCTGGCAGAACCGCTCTCCTGTGCAATTCACGCAGCACGCCTACTAGGTGCCAAATTGGGCGATACCGCTGTTGTTTTTGGCTCCGGAACTATGGGTCTAATGAACCTCCTAGTTTTAAAGAAATCCGGATTACGCGTTGCAGTTGTCGATGTCAATGAAGCCCGTCTAGAAAAGGCAAAAAAGCTCGGCGCTGATTTAGTTTTTAAATCTGATGAGAAAATCAGAGAAAGAATTAAGGGCGCTTTTCTAGGTGGCGTTGACTACGCAATTACTGCATACGGAAGCGACGAAGTTAACCAAGATGCCCTGGATGTCCTAAATAATAGAGGCAAGATATGCCTCTTTGCCTCTGCCCACCCTGTCGTGCCCTTCGCTATAGATCCAAATGTTATGCACAACAAAGAAACGTCAGCTGTGGGTGTAGTAAGCGCAGATCGTTGCGATCATGCCCTAGCTACCGAGATGATTGCTCACAATCAAATTGACTTATCCGAGCTAATTGATGCAACGTATCCAATATCTCAGGCTCAGGAAGCATTTCACAGGGCTACCTCAACACCAAGTTATCGAGTGATGCTAAATCCTTAATCAATAATCAAGTTCATGCAACTTATGCATTTGATTTTTTGTTGCATCATATAGTGAGGTGTAAATTTCACTTAATGGCGCGTAGGTTTCGGCCAGTTTCTCATCAGGATTTATAATTCGCGCTTTACCTTGCCAAGTGCGAATCTCCTCAGGGCTAGAAACCAATCCGACTGCCACTCCAGCTAGTAAGGCATCGCCATAAGATGCACCAAAAGTTAGTGGTGCAACTTCTTGAGGCACCCCAGAAATATCGCTAATAGCTTGAAGCCAAATGGAGTTCTTTGTTCCACCACCAACTGACTTTATTGTTTTGGGACGCGCTCCAATTAAAGTAAATAGGTCAACATGCTGCTTAACGCCATGTCCCATTCCCTCCAATATGGCACGGAAAATATGGCCGCGAGTGTGAGTCAGGCTTAAACCAAAAATCATTCCCTTCGCTCTTGGATCCATTACCGGTGTCCGTTCGCCACTGAAATATGGAAGAACTATGACTCCTTCAGCTCCAGGTTTAGTCTCTGCCGCTTCTTTAACCAATTCAGCATATGCCGAGGCTCCACCAGATTTTTCTGCAGCCACCAACTCAGGGGCAAATTGATCTCTAAACCAGCGCGTTAATGAGCCACTAGTTGCCATTCCTGCCAAGAGACACCAAGTTCCCGGAAATAGATAAGGACCAGCCCAGAGTCGCTTCTCTCGCGCCTGATCATTATCGGTAACTTGAATCATAAATATTGTTGAGCCATACATCATCATCATTTCACCGGGCTTGGTCACACCAACGCTCAGAGCCTCAGCGCCAGCATCAATGGTTCCAACTGACACCGGAGTTCCTTCAGCAAGTCCCGTTAATTCAGAAGCTTTTGATGTTACATAACCAGCAAGCTCATGACTCCAAAGAATTTCAGGTAGCTGTTCCAAATTAACAAAGTCTTTGCAAAATCTATCACTCCACTTATTGCTCCATGGGTCATACATAGGAACCATGCACCCTGCTGAAAAGTGATCAATCACAACTCTGGAGGTCAGTCGAGCCACAATGAATGTTGTGGCATCAACAAACCATCGTGCTTTTTTATAAACCTCAGGTTCATTTTTCTTAATCCAGAGAATTTTTGGACCAGTTGATTGCGAAGATAGGCAGTTTGCTGTGGCATTGAAAATTTCATCTTCGCCATACTTTGCATTTAATTCATCAATCTCTTTTACCGCACGGGTATCTACTCCATAAAGAATTCCCATTCTTAATGGGTTGAAATTCTCGTCAATTGGTAAGACATCTGGCCCAATGGCACTTATTCCTACCCCTTTGATATCTGCTGCCACGACTCCAGGTGTACTCAAAAGTTGTTTTGTAATAGTACAAAAATCTCCCCACCAAGTTAGTTCAGGATCATGTTCTGCCCAACCTGCGCGTGGAAACAACAGTTGATGAGGAACGGCTACCTGAGCTATTACCTCACCGGTGATGGTGGTTAAAACGCCTTTTGACTCATAGGTTCCAATATCAATTCCAAGCAGTAGATCTTGAGGCACGATGAAAACCTACTCTCTGGTCTTAATAAATCGTTTATCCACGTTGAAAATTCTCATTTTCAGGAAAATTATCCACGATTGAAATAAGTAGTTTACGTAAATCCTCCAGATCCTTTAGAGAGCAACTCTCTACTCCAGAATGGGTGTACCTAGTTGGCCAAGCCAAATCAACACAAGCCACGCCCTCACCAACTAACTGCACATAAGAAGCATCAGTCAACAATCCGATTGTTGCATGACGTTGCAGGGATATCTTCGTGTCTTTTGCACTTTTATCGACAATGTCAACTAATTTCGGATGAGGTATCAAACCATTTAAAGTTCCACGGCCATGAAAAGTATAGGTGCCAAGAACAGGGCCTGCTCCAACTCTTACTCCATTACCCTCAGCAATGTCTGGAGTATCTGATGCCGCTACTAAATCGATGCTGATTGCTGCCAGAGGTTTTATCGACTGAGCTGCGACCATTGCGCCACGAAGATTAAATTCCTCTTGAACAGATCCCACGATATGCACGGTAATTGCGGGGCGTTTGACTTTTAAATGTTTTGCCAGCTCTACCAATAAAGCACAGCCCCCACGATCATCAATGGAAGTTGCTGCGACGCGATCATTTAAAAGCTTTACAAAACTAGGTCGGTATATAACTGGAGTTCCAATATCGACTCCTGCATCCAATACTTCCTGAACGCTCGTTGCCCCAATATCTACATAACATTCACTTATAGGCTTCACTTTGTATTTCTCATCTGGCGGAGTTAAATGATGTGAGACAAAGCCAATAACGCCTTCAACGTTCTTGCCCCCTTTGGCCTGAAGAAGAACATTTGATGCAGCTAAAATTCTTTCAGGTACGCCACCTACCCGCTCAATCCTTAAATAGCCATTCTCTTCGATTTTCTTAACAATCATCCCGAGGGAATCGGTATGAGCAAAGACCATTAATGCAGGAGCTTTTGGGTTGGAACCTCTTACAGTTGCAATAACATTTCCTAAAATGTCAACCCTCAGCTCGTCGACGAAATCCTTAAGATCTCTAGATAGCTTTTTTACCATTTCGTCTTCGAATCCAGACATTGCTGGAGTTAGACAGTAATCCTGTAGTCTTTCAATTAGGGACATCATGACTCCAATGACTTATTTATGGATTTGGAACGGCGTCTATTTTCTAACACAACATTGAGAATCATAACCAGTACCAAAACTCCACCCTGTGCAGCTAGATAGAAGAATTGATTAAAGCGAAGGGCATTAAAACCTGAAGCGACCATTTGCAACACAATCGTGGCCAAAACAACACCGGTAACAGTTCCAAATCCCCCCATCGGATTTACCCCGCCTAACACAACTACCACTATGGCCAAAAGTATGTATGAGTTTCCAAAGTCTGGACTTGCAGCAGACATGCGGGAAGCAATAATCAAGCCCGCAAAAGATGATAGGAGGCCTGAGATTACATAAGTCCAGGCAATAACCCTCTTATCTCCCATAACACTGTATTGAGCAGCTTTTCGGTTAGTGCCAATAAGAAATATCTTTAATCCTAAGCTGCTGCGATTGATTATTAATCCCACTAATAAAGCTATGAAGACCATAAGCACAAAGGGTGTTGGCACACCAAAAAAAGTTCCATTACCGATGCGAGTAAACTGATCTGGTAGTCCAGAGATAGAAACTCCGTTTGTTAATCCAATTGCTATCCCATTGAATAATGTGAGGGTTGCCAAAGTGGCCAATATTGGCGTGATATTGAGAACAGCAATCAATAGTGCATTTATGCCGCCACAAATCAAACCAAGCAAAATGCCAGCCAGGCATGCCATCAAAATCCAGAGATTTGTTATTTCTCCGTCCTCACTCATATTTTTTGTCAAAATGTATGCCGCTAATAATGCAGCTAGATTAGATGTTGCAACTATCGATAAATCTATTCCACCTGTGAGCATAGATAGCATTACTGCAATAGAGAGAATAGCTACCTCTGGGACTTGAAATGCCATTGAGGTGAAATTCTCTGGCGTGAAAAAGATATCAGGAGAAAAGTAAGAGAAAATTAGAAGCACCAAAAGAGTAAAACCCATTAGCTGAGTAACTTTTCTATCAGATAAAAGAGTAGAGGAAGCGAAACGGTTTCTTAACTCATTCAATTGATTCCACCTCACTTTCGGAGAGAGCTCGACGTCTTTTATTTCGTCGACTTTCACCGATAGCTTGAAGAGTTATACCTATAACCAGGAGAGCCCCAACAGCTGCTCGCTGCCAAGAACTACTAACACCTAGAAGCACTAGATTATTTTTGATCAAGTTAATAAAGAGCACACCTAGGACAGTTCCGAAAACTGTTCCATAACCGCCCATAATGCTGGCACCGCCCAAAACAACTGCTGCAATGATATCTAGCTCAGAACCTGCTAGATCATAAGGATTTGCTTTCCTTTGCAACGAGACATAAAAAATCCCAGCAAGCCCTGAAAGTGCCCCGGCTAAGAGATAGATTTTTGTCTGAGTTCCTTTTACTGAGATTCCTAAACGACGCGTTGGTTCTACTCCGCCACCTAGCGCATAAACAGATCGACCAAAGAGTGTTCTACTCAAAATTAGTGAAATTAGAATTGTAATTATGGTTATGGGGATGACCAAGACATGAAGTCGAACTAATGTGCCAGTCGCAGACTCAAACTTAACTAGATCTGCTGTTGAAAACTGATCGAGAGCAATAGGTATGTCACTGATAAACGAAGAGCCTATTAGAGTGAGCATCAAACCTCGGAAGATTCCAGCTGTTCCCAAAGTTGCTATGAGAGTAGGGATACCAAACCCGGCGATAGCAATTGCATTCACTCCTCCCAGCAAAGTTCCAATCACTATTGCTAATATAATTGGTATCAAAAGACTCTCGCCATTTAGCTCAAACTTTTGCATGATGACAACGGCGGTATAACCGGCAAAAATTCCTACTATGGGAAATGAAACATCTATTCCCCCACTGATAATGACAATTAGCACGCCCAAAGCAAAAAGTAACTGAACAAATGATGATCGTAGGATGTCAAAAAGGTTAGCAAGGGTAAAAAACTCAGGACTTTTAGACCCAATTACAAAAGAAAATACCACGATAGCCAATATGAGCACAGTTTCGTTTCGCATCAATAGTCTCTTAAATTTGGGGTTCAATTCAGCTCCTTATAGATTGCGCTCTCGCTGATTTGTTTATCATTAAACTCCTTGGAAATTTTGCCATGGCGAATGACCAAAACTTTGTGGCAAATTTGCACCAGCTCTGGAATGTCATCAGAAACCAAGAGGAAAGCCATCCCGGCTTGAGCTCTATCTCGAATTATTTCAAGTATTTCACGCTTGGAACCAACATCGACCCCTACCGTTGGACCGTTGAGAATCATAACTTTCGGGTTAATGGACAGCCATTTAGCTAGGACAACTCTCTGTTGATTTCCACCCGAAAGAGATGAAACAGGATTCATCGGATTCTTCGTTTTTATTCTAAGTTCTGAGATCCAAGAGCTTCCAATTTTCGCTAATTTCGTTTTTGAAATTGCTCCCCACCGACTCTTTTGCCTGTCTAGTCCCACAGCAACAATATTGCGCAAGATTGATTGCTCTAAAAACAATCCTTGGGTTAATCGATCTGGTGGTACATAACCAATACCAGAAGCTAAGGCGGCCTCTGGTGAATTAAGAGTTACCTCTTTCCCATCTACTTTAATACAACCTGCATCTACTGGATATTTGCCAAATATTGCTTCAGCTAACTCTGTTCGACCCGAGCCAAGTAGGCCAGTTAATCCAATAATTTCACCCTCTGAAATAGAGAAAGAGACATCATTAAAAGTATTTTTTGAAGTTACGTTCTCAAGCTCGAGAAGAGGTCGGGAATCTTTGCCTAAAAGCGGTGCGATACGAGAAGTTGCTATTTCCGAACCAGTCATAGCCGTAGCTATCTCCTTGGCTTTAAACTTTGACATCAAGCCTTCAGCCGCCACTTCACCATTTCGTAAGACGGTAATGGTGTTGCAAATCTCTTGAATTTCATCAATTTTGTGGCTAACAAAAACAATCGCTACCCCACGTTTGCGAAGCTGGTCCACAACTTCAAATAGCTTTTTTACCTCTTTGCGAGTTAAAGCCGTGGTTGGTTCATCCATAAAGAGCATCTTTACGCCCAAATTAGTAGCCCTGGCGATTGCAATTAATTGCTTAGAAGCTATTGAGGTCTCAACCAGTGGCGAATTAATGTCAATATCTACGCCAATATAACCCAAGGCCTCTTCAGCTATTCTCCTGGTCTCTTTCTTTCCAATAATTTTTGAGGACTTCAATATGTTTGTTGGAAGGGCAATATTTTCAGCAACTGTTAAATTGGGAAGCAGAGAAAAATCTTGGAAAATGACCTGCACACCTTCATTGACTGCTTGGCGAGGAGATAAATGAGCAAATTCTTTTCCCGCAAGTGTTATTACTCCGGAATCAGGGGCATGGACACCTGACATAATTTTGATAAGCGTCGATTTGCCAGACCCATTCTCGCCAGCAAGGCAGTGAACTTCTTCAGCGGATACAGACATAGATACCCCTGCTAAAGCCTTTGCACCTCCAAAACTTTTAACAATATTTTTTACGCTGTACTCAGCGGTTTGCGTGGTTAGCATTGAAACCCGCCTTTCCCAAGAATTAAGTTAATTAGCACTTTTCGATTCTTTAAATGAGTCTACTGCTAACTGATAAACATGGTGTTAATGAAAGTGGGGCGCGGTGTGCGCGCCCCACAATCTTCCTACACTAGCAAGCTAACAAGTACTTAGATGTTGTACTTACTTGCGTTGTTCTTATCAACAATAACCCATGCAGCTCCATTGAAGCTCTTAGGATTTGTCTTGCTGACCGTGATCTTGTTATAACCCTTAACCTTTAGGTCCATTCCAGCTTTAATTTTCTGTCCCTTGTTTAAAAGTTCCAGCATATTAAGCATGGCCTGACCAGCAAGTGCTGAGTCCCAGAAGAAGATCTTGTCAATGGCGCCTGTTTGTAGCAACTTATTTGTCATCGATGGAATTGATGTTCCCATCACGCATACTTTGTCGTTTAGTCCAAGCTCCTCAACTGCTCGTCCAATACCAACAACATCATTAGCAGAAGATCCTTCAAATCCCTTGAGATCTGGATATTTCTTCAACAATTCTTTTGTCTTGTTGTAAGCAACATCAGCATCTTCCTTTGATTCAATTGGGTCTTCAACTCTTGTGATATTTGGATACTTACTCTTTGCTTGCTCGTAAGCTCCAGCAACCCACTCGTTATGGCTTCCATTGGTTAGTGTTCCAACAAATGCAACATACTTACCAGAATTACCCATACATGTGGCGAGGTTATCCATCATCACTGCGCCATAAGCAGCATTTTCAAATGCTTCGATATTTGCATCTGCATTCTTTATGCCACCAGCTTCATGAGTTACAACGTTAATTCCGGCTTTCTTAGCTTTCTTGATAACACCATCGATTGAAGCTACGTCATTTGGAACAATTCCAATTCCTGTAACTCCCTGAGCAATAAGATCTTCAACCATCTTTGATTGCTTTTCTGGTGATGCATCTGTTGCACCAGTCATAGTTGCATCGATACCTTTTTCAGTAGCCCATGCATTAATTCCCTTTTCCATGTTGTCGAACCAGCCGACGCCGATCAACTTCACAGAAACTACGTAGCGCTTATCTCCAGCAGAATCTCCGCCTGAACTGCAGCCAGCCAAAAGTAAAGCTGCTGCGGCAGCGGCTGCTGCGACTTTGTACTTCTTCATTCGTGCTCCTTTTTGCGTGATTAAAGGGGATCGGGTTGGGATTGACCCCTAAGGGTAAGATGAATATATTCGCCTTTAACAAAATTGGTCAATAGTTCCGTTAAAAAAAGATAACTTTTTATAACATTTTTGTTATAAAACGTTAATTCCAAGGGAGGGTAGGCTTACACCATGCAAAAGATCCTGAATGTCCCAACAGAGTTTGTTAACGAGATGCTCGAAGGCATCCTCGAGGCATACCCAACCCAGCTCAAAGCCGTCGGTGGAGACAACCACGCCCTCGTGCGAGCTGATGCGCCTGTTTCAGGCAAGGTAGGAATTACAACTGGTGGCGGATCTGGCCACCTTCCACTATTTCTTGGTTACGTCGGAAAAGGCATGCTCGATGGCGTTGCTGTCGGCGATGTTTTCCAAAGTCCAACAGCAGAACAGATGCTTGCAGTTACAAAGCAAGTTAACTCCGGTGCTGGCGTTCTCTATATATATGGAAACTACGGCGGAGATGTTTTTAACTTTGATTTCGCAGCAGAACTCGCAGCAGCCGAAGGAATTCGCGTTGAAACTGTTTTAGGTGCTGACGATGTTGCATCTGCACCAAAAGGTGAAGAAGGACGACGTCGCGGAATTGCTGGAATTTTCTTTTTGTACAAAGTTGCAGGCGCAGCAGCTGCAAAAGGTTTGTCACTCGATGAAGTTGTTGCTGTTACAAAGAAGGCTGCAGCGCAGACTCGCACAATGGGTCTTGCACTAAGTCCAGTAACACTTCCTGCAGTTGGTCACCCAACATTTGAAGTGAAACCAGGTGAAATGGAAATCGGTATGGGTATCCATGGCGAGCCTGGTATTCGTAAGAGCGCACTAGAAACCGCTGATCAAATTACAGAAGAGTTGCTTACTGCAATTAAGAATGACCTTGATCTAAAGAGTGGCGACAAAGTCTGCGTGCTTATGAATAGCTTGGGCGCAACGCCTCCAGAAGAGCTTTACATCATGTTCCGTCACGCAAAGAAAACTCTTAAGGGTTACGGTGTTGATGTTGCTCGTGCATACGTTGGCGAATTTGCTACTTCACTTGAAATGGCTGGCGCATCAATCAGCGTTATTCGTGTGGATGATGAATTACTTAACTACATCAATACTCCTGTGCACACACCATTCTTTACGCAGGCATGAGCGCATTTACTGACTCAGTAGAGAAGGTTGCGGCCGCTCTAGAAAATAACTCTAAGAAATTTGAAGAGTTAGATTCTGTTGCTGGAGATGGCGATCTAGGAATTACTGCTGGCAATATCGCTAAGGGTTTACGTGCTGGCGCAGCAGGTGCAATGCGCCATCGGCGGCGTCGCCGGCGGGATCGACCAGGCGCTGGAACAAGAGCTTTGGGTTGAGGTTGGAAATCACCGCCTTGGCGCGGATTGTCTCGCCGGCTTCGGTCACAACCCCGCATGCGGTCGGGGTTTCGCTCACGACCACGCCCCCTGCGCGCGCAACTGCTCCTCCGCGAGACGGCGCTCGGTGATGTCGCGACAGACGAGGATGACGCCGGTGCGCGCGCCCTTGTCATCGCAGACGAGGTTGATTTGCGATTCGATGCTCC
>ENA-ORFA01000393-ORFA01000393.1-marine-metagenome-genome-assembly--contig:-NODE-393-length-18777-cov-2.685401_pt1 | contig 18777 bp, 20 predicted proteins | sample MGYA00248621_ERZ508587 | MGnify/ENA primary metagenome ERZ508587 (study PRJEB26250, sample SAMN06266239) | marine metagenome | isolation source: Columbia River Estuary | place: USA:Columbia River Estuary... | reverse complement strand
GAGTTTGCCGATGGTGTTGCATTATCCATCACATCTTTCTGACGAACGATGAGTTGCTCACCATTATCGGGAGTGGTAAACAGCCCGCCATTCACTGCATCCCAGCACTGACCAAGCAGTTCGTCGGCCGCCTCTTGTGCGTAGGTGATCCATCGCGCTTGGCCGCTTGCCTCACCAAGTCGTGTGAAGGCGTCAATGAGTTGGGCGAGGTCGGCAGCAAGAGCGCTATGGCGTGCTTGAGGTGAACCCGACTCTTGCCAACTTCTTTTCCAATTTCCCTTTGCCGTGCGAAGTTCGCGCACAAGAAATTCGCCATTGCGAATTGCTACTCGCAGCCACTCATCTGATTCAAAAAAGAAAGCCGCTTCGGAAAGGGTTGCAAGCATCATGGCGTTCCACTCGGTAAGTACCTTGTCGTCAAGGAGAGGTCGCTGGCGAGAATTTCTGTGCTCAAACAGAATGACTCGAGCCTCTTCGACTTCGGCAGGTCGTGAGAGATCGCCACGGTGATGAAGTCGGGCAGGAATGTTCTTGCCTTCAAAGTTTCCAAGCGCAGTTATCTCGTACCACTTGAGTGCCGGTTCCTGCAGGTGCTCTGGTAGCACGCGTGTGAATTCGTCGCGACTCCACACATAGAAGTGGCCTTCGTGGCTATGTCCTGTGTCGTCAAGTGAGTCAGCATCTTCGGCACTGAAGAACCCACCGTCCCGATGAGTGAGGTCGCGTAACACATACTCAATGGTTTCGCGAGCGACTTGTTTCCAGGTTTCGTTTCCAAACAGCATCCCTGCGTGCAGATAGACACGGGCGAGAAGTGCCTGATCGTAGAGCATTTTTTCAAAGTGGGGAACGAGCCACATTTCATCAACGCTGTATCGAGAGAAGCCGCCACCGATGTGGTCGTACATACCGCCACTGGCCATGGCATCGAGAGAAGTAGTGACGATGTTTTCCAGATCGTTATCTTCACCCGCAAGCAGCTGACGCAATAACACCTCGAGATTCATTGTGCTTGGGAACTTTGGAGCCTTGCCAAAACCACCCCATGAGGAGTCAAAGTTTGCTCGTAGCTGGGTGACGGCGCTCTCAAATGTGGAGAAATCAGCTATCTCAGAATGTTGCTCAATTTTTGCCGTGCGTTCCAGGGCTTCCATTAGCGCATCAATGTTGTCATTGATGTCATCTCGGCGGTTGTTCCATGCATCGGTGATCGCATTCATTAACTGGAGAAATGAAGGTTTTGGAAAATAGGTTCCGCCGAAGAACGGCTTTCCATCGGGAGAAAGAAAGACCGTCATTGGCCATCCACCGCGCCCCGTCATCGCCTGCACGGCGTCCATATATATCGCGTCAACGTCTGGACGTTCTTCACGATCAACTTTGACATTGACGAACATTTTGTTCATGACTTCGGCAGTCTCATTGTCCTCGAAACACTCATGTGCCATCACGTGGCACCAGTGACAAGCGGAATATCCCACGGACAAAAGGATCGGGACATTGCGTTCACGAGCGTGAGCAAAGGCCTCGTCGCCCCATGGGTACCAATCGACCGGATTGTCGGCGTGCTGACGAAGATACGGACTTGTTTGATCGGCCAACCGATTGGGCATATGTTCGCCTTTTTTAGCAGTTATGAAACGGGGATGTCGCCCACAATGGTGAGTTTTGGAAATGGAGCGCGTGCTGCAACGTTCATGCGAACACGACAGACCGAAGGTACTGCAGGCGCAATCAACCTTGTTCCAGTTACGCGACACGCGCCACTCAGAACTTTGTACGTTCGACTTCCTGAAGAAGATGAGTTGAAGAGCTTCGCCAGGGGAGTGCTGCTCGTTGTCTTGACAACGCTTGCGATTTGCCAGATTGGGAAGAAAGGGCCGACGGCGTCAGAGATTACAAACTGCTTGGTACCAGCGCTCGTGTATTCAATGCCAACACGAATGGTGCGCCGTGAATCAGCCTGCGATGTGGTGTACGAACGATTGGTGGCTTTTGCAATTGCGGTGCAGTCTGCCGGTACCTCAATTGCAGCGGGGCCGGCTGATTCACAGCGGTACCATTTCACACTGTTCACTTCGGAGATGCTTTCAAGATTTGGAACGAGTTTTTCGCCAATACGCCCGTTCGCCACAATTTGTGGTGAGGCTATTGGTGGAAAAATGCGTTGAAGTTCAGCCAAGGCTGCAACCAAGTTCAGGAACCCGACTCCAAATGTTTGGTCGCGCCCTAGGTCTCCAAGGTCTGTAGCCGTGAGTAACAAATTGTCACGTACCTGAGTATTTGAAATTCGTGGCTCAGCGGCAAAGAGCAATGCCGCTGCACCGGCGACGAACCCCGCAGCCATGCTGGTGCCACTGAGCCCCACATAGTCACCTTTTGCGGTAGAGACAATGCTGGATCCTGGAGCGGCGATATCGATGTAATCGCCGCGCTGATCAAATGACGTCACATTCTTTGAAGAATCAACCGCGGTTACGGCAATCGTGAGGTCAAGCGACGCTGGCCATTTTGGTTTATCTGTTGATCCTCCGTTACCCGCGGCTGCAACCACAAGAGCACCTTTGTCGGTGGCGTACTGAATTGCTTGAGTCAAACTTGGACTTTCGGAGGCCCCACCGAGCGACAAGTTGATCACTTTTGCGCCACTGTCCGCTGCAAATCGAACGCCAGCAGCAACATCGCGCGCGTCGCCTTGTCCTGCTTGGTCTAACACCTTGATCGGCAAAATTTTTGCGTTCGGCGCAACGCCACTCCCGCCGATTCCATTATTGGTCGCAGCCGCAATAATCCCTGCGACGTGTGAGCCATGTCCACTGGCATCGACGTCATTGCCATCTTGGGTCTCGGTTGAATTCATGAATGATCGACCAGGCAAGAGATTCTCTGCAAGATCGGGGTGTGGCCCGCTGCCGCTATCAACAACCGCGACAGTCACACCTTTGCCGGTTGTTACTGCCCAGACTCGGTCTGCTCCGGTTGCAAAAATTCCCCATTGCTGTGCCAGTAAAGGGTCGTTGCCAACGGCATCAACTTGTGTTGAGAATGCCAAACAGGAAGCAAGCGAAGCGAAACAAATCGCAAGAGAAGTAAGAGGTTTACGCAAGCATTAATGGTCTACACGCCCATTGCGTGGAAGCCACCATCAACATGAATAATTTCTGCAGTGGTGCAGGGAAACCAATCGGAGAGAAGGGCAACGCATGTGCGGGCTACCCCGCTTGAGTCATTGACATCCCACCCAAGGGGAGCACGGTCATCCCAGACATCTTCAAATTTTTGAAAACCAGGAATTGATTTTGCGGCCATAGTACGGATTGGGCCAGCGGCTACCAGGTTGCAACGAATCTGCTTGCTGCCGAGTTCTTTTGCGAGGTATCGATTGGTTGATTCGAGTGCAGCCTTGGCAACGCCCATCCAGTTGTATGCAGGCCACGCCACGGTGTTGTCAAAGTCCAGACCGACAATGGTTCCACCACTTGTCATGAGCGGCACGAAAGCATCGGCCAATGTTTTCAGCGAATAAGCAGAAATCTGCATGGCTACCGAAACATCCGACCACTGGGCTGCCATGAAGTCGTCGCCGAGGCAAACGGCTGGTGCAAAACCGATGGCATGCAACACACCGTCGACGCGGCCAAGATGTGATTGAGCAGCTGCGCGCACGGTCGTGATGTGCTCGTCAACCGTGACGTCAAATTCCACCACTTTGATATCTGTGCTCAGTTTGCGTGCGGTTCGCTCGGTAATGGAAAGTCCGCGTCCTGCTCCAGTAAGCATCACTTGGGCACCTTGCTCAAGAGCAAGCTTTGCCACCCCGTAGGCGAGTGATGCGTCGGTCAGCACGCCAGTTACGACAATGTTTTTCCCATCCAAAATTCCCATGCCTATGACCGTAGTTCCCGAGTGTGGTTTGTGTAAGGCTTCACCTATGCGAATTGGAATTATGGGCGGAACCGGCCCAGCGGGTAGCGGGTTAGCCCTACGAATGAGTGTGGCTGGTCACCAGGTGCTTATCGGGTCGCGATCAAAAGAACGCTCAGAGGAAAAGGTCGCTGAACTTATTGCGCAATGGCCTGACCACAATCTAAAGATTGAAACTGGCACAAATGAAGATGCTGCTCACTGCGACTTGATTGTGGTTGCAACTCCATGGGATTCAACTGCAACCATTGTTGGTGAATACGCCGAAGTATTGCGCGGCAAAGTTGTGGTCACCATGGCGAACGCGTTGGTGAAAGTTGGCAAAGAGTTTCAACCGCTTGTTCCACCGCGGGGAAGTATTGCCGCACACGTACAGGCTGAAATTCCTGAAAGTCGCGTTGTCGCAGCGATGCAACATTTGCCGGCAAAAGAACTTGGAAACTTGAACCATCATGTTGACTCCGATGTGTTGATCTGCTCAGACTTTCCTGAAGCGATAGAAATTGTGAGCGATTTAGTTGCGCAAATTCCAGGTTGCAGACCACTGAGTACCGGTCGTTTATCGAATGCTCTTGCTCTCGAAGCGTTCACTGCTGTTTTGTTGCAATTGAACATGCGCTACAAAACTCGAGTCGCTCCACGACTCACGGGCATTCCTGATGTTGACCCCAAAAGTGGTCGAAACATGAAATTGGATTGAGCTACGTGTCGATGAAGTTATACGACACAGCAAAACAAGAAATCGTTGAGTTTGTTCCGAACCCAACCGTGTTGATGTACACGTGCGGGATCACTCCGTACGATGCAACGCACTTGGGCCATGCCTTCACGTTCATTTCCTATGACGTGTTGCAACGTCGACTTATTGATAAGGGACATCAAGTGAAGTGTGTTCGCAACGTGACTGACGTTGATGACCCGCTATTTGCGAAAGCGCGCGAACTCGGTGTGCATTACCTGGACCTCGCCGCAGGGGAAGAAGCGCGTTTTGAGTCCGACATGACTGCGTTGAATGCTCTGCCAGTGCACAGTACGCCGCGTGCATCGTCTGCAATTCCAGACATCCGTGGATTTATCGGCATGGTGATTGACCGTGGGTTCGCCTATGAGTCTGGCGGTTCGGTGTACTTCAACGTAGAGAAGTTCCCGCAATTTGGCAGTGTCTCTCACTACAGCCGCGAAACGATGATTGCATTGGCTCGTGAACGCGGTGGCAATGTTGATGACCCTCACAAACGCAATCCAGTCGACTTTGTGTTGTGGCATCCATCGGCCTCTGACGAACCGTCGTGGGACACCATGTGGGGCGCTGGTCGCCCTGGCTGGCACATTGAGTGTTCGGCACTCGCTCTGCGCGAGCTTGGAACCACTATCGATCTACACGGTGGGGGAAGTGATTTGATTTTCCCGCATCATGAATGCGAACGAGCTCAATCGGAAGCGGCCACTGGTCAGCCGTTCGTGAAGCACTGGATGCACGTTGCAATGGTTTCGATGGACGGCCACAAAATGTCGAAGAGCCGTGGAAACTTGGTGTTTGTTGACAAGCTGCGCACCCAACATGACCCAATGGCGATTAGGTTGGGCCTTATCGAACATCACTACCGCACGGAGTGGGAATGGGATGACGGACTGATGGCGCGCAATGAAGTACGACTGTCAAAATGGAAGTCGGCGGCACAGGTCGGAAATTCTCATGGTGACGAAGGGCTGCTCGCTGAAGTGCGTTCAGCACTAGACAATGATCTTGACACGCCAACTGCGGTTGCACTCGTAGATGTTGCAGCGAGCAAGGGTCTCGCAGTGGGTGACAGTGCTCGTCTATTAGGTGTCGTTATTTAATGTCAAAGCGGGTCGATGCTTTGTACTCGGGGGCAACCGAGTTGCAATCGCGAATCCGACCTGCGGTGCGAGTGATAACGAATCGCTTGTGGCGTTTCGACTTGCAAGGGTTTGAACAACTTCCTGAAACAGGTCCTGCAATTTTGTGCGCTAATCACGTCAGCTTTCTGGATTCGGCGTTTCTCATTATTCAAGCTCCACGAAATATCTCTTTTGTTGGAAAGAGTGAGTATCTAGATTCTTGGAAGACGCGCCGATTATTTCCGGCACTCGGAATGATTCCCATTGATCGAGAAGGTGGCGAAAAGGCGCAAGCCGCGCTGAACGCAGCAGAGAATGTGTTGCAACGCGGTGAGTTGTTTGGAATTTTCCCAGAAGGAACGCGAAGCCGAGATGGAATGTTGTACAAAGGAAAGACTGGCGCCGCTCGGTTAGCAATAAAACTTAACTGTCCAATATTTCCAGTAGGCATAGTTGGCACGCGCGAAATTCAACCACCCGACGCGAGGCTGCCTCGTGTCGGTGGTCATGTGAAGATCACTATTGGAAAGCCAATTTTGCCTGAGCGATACGCGCAGCGAAGTGACGACCATTTGGTGCTACGAGAGATGACCGACGAAGTGATGTTTGAAATCCAGTCCATGACTGGTCAGCAGTATCGAAACGTCTATGCAGGCAAGAAGAAGGAAGAACATTCAACAATGGGTGATGCAATGAAGGACCCAGTTGGATCGGCTAAATAGGGCGGTCTGCGTAAGGCCTGCGAACCTAGACTGGTCTCGCGATGAATGCTGCAACTCTTAATGTCACCTTGCCAGATGGTTCCGTTCGAACATTGCCGGCAGGTTCTTCTGGTCTTGACTTAGCTCAGGCCATTGGGTCACGGCTTGCCAAAGCAGCGCTTGCTGCTGTTGTTGACGGTAACGAGGTTGACATCTCGAAGCCGTTAAGCGATGGAGCACAGGTGGCCATCATTACCGCTGACTCGGATGCAGGAAGACACGTACTGCGTCACTCCACAGCGCACGTGCTGGCACAAGCGGTGTTGCAGCATTTTCCGGGTGCCAAATTCACTATTGGTCCCGCCATCGAAGATGGCTTCTATTACGACTTTGAACTTCCAGACAATAAGACATTTAGCGACAATGACCTTGAAGCCATCACAGAGCGCATGCGCGCGATCGTGAAGGCGGACCAGCCGTTTGTTCGCGCAGAGATGAGCGCGGCAGAAGCTCTTGCGTTGTTTGCAGATCAGCCGTACAAACGAGAAATCATTGAGCGTGTAACAACTGGTGCTGCAGATGGTTCTGATGCAAGCGAAGTTTCTGGCGATGGTTCAGTCAGCGTGTATCGCAACACGGAAAGCTTTGTCGACTTGTGTCGCGGGCCACATGTTCCAAGCACCGCACGTCTTGGACACTTTGCGTTGATGAAAGTTGCCGGTGCGTATTGGCGTGGAAACGAAAAGGGGCCGATGCTGCAACGCATCTACGGCACAGCGTGGGAATCAAAGTCTGCACTTGACGAACACATCACTCGACTCGCAGAAGCAGAGAAGCGAGATCATCGTCGGCTAGCAACAGAGATGGATCTCTTGTCGTTCCCTTCTGAGCTGGGCGGCGGTCTTGCGGTGTGGCATCCAAAGGGTGCGATCGTGCGAAAAATCATGGAGGACTACAGCAGGTATCGCCACCAAAACGGCGGCTATCAGTTCGTATTCACTCCGCACATTGCCAATGCTCAGTTGTTTGAAACCTCTGGACACCTTCACTTCTACAAAGACGGAATGTATCCGCCGATGGAAATGGACAACGGCACGTACTACCCGAAGCCGATGAACTGCCCAATGCATTGTTTGATCTTCCGTGATCGTCAGCGCAGTTACCGCGAGCTTCCGCTCCGTTTGTTCGAATTGGGAACGGTGTATCGCTATGAACGTGCAGGAACATTGCATGGCTTGTTGCGCATTCGTGGATTCACACAGGACGACAGCCATATTTTCTGTACCGAAGATCAAATGGCAGACGAGATTACGTCATTGCTTGATTTCGTTCTGTCGGTGCTTCGTCAATTTGGATTCGATGATTTTGAGTTCAAGTTGTCTACCCGAGACATGGAGAAGTCGGTCGGGTCAGATGAAATTTGGGACAAGGCAACGACGGCGCTTCGCGAAGCACTGAATCGCCACGGCGTTGAGTATTCCGTAAAGGAAGGCGACGCTGCGTTCTACGGACCAAAGATCGACATCGATGTGCGTGATGCGATCGGACGCAAGTGGCAACTCAGCACCATTCAATGCGACTTCAACTTGCCAGAACGTTTCGGCTTGGAATACATCGGAAGTGACAACAGCCGCCACAGGCCAATCATGTTGCACCGCGCGCTATTTGGTTCCGTGGAGCGATTCTTCGGCGTGTTGTTAGAGCACTACGGCGGAGCATTCCCGGCGTGGCTTGCCCCTGTGCAGGTGCGCGTACTGGCCGTTACTTCGCAACATGAAGAGTATGCACAGTCACTCGTGAAGCGCATGCGGGCAGAAGGTTTCCGAGTTGATACCGCTGAAGCAGATGAGCAACTTGGCAAGCGAATTCGCAGCGCCAAGCTCGAACGAATTCCTTTCGTGTTAGTGGTGGGTGACGATGATGTGAAGAACAGCACCGTTGGCGTTAACCCGCGTGGTGGAGATGTCATTCGTGATGTGAAGGTTGACGCGTTCATCGCACAGTTGCATGATGAAACTCGCACCGAGGCTGCAGTAGGAACTCTGTAATCAACATGTTGGATCGACTGTGGAATGGCTGGCGTGCACAGTACGTGCAACGCGATTCTCATGGTAAGCATTCAGATGAGTCGGTGTTTACCGAGATTCTGAAATCAAATCGACCAGATGACGAAACATTCATCGTGCACCGTGGTGAAACGTGCTTTGTGATCATGAACGCATTCCCGTATTCGTCCGGACATGTGCTGGTCATTCCGTATCGCGAAGTGCCAGATTTAGAGTTGCTTACTCCACAAGAGACAAGCGAGATTTGGGCAACAGTTACTAAGGCGGTGCAAGTCCTGAAGGCCGAATACAAACCGCAGGGGATGAATGTTGGAATCAATTTGGGTCACGCCGCTGGCGGAAGTGTGGCGCAGCACTTACACATTCATATCGTTCCGCGCTGGGGTGGAGATTCAAACTTCATGGTTTCGGTGGCGACGGCAAAAATTTTGCCGGAAGCGCTAGACACAACCGCACAGCGAATTCGAAATCGATGGAAGGACATGCCATGAATGATGTGAGCAGCAATGAGATTCGAGACCAGCTTCCGAGCGACTTAGACGTTTCTGCTTTTGTTGGTCCTTATCAGTTTCCCGACAACAGTCGCCGCCGCATTCCTGGTTATTTGTATTTAGGAATTTCTGCACTGAGTCTGTTGATTTGGCTCATCAGCGATCAAACGTCAGGTCTGGTTAATTACGGCTTTCTTGTCTTCGCAATTGCGCTTGCAGCATTTGCCATATTCGTCCTGAGCTCCTCGTGGAAGATGACTGTTAATGAGCGTGATGCCTTAGTGCATGCATCGCGAGCAGTCGATTTTGCGGTTGGACATGCGTCAGCGCAACAGGTGTGGCGCGGTGTCAGAAGTCGTCCAACGTGGCGCGTGTTTTGCTACAGCGCACAGGAACCACCGACACACCGAGGCTTAGTGTTGGTTGATGCTGTAGACGGCGAGATTGTCGAATGTCTTGTAGAACTCAACCCTGATAACGCAGCAACTGCTCAGTAAGCCTCATTCAGTAGTATTCAATCAATGTTTGACGGTCGGTTTAAATCTGAAATCGAACGATACGTTCGACCGGTAGGGGAATCCCTCCGTCGTACTGGACTGTCGCCAGATCATTTCACGGTGCTTGGTTTGTGTGTTGCCGGTGCTGCTGCTGTTGCTATTGGTGCAGGAAAAATGCAACTGGGACTACTGCTTGTCATTTGTTCAGCCTTACCGGATTTGCTCGATGGGGCGCTGGCCAAAGCATCAAACTCGGCAAGTCAGCGCGGAGCGTTCTTTGACTCGGTAGTAGATCGAGTGAGCGACTCTTTATTGTTTGGTGGCGTTGCTTGGTTTTATGCCAGCTCGAACTCCCCACAGTTCTCCATTGTTCCGTTTGCCATTCTTGGCGCTTCGCTCATCATCTCCTATGAACGCGCAAAAGCAGAATCGTTAGGTCTCTACGCCAAGGGCGGACTGATGGAGCGAGCAGAACGAATTATTTTGCTGTGCTTTGGTTTGTTGTTTGATTCGCTGTTGAAGTGGGTCATGGTGGTCATGTTGGTTCTCGTGGTGATGACTGCAGTGCAGCGCTTTGTCAAAGTATGGAAGCAAGCCGCTGTTGCGCCGGTGACAGCAGAGAAGCAAGCTATTCGTCGTTCGCGTCGCGCTTCACGCAGAGCTCGTCGTGATGATTATCGTGCGCGCTTTCAGCGTCGACGTCGCCTGCAGTAAGCCTCAGCTATGGCCGATCCTCGTGACACCGGCTTTGATGCGTTAACACTTGCGGGATATCGGGCCGCTTCGTTATTTGCGAAACTTACGCCCGCACCACTTGCGTTAGGAACTTCGCTTGCACTCGGTGCTCCACTTGCATTGGGTTTACGCGATAAGCGAGAAATGATTGAGCGACACCTTCGCCGAGTGAATCCATCGCTTCGTGGATTTGCGCTGCGCCAAGCAGTGCAGGAATCGTTTCAGAGTTACACGCGTTACTACCTAGAGACTTTTCGATTAGGAACTCTGTCAAAGAAACAAATTCAGGCTGGGTTCACTGTGGATGGTTTCGAACATATCGAGAAGGGAATTGCTGACGGAAAAGGAGTGGTGCTTGGTCTGCCACACCTGGGTGGATGGGAATGGGCTGGTCGCTGGCTAGTTGATCAGGGATACGGTCTGACTGCTGTCGTTGAGCGTTTAGACAATGACGAACTCTTTCAATGGTTTCGCGACATGCGCAGCAAAGTTGGAGTGAATGTCATCCCTCTCGACGACAACGCAGGTCTGCGGGTAAGCGCAGCCTTGAAAGACAATCAGGTCGTGTCGTTGTTGTGTGATCGAGATATTCCACGAGACGGTGTTCGGTCGGGTGTTGAAGTTGAATTCTTCGGAGAACGCACAACGGTTCCAGCAGGCCCGGCGTTCTTTGCTTTGCGAACGGGCGCCACATTGTTGCCACTTGCAACGTATTTCACTCGCAAGTCCGATGGTCATCATGCGGTGGTGCGTCCACCGATTCCTGTCGAACGACAAGGAAGTTTGCGAGAAGATGTTGCGCGCATTACGCAACTGCTCATGATTGAAGTTGAAGGACTTATTCGTCGGGCGCCTGAACAGTGGCACTTGTTTCAACCAAACTGGCCGAGCGATCCCGGTTTCGATCTTTAAGCGAGCGGTGTGCGCAGTTCGTTTAAGCGCTCGTGATTAACGCGATACCAGACCCAAGTTCCACGCTTCTCGCTCAGAAGTAATCCCGCCTCACGCAACACTTTGAGGTGATGGCTCACTGTTGGCTGCGATCGACCGGTTGGTTTCACCAAATTGCAGGCGCATGTCTCCGTGTTCGGGGAAGCAGCGATCAGGCTAAACAACTTGAGCCGAACGGGGTCGGCAAGCGCAGCAAACCCAACGGCCAAACCCTCGGCTTGTTTCGTGGTCAGAGCGGCGTCCGAAACTGGACCACAGCACTCGTTTGGAGTGGCAGAAAGTTGCCTGCGCGGAAGTGTCTTTGTTATATTGATACTCATCAATATAACAAATGAAAGAGGTAAATCGTGTCACGAGTGCAATTGGCTTTAAACGTCAGCAATTTGAACGAGGCAATCGAGTTCTATTCAAAGATGTTCAATACCAAGCCTGCAAAGGTTCGTGAAGGGTATGCAAACTTCGCCATCGCCGAGCCACCACTCAAGTTGGTACTTATGGAGCGCGCCGCAGGGGACACCAGTGAGTTTCACCATCTCAACCATCTTGGCGTCGAACTTGAAGATGCGACGCAAGTTGACGCTTCAATCGCACGTTTTGAGAACTTGGGTTTGATTGACAAGGTAGAAAAGGACACCGTGTGTTGCTATGCCAAGCAGGACAAAGTGTGGGTGCAGTCACCAGATGATGCGCCGTGGGAGTTTTATACCGTGTTGGCAGATTCTCCAACGTTTTTTGTCAAAGTAGACGGAGTTGAGGGGTCTGCATGCTGCTCATGATGCGTCGTTTAAGTGCAGAGGCTCTTGGCACTGGTTTGCTCATCATTGCGGTAATCGGTTCGGGCATCATGGCCGAGCGGTTAACGCAAGATGTGGCACTGCAATTGTTGTGTAATGCAGTGGCAACAGGTGGCGCGCTAGTTGCACTGATTCTGATTTTTGCTCCAGTGTCGGGTGCATCGTTTAATCCAATCGTTGGCATTGTCGGCGTGTTGCTTGGAGAGGGAAGTTGGAAAGACACAGCCTTGTATGCCGTTGCTCAGACCATTGGGGGCTGTATCGGCGCGGTTGTCGCGAATGTGATGTTCGATCTTGATGCAATTAACTTGTCAGAAAAAGTTCGTACGGGATCAAACATCTGGACATCTGAAGTAGTCGCTTCTGTTGGATTGCTCGTCGTGATTTACGGAACCATTCGCGCCAAGCGCGCAAACTTGGTTCCGTTCACTGTTGCGGCATGGATCACTGGTGCATATTTCTTTACATCGTCAACTTCTATTGCAAATCCTGCAGTCACCGTCGCCCGTACGTTGAGCAACACGTTTGCTGGCATTGCGCCCGAATCAATGCCAATGTTTGTTGTCATGCAACTCATTGGTGCAGTTATTGGATTCGGGATCATTCGCTTCGTATTCGAAGAAAGTGCAGCATGAGCGAATCACAAATTCCCGGTGTGTTGTTCTTGTGCACGCATAACGCGGGCCGTAGCCAAATGGGTGCAGGATTCATGCGCTCGATTGCCGGCGACAAAGTCCGTGTGCTTTCTGGTGGGTCGGAGCCTGCTTCGAAGGTGAATCCTTCAGCAGTTGAAGCAATGGACGAATTGGGCATCGACATTGCCGACTACGTGCCGCAGAAGTGGTCAATGGAAATGTTGGATGAAGTTGATGTAGTCGTCACCATGGGTTGTGGAGACACATGCCCGTACATCCCTGGCAAGCGCTACGTGGACTGGCCGTTAGATGACCCTGCTGGTCAAGGTGTTGATGCAGTGCGACCAATTCGCGATCAGATTAAAACTCTTGTCGAATCGTTGTTGACAGAACTTGGCGTTCATTAACTTTCGTACGTTGCAAACAATTCCGCAACAGCTTTTGCTTGTCCACCGCTAGTGGACGACATCACAGCAATGGGAAGTACTCCGGCATTCGCCCAAGCAGCGAATTGTTCCCGCACCTGAGGGGCATTTCCAGAAATGGTGCAATCGCGCAGCCATTCATCAGTCATTGCCTGTTGTAATTGTTCTGCGAGTGATTCCTTTGGAGTGGTCGCGATGATCGATTCAATGTTGTCCATCTCTTTGTCGTATCCAGCCACTCGCCAGTAATTGCGGTAGTTGGGTAGCGACACATAGCCAGTCAGTGTTTTGCGATGGATTGCGTATGCCGCGTCGAGGTCGTCGCTCACCACGGTTGGCACCATGTTGGACATGAAGAATTGATCGCGCACGTTTGGTGCAATGGATGCAACTTGGCGGCTGATGTCGCGTAGTGAAGCATTCGCCCAAATTGCACCTTGAGATACCTCGGTGGAAAGCGCAAGCATCTTGTCGCGAAGAGCTGCGAGAAAAATTTGTGGAAGTTGTCCGGAGAAGCGTTCGTTGTCGCGCATTGTCTGGACATAGTTGGCAATATCAGAAAGCGGTTTGCCAGTTGCAACGCCAAGTCGCTGCACTACTGGACCGTGGCTCACACCAATTCCAAGCCCAAATCGACCACCAGAAATTTCGTGAATGTGAGCGGCGGTGTTTCCCAGTTCAACAGGATGGCTGTAATACATCGGTTGAATCGATGTCCAAAACGGAATGGTTGATGTCGCGTGGGCAAGAGACACACATAGACCAAGCGTTCCGCCCAAGCTTGGGCACGCAATGCCAGCAAAGCCGCGACGCTCGGCGTCCACCGCAATGTCCAAGATGGCCTGACGTTTCGTTGGCGATGCAACGAGAGATATCGCGGGGAGTGTGTAGGTGGCTGGCGAGAAATTGATCATGGCTTGAATGCTCCTTGTATGCGCCTACCGTATATGCCGTGAACATGTTGCGCATCGCCATGGTGAGCCCGTACAGCGTTTCAGTTCCTGGTGGGGTGCAGGCACAAGTGCTTGGACTTGCTCGCGAATTGCGCAGAATTGGTCACGAAGTTCGCGTACTTGCACCATGCGATGGTCCACCACCCGAACCTTTTGTTACGCCACTTGGCAACAGCCTGCCAACTGCCGCAAATGGTTCGGTTGCACCACTTGCCCCAGATCCATCTGCGGCAATGCGCACCATTCGTGCACTTAACGACGAGGCGTTCGATGTCATTCACTTACACGAACCAATTGTTCCTGGCCCAACAGTGACGGCGTTGCTGCTCAAGCTTGCACCAACAGTTGGCACGTTCCATGCGGCGGGGGACTCCACGTCATATCGAGTGTTGAACAAAACTGCCCGGTGGGCGGCTGAACACTTGAACGTGCGAGTAGCAGTAAGTGAATCGGCAAAAGAACTTGCGAGTAGATATCTGGATGGCGAGTACACCATTTTGTTTAATGGCATTGAGGTGCAGCGTTATTCGCGGCCAACGACGCCACGCGAAACATCTCCAACTGTTTTCTTTTGTGGTCGCTACGAGCCGCGCAAGGGATTAGAAGTATTGCTGCAGGCCATGGCGCATCTCCCAAAGAATGTGAAACTCTGGATCGCCTCTGACGGAGCGGGTATTGATGATTTGCAAAATACCTATGGTGCAGATGAGCGCATCAGTTGGCTTGGGCGAATAACCGAAGAAGACAAACTCGACAGGTTGGCAAGGTGCACCACATTTTGCGCGCCGTCGCTGCGTGGAGAGTCGTTTGGAATTGTGTTGCTCGAAGCAATGGCGGCGGGAGCAGTGCTTGTAGCAAGCAACATCAGTGGCTACAACAATGTTGCGACCCATGATGTGAATGCCATGCTCGTCGAACCTGGAAATCCGGTTGCGCTTTCCGAAGCGTTACAGGTGGCAACAACAAATACGCCGGTTCGTGAGCATCTGGTCACTGGCGGACATGCCCGTGCACAAGATTTCTCGATGCAACGGTTAGCGGAGTCCTACGTAGAGATTTATAACAAGTTGTTGAGCGATGAAGCAGAGCGACTGCTGGAGATTGCACCGAACCGATTTGTTGCAATGTTTGAAGACAGAGTGCTGCGTCGTCCAAAGTTTCTGAACGGACGCCAGAACACGCATTGATCGCGTGATCTCTGCGTCTCGGATGGGTGCCGTAGACTGCAGTTATGAGCACAACACTGGTAGTAGTTCTCGTCCTCGTAATTCTTGCGCTTGTCGTTGGTGCAACGTATAACTCACTCATTCGTCGACGCAACGAAGTGGACAATGCTTGGAGCCAAATCGACGTGCAGTTGAAGCGCCGCCTCGATCTCATCCCAAACCTTGTAGAGACGGTGAAGGGCTATGCAGCCCATGAAAAGACTGCGCTCGAAGCCGTCATCGCCGCGCGCAATACGGGTATGGCTGCATCGGCTGATCCGCATGCTCAAGCATCTGCTGACAATGCGATGACTGGGGCATTGCGTCAGTTGTTTGCTTTGTCAGAGGGCTATCCAGACTTGAAGGCGAACCAGGGTTTTGTTTCGCTTCAGGAGGAGCTGTCGAATGCTGAAAACCGCATCGCCTATGCGCGCCAGTTTTACGGTGACGCGGTGTCAACGTTTAATACCGCAATCCAAAAATTCCCCACCGTGTTACTCGCGGGCATGTTCGGTTTTTCTGCCAGAGATTTCTTTGAAGCAGAAGATGCTGCGCGTGTTGTTCCAGAAGTGAAGTTCTAATCATGAATGATCTCATTGCATCAAATAAACGCCGAACATTTTTCTTGATGGTCGGGTTTGTTCTGTTTCTTCTTGTGGTTGGATTGGCAGTCGGTACGTTGATTGGAAATGGCATTACGGGCACAATTATTGCGCTTGCCATTTCGGCGGTAATTGCCGTGACGTCATATTGGAAGTCGGACAAAATTGCCTTGAGAGTCAGTCGTGCCGTTCCAGCAGATGTGAATGAGTTTCGACGCTTGCACAACCTTGTTGAAGGGCTATGCATTGCTGGCGGACTTCCAAAGCCTCAGGTGTACATCATTCACGACGATGCTCCGAATGCCTTTGCAACAGGACGCAACCCGAAGAACGCCGCAATTGCAATCACTACTGGGTTGCTGAATCAGATGAACCGTGTTGAACTCGAAGGTGTTGTTGCCCACGAGTTGTCACACATTAAGAACTACGACATTCTTGTTTCCACCTTGGCGGTAACTCTTGTAGGTTCAATTGCACTAATTACCGATATGACGTTGCGCATGATGTGGTGGAACGGTGGGCGAGTGAGCCGCAGTGGCGATCGAAATGATCGCGGCAACCCCATTGCAATTATCGGGTTTGTTCTGTTGCTTGTTTCGCCAATTATCGCGCGCGCTATGCAGGCTGCTGTCAGTCGTCGTCGCGAAACACTTGCCGACGTTTCGGCTGTGCGCATGACGCGATATCCGCCAGGTTTGATATCGGCCTTAGAAAAACTTCAAGCAGATCACACAGAGACGCATTCGGCCAGCATGGCTACTGCTCATATGTGGATAGAGCAACCGTTGTCAGGTGTGAAAGACGCGGGCAGGTTAGGTGTGTGGCATAAACTTTTTAATACCCACCCGCCTCTATCCGAGCGCATTGCGTTGCTCAGGGAGATGTAAATCATGAATCGTCGAGTTTCTGTTTTAGGTTCCCGTTCACTTGTCATTGCAGCAGTTGTAGCGCTTTCCGCATGCGGTGGATCAAGTAGCTCATCCACTGCATCAACTGACTCGGTTCCAACAACCGACGCGGCAAGTGATGGTCCTGTTAACCCACTGCTTGGAACTCCGTTAGTAGATCCAGCCGTAGCAACACGTCCAGCAATGGTGGTCAAGATTGATAATCATCCAAGTGCACGCCCACAAGCAGGAATCAACCAGGCTGACATTATTTTTGAAGAAAACGTAGAGAAGCTCACTCGTTATGCAGCAGTGTTCCATAGCGAAGGGTCTGATCCGGTCGGGCCAATTCGCAGCGGACGTTTCCAAGACATCAATTTGGTCGGTTCATTGAACAAACCGTTGTTTGTGTGGAGCGGTGGAAACCGCCAAGTGTCTTCAGCCATTGGTAAGTCTGACCTTGTCGATTTGAGTTATTTGAAGGTGAATAATGACGGCGGGTTTACAAGAAACGATGAATACAGGGCTCCGCACAACCTGTTTGCCGAAACCACCAAGTTGTGGACACTCGCGCCGGCTGGTTCTTCTGCTCCCTCTACACAGTTCGCGTATCGCACGGTAAGTGATGCCAATGCATCAACTTCGAAAGAAGCCCTCGGTTTAAAGGTGTCAATGGACGGCGTCAAAGTTCAGTGGGACTGGGATGCAGCTGCGAAGGAATGGGTAAAGACTCAGGATGGGACGATCGTTGTTGACCCTGCAGATGTTGCATTGTCAGTTCCAAACGTCATTGTTCTAGAAGTGGAATACACCAACACGTATAGTCCGATTTCGAAAACACTTGGCTCCGGAAAGGCCTATGTGTTTACCAATGGCGTTGTGTACGAAGGCACATGGTCGCGCACTGATCGCTTGAAGCCATTCGAACTGAAGGATTCTGCTGGTGGAGTAATTAAGTTGACGCCTGGACAGACATTTGTTGAAGTTGCACGTGCCGGCAAAACCGCAGTGGTGACTCCTGGCATGACACAAGACGAGGTTAAATTCCCGTAATTCGCGTTCGGGAAATCCCCGAGTTGGCTTAGGGGTCAAGCAGGCTTGGTCGGTACGCTTGACTTCATGACTACTAGCAATGGCAACTCGGCTTTTGGGCCAATGAAGGTAAACCGCGGCTTGGCTGAAATGCTCAAGGGTGGCGTCATTATGGACGTAGTAAACCCTGAACAGGCAAAGATTGCCGAAGATTCCGGCGCAACTGCAGTCATGGCCCTCGAGCGCGTGCCAGCCGACATTCGTCGCGACGGTGGAGTTGCGCGCATGAGCGATCCAGAAATGATTGAGGGCATTAAGGCCGTTGTCACTATTCCAGTTATGGCCAAAGCTCGCATTGGTCACTTTGTTGAGGCGCAGATTCTCGAAGCACTTGGTGTGGACTTCATTGACGAGTCCGAAGTACTGACACCAGCCGACGAAGCGCATCACATCGACAAGTTCGCATTTACTTCTCCGTTCGTGTGCGGTGCAACAAATCTTGGCGAAGCCCTTCGTCGCATTAGTGAAGGTGCTGCACTTATTCGTTCCAAGGGTGAAGCGGGAACGGGAAACGTTGTTGAGGCTGTTCGTCACCTGCGCAGCATTTTTGGTGACATTCGTCGAATTACACAGGCCGATTCTGCCGAGTTGTTTGATTGGGCAAAGAAGCTTGGTGCACCATTGCCGCTCGTGCAAGAAATTGCAGAGACGGGCAAGTTGCAGGTTCCAATCTTTTGTGCTGGTGGAATAGCCACACCAGCAGACGCTGCATTGGCAATGCAACTTGGCGCCGAAGCGGTGTTCGTTGGATCAGGAATTTTCAAGAGCGATGATCCGTTGCCGCGCGCGAAAGCGATTGTTCAGGCAACTGCGCACTTCCGCGATGCTCATGTGTTGGCGAAAGTAAGTCGCAATCTTGGAGCGCCGATGACTGGCATCGGCATGGACAAGATCAACGAGCGCTACGCCGACCGCGGCTGGTAAAGCAGCACCACTTGTCTCGCGTAGTTGGCGTT
>ENA-ORFA01000389-ORFA01000389.1-marine-metagenome-genome-assembly--contig:-NODE-389-length-18831-cov-6.628026_pt1 | contig 18831 bp, 14 predicted proteins | sample MGYA00248621_ERZ508587 | MGnify/ENA primary metagenome ERZ508587 (study PRJEB26250, sample SAMN06266239) | marine metagenome | isolation source: Columbia River Estuary | place: USA:Columbia River Estuary... | reverse complement strand
CATGCTCACGAGTCTGAGGCATAGGGCCGTCAGTTGCAGCAACCACCAAAATGGCACCATCAACCTGTGCAGCACCAGTGATCATGTTCTTGATGTAGTCAGCGTGACCTGGCATGTCAACGTGTGCATAGTGACGATTCTCTGTGTTGTACTCAATGTGAGCGATCGAGATCGTAATACCGCGAGCTTTTTCTTCTGGAGCCTTGTCGATTTGATCGAAAGGTGTGTACTCGGCAAGACCCTTGCTGGCAAGCGTCTTTGAAATCGCCGCTGTAAGAGTTGTCTTACCGTGGTCAATGTGGCCCATCGTTCCAATGTTGACGTGTGGCTTGTTGCGCTCAAATTTCGCTTTGCTCATTGTTCTTCTCTCCTGTTATCGCTGGTTACTGTTAAAACTCTGGCTTACTCGGCTATTCGCCGCGCACGCGCTTAATAATTTCGATTGATATTGCTTCGGGCACTTGCTGATACGAATGAAACTGCATCGTGTAAGTCGCACGCCCTTGAGTGCGAGAACGCAGGTCTGTACTGTATCCGAACATTTCGGAAAGCGGAACCTGCGACTTGACGATTTGTGCGTTTCCGTTAGCTTCCATGCCTTCGATGCGGCCTCGGCGGCTTGAAAGGTCGCCAATTACGTCGCCCATGTAGTCCTCTGGGGTCACAACTTCAACAGCCATAATCGGCTCTAAAAGGACCGGTCGAGCCAACTGTGCAGCCTTTCGGAACACCATTTGACCAGCGATCTTGAACGCCATTTCGCTTGAGTCCACATCGTGGTATTGACCGTCAACCAAAGAAACTTTTACGTCCACTGTTGGGTAACCCGCGAGCACACCAGCGTCAAGCGCCGACTGAATACCTTGGTTCACTGGCTGAATGTATTCGCGCGGAATACGGCCGCCGGTGATTTCATCTTCGAACTGATAACCGCCACCAGGACCACTCGGTTCAATGGTGACTTTTACAACTGCGAATTGACCCGAACCACCAGTTTGTTTGATGTGTCGGTATTCGATGTTTTCAATCTTCCTGGTTACAGTCTCGCGATAAGCAACTTGTGGCTTACCAACTGTTGCATCAACTGCGAACTCGCGTTGCATGCGGTCGACAAGAATTTCAAGATGCAACTCGCCCATTCCTGAAATTACAGTTTGACCTGTTTCTTCGTCGGTTCGAACTCTGAATGTTGGGTCTTCGTCAGACAATGACTTCAACGCTTTACCAAGTTTGTCTTGGTCATTCTTTGTTTTCGGCTCAATGGCAACGTGGATAACTGGTTCTGGGAAAATCATGCGCTCGAGAACGATTGGATTTCCACGATCGCAAAGAGTGTCACCGGTGGTTACGTCTTTGAAGCCAAGGCCAGCGACGATGTCGCCTGCCATTGCGAATTCAATGTCTTCACGTTGGTTCGCATGCATCAACAACAAACGGCCGACGCGTTCACGCTTTTCTTTTACTGAGTTGAAAACTTCATCACCTTTGGTGATCGTGCCCGAATAAACGCGGAAGTATGTCAAGCGGCCAAACGGGTCAGCAACAATCTTGAACGCAAGTGCTGCGAAAGGTGCTTTCTCGTCGGCTTCGCGTGTCAAGTTTTCATCACCGTTTGTGCTGGTACCAATTGCAGGTGGAATGTCCAAAGGACACGGCATGTAGTCGACAACTGCGTCCAACATCTGCTGTACGCCTTTATTTTTGAAAGCTGAACCACAAAGAATTGGCACGAAACTGAAAGCCAAAGTGCCCTTGCGAATGCCCATGCGAAGATCTTCTTCGCTGAGATTGTCGTTGAGCAAGAACTTCTCCATCAATTGTTCGTCCTCTGACGCAACAAGGTCTAACAACTCGGCGCGATACTGCTTGGCCTTGTCGAGGTACTCAGCCGGAATTTCTTCTTCGTGATATTCAGAATCTTTCTCGTCGCCGTCCCAAACAATTGACTTCATTTTGACGATGTCAATCAAGCCCTTGAAGTTGGCTTCCCCGCCATATGGCAATTGCAAAACAGCAGGCACCGCTGAGAGGCGGTCTTTGATCATGTCGAGTGTGCGATAGAAGTTTGCGCCCGTGCGGTCCATTTTGTTGATGAAACACATACGCGGAACCTTGTATTTGTTGGCCTGACGCCACACGGTTTCGGTTTGTGGCTCAACACCAGCAACCGAGTCGAACACCGCAACGGCACCGTCAAGAACACGAAGTGATCGTTCTACTTCAATTGTGAAGTCAACGTGACCTGGGGTGTCAATGATGTTGATGCGATGGCCACGCCAAACTGCAGTTGTTGCAGCCGAAGTAATTGTGATGCCGCGCTCTTGCTCTTGCACCATGAAGTCCATGACGGCTGCACCTTCGTGCACTTCGCCGATCTTGTATGTCTTGCCGGTGTAGTAAAGAACTCGCTCAGTAGTAGTTGTCTTGCCGGCGTCGATGTGCGCCATGATGCCGATATTTCGGTACTTTTCAAGTGGATACTCGCGTGATGGCATGGGGGTGTACCTATTAATTCGTTCTGCTGATTACCAGCGGTAGTGAGCGAACGCTTTGTTCGACTCGGCCATCTTCTGCATGTCTTCGCGCTTTTTCATCGATGCGCCAAGACCATTTGAAGCGTCCATCAATTCACTTGCAAGACACTCGGCCATTGTCTTCTCACGGCGACTGCGTGCGTTTTCAACGATCCAACGAATTGCCAATGTTGTTGCACGACGTGGTCGCACTTCAACCGGAACTTGATATGTTGCGCCACCAACACGACGACTGCGAACTTCTAGCGGTGGCTTCACATTGTCGACTGCGCGCTTAACTGCAGTAAGCGGCTCGGCGCCCATTTTTGCTTCCATGACTTTCATTGCGTCATAAACAATTGATTCAGCGATGCTCTTTTTGCCGTGCAACATCACTTTGTTGACGATTTGAGTTACGAGCGCTGAGCGATAAACCGGATCTGCTGCGAATTCGCGACGCGCGACTGGACCTTTACGTGGCATGAATCAATCCTTTATTTCTTCTTCGCGCCGTAGCTACTGCGCGATTGCTTACGATCTTTTACGCCAGCAGCATCAAGTGCGCCGCGAATAACTTTGTAACGAACACCTGGCAAGTCACGAACACGACCACCGCGCACAAGCACGATCGAGTGCTCTTGCAAGTTGTGGCCCTCACCCGGAATATAGGCAGTAATTTCAACACCACTTGTTAAACGAACTCGGGCAACTTTGCGCAACGCTGAGTTTGGCTTCTTTGGAGTAGTCGTGAAAACGCGGGTGCATACACCACGACGTTGAGGAGAACCCTTGAGCGCAGGCGTCTTAGTCTTTGAAGACTTCGAGCTTCGACCCTGACGGATCAACTGTTGAATTGTGGGCACGCAAACGACCTTTTCTGAAATTGCTTTAATGAAAACTGACTATTCAAAACCACCCCAAACGGGACAGTGAATACTACGGTTCAACGCCTCGTCTCGGCAACCTGCCAAGACTTGGCTATTGACCGTCTATTGAGCAATCTCGCTATCTGAACCGCCGTCTAATTCGGCTGAAAGGCCTGAATCAGCGACGTCTTGGACAGACTCGGTTTCAACTGTCTGCGCTACAACTTCGTCTGACTCGGCAACAATCTCGTCAGCCTGCTCATCGGCAACATAGTTACCTTGCAGGCCAGCCAAGTATGCCGCTGGGTCAGCTTCGTCGTCGCTTGAGTAATAAGGCATCGGCACGTAATCTGGCGCGCTGACATCAAACAAGTTGTAACGATCCATTCCGGTACCGGCTGGGATCAACTTACCGATGATGATGTTTTCTTTCAGACCAACCAGGTGATCTGACTTGCCATCAATTGCGGCTTCAGTCAGTACTCGAGTTGTTTCTTGGAAAGACGCTGCCGACAACCAAGACTCAGTTGCCAACGAAGCCTTCGTGATACCCATCAACTCTGGACGACCTTCGGCTGGCTTCTTGCCTGCTTCAACAATTGCACGGTTGACATCACGGAAATCTTTCGAGTCCGCACGATGACCTGGCAAGAAGTGAGTGTCGCCTGGCTCTTGAACGCTGACGCGTCGAGTCATTTGACGAACAATCAACTCGATGTGCTTGTCGTGAATCGCTACACCTTGGTCGCGATAAACCCTTTGCACTTCTTCGACGAGATACTGCTGTGTCTCACGAATACCTTTGATCTGCATCAGTTCTTTTGGATCCAATGGGCCGTCAGTGACACGGTCGCCCGCTTCAACATTTTGTCCATCTTTTACAAGTGGACGACTGCCGGTTGGCAAAATGATTTCGAGCTCTGCGCCTTGATCATCGATGAACTTGATTGGAATGCCCTTGCCCTCGTCTTCGAGAATTCGGACAACTCCATTTACTGGCACAAGTCGAGCAGAACCTTTTGGATTGCGTGCTTCGAAGAGTTCAACTACTCGTGGCAAACCACCAGCGATGTCTTTTCCTGCAACACCACCTGTGTGGAAGGTACGCATGGTCAACTGAGTACCAGGCTCACCGATTGATTGTGCAGCAATTACACCTACTGCTTCACCAAGTTCGATGTCTTTGCCGGTTGCCAATGAACGTCCGTAGCACTTTGCGCAAACGCCAACTTCGGCGTCGCAAGTTACAACTGAACGCACACGAACTCGTGTCACCTTCGAGTCGTTTCGCAAAGTCGCCATCTCTTCGTCGCCAACGATTGTGTTACGTGGCATGACTGAGCCGTCTGAAAGTTCAATGTCGTTGAGCAACGCGCGACCGAACAGCTTCGTCTCTAGGTAGGCACGAGTGTTGGCAGTATCTGCCCCAACGTTTTCTACCCAAACACCAAGTGTCGTACCGCAATCGTCTTCACGAACGATCAACTCTTGAGCAACGTCATGCAAACGGCGGGTCAAATAACCCGAGTCGGCAGTACGCAAAGCAGTGTCTACAAGGCCTTTTCGAGCACCTGGAGTTGCAATGAAGTATTCAAGAGTTTGCAAACCTTCACGGAAGTTGCTCTTGATCGGACGAGGAATCATGTCACCACGAGGGTTGGCTACGAGACCACGCATACCTGCAATCTGACGCATCTGGGTCATGTTTCCACGAGCACCAGAGTTGATCATCATGTCGACTGGATTGAAGCGCAATTCTTTGAACTCTTTTTCCATGGCTTGCTGAACATCTGAAGTTGCAGCAGTCCAAATTCGCACTTCTTGGCTACGACGCTCACCATCGGTGATGATTCCGCGACGGAACTGGTTCTCGACTTTTTCTGCTTGCTTTTCGTAGTCGTCGAGAATGCCACGCTTGGCAACCGGCGTCTTTACGTCATCAACAGAAACTGTCAAACCTGATTGCGACGCGTAGCGATAGCAAAGGTTCTTAATCGCATCGAGCGACGAAGCAATTACAGCCTTTGGATAGTTGTCGCTGAGTCGTTCTACAATCACACCGAATTCTTTTTTCTTTACCGGTGCTGTGATGTGACCAAACTGCTTCGAGAAGTCTGCAGGCAACACTTCTTCGAACAACATGCGACCTGCAGTTGTTTCGAAATATGTCGAACTACCGTCTTCGGCTTTTTCAAGCACCTTGATCTTGGCGTGAAGTTTGAGGCCACCTTCGTCAAGAGCACGAGTGATCTCCCACATCGACTTGAAGACGCGACCCTCGCCGGTCAAACCAGCATCATCACGTGTCAAATAAAAGCCACCGATTACAAGGTCTTGTTGCGGAGTAACAATTGGTCGACCAGAAGCTGGTGACAAAATGTTGTTCGCCGAAAGCATCAAAACTCGTGCTTCTGCTTGCGCTTCAACTGAGAGCGGCAAGTGAACTGCCATTTGGTCACCGTCGAAGTCGGCGTTGAACGCGGTGCAAACAAGTGGGTGCAAGTGAATTGCTTTGCCCTCTACGAGCACTGGCTCGAACGCTTGAATTCCGAGGCGGTGAAGAGTCGGTGCGCGGTTAAGCAACACCGGATGTTCTTTGATCACTTCTTCAAGCACGTCCCAAACTTGCGGACGACGACGCTCAACCATGCGCTTGGCGGACTTGATGTTCTGTGCAAGTTGCTGATCAGCAAGACGCTTCATTACGAATGGTTTGAACAATTCGAGTGCCATCAGTTTTGGCAGACCGCACTGTTGCAAACGCAGTGTCGGACCAGCCACGATTACTGAACGACCCGAGTAGTCAACGCGCTTGCCCAACAAGTTTTGACGGAATCGACCTTGCTTGCCCTTCAAGCCATCTGAAAGTGACTTGAGTGGACGGTTACCCGGACCACTTACAGGACGACCACGACGACCGTTGTCGAACAACGCGTCGGCTGCTTCTTGCAACATTCGCTTTTCGTTGTTGACGATGATCTCTGGCGCACCCAATTCGAGCAGACGGCTCAAACGGTTGTTGCGGTTGATCACACGGCGATAAAGGTCGTTCAAGTCTGAAGTTGCAAAGCGACCACCGTCAAGTTGCACCATCGGGCGCAACTCTGGCGGAATCACTGGAATCACATCAAGGATCATCGCTTTTGGATTGTTGACCAATCGCGCATCGCTGTCGCGACGGTTGAACGAAGCAACAATCTTCAAACGCTTAATCGCCTTTTGCTTGCGCTGTGTCGAGAGCGGCTTGCCATTCAAACCGTTCATGATTGCGTCGCGCAAAATTACTTCTTCGGAATCAAAGTCGATTGTGTCGATCAAAACCTTGATCGCTTCTGCACCGGTGCCACCAGTGAAATAATCTTCGTAGCGATCTTTGATTTCACGCCAAAGTTCTTCGTCGTCAATGATCATTCGCGGATGAAGCTTTTGGAAGGTTTCAAACGCACGCTCGAGACGGTCGAGATCTTTCGTGTGTCGATCACCGATCATCTGAATGTCTTTGTCAATCAACTTCTGACGCGCACGGATGTCACTCTCTTTTGCGCCATCTTTTTCGAGCTGCTTAAGTTCTGCCTCAGCGTCTTTCTGACGCAACTTGATCTCTTTTTCACGTTGCTTGACCATCAATTCACGGTCTTCGAGATACTCTTTTTCGAGATCTGGCATTTCTTCGTGGCGCTTGTCAACATTGACTTCGCTTACCAACCACGCAGCAAAGTAAATAACTTTTTCAAGTTGTTTTGCTTTGATTTCTTCGCGCGACTCTAAACCACCGAGCAAATATGCCAACCAACTACGCGTACCGCGGAGATACCAAATGTGCACTACCGGTGCAGCAAGTTCGATGTGGCCCATGCGCTCACGACGAACCTTTGAACGTGTTACTTCAACGCCGCACTTTTCGCAGATGATGCCCTTGAAACGAACGCGCTTGTACTTGCCGCAATAGCATTCCCAGTCGCGGGTTGGTCCGAAGATTTTTTCGCAGAACAGACCGTCGCGCTCAGGTCGCAGTGTTCGGTAGTTAATGGTCTCTGGCTTTTTAACTTCGCCACGTGACCAGTTGCGGATGTCATCGGCAGTTGCCAAACCGATGCGCAATTGCTGGAAGCTGTTGATGTCCAACTTGCGCTTGTTGTCGTCGATTACTACATCTGACATGTTGATGCCAACCCTTTCAAAGTGCTGCGATTAATCATTAGAAAGCCTTCTCTCGTCGACGCTCGCGCTCGCGGTCATCTGCATCAGAACCGCGTTCGTTGCGGCTGATATCGATGCCAAGTTCACGCACTGCAGTGAAGACTTCTTCGTCGAGATCTGTGAGCTCAACTTGCTTGCCTTCATGCGAAATAACTTCTACGTCGAGACAAAGTGCTTGCATTTCTTTCATCAACACTTTGAAACTTTCTGGAATACCAGGCTCTGGAATGTTGTCGCCCTTGACGATTGCTTCGTACACGCGGACACGTCCGAGCACGTCATCGCTCTTGATTGTCAAGAGTTCTTGCAAGCAATACGCGGCGCCGTAGGCCTCAAGTGCCCACACTTCCATTTCGCCGAATCGCTGGCCACCGAATTGCGCTTTGCCACCAAGTGGTTGCTGCGTGATCATCGAGTATGGACCAGTTGAACGAGCGTGAATCTTGTCGTCAACCAAGTGGTTGAGCTTCAAGATGTACATGTAGCCAACTGTGATTGGGTTGTCGTATGCCAAGCCTGTGCGACCGTTGCGCAAAACTGTCTTGCCATCGGTGCCGATCATTCGCTTGCCGTCAACTGACTCTGGGTTCAAGTTCTTGAGAATTGACTGAATCGTCGGATGTGAACCGGCTTGATCGTCTTCGTCCCAATGTGCACCGTCGAATACTGGTGTCGAGATGAAAGTTGCCGGCGGTGTGGATGGACGAGTCTTTGACTCTGTTCCGCGAATCGGGTTCGCGCCCACTGCCTTCTGGTTCTTCTCGTCGTACCAACCCCATCTCGCGCAATAGCCGAGGTGGGCTTCGAGTACCTGACCGATGTTCATTCGGCTTGGCACACCAAGTGGATTCAAGATGATGTCAACTGGAGTGCCATCTTCGAGATATGGCATGTCTTCGACAGGCAGAATCTTGGAGATAACACCCTTGTTTCCGTGACGACCAGCCAGCTTGTCGCCGACGCTGATCTTGCGCTTTTGCGCCACGTGAATTTTTACGATTTGGTTTACACCTGGTGGCAACTCATCGCCTGGTTCGTCATCGCCTTCGGCTGCGCGCTTGAGAACTTTGACGTCAATAACTTTGCCACCTTCACCGTGTGGAACTTTAAGTGATGTGTCACGAACTTCTTTTGACTTCTCACCGAAAATTGCACGCAACAAACGCTCTTCAGGTGTCAGTTCGGTTTCTCCCTTTGGAGTCACCTTGCCGACAAGAACGTCGCCAGGTCCTACTTCTGCGCCGACGCGAATGATGCCGCGATCGTCGAGGTCGGCAAGAATTTCTTCCGACAAGTTTGGAATGTCACGGCTGATTTCTTCTGCACCAAGTTTTGTATCTCGGGCATCAACTTCATATTCGTGAATGTGAATTGAAGTGAGCACGTCTTCTTTGACGAGACGCTCTGACAAAATGATTGCGTCTTCGAAGTTGTAGCCCTCCCATGGCATAAGCGCCACGAGCAAGTTCTTACCTAACGCAAGTTCGCCTTCGTCGGTGCTTGGACCGTCAGCAAGAAGATCGCCCTTCTTGATTTTCTGTCCTTCTTTAACGCGAACAATTTGGTTGATGCAAGTGTCTTGGTTCGAACGCAAGAACTTATACAACTTGTGTTCGTGTTCACGCTTCGGCAAGTTTTCGTATTTGACAACAATCGTCGCACCAGTAATTGACTCGACAACACCGTCATCTTTTGCCAAAACCAGGTCGGCTCCATCGCGTGCAGCGCGGGCTTCAACACCGGTGCCGATGTATGGGGCTTCGGCACGAATCAACGGCACCGCTTGACGTTGCATGTTTGCACCCATCAACGCACGGTTTGCATCGTCGTGTTCAAGGAACGGAATCAACGCAGTTGCGATTGAAACAATCTGCTTTGGTGAAACGTCGATGAAGTCAACTTCTGCCGGCGTTACGTAACCGATGTCAGTAGTCGCGCCGAAGAAACTTTCTGCTTCAAGCATCTTCTTGAGGTCTTCCAAACTTGCTGCCTGTGGTGATCGACGCACAAGAACGCGCTCATCACGCAAACGACCGTCTGGCAAAATTGGAGTGTTGGCCTGTGCCACAACGTAATTTTCTTCTTCGTCAGCCGCCATGTATTTGATCTCGTTGGTGACGATGCCACCCTTTACGCGACGGTATGGCGTCTCGATGAAACCGAATGGATTCACGCGTGCATATGTTGAAAGTGCACCGATAAGACCAATGTTCGGACCTTCTGGTGTCTCAATTGGACACATACGGCCGTAGTGCGAGAAGTGAACGTCTCGAACTTCGAAACCTGCTCGCTCACGGCTAAGACCACCAGGTCCAAGTGCTGAAAGGCGACGACGATGGGTCAAACCCGACAATGGGTTGACTTGGTCCATGAATTGCGACAATTGCGATGTTCCGAAGAACTCTTTGATCGCAGCCACTACTGGGCGAACGTTGATCAAAGTCTGTGGCGAAATCGCCTCAGAGTCTTGGGTCGTCATGCGCTCGCGAACCACGCGCTCCATTCGTGAAAGACCGATACGAACTTGGTTCTGAATCAACTCGCCTACCGAACGAATTCGACGGTTTGCAAAGTGATCTTGGTCGTCAAGTCGATAGCCCGGCTCTTGCTTTACGAGATGCAACATGTAGCTGATCGTCGCCAAAACTTCGCAACGACTCAAAACATCTTGGTCTTCAGCTGGTAAATCGAGTTTGCCAAGTTCTGGCCCAACTTTGAGGCCGAACATTTCTTGAATCTTCTTCAACTCGCCACCGAGTTTGCGATTCAACTTGTAGCGACCTACGCGTGACAAGTTGTATCGAACACCGAAGAATGCTTGCTCGAAATAAACACGTGCCGCTTCAACGTTCTGTGGTTCGCTTGGTCGGGCGCGCTTGTAAATTTCAAGAAGTGCTTCTTCGCGTGTTGGCGCGATTACTTTTTCACGACGCCACTGATCTTCAAGGAAGTCAAAGTAATTGACAAAGCGATCGATGAACCCTGGAGCGTTCAACTCGTCGTAGCCAAGTGCACGAATGATCGTGAAGATACCCATGCGACGCTTGCGAGCAACACGAGTTCCTGCAGTTACTTCTTTGCCCGGTTTGTGCTCAACATCGAACTCAAGCCACTCTCCGCGACTTGGATGGATTGTTCCTTTTACAAGTTGGTACTTCGACAAGTTACGCAAACGAAAGCGCTCACCTGGTTCGAAGATTACGCCTGGTGAACGCACCAGCTGGCTAACAACAACACGCTCGGTGCCGTTGATGATGAAAGTTCCCTTGTCGGTCATCTTTGGGAAGTCACCGATAAAGACGGTCTGCTCTTTGATTTCGCCGGTTGGGCGGTTCAAGAACTTTGCCTTCACGAACTTTGGCACCGAATAAGTCATGTCACGATCGCGACACTCGGCCTCAGTGAACTTTGGTTTTGGATTTAAATCAGCATCATCTGGATCGAAAGTGAGTTCAAGCTGCAAGTCATCGCTTACACCTTTAACTGGAGAAATATCTTCAAAGACCTCTCGCAACCCCTCGGTGAGAAACCACTCGAAACTTTCGCGTTGTACGCCAATTAAGTTTGGGATTTCCATTGCATCGGAAAGTGTTGCGAACGAATAGCGTTCGCGTGCATCAGCACGAAGGGCCACGAGTGTACTCCTAGTGTTAGAAATTGGCAAGCAGGAAAATTAAAGTGAAATGCCCACTTGGAAGTTTTTTGGAACTACTTCGAGGGCAATGCACGGCGGTCTACGAGCCTATCGGTGAATAAGTAAAACTCACCAACCCGCAGACCAAAATGCACGGTCGGCGTCCGGAGACCCGGACGCCAAGACCGAGTTATTACGCGAGTTCGACGGTTGCGCCGGCTTCTTCAAGCTTGGCTTTCGCCTTAGCGGCGTCGTCCTTGCTGGCCTTTTCCAAAACTGGCTTTGGTGCACCGTCAACGAGATCTTTGGCTTCTTTGAGGCCAAGAGATGTGAGTTCGCGAACTGCCTTGATAACGGCGATCTTCTGCGCGCCGCCATCTTTCAAGATGACTGTGAACTCGTCCTTTTCAGCGCCTGCGTCGGCAGCTGGTGCTGCTCCGCCTGCTGCGGCAACTGCCACTGGGGCTGCTGCTGTTACGCCGAACTTCTCTTCGAATGCCGAAAGAAGATCTTTGAGCTCAAGAACCGTAAGTTCTGAGATTCCGTCAAGAATCTGATCTTTTGTAAGTGCCATTTCTATTTCTCCTTTTATTTTTTAGTTAATTTTGTTTTTGTTTAGTTTTAGTAAATCTCTAGGCCGCTTCACGCTGTTCAACGAGTGCCTTGAGGGCATACGCGGTCTTGCGTGGCAAGGCGGCGAACATGTTTGCGGTCTTTGTAAGTGGTGCTTGCAACATGCCAGCGAATTGAGCGAGCATGACTTCGCGTGGTGGAAGATCGGCAAGCGCCTTGAGCTCTTTCGCGCTAATTGCTTTGCCGGCTACTACTCCACCCATCAAAACAAGTAGTGGATTTTCTTTGGCGTGGTTGCGCAAAACTTTTGCAACTGCCGAGGCGTCGCCGTTCACGAATGTGATCGCTGCAGGACCCTTCAAAAATTCTTCGAGCTCTGCGTAGCCAGATTCACGGGCAGCAAAACGCGCAAGTGTGTTTTTGTAAACCTTGTATTCGGCACCAAGCGGACGAAGTGCGCGACGCAAAGTAGCCAACGAACCAACTGTCATTCCGCGATATTCAGTAATAATCGCGGCATTCGAAGCAGCGAGTTTCGCGCTCACTTCTTTAACTACTGCAATTTTCTCTGCGGTTGCATTTGCCATAAAACGATGAACTTTCTGATTTGACAATGCTCGGGTGCTCAACGCAGTGCGGAACAACCCAGCGCGAAAATCGCGACTAGATACATTCACCTCGTTTGGCAAACCATTGCTGGCTAATTATCTGAAACGAATCTTTCAGACCAAATTTCTGCGGTGGGCAACCTTCACATTGCTGTGACTGCTGCTTAACTCACTTCTAACGAATATTGACGATATCGGGCATCAAACCCACTTACCAACGTCAAGCCAACCATGACTTGTTGTTGCGCAGGAAACTCGTACCCACATGGGGCCGACCGTTCAAGAATCGATCTTTGTGTTCAGGAAAAAACGTGTCATATATATGCCAATACTTTGCCTGTAATTCAAGGCCCTCTGGAGAGTCGACCCACTGCCCTTTGGAACGTTGCCAACCTTCAAGTGATGCCTCAAGAATCTCTTCAGGTGTATTGCGGACGAAGTCCAATCCCCGATCAATCACCTTGTGATACCAATCTAAATTTCGAATCTCCGCAAACTGCAATGACTCTGAAAGCGTCAGCAGCCTGCCGCTAGATCTCTCAATAAATCTCTGCAATATAAACACGTCAGTCGAATAGAACAAAGTAGAAGCCTGAATAATCAAGGCCTGATTGGTGATCACTCGTAGCTTGCCGCTCATTGCTGCAATGTGGTCAAAGCCCAGGTTTGTTGAAATGCACATCGCACATTCGCTTGCCAGATAGATGTCGGCGGCCTCGGTGCGCATGCCAGTTGAGGCGTAATCAATGATCAGTGGCGAGTTCGAAGTGAACGGGCGCTCGACCTTTGCGCCCATGCGAACTATTTGCACATTCATTGATGCAAACTTCTCGGCAACTTGCAAGTAATCGTTTACGTCTTGATTTCGATAAATCTCTTTGTCGGTTCGCACCTGCGTATTCGCCTGAACGATGTCGCTCTTATAGGCGCCATCTCGAACCATGAGTGCAATAAATTCTTTTTGCGGATCAATCCCTATTTTTTTAACGTACTCAGAACTTGAGTCGCGATCTTTTTGTGGCAGTTTTAGTTTTTTGCCCACACCCTCAAGCAACGTGATTCGGATCTCAGATTCAATTTGATGATGCTGAGCGCCTGGCAACTTTTCTGAAATCGCGGCAACAAGTTCAATAAAACGTGACCTGCGGACTTTGATTTGTGACTTGACAAAACTCAGCATGTAGTCGTTGCTGACTTTCACCGAGTCTTTTAAATACCAAAAATCACACTGTCGCTTTTTCTGCTGAGTCTCTTTAATCCGCAAATAATGCTGCGAGACGACCGTTAACGGACCAATCTCGTCAGCGGGCAAATTTCTAAAACGAATAGTGACAATTGGTCGCAGAACGCGCAACAAGATTGCAGTGACTAGTGCTGGAACAACCAGCAACAGATCTTGCAAAGTAAGTTTTTTTAATCGGCGCATCGCTATGCCGATTATCTCACGAAATAGATTTTCGGTTTGACGAATTTCTACTCGCCAGCAACCAATGCTGGATCAATCTTGACGCCCGGCCCCATTGTCGAGGACACAGAAATCTTTTTGATGTATCGGCCTTTGGCTGCGGCTGGACGTGTGCGGTTGAGTTCTTCAAGCACAGCGGCAACGTTGAGCGTCAAAGCCGAAGCTTCGAAACTTACTTTGCCAACAGGAATATGCACATTGCCGTAGCGGTCGGTGCGATATTCAACTTTGCCGCCTTTGAACTCGGCGACTGCGCGGGCAACATCTGTTGTAACGGTGCCAGTTTTTGGGTTTGGCATCAGACCACGAGGTCCGAGCGCGCGGCCCAATTTACCGACGAGCGGCATCATGTCTGGAGTTGCGATCGCAATGTCGAAATCCATTTTGCCTTTTTCAATTTCAGCTGCGAGGTCATCGCTACCCACAATGTCGGCACCAGCATCACGAGCCTGCTTGGCAGCGTCACCCGCTGCAAAAACAGCAATGCGAACTGACTTACCCGTGCCTGACGGCATCGATACTGTTCCGCGAACGCTCTGCTCTGTTTTGCGTGGATCAAGACCCAAGCGCACTGCTAGTTCAACGGTCTCGTCAAACTTGGCCTTGGCCAAAGACTTAACTTTTGCTACCGCATCGGCTGGCGTATGCAGTGTTTCACGGTCGTAAGTCGCAATCGCATTGCGATAGTTCTTGCCGTGATTCTTGTCTGGATTCGTTTTATTCTGTGGCATAAAGCCTCCCTCGTTGTTAACCCGTCCGGATGAGGTTCTTCCGAATCAGGGTTGGTTTTTGTTTATTACGTTTTTAAATCAGTGATTAACTCAGCCGACCACGGTCAGGCCCATTGAACGGGCAGTACCACGGACTTGTTGTTTGGCAGCTTCAAGATCGTTGGCATTTAAGTCAGGCATCTTGATTTTGGCTACTTCTTCAACATCTTTTTCTGTTACCGAACCAGCAACTTCTTTGCCTGGGTTCTTTGCAGCCTTCTCAAGACCGGCCTTTTGACGCAACAAAACAGGCGTTGGTGGAGTCTTAAGGATGAATGAGAACGAGCGATCTTCGAAGATCGTAATTTCAACCGGTACAACTGTGCCGCTCTGCGACTCAGTTGCAGCGTTGTACTGCTTTACGAACTCCATGATCTGAATACCGTGAGGTCCGAGCGCTGTACCAACTGGTGGTGCAGGTGTCGCCTTGCCCGCAGGAATCTGAATCTTGACTACTGCTTTTACTTCTTTTTTTGCCATGATGAATTTCTTTCTTTGAAGTTTGTAATTAGAGCTTGGCTACTTGACTGAAATCCATTTCGACGAGGGTTTCTCGACCGAAGATGTTGACAAGTACTTTAAGTTTCATATGGTCGGCATTAATTTCTGCAACTTGACCTGAGAAGTCTGCGAATGGACCTTCTTTAACGCGAACACCTTCGCCAACTTCGTAATCAAGTTTCGGTGCCTTGCGCTTTGGTGCTTCTTTGCCGTCACCCTTGGCTGACAAGAACGTCGCAACTTCTTTGCGTGAAAGCGGAGCCGGAGTTTTGCCTTTTTGGCTCTGACCTACGAAACCAGTTATGCCCGGTGTGTTGCGAATGCAAAACCAAGTTTCATCGTCCATTTCGCAACGCACAAGCAAATATCCAGGGAAAACTTTCTTCTGAACTGTCTGCTTGCGACCTTGCTTGAACTCAACGACGTCTTCCATCGGAATGACTACTTCGTAAATTCGATCAGCCAAGTTGTAAGAAGCGATACGTGCTTTAAGGTTTGCGTCTACTTTTTTCTCGTAGCCAGACTGTGAATGCACGACATACCATTTGCCTGGACGCAACCATGGGCGATCGACTTCAGCGTCGTCGCCATCACCGTCTTCGGTGAGATCAAAAGTCGCATCAACAACAGCCGACTCTGAAGCCGGTGCGTCTTGCTCAAGTTGAGTTGTGGTGGTGTCGTCAGTCATTTAATCGGTACCTAATCTTTATAAAGCCAGCCTGAAAGTATGCCAAATGCAGCGTCCAATCCCCCCACGAATGCGGTGACAATTACGACGGTGACCAGCACGATTATCGAATATCGGCGAATTTCGGGCCATTTCGGCCAGGCAACCTTGCGCATTTCATCGCGAACTTCACGGATGTACTGAAATGGACCGACGCGTTCTTTGGCAACTTGGGTAGCAACCGTCGGACGAGCCTGGCGAATTGGCGCGCCTTGGTCGTTGACTTCGCCCATTTTTTGCATGGCGCGCTTCTGTTGACGGTTGAGATCCATTGACATATCGGCTTTTCAGCCTATCGGTCATCTATACCTGCTTTGCAGGGCAGGAGGGATTTGAACCCCCGACCATCGGTTTTGGAGACCGGCGCTCTACCAACTGAGCTACTGCCCTAAATTCAATAACTAACGCTCATCACGATAGTGCTCGCCAGCCCTTCGCCCACCAACGATTTCTAGAGAATCTTCGCCACCTTCTGGGCGTGGGCATAACTCTCGGGTGTGCCAATGTCGATAAAAGTTTCTGAGGTTTCAACAACAAGGGTCTTGCCAAAATATTTCGGGATCACTTCATTGCTGAAATCTGTTTCATCTTTAAGTTCACTAATTAATTTTTTTGAAAGGATGTAAAACGCTGCGTTGGCTAGATTCCCGTGATCATCCGAAGACTTTTCATACATTTTTTGCAGGACTTGATTTTTGGAAACTTCTAAAATTCCACATGTTTCTGGCGTTGATGTGCGAAATGCGAGCATCGTCAAATCACAATTGCTTGGCCGGCTTTCGTGAGCACTTATCAATTCTGAAATATTGGTTTCGCAATAATTATCAGCATGCAACAGGATGCCGTCTTGGTTCTCAAAAAATTTTCGATTCGCAAGTAGCGTGCCGGCTGTGCCGAGCAGAGATGGCTCATAAATAGTCTCTACAAATTCAGAAAACTTTGAACTTTCTAAGTGCTGTTGCACTTGCTCAGACTTGTAGTGCAAGTTAATGAGAAGTTTTGTAACACCTGCAGCCAGCAACGCTTCGCACCAAATATCCAATAAAGGTTTTCCTTTAATTGGCACCAAGCATTTTGGTGTCGTGTCAGTTAAAGGGCGAAGCCGAGTGCCGAGTCCGGCTGCGAGAAGAAGAGCTCTCACTCAGATAGCTCGTGGAGAATCTCGTCTTGCGTAATCGGAGTGTTACCAACTCGACCAACTTGAATCGCTGCAGCCAACGAACCCAAAAGCCCGGCTTCCCACATGTTTGCGCCGACAGTTAGCGCGAGCGACGATGCCACCAACATGCAATCCCCTGCACCAGCAACATCTTGCGGAGCCGAATTCAATGCAGGAATTTGATCTGTCTCAAATGTTTTACCCTTTCGAGCGTGAAGCAATACTCCTTGCTCACCAAGTTTGACGATTGCTGCACCAGCATTTGCTGCAACACAGACGAGTTCAGCAATCACAACTAGACCATCTTCTGTATTGCGAAGAGCAAGACGCGCTTCGCGTTCGGTCGGAGTCAAAAGATCAACGTTCTTGAACCGTGAAATGTCACCAATCTGAGAGGACGACTGACTGTCCGCAACGATCTTGGTCTTATTCTTTGCGGCAATCGCCGTGATTTGGTCAACTACACCTTGCGGCAGAGTTCCGTAGTTGAAGTCTGAGAAAATCAACAGGTCCGCATCAGAACAGGCTTTCGCCAGCTTGATAGCAAGCTCGTTTTGAAACGACTCATCAATTAGGCGTTGTGCAAGATGGCTTACCCGCAAAAGTGTCTTTGACCTGCTTCTAAAGCGCTGTTTAAGTGTCGTCGGCCTTGAGTCGTCAACCAACAAGTGGTGGTCTACACCAAACTTGCTCAACTCATCTCGACAGAACTTTGCGCTTGCATCGTCGCCAACAACCGAAAAGAATTTCACATGAGCACCGAGCGAGGCTGCATGCGCTGCGACAATTGCCGCTCCACCAATAAACGTTCGACTTGAGATTGGTGTTACGACGATTGTTGGATCTTCTTCCGACATACCGAGTGGGTCGCACGAGATGTACTCATCGACAATCACATCGCCGACTACGACAACTTTCAATCCTTTAAATTTCTGCATCACGTCTATAAGGGACTTAGCCATTACTTTGCGCCGCGACATAAATTGTTTTGGCAACGAGATTGACTTTTGCTCTTGCGAAGCCATTTCTCGACGAATCAAATCGAGCGAAGAGAACACAACATCGCCCGAACTAAACAACAACTTTCCACCATATGAATCGACAGCTTTTTGCTCTGGATTCTCGTGAGACTTGTGCTCCTTGCCTTTAACAACAAGTGCTGGTTTTAGTTTAAGAATCACCTCTTCGACTGGTGAGTCGATCAAAAATGCCTCGTCCACAAGGCCGTTCATCTTGACTGCTTCAAGCCGAAAATCTTGCGGAACATGTGCCGCCGACCCTGCAACTCGATCCGTCAGTACGCCAACGACCAAACGAACACCATTTGCTTTGGCAAACTTAAGCAGTCGTAAATGACCCGGGTGTAAAACATTAAACGTGCCCGACACAAACACCGTCTCACGTCTCATTTGTTCTCCACGGTCATGATTCTATAACTGACCACTCAGTATCCGAATCCTTGAATGGACCACTTTGCACTTCGATGAATACAGCCGATGAAGTAAGAGTCCGAATCGTTCGAAAGATGTTAGCCGGCACTCGAATCGCCAAATTTGAACTCGGTTCACCTGATCGGCACTCAATCGTGTGGGCCTCATCACCATTGCTGCCACCATGATGCAAAGTAATCTCAATTGCTCCCCGAATCATATGATACGAAACTGACGAATTATTATTTTGGCGTAATGGCCCAGTAACAATCGGTTCTGAGTGAATCATCAGCATTTCTTGAATCGAACGAGACTGGTCTTTGTGCATACAAAGACGAGCAGTTTTCTCTCCTTTGCTATTTGAAAAAGCGCCAAGAAAAGAAAC
>ENA-ORFA01000386-ORFA01000386.1-marine-metagenome-genome-assembly--contig:-NODE-386-length-18887-cov-7.358001_pt1 | contig 18887 bp, 20 predicted proteins | sample MGYA00248621_ERZ508587 | MGnify/ENA primary metagenome ERZ508587 (study PRJEB26250, sample SAMN06266239) | marine metagenome | isolation source: Columbia River Estuary | place: USA:Columbia River Estuary... | reverse complement strand
CGTGATTCACGAATTGGCTTACCGTTATCTAGGGTCTCAAGAACTGCAAATTCACGTGAGCGCTCTTGCATGATGCGGGCGATACGAAACAGGTACTTTCCACGCTCTTTGCCAGACATTTTTGACCACGTAGTTGTGTATGCCTTGCGTGCAGCCTTTACAGCAGCATCAACATCAGCTTTTCCGGCTAGTGAAATTTGAGATAGAACTTCTTCAGTTGCTGGGTTGATTGTGGGGAAGTGCTTACTTCCTGCAACAAACTTTCCGCCGATGAAGTGGCCATACTTAGGCTTGATCGTAACGAGGGCGCGTGACTCTGGAGCCGGCGCGTATTCAAAAGACAATTTTTCCTCCATTAGTCGATCGTCACGTACTGAGGGCTAGCGTAGTAGCCATCATCCATTTTCATGCGTTGCATTAACAAATCATTGAGCAGAGCACTTGCCCCGATACGAAATAGTGAAGGCTTGAGCCACTCTGGTCCTGCCGTCTCATTAACTAGGACTAGCTGCTTAATGGCATCTTTTGTGTTTCTGATACCACCGGCTGGTTTCACACCAATTCGCACCTGGGTCATTGCATAAAAATCTCTCACCGCTTCAAGCATCACAAGAACAACAGGGGCGGTAGCAGCTGGTGCCACTTTGCCTGTGGAAGTTTTAATGAAATCTGCTCCAGCAGCCATTGCCAAGAAGGAAGCTTTACGAACATTGTCATAAGTAACGAGCTCGCCTGTCTCAAAGATAACTTTCAAATGGGCTTTGGTGCCACAAACTTCACGAATCTTTACGATCTCATCAAAAACATCGATGTATCGACCTGAGAGAAATGCGCCCCGGTCAATGACCATATCTATTTCAGATGCACCAGCATCGACGGCATCTTTTGTATCTTGAATCTTTACTGCCATTGATGCACGACCAGAAGGAAAAGCAGTTGAAACAGCCGCCACACCAACATGTTGGCCGCCAATAAGATCTAAATGTGTGCGGGCAATTTCAACCATATCGTTGTAAACACACACTGCGCCAACACTTGGGACCGTTGAATCTGTTGGATCAGGACGAACCGCTTTTGTGCACAGCGCCTTAACTTTTCCAGGAGTATCTGCTCCTTCTAGAGTTGTTAGATCCACCATGGTGATTGCAGTGTCGATTGCCCAGCGCTTAGAAGTTGTCTTAATGCTGCGAGTAGCAAGCATGGCTGCACGAGCATCTGCACCAACTTGGTCAACCCCTGATAGCGAACCCAAATATTTTTTTAGGGAGGCTTCAGTACCATCGACTAAACCATAAAAACTCACGATAGCAATTCCTTCAGTGGGGCTCGTAACTGATCCAGAACTGTTTGCGCAGTTGCAGAATCCTTTGCAATTGCCTCAATGTAACACTTCATCTTTGCTTCTGTGCCACTTGGACGAATGATGATTCGAATTCCACCATCTAGCCAAATACGCAAACCATCAGTGGGAGGCAAACCATCACTTGGATTAGCGAGGTCATCAATGGATGTAACTGAACGGCCAGCAATTTCCTTAGGGGAATTGCCGCGCAAACTTCCCATAATCACACCCACTTGCGAAAGATCGGTCAGTCGAATTGAGATTTGTTCAGTTGCATGGAAGCCATGACGAGCCCAAACTTCATCGAGTAAATCAAGAAGTGTCTTGTTTTCGGCCGCTAAATCAGTGGCAATCTGAGCTAGTTTGATTGCAGCAGAGATTCCATCCTTATCGTTAACTGTTATTGCATCAACGGCATAACCCAAGGCTTCTTCGTAGCCAAAAGTTAATCCATCAATTTTTGCTAACCACTTAAAGCCGGTGAGCGTTTCTTTGAACTCAAGTTTGTAGTGGGCAGCAATCTTGCTCAGAATTGATGATGAAACAATCGAGTTTGCGAGGATGCCCTTACTTGTTGCTCGAGCGATGGTTTCACCAAGGATTACACCTAACTCATCCCCACGTAGCATTCTCCAGCCTTTAATTGGATCCTTAACTGCAGCAGCGCAGCGGTCTGCATCTGGATCGTTAGCAATCACTAAATCAGCATCAAATGTTCGCGCTGTCTCTAGAGCTAAATCAATTGCACCTGGCTCTTCCGGGTTAGGAAATGCAACAGTTGGAAAATCTGGATCTGGTTGTGCTTGTGCATCCACAAGAATAGGTTGAGGAAAACCTGCTTTATGAAAAACATGTTGAAGAGTCTGGGTTCCAACACCATGCATAGCCGTATAAACAATTTTTAGGTTTCCAGGACGTTGGGCAAGAGCAGCGGTAATCCCGACATATTTGTGAACAACTTCTTCACCAAGAACTGTCCATTCTTTGCCACGGGGTTGCGAGGCAAGAGAAGTAATCGAATCAATCTTTTTGGCGATTGATTCATCTGTTGGAGAGATTATTTGTGATCCACGATAATGAATTCCATCAACGGTGCCACCTAAATAAACTTTGTAGCCGTTATCTTGAGGTGGATTATGGCTAGCTGTAACCATAATTCCCACATCACATTTCAACTCATTGGTCGCAAAAGCCAATACTGGTGTTGGAAGCGGGCGGGGCAAGACATAAACCTTCATGCCAGCACCACTCATGATTTCAGCGGTTTCAAAAGTGAAATCTTCTGAGCCATAACGGGCATCACGACCAATGACTACTGAAGTTAAATTTCGCTCTTTCATATAAGCAACTAATCCTGCTGCAGTACGACCAACTACTGCGCGATTCATGCCAGAGGGCCCTGGGCGAATAGGTCCACGCAAACCTGCAGTGCCAAACTGCAAAAAGCCGTTAAATGATGCGCGTAGTTCTACTTCATTATTGGAATCGAGCCATTGCTGTAATTGGGCAGCGGTCTTTGGATCTGGATCATCAGCAATCCAAGCTTGAACTTCTTGTTTTAGATCCATGTTCCTAGAATAACTTCGGAATTACCCCTTTGAGAAGAGCGCCCATTCGATCTGCAGCGGCCTTTCCAGCGGCAATAACTTCTTCATGGTTTAGTTTTTCACCAGTAACACCGGCAGCTGCGTTAGTAACTAATGAGATTCCAAGAACTTCAGCGCCAAGTGCGTGAGCGGCAATTGCTTCAGGCACTGTTGACATACCCACCAAATCTGCGCCCATAGTGCGCATCATTAAAATCTCTGCAGGAGTTTCATAAGTTGGTCCACGCCAATGCACGTAGACACCTTCTTCAAGTGAAGAATCTTCCTTCTTAACAATTTCACGAATGCGCTTGCTGTAGAGATCAGTCAAATCAACAAAAGTGGCACCAGATAGTGGAGAGACTGCTGTTAATGAAATGTGATCACGAATAAGTACTGGCTGGCCAACTTTGTAAGCCTTGTTTATGCCACCACATGCATTGGTTAAAATGACAACCTTGCATCCAGCTTTAACCGCTGTTCGCACGCTATGCACTACAGGTTCGACACCTTTGCCTTCATAGAGGTGTGTGCGCCCTAAAAATACAAGTGCTCGTAGTTTCTTGCCATTTGATTCAATTTCATAAGAGCGAACTTTTCCTGAGTGACCTTCAACAGTTGGAGGAAGAAATCCAGTTATATCTTCAGCATTACATTCATATGCTGGAGTTCCCAGTGCATCAACCGCGCTCACCCAACCAGAACCCATTACTAAGGCAACATCATGAGATGCAACCCCTGTGCGTTCTGTGATTTCTTTAGCAGCAGCAGCCGCTGCGGCTAATGGATCGGAATAGAGGAGCTCGCTATTTGTCATGCATCAATGATGTCACAAAGAGCTGTTCCACTAGAAACTGTGGCCCCTATGACTGCGCTCAAATTACTAATCACACCAGCTTTATGTGCCATTAACGGCTGTTCCATTTTCATCGCTTCTAGAACGATTACTAAATCGCCAATTTCAACTCGGTCACCTTCATTAACTGCAATCTTCACAACAGTTCCCTGCATAGGGCTGGCAAGTGCAGAGCCACCAGCGCCCCCTGCCATCGATTGTTTTGCCCGATGGCGCTTAACTACAGGCTTAGGAGCATGTACTAAAACCTCAAAACGCTTCCCATTTACTTCTGCAACTAATTGCTCAGGTGCCATATGCGTTTCAAGCGGCACAACCGGTGCGTGATACATAGGAATGTCATTGTTAAATTCATTTTCAATATAGCTGGTGTAAACCTTGAAATCTTGTGTAAACGCAGGATCTTCCATAATTGCACGGTGGAAAGGCAGGGCGGTAGCTAAGCCTTCAATTGAAAATTCAGCTAGTGCACGACGAGCACGGTCTATTGCTTGTTCGCGAGTTGCACCCGTAACAATAAGTTTTGCTAATAATGAATCAAAGTTGCCGCCGATAGTGTCACCATTTTTAAAGCCAGCATCGACTCTTACGCCAGGTCCTGTTGGAATAACCCATTCAGTAATTCGGCCTGGCGCAGGCAAGAATGAGCGGCCTGGATCTTCACCGTTAATACGAAATTCAATTGAGTGTCCACGGATAACTGGATCATCAAAGCCAAGTGCTTCACCCGCTGCAATTCTAAATTGCTCACGCACTAAATCAATGCCTGTGATTTCTTCGCTCACCGGATGCTCTACTTGCAAGCGAGTATTTACTTCTAGAAATGAAATAGTGCCATCAAGTCCAATTAAAAATTCACAAGTGCCTGCACCGATATATCCAGCCTCTTTCATAATCGCTTTACTGGATCGATAGAGCTCATCAATCTGGGCTTGACTTAAAAATGGAGCGGGTGCTTCTTCAACTAGTTTTTGGTGGCGGCGTTGCAGTGAGCAATCGCGTGTACTAACAACCACTGCATGTCCATGTTTATCAACTAAAACTTGGGTTTCAACGTGGCGGGGCTTATCTAAATAGCGCTCTACAAAGCATTCACCGCGGCCAAAACCGCTAATTGCTTCACGCACAGCAGATGCGAATAGTTCTGGAATCTCTTCCATCGTATGGGCGACCTTTAAACCACGTCCACCACCACCATGGGCAGCTTTAATGGCAACAGGTAATCCATGTTCCTTAGCAAAAGCTAAAACTTCTTCATGTCCTTCAACTGGATCTTTAGTTCCAGCAACTAGTGGTGCACCTGCTTTAGCTGCGATTTTGCGTGCAGAGACTTTATCGCCCAGTGCCCGAATTGCAGCAGGAGGAGGTCCAATCCAAATAAGACCAGCATCAATAACGGCTTGAGCAAAGTTTGCATTTTCAGATAAGAATCCATACCCAGGGTGAACGGCGTCTGCACCTGATTGCTTGGCAACTCCAATGAGTTTTTCAATATTCAAATATGTTTCAGTCGCGGTTGTTCCATGCAGAGAATAAGAAGTATCAGCCATCTGGGAATGAATTGCATTGCGATCTTCCTCTGAATAAACCGCAACACTTTCTAAGCCATGATCTTTACAAGCGCGAATTACGCGTACTGCAATTTCTCCACGGTTGGCAATTAAAACGCGCTTCATTGCATCACCTTAACCTCAGGCCAGGAGTAGCCAAGTTGCTCAAAGGCTTTTCTCACAAATGGCATAGAGATTCCAACTACGTTTGTGTAGTCACCTTCAATTGAAGGAATAAAAGGGGAGCTAAACCCATCAAGGGTGAATCCACCAGCAACATGTAACGGTTCACCAGTTGCAACATAGTCTGCAATCTCTGCATCAGTCATGTTGTCAAAGGTCACCTTTGTTGTGACGATACTTGAAATCTCTTTGTCCTTTGTTGTATCAATAATGCAGTGACCAGTGTGGAGCAGTCCAGAATTACCGCGCACTCTTGAAGCACGTTCGATTGCAATTTCTGGAGTTTCTGGCTTACCTAAGGACTTTGAATCAAATTCAAAGGTTGAATCACAACCAATAATTATTGCTGGAAAATCTATTTGCTCTCGAATTGTGTGAGCCTTAGTTATAGCTAGAGCAATCACCATATCGGCAGGAGTCATTGCATTGAAAAAATCAGTTTCCTCATCGACATGGCTCACCATGATGGTGGGCTTTAATCCAGCTGACTCAAGTAAGCGTCGTCTGGACACGGATGCAGAAGCTAAAACTATTTTTGGCATCGTTTATGAATTCTTTCGAGCGCCGAAAGTAATTTGATGGGGCAAGGCTTCTCGTAGTTGCGGTAAACCGTAAACACTTCTGCGGATCACAGGCTTTAGCTCTTCACGCTTATGTTGAGCCAAAGCGGTTTTAAGTGCCGCTAACTCTTCAGGAGTTGGATTGCCTTTGATGATTGAAAACTCCATTACAGCGGAATATTTCCGTGTTTGCGGGCCGGTAATGTGTCGCGCTTTGTACGCAAAGTTCTAAAAGCCTTCGTGATGTATGCACGTGACTGATTTGGTTCAATAACTGTGTCGATTGTTCCGCGCTCAGCAGCTAAATATGGATTTGCAAGTGATTCGTTGTATTCATCGATTAACTCAGCTCTTGCAGCAACTGGATCTTTGGCTTCAGCAATTTCCTTGCGATACAAGATGTTAACTGCGCCTTGTGCTCCCATAACTGCAATCTCTGCACTTGGCCACGCGAAGTTGATATCGCTACCAAGATACTTAGAGCCCATAACGATAAATGCGCCGCCATATGCTTTACGAGTAATGAGTGTTACAAGTGGTACAGATGCTTCTGCGTAGGCGTAGAGCAACTTAGCTCCACGGCGAATGATTCCATCCCATTCCTGTTCAGTGCCAGGCAAGAAACCAGGCACATCAACAAGTGTCAGGATGGGGATATTGAATGCATCGCAGAAGCGCAAGAAACGTGCAGCTTTCTCGCTGGAGTTAATATCTAGTGTTCCAGCCAATTGATTAGGCTGGTTTGCAATGATTCCAATGGTTTCACCCTCAATTCGGGCAAATCCAACAACAATGTTTGGCGCATAGAGTGCATGGACTTCTAAGAACTCTGCTTCATCTACTAATGCTTGAATCAAAACCTTCATGTCATATGGCTGGTTTGGACTATCTGGAATCAAGGTATCTAGTGCAATATCTTTTGCATTCTTTTCCAAAAGCTCTGTTGGCGGAAGATGCGGAGCTCTGTCCATATTATTTGATGGCAAATATGAAAGTAGCGCTTTAACGTAATCAATTGCATCAGCTTCATTTTCGGCTAAGTAGTGTGAGTTACCTGTGCGAACATTATGAGTACGAGCACCGCCTAGCTCTTCCATTCCTACTTCTTCGCCAGTCACGGTTTTAATGACATCAGGACCAGTAATAAACATGTGTGATGTTTCATTAACCATCACAGTGAAATCTGTAAGTGCGGGAGAGTATGCAGAACCTCCTGCACAAGGGCCAAGAATCAATGAGATTTGAGGAATCACACCAGAGGAGCGAGTGTTAAGACGGAAGATTTTTCCGTAACCTGCAAGAGATGCAACACCTTCTTGAATACGTGCTCCACCGGAGTCATTAATTCCAATAAGTGGAATTCCACTCTTTAGAGCAAACTCAGCAATCTTTACAATCTTCTCGGCATGAACTTCACCCAGTGATCCACCCATGATGGTGAAATCTTGTGAGTACAAAGCAATAGGTCGTCCATCTACTGTCGCAGTTCCAATTACAACGCCATCACCGTAGGGGCGATTATTTTCCATCCCGAATTGTGTTGAGCGGTGGCGCGCGAACTCATCAATTTCTGTAAATGAATCTGGATCGACCAACATTTCAATACGCTCACGGGCAGTGTTCTTGCCTTTAGCATGCTGCTTTTCAACGGCGCGTGCCGAACCAGCGTGTACGGCTTCCTCAACGCGCGCACGCAGATCTTCGATTTTCCCGGCAGTTGTATGCAGATCACGGCTCATACCCCTACGGTACATGTCATGGGCATTGAAATGCTAAGAGGGGCACTTGATAAGTCACTTATCAACTCTTTGGTTACGCAGTACTGGCGAGTAAGCGTGGTTGATGTCACCGCCTCTACACAAACTGATCTTGCCGCTTTAGCGCGTAGTGGAAAAGCTAAACCTGGTGATGTGATTGCCGCCAACTATCAAAGTGCGGGCCGAGGAAGATTATCAAGAACTTTTGAAGCTCCAAAAAACTCTGCACTTCTATTTTCTTTCTATATCGAACCAAAAAGGGAAAAGGAAGATTGGGGATGGATTGCTTTGATTGCTGGTGCTTCTGTCGCACAAGCCTTAGATGAAGTTAAGGCAACCGTTAAATGGCCAAACGATATTTTGGTAAATGAAAAAAAGATTTCTGGATTGATTGCAGAAATAGTCGGTGACGGAGTTGTCATTGGAATTGGTATTAATGTTGGAATGTCCTCAGAAGAACTTCCTGTTTTAACCGCAACGTCACTGGCAATAGAGGGCGTTAGCGATACAAATAGAAATCAGATATTGGCAAAAGTTCTGTCTCAATTTGAAAGCAATTTCAGTACATGGGATGAAGGCGATAACTCGATTGCGCAGATCTACACATCCCTGAGCTCAACCCTTGGAACCAAGGTTCAGATTCACTATCCAAACGAAAAGATTGAAAAAGGCATAGCCGTTGCAATCTCACCCCGCGGGGAGTTAATTCTGGATACAGGATCCCATGTTCAAGCAGGCGACGTAGTTCATCTACGATAAGCCAGTGAGTAATCATTTTCCAACAGTCGGCGTGATTGGTGCTGGGCAACTAGCACGCATGAGCGTTGCTCCTGCCGCAGCACTTGGAGTCAATCTCTTATTACTTGCAAATGATGCTCAAGATAGTGGAGCACAGATCACAAACCACGTAGTCGGTGACTATAAAGATCTAGAAACAGTCCGTGCATTTGCCCGTAAGTGCGATGTAATCACTTTTGAGCATGAACTAATTCCCCTAAGCATTGTTAAGGCACTGGAAGCAGATGGAGTTGTAGTCCGTCCAAGTTCTGCCAGCTTTATTTATTCGCAAGACAAAGCGCAAATGCGTGCGCGACTGAGTAGTTTTCCTTCACCAAAAAATGCAGTGGTAACTAAATCTGAAGAAGTACGAGATTTTCCAGTAATTGCTAAAGCTATCTCAGGTGGTTATGACGGCCGCGGAGTATGGAAAATCAATAGCCAAACAGAGCTCGCTGCAGTATTGAAAGAAGTTGGCAAAGTCTTAATTGAAGAACTGATTGATTTTGATTATGAAATAGCTGTCATGGTGGCTAGATCTCCGCATGGACAGGCAACAACCTGGGCTCCAACGCAAACAATTCAGCGTGATGGAATATGCGTAATGACAATTACACCGGCCCCACAACTCTCTAATGATTTAAGTGAGAAGGCTCAGAAGTTGGCTCTTAATATTGCAAATGAAATTGGTGTCATTGGTGTTATGGCAGTTGAAATCTTTGTTAAGGGCCAAGAGTTATTCATCAATGAATTAGCCATGCGCCCACATAATTCTGGTCACTGGACAATTGAAGGTTCTCTAACATCTCAGTTTGAACAACATCTGCGTGCTGTTTTAGATCTTCCTCTTGGAAATCCGCAGATGACTGCCCCCATTGCCGTCATGGGCAACATCTTGGGCGGGGATAAGGAAGATATGTATCGTCCATATCTTCATCTCATGGCCCGCACGCCAGAGTTGAAATTCCACCACTATAAGAAGGAAGTACGCCCTGGGCGCAAGATTGGCCATGTTAATTTACTGGGAGATAACCTCCTAGAATTAACCCAGGAAGTTCAGCATGCCCTTGATTACATGAGCGGAGAAATTGATGAGTGATGTAGCAATCATCATGGGATCAGATTCTGATTGGCCGGTAATGGAAGAGGCTGCGAAAGTTCTAGATCAATTAGGAATTTCTTATGAGGCAGATGTTGTTTCAGCTCATCGCATGCCACTTGAAATGGTTGAGTTTGCACAAAGCGCCGCAGGCAAAGGATTTAAAGTAATCATTGCTGGCGCTGGTGGCGCAGCACATTTACCTGGGATGGTTGCTTCATTAACCACTCTTCCAGTAATTGGTGTTCCTGTTGCACTAAAAAACCTTGATGGAATGGATTCACTTCTCTCTATTGTGCAGATGCCTGCAGGTGTTCCCGTGGCAACTGTTGGAGTGGGTAATGCCAAGAACGCAGCCTTACTGGCGGCCAGAATTCTAGGAATCTCTGATTCAGCAATTAGCGCTAAAGTTGCAGATGCTTTAAAGGAAATTAATGCTGAAGCTAAAGCTAAAGGCGCGAACTTAAATTCACGTCGTGGGCAAAAAACTGGTTTCTAGCTTTTCTTTCTATATTCAATAGCTGGGCAACGATCCATCACTGTTACTAAGCCCGCAGCTTGTGCACGAGCAATTGCATCGTTATCAATAACATCTAATTGCAGCCATACTGCTTTGGCACCAATAGCGATTGCTTCATCCACAACTTTGCCAACAAGAGTGGAATTAACAAAACAATCAACAACATCTACGGAACCTGGAATCTCTGAAAGAGTTTTATAGCCAACCTCACCATGCACAGTTTCTGCGCGAGGATAAACAGGAATGATGCGGTGACCTTTATCTTGTAAAAGCTTTGCCACACCGAATGCTGCGCGCTCTGGGTTATTTCCAAGCCCAACAACAGCCCAGGTTTTCATTGCAAGGACTGCATCAATGCTTTCTTGCTCGTTAATCAGTGCGTCCTAAAGCATGGAACTTCCAACCAGCTTTGCGCCATAGTTCTCGGTCGAGCATATTGCGACCATCGATAATGATTTTACTTTTAACTAATGAAGAAAGAGTTGATGGATCGATTGCTCGATACTCTTTCCACTCAGTTAAGTGCAAGATCAAGTCAGCGTCTTTAACAGCATTTGTGACTACTTCTGCATATTCAAGCTTTGGAAAACGCTTGCGTGCAGGTTCAATTCCTTTGGGATCATGAACAACCACAGCTGCTCCAGCTGCTTGTAACTGAACAGCGATATCGAGTGCTGGGGAGTCACGCACATCATCACTATCTGGTTTGAAAGTAGCTCCAAGAACAGCGATCTTGTATTGAGTTAAATCCTCTGAAAGTTCGTTTCGAACAACATCGATAACACGCTGGCGTGCACGCAAGTTAATAGCATCGATTTCACGCAAGAACTCAAGGGCCTGTTTAGCTCCTAATTCTTCAGCGCGTGCCATGAATGCTCGAATGTCTTTTGGAAGGCAACCGCCACCAAAACCGATACCAGCTTGCAAGAACTTGTTTCCAATACGTGGGTCATATCCAATTGCTTGTGCAAGGACTGTTACGTCACCGCCAGCAGCTTCACAAACTTCAGCCATAGCATTGATGAAAGAAATCTTTGTTGCAAGGAATGAGTTAGCCGCAACTTTTACTAGCTCTGCTGTTGGAAGATCCGCTCTAATCCATGGAGTACCTAAGTCAATGATTGGCTTATAAACTTCCTTGAGTATCTGCTCAGCGCGATCGTTAGCAACACCGACGACTAAGCGATTAGGTGTGAGTGTGTCTTCAACAGCGAAACCTTCACGCAAGAACTCTGGATTCCAGGCTAGATCTGCTTGCGGCGCCGTTTTTGCAAGCTCATCACGAAGTGATTGCGCGGTTCCAACAGGAACAGTTGATTTTCCAACAACTAAAGAGCCATCTTTCAGATACGGTGCTATTTCAGCAACTGCAGAACGCACGTAAGTCAGATCAGCAGCAAGTCCATCTTTACTCTGTGGAGTTCCAACGCAAACAAAGTGAATATCAGCATCTTTAACTGCAGAGAAATCAGTAGTAAATGAAAGTCGACCTGTCTTCATCTCTTGTGCAAGCAAGGTGTCTAGACCAGGTTCGTAGAAAGGAAGCTCACCATTTTGAAGCATCGCAACCTTATTAGGATCGGTATCAACACCAATAACGGTAAAGCCAAGAGAAGACATGCATGCGGCGTGTGTTGCGCCTAGATAGCCGCAGCCAACTACTGAGAGAGTCAAAGTCATGGGCGCGAGTTTACTTCAGTGCTCCGCAAGGATTTTCATCAGCGGTACGAGTCTTGAATTTATCAATCACAGTTGGTGATGCTGAAGCGCTCGATGATGCTGAAGGTGAAGGGGTTACCTCATCAACTAGCGGTAGATCTTCACGCAAACGGTTAAATAGATCAGGTGCAAGCACTGAATCCCAGGTCACAACCGATCCAAGCCCTGGCACGCGAGCGTTTGCATTACCCAAAGGAATTGTCAGAGTGCGGACCTTACTTGGGGAGAGATTCTTGAGTTGCTTAGCCAAAACAATTAAGTCATTTCGATTGAGTTCAGAATCTGTTCGAACTGTTGCAATAGTGGCATTGAAGAAATTGACTAACTTAACTGGATTGAGAAGAACGCCAGTACTTGTCACTTTTCTTAGCACTGCGCTCATGAATTGCTGTTGGCGTTGCATGCGCCCAAGGTCACCCATGCCGTCAAAGTCACGCGTGCGAACATACTTGAGCGATTCAATTCCATTAAGAGTGTGAACTCCAGCGCTCAAAACAAGGTGGCTATTTGGGTCATCAATGTCGCGCTTTGTACAAACATCAATTCCGCCTAATGCATCAACCATTCCTGCGAAACCAGCGAAGCCGATTTCAATATAGTGGTCAATTTTAATGTTTGTTTCTTGTTCAATAGTTTGAATTAAAAGTGGTGCTCCACCCCAAGCAAAAGCCGCGTTGATTTTTCCTTTTGCTGCAGGAACAATCTTTTCCTTGTTTAAGGAAGAGGGATGTTCTGGAATAGTCACAAGTGAATCTCGCGGAATAGAGATGATGGTTGCTTTGTCGCGAGCCTTACTGATATGAACAAGAAGCATGGTGTCTGATCGTGCACCTGCTGCTGACTTGGTAGTTCCTACTCGCAACAACTTTGATTGTTCTTTAGTTAAACCCTCGCGTGTATCTGAACCCACCAATAAGTAATTGAGTGCAGAGCTTGGCTTATCTGGGCGGTTATCGAGTGAGCCAAATACATCGATACGGTTAATTGCTCCGCTGACTTGGCCTAATCCCAACCAAGAAAATGCCGAGATTGCGACGACGGCAAGGGATAGGGAAGTAATAATGCGTATTGGTCGCGTCGCTTTCACCGTGTAAGAGTACTTGGACGATACGGTGTAGGGGTTATGACGACATCAGCAAATGAGTTATATGGCTCACCGGAGCCCAAAATCTCAGTCATCCTGCCGGTTCTCAACGAATCAAAATATTTAGAAGAGGCTGTGAAGGCTGTTCTTGATCAGGATTTTGGCGGCGAGATTGAAATTATTTTGGCAATTGGGCCTTCCACTGATGGAACAGAAGTGATTGCTCAATCATTGGCTAAAGCCGATTCACGTGTTGTAGTTGTTTCAAATCCTTCAGGGCGCACAGCTTCAGGACTTAATTTGGCAGTTGCTGCAAGTAGATACTCCATCATTGTGCGAGTAGATGGCCACTCAAAAATTCCTAAGAATTATCTCTCACTTGCTTTTGAAATCTTGAAAGAAACTGGCGCCGTAAACGTTGGTGGAATCATGGCTGCAGAAGGTCACACTGTTTTTGAGAGAGGCGTTGCGCGAGCAATGCGTAGTCCTTTAGGTGTTGGTGCCTCACGTTTTCACACAGGTGGTGGAGCTGCATCGGTGGATACGGTTTACCTAGGGGCATTTAGAAAACAAGCTTTGGTTGCAGTGGGTGGATTTGATGAGAGATTCACACGTGCACAAGATTGGGAGCTTAATTTTCGATTACGTGCTGCTGGAGGAACAATCTTTTTTGATCCTCGATTAGTTGTGACTTATCGTCCGCGTTCAACTGTTAAAGCTCTTGCTAAACAGTATTTCGAATATGGCCGTTGGCGACGAGTTGTATCTCGCAGACATGAGGGAACAATTAACTACAGATATCTTGCCCCGCCATTTACAGTAATTGGGGTTGCTTCATCACTAATTCTTGGCGCAGTTGTTTCACCTATTCTTTTCGTGCCAGCGTTGGTATATGCGTTGTTTATTCTCATTGCATCGGCAAGAATTGGAAAATCACTCGGTGAGTTTGTCTCGTTGCCACTTATTTTGCTGACAATGCATATGACATGGGGTATTGGCTTTCTAACTTCGCCAAAGTCGTTAGCGCCTGCGGTAACCTTACGACCGTGAGCACTCCAACGCAGGTCTATGAGCCATTTCGCGCTGGCCTGCCACCCCTGAGGAAATATTGGAAGTCTCTCTGGTCGCGCCGCACATTCATCTCTGAATACTCGCGCTCAGAACTTCGGGAACAGCATTTTGACTCAGCATTTGGTCAACTATGGCTCGTTCTTAATCCCTTGCTGTTATCAGCTGTTTATTTCTTGCTAATCGTGATCATTAGCGGGTCATCTGACAGCACGCGGTATGCACATCTCACTGCAACGCTTTTTCTCTTTTATTTAGTAGCTAACTCTTTAACAGGTGGCGTGAAGTCAATTACAGCAGGCCAACGCTTAATTCTAAATACAGCCTTTCCTCGCATTATGTTGCCAGTCTCAGCAGTTGTAATTGCAATCTTTAAATTCCTGCCAACTCTTGCCGTCTTTCTGGCAATCAGGACAGTTTTGGGTCTGCCATTTGCTTGGGAAATGTTTTGGGCTATTCCAGTACTGCTAATAACCATGTTGTTGGCATTGGGCCTTGCAGTGACAATTTCCTGTATCAATGTGTATTTCCGCGACATTGCAAGTTTCTTGCCATACATGACACGCACACTTTTGTATTTGTCACCCATCTTGTATGAAGCATCCGACTTGAAGCCTGAGCTAAGAACTCTTGAACTCTTCAATCCGCTGTTTCCAATTTTAGATAGTTGGTCGCGTGCATTAGTTCATGGGCAGGCACCACTTACTTCTCACATGCTCATTGGTCTTGGTTGGGCAGTTGGAATTTTCTTGATAGGCACATACTTCTTTTTATCAAGGGAGCGTGAATTTGCCGTCCGTCTCTAACTCTCATAAGACCAATGAAGTCGCGGTATCAGTTCGCGGACTTGGCCTTACATACACGACTGCAATTGATCGCAGACCAACTCTAAAAGCACGCGTTAAGTCATTGGGTCGTGGCGGAAAACAAACTCGCGTTATCCGTGCATTGGATGAAGTAAATCTTGATGTTGAATATGGCCAGGTATTAGGAATTATTGGAACAAATGGTGCAGGCAAATCTTCACTGATGCGCGTTATTGCAGGAATTTTGCCACCCACACAAGGGCGAATTGAAGTCTATGGAAGCGTTAGTACTTTGCTTGCTCTGGGCGTTGGTTTTAACCCTTCAATGTCAGGCCGAGACAATGTTTATTTAGGTGGATTAGCTGCAGGAATGTCACGCGATGAAATTGATAGCCACTTCGAAGAAATAGCAGAGTTCTCTGAATTAGGTGAAGCAATTGATGCTCCGATGCGCACATATTCATCAGGTATGTATGCCCGCTTAGCATTCTCGGTTGCAGCAACTGTTCGACCAGATATTTTGATTGTTGATGAGGCGTTGAGTACTGGTGATGCAAAGTTTAAAGAAAAATCTCTCAATCGCATCAAGGAACTACGAAGTGATGATCGTGCATTAATTTTAGTCAGTCATGCAATGGCTACTTTGGAAGATGTCTGCAATGACGTTGCTTGGCTTCATAAGGGAAAACTCGTTCAACGCGGAGATCCAAAAACTGTGATTACTGCATATCGCGAGTTTTTGCAGGTAGGAAAGAGCGCAGCCATCGATGAGGATGTCTAAAGCTTTTCTAGCTCTATTGCTAGTTTTTTCAACATTGATTCCCACTGCACATGCAGTGGATATACCTGCAACCTTTTCATTCCAAGGTTCAGGTTATGGACATGGTGTTGGCTTAAGTCAGATGGGTGCACGCTACATGGCCAATGCAGGACAAAGTGCTGAGCAGATCATTAAGTATTTCTATAAGGATGTTGAGATTGAACCAAAAGATGATTCGAAAATTCTACGAGTCAATATTGGAAACCTCATTTCTAGTGCAAAGATTTCAAGTACGTTAAAGGGATCACAGCTTCAAATCATTCAAGGTGATGCGGGTAGTGAAAGCGTTATCCCAGTATTTTCCTTGGCAGATTCAATTAGTTTCTCAATTATTGGTTCAACGGTTAGCCCACGGATAACAAATGGGAAAACTTCACAAGTACTACCTCGCAGCAGAGTTTTCACAGTTCGTTGGTCTGGCACTCGCTATTTAGAAGGACCAGAGACAGTCATATCCGTTAATCACTCAGGTGTATCTCAGCGACTTCGATACGGACAGATTCAAGTAAAGGCTATTAAAACCCCAACTGGATATCGAATTGCAATGACAAACTCAGTTCGATTAGCTGATGAGTATCTCTGGGGTATTAGTGAGATGCCATCATTTTGGCCGATTGCAGCACTTGAAGCGCAAGCAATTGCTTCACGCACCTATGCGTTAAGTAAGGCAGGGGTATATAAAAGTGCTTGCGATTGTGATTTATATGGATCGATTTCTGATCAAACTTTCCTGGGTTATGCCAAGGAGATTGAAAAGAAGTTCGGTGTGGTTTGGAAAGATGTTGTTACGCGAACTGCGGGTTTAACGATCACACAATCTGGTTTACCAATTACTGCTTATTTCTCCTCTTCATCAGGTGGCAAGACAGAGCTTTCGGTAAATGCCTGGGGTAGTGCCAGGGCTTACACGCAGATTGTTGATGATCCTGGTTCATTGGATCTCACTATTAATCCACGATTTGTTACATGGAATCGAGAAGTACCACAGAGCGTTATTGCTGCCGCATTTGTTTTGCCAGATGTAGTGAGTTTAGAAATCTTGGGAATGAATGAGAGTGGAACAGTTGCTCAGATTCAAGCAACGTCTAGTACTGGCGTGAAGGTTGCTCTGCGTGGTGAGACTTTTAGAAGCAGAACTAAAATACCTTCAGCGTGGTTTAGCTTAGTTAGCGTGCAGAATTGAATTAAGTCCGCCCCAAGTACCAGTGCGGTTAATTGCTTCAAGTGCACCATCAAGTGAGTTACGGCGAAAGAGTAAGTTATTTCCACCAGATAGTGCTGCAGCCTTAACAATTTCACCATCAGGCAGACGGACCTTTGATGCAGCTGTCACATAAGTTCCAGCTTCAATAACGCAGTTATCACCGAGTGAAATTCCACATCCAGAGTTTGCGCCTAGAAGTGATTTCTCACCAATTGAAATTACTTCTTTTCCTCCACCGCTGAGCGTTCCCATAATGGATGCGCCGCCGCCAACATCTGAGCCATCGCCCACAACAACACCAGCTGAGATTCGGCCCTCAACCATTGATGTTCCAAGTGTTCCGGCATTGAAGTTAACAAAACCTTCATGCATAACTGTTGTGCCTGAAGCTAAATGAGCTCCAAGTCTTACGCGATCAGCATCAGCAATACGCACTCCACTCGGGATAACGTAATCAACCATGCGCGGGAATTTATCGACAGAAAGAACAGTTACGTGTCCATATGCAGCTTTTAGCCGAGCACGAGTTAATTCAAAACCCTCAACAGCGCAAGGACCAAAGTTTGTCCAGACAACATTATTGAGTAAGCCAAATATGCCTTCGAGTGAGAGGCCATGAGGCTTAACTAAGCGATGAGATAACAAATGTAAACGCAAATACGCATCTTTTGCATCAGCAGGTGCTGCGGTGATATCAATTTCAACTGCAACAAGTTCTCGAGTCACTCCGCGAGCATCATCTTTGCCGACTAACGCGCTTAGTTCATTTGGAACATTTGCTGGCAAGGAAGCAAGTTGCGGCGTCGGAAACCAAACATCAAGAGTTTTTCCGGCAGCCATCGTTGCAATGCCGTGGCCAGATGCAATGGTGGTCATGTCCTAAGCCTAACCCCTATCCTTACCCGCATGCGCATTGCAGTCTTTTGTTCATCATCGCCAACGATTGACCCTAAGTATGTAGACCTTGCCTTTGAACTCGGTGGGGCTATTGCAGCTAACTCATGGGAATTAGTCACTGGGGGCGGTCACATTTCAATGATGGGCGCAGTTTCTAGGGGAGCTCGTCAGGGCGGCGGACGAACTATCGGCGTTATCCCACAAGCCCTTGTTGATATTGAATTTGCTGATCACGATAACGATGAACTACATGTCGTTGAGACGATGGGTGAGCGCAAGGCGATGATTACCGATATCGCAGATGCGTTTATTACATTGCCTGGCGGCGCAGGAACTCTTGAAGAGTTCTTTGAGATTTGGGTGGGACGTTATTTAAAGTTTCACAATAAGCCAGTTGTAATTCTAGATCCATTTGGAATCTATAACCCCTTACATGAACTAGTCGAGCACCTAGAAGTTGAGAACTTTATTAAGCCGGGAATGCGTGAATTAATTTCTTGGACAACAGATGTAACGCAAGCACTAAAGGCATGTTCTTAATGTCAAGTAATCACATTGCAATATCTTTAAAGATAAATGCACCAATACAAAAAGTTTGGGATTCGCTGGCGCAATGGGAAAAACAAGGCGAGTGGATGCTTCAGACTAAAGTCTGGGTGACTTCAGAGATCACAGAAGGCGTTGGAACATCTATTAATGCATTCACTGGCGTTGGTCCATTAGGAGTTTTGGATTCAATGACAGTTACTTCATGGCAGCCTCCGCACACATGCGATGTGCTCCACACCGGCAAAATAATCAAAGGAACAGGCAGATTTCATTTACGTGAAATCACTTCAGATACAACAATCTTTGACTGGTCTGAAGAAGTAATAGCTCCGCGCGTACTCTTCTTGGCGATGCTTCCTGCGCTCTATATTGGTGTGCGAATCTCTTTATCCCGCTTTGCACGAACATTCCGCTGAGAGCATCCTCACCCGCATAGGCGTTAAGAGCCAGTAGCCTTATAACCATGAGCGAGTCCCCAACATTGGCCCAGGTGCTGGCCTCGCTGCCTGA